>QWCE01003047.1_pt1 | contig 19300 bp, 17 predicted proteins | sample 1972531 | NCBI WGS metagenome assembly QWCE01 (sample SAMN09866716, study PRJNA288562) | Human gut metagenome isolate term4_stool, whole genome shotgun sequencing... | reverse complement strand
TAAAAAGTTCCTGCCTTGGAACTAAAAAGTTCCTGCCTTGGAACTAAAAAGTTCCTGCCTTGGAACTAAAAAGTTCCTGCCTTGGAACTAAAAAGTTCCAAAAGGGGAACTAGTTTTGGAACTCGTATGTGGCATAAGCTCAGTATGATACGATCGTTGTGACAATCCGATCGAAACGCTCTTAGTCCCCGCCGTAGGTTACGACATAAGCTGTAGATGCCTTTGTAGTAAGGATGCTTAGACTGCAAAAAGAGAAGGCTCAACCGCTGCTAGTTAGCGATTGAGCCTTTCCTCTCTATGCCTTACTGACTTTTATCGTCCCGCTTTGTGGCGCAGGCGTCGCAGGAGTGGGGCTAGGGCTTTGCCCAGTTGCTCGCGCCAGACGACATACCCCGTGAGCGCAACCAAGACTACAGTGCTGAGTAGCAGACGCATCCACATCGCAGGCATTGTGCCATAGATCCACAAGATGAGCCCCACGGCGATGGCGCCCACAGCGAAATAACCTGCCGTCGCCCCTAGTCGGTACGGTACAGGGTAGTACTTGCGCCCGAGGAAGTAGGAGATGAGTACCAGCAGGAGGTTGCTCACCACCGAGGCGTAGGCACACGCCATAAAGCCCCAGTGCGGAGCGCCCCACACGATGATTGCCACCGTGAGCAGACAGCCCAGCGTGGAGATGATGCCACCCCAGTAGGTGCGGTCGGTCAACTTGTACCAGAGCGATAGATTGTAGTAGATACCGAAGAGCACCTCCCCGAGCATCACATAGGGTACGACCCGCAGCCCGTCATAGTAGGCGGGACTGATCAGCACCTTGAGCAGGTCGAGGTAGCACATCACCGCTACATAGATAAAGATCGCCGAGAGCAGGTAGTAGTGCATAGCCTTCGCATAGGTGATGCGTCGCTCACGTTCCGCTGCCGCCTCCTCGTCTGCCGAGAGCTCGCCCTCCTTGCCTCGCTGGAAGATAAATGGCTCGTAAGCAAAGCGGAAGGCTTGCGTAAACATGACGATAACGACCGCTATCTTGTACCCAGCGCTGTAGATGCCGAGTTGCGTATTGGCAAAGGTTTGATCCGCAAAGAGCAAGGGGAAGATGATCTTGTCCGCCATCTTGTTGAAGTTGCCCGCTATGCCGAGCAAAACCATCGGTAGCGAGTAGTGGAGCATGCGACGAAGGAGCCCCCAGTCGAAGCGTCCGCCGCCACGCGCCTCTTTCATATAAGGTATCAAGACCAGCAGGAGGATGATATTGGCGATCATGTTCGAGAGGAAGATATACTCGACCCCGAGCCCTGGCTCGTACCACCAGTCGACCGCCCCTGGAGCGACCCTCTGGAGCCAAGGGCAGACCAGCAGGAAGAAGAGATTGAGCGCCACCGTCAGGAGTACGTAGCCTATCTTGATCAAGCCATAGCGTAAGGCTTGATTGGTGTAGCGCAGATAGGCAAAGGGGATGCTGGTGAAAGCATCGATCGCCACGATCACAATGAGCATCGCCACGGGGCGTAGCATGTCCGCATAGCCGAGAGCCGCACCGATCGGCTTGACAAAGAGCAAGCCCAAGATGAGGAAGAGGAGCGAACTGGTGCCTAGCGTACGCAAACTATTAGCGTACACCTTGCGCCCGTCACCCTCACGGCTAAAGCGGAAGAAGCCCGTCTCCATCCCATACGTTAGGAGGATCAGGAGTAGCGCCACCCAGGCATACAGATTGGTCACGATACCGTAGTCCGCTGGCGAGGGGAGCTGATACACATAGAGCGGGAAGAGCGCCCAGCCGAGGAAGCGACTGAGCATAGTCGTTGCCCCGTAGATGACGGTGTCCTTAAAGAGACTCTTGATACGGCTACTCATTGGATTTCTATAAACGGTTTTTCGAGTAAAGCATTACACTTCGTACAGATCCCCCTCTTGGGCTGCAAAGCTATTGGGAAAGACCTCTTGAGCCTCCCTGAGCAGCACCGACACATCGTCATAGCGCCCCGAGTAGTGACCCAAGAGCAGTTGACCTACCTCGGCAGCCTTAGCCACCTCAGCCGCTTGCCGTGCCGTCGAGTGCCCATAGGTCTCTGCACGGTCGAGAAACTCCTCACTGTAGGTGCTCTCGTGGTAGAGAAGGTCCACCCCACGAATCTGCTCCACCAGATGCCACGCCGGGAGCGTGTCTGAGAGATAAGCGTAGGAGCGCGACGGGCGACCAGGCTTCGTCAGCTCACGGTTCGGGATGATGCGCCCGCCACCTTGAGGGACGTAGTCTAGCCCCATTTGCAGAGCAGGCATAGCGCTGTAAGGGATTTGGTAAAAGTTCGTAGCCACAGGATCGATCCTCCTCGGCATACAGTGCTCACGGCAGAGAAAGCCGACGGCACTCGTGCGGTGACGCAGGGGCAGCGTGTCGACCGTGATCCTCTCGTCGGTGTAGATGGACGGGCTAACCTCGTCACTCGGAGCGATCGTCACAGAGAGTGCGTAGGAGCTCACCTCCATATGATGCGCCTCTATGTAGCGTATGAAGTCGGCCACCTCGGCAGTCGTCACGATCGTGAGCGGCTTCGTGCGCCCTACGTGTGCCATCGAGGTGAGCAGACCAGGCAACCCGAAGCAGTGATCCCCGTGAGCATGAGAGATAAAGAGCGCCTCCAGCTGCGTCATCTTATAGCCCGCCATAATGAGCGTGTGCTGCACCCCCTCGCCAGCATCTATCAGGTAGTGATGCCCAGCGACGGTCAGCACTTGCGCTGACGGTAGATGATGCCGTGTGGGACGCGCAGAGCCACAGCCGAGGATCTTGACTTGCATCTCAAGCGTGTTGCTACAAAAAAGGAGCTGAGGTTATGACTCTTCCTCCTCTAGGGTATAGCGGTAGAAGCCCACACCCACCTTGCGACCGAGTTGACCAGCACGTACCTTACGACGTAGCAGTGGGTGCGGACGATACTTGCTATCCATAAACTCTGCAAAGAGCCCCTCCAAGATCTCCAGACAGGTGTCTAGCCCGATCCAGTCTGCCAGCTCTAGCGGACCCATCGGGTGACAAGCCCCAATGCGCATCGCACGGTCTATGTCTTCGATAGAGCCGATACCCTGCGCCAGCTCGGTGATCGCCTCGTTGATCATCGGTATGAGCATACGATTGACGATGTAGCCTGGCGTGTCCTCGACGTAGACCGTCTCCTTGCCCATCGCATCGCACAGCGCCTGGATCTGCTCGAGCGTCTCCTGCGAGGTGTGTTGTGACGAAACAATCTCGACGAGGTCAATGAGTGGCACTGGATTGAAAAAGTGCATCCCCGCCACAAGCGACGGACGCTGCGTAGCGTTGCCCAGCTCCGTGATGCTGATCGACGAAGTGATCGAAGCGATGATCGTCCCCTCGCTTAGGACCGCATCCAAGTCTCGGTAGAGCTCCTTGTGCTCCTCGAGGGAGCCACTAGACGCCTCTATGACTAGGTTGGCCGAGACAATGTCGGCATTGTCCACGGTCACCTTGATACGGCTGAGGAGCTCCTGTCGCTCCGCATCGCTCCAGCCGAAGAGTTCGCCGCACTCGGCCAGCGACTGCTCGAGGAGTGGGATAGCTCGCTTCTGACGGTCTAGTGAGCGCGCCTGTATGACGGTAGGTATATGGTGCATAGCCAGACAGAGGGCTATGCTACGGCCCATAGAGCCAGCGCCCACGATGGCCACCTTCTTGTCGTAGCGGGTCGTAGCGGTACTGCTCTGGGTAGAAGTCTCTTTTGTCATTGTATTGTAGTCTCTCTTGCGGATCAAAGGTACAAAAAAGCGCTCACCCGTCTAGCGTGACGTGTAACGACTGTAGGGACGCTCGGTCGAGCGTCCGTCCCCGAACCATCCGACGTGTAACGGTTGTAGGGACGCTCGGTCGAGCGTCCGTCTCCGTTAAAACCACAGCGCTGTAACCTTTGATACAACGGACGCCCTCCCGCTAGACACTTCCGTGCGTCCCTACAGCCGTTACACGTTTCCCTGCAACGGTTATACGTCTCCTGAGGAAATCCGAAAGATCCAGGGAGCAAATGCAAATCCTCCACGGAGGAAATGAGAAATTCCTCGGAAGATCGAAATGAAACTTCGGAAGAATGAAATGAAAGTTCGGAGGAATTGGCCGTTTCCCCAGTGGAGGATTTGAATTTCCTCAGGAGAAATTTCATTTAGTCGGAAAGTATCCGCCACGGGAACCCCGACACTTGGCACACACTTTTGCAGCTACAACTAATTCGTGAGAAGGTCGTACCTTTGCCCTCGTACTGAAGCCCTATGAGCCGCAGACGACCACCCCAAGATAATCAGATGAACCAGTCACCCCTTCCAGCACCGAAGCACCTCCTCCAGAGACTATGCGCTATGGTCAGAGGCAATAGACTAGTCCTAGAGAACTTCCTCTCTCTCGGACTCATCAACGTGCTGAACTCCTCCTTTCATCTGATCATCTACCCGATCCTGATCCATCGTGTCGGCGCCGAGGCGTACGGAGCTTATGTCTACGCCTTTTCGGTCATCACTTACTTTACCACGCTCGTGACCTACGGCTTGGACATGATCGGCACCCGCTACCTGGCTCGCTACGACAAGGAGGGCGACCTGGCCGGCAAGTCCGACATCACTTCGCAGATACTCTCTAGTCGCCTTTACCTGCTCCTCCTTTCCTTCCTCCTCTTCCTGCCTATCGTCTTATGGGTCGGACCCTTGGCCGACTACCGGGCGCTCCTCTGGGCAAGCTTTCTCTCCGTAGTGGCCTGTGTCATCATGCCCAACTGGTACTTCATCGGGATCCAGCGCACGCGCATCTACCTCTACATACAGATCGCCACGAAAGTGCTTCTAGCCGTTGCCATCATCCTCTGGGTGCTCACGCCAGAGCATATGACACGCTACGTCTTACTGGCTTCGGCAAGCAATATACTCTCGGCGGGGATCGCCTTTGGCTATATCTTATGGCGCGAAAAGCTCTCGCTACGCCTCATCTCACTGCGCAAAAGCTTAGCCCTCCTGCGAGAGGCTACGCCGCTCTTCCTCTCTTATCTAGTCATGACGGTCAAGTCGGCTGGACTCAACCTCGTGATAGGTTCGCTCTTTGGCATGACCTCCCTGACGGGCTACGACTTCTCGATGAAGATCGTCAGCGTCGTCATGTACATCACCAAGCAGCTCAATGTGGCGCTCTTTCCCTCGGTCAGCACCAGCTATACGACAGAGCGCATACATCGTATACTGCGTGGCGAACTGCTGATGGGCATCGTCTGCATGGGGGCGCTCATGCTCGCAGCTAAGCCGATCATCTGGATCATGGGCAATGGCCCGATAGAGGATCTCATCCTACCCGTCTTCCTGCTGATGACGGTGCTGATACCGATATGGCTTATTTCGGGCTTCTTCATCGAACTGGTCCTCACCGCCAATGGGCGTAACCGTGAGGTCTTCATCAACCAACTTCTCTCGCTTGCTGTCATCGCGCTTGGTGCCCTGATCGCCGTGCTCCTACAGGTGAAGTTGATCGCCTTCGTCATCATCGTCATCCTCTCGGGGCTCATCGAGATCGCCTTCCTTTACGCCACCGGTCGCCGCCGCGCCCTCATCTGACCCCTGCTTTTGTACAACCTGCTAATCGTGCGGGGAGTCAGACGCCGGCTCCTCATCTGCCCCTGCGCAGCAATCTTAGCTCGTAAAAACAGAGACAGCCCCCACAAACGTATCTGCTCATGGAGGCTGTCATCGTGTTCGTGCCGACTGTCAATCGCTCTCCTCTTTCAAATTCACGCACCCCGTGTGGGGTGCGACAAGTACGGAGACCGTATTGCAGACCGCTTCAACGTTTCAATTCACGCACCCCGTGTGGGGTGCGACAAGTACGGAGACCGTATTGCAGACCGCTTCAACGTTTCAATTCACGCACCCCGTGTGGGGTGCGACATTTGTGCTTTGTGGTGGATAAGGATAGCTATGTGTTTCAATTCACGCACCCCGTGTGGGGTGCGACTGCCCCGCAAAGTGGGGTGAACAAAACCGACAATAGTTTCAATTCACGCACCCCGTGTGGGGTGCGACTCAACGACCTCGGCATAGAGCTGGAGAGCAAGCAAGTTTCAATTCACGCACCCCGTGTGGGGTGCGACGGTATTTCGTGGCGTCGTGTGGTGGTTCCTGCGGGTTTCAATTCACGCACCCCGTGTGGGGTGCGACTGGGTTTGAGGTAGGGGAAGTCGTGATACGTTATGTTTCAATTCACGCACCCCGTGTGGGGTGCGACTGTCACTGCTTCGATGGTCTCGCTTAGCATTTTGTTTCAATTCACGCACCCCGTGTGGGGTGCGACGATGGGGCTGGGTTTCGTAAGGTAGCGTTGACAGTTTCAATTCACGCACCCCGTGTGGGGTGCGACTTCAGCATCGTTATATAGTTGAGTACTACCTTAAGTTTCAATTCACGCACCCCGTGTGGGGTGCGACTCTGATCCGTTGAGGTAGGTAGTTGACATAATGAGTTTCAATTCACGCACCCCGTGTGGGGTGCGACTTGTACGCTCCGTCATTGACGCTCCATATCTTCCAGTTTCAATTCACGCACCCCGTGTGGGGTGCGACGGAGCTGACAACCTAAGCCTTGACTAGCTACAATAGTTTCAATTCACGCACCCCGTGTGGGGTGCGACATCGATGTCTCTAAGACGGGCTTCGTGGGTGGTCTGTTTCAATTCACGCACCCCGTGTGGGGTGCGACAGTTCAGGCAGATGAATGAGATGCAGGACAAGATGTTTCAATTCACGCACCCCGTGTGGGGTGCGACTCCAACCAATCATAACCAACACAATTATGACACAGTTTCAATTCACGCACCCCGTGTGGGGTGCGACAATCCAGACGACGATGTCAACCTGCGCTCCTGCTCGTTTCAATTCACGCACCCCGTGTGGGGTGCGACATAGCATCTTGGGGATTACCTTGATCACCACTACCGTTTCAATTCACGCACCCCGTGTGGGGTGCGACCAGGTAATACGGCTGACATAATATCATCATCTTAGTTTCAATTCACGCACCCCGTGTGGGGTGCGACGACGACCTGCTGGTCTACTCGTGCGGTGCGGAGGTTTCAATTCACGCACCCCGTGTGGGGTGCGACCAGGCGCGCCGCTCAGCTCTTTGAGCTTCTGCACGTTTCAATTCACGCACCCCGTGTGGGGTGCGACTAGCGTATCACTGCGGGACGCTAGGCACTCGGCGTTTCAATTCACGCACCCCGTGTGGGGTGCGACAACAGAAGAATAGAGAGATACGCTCCTTAGAGGGCGTTTCAATTCACGCACCCCGTGTGGGGTGCGACCTATACGAGGTTGTGCTTAACCTACGCAAGGAGTTTCAATTCACGCACCCCGTGTGGGGTGCGACCATAGCGTCCGCAAGGTCGGTGCGGAGCGTGGATAGGTTTCAATTCACGCACCCCGTGTGGGGTGCGACCCTCAACGATGCTCTAGGCACCGAGCTGACCAACCAGTTTCAATTCACGCACCCCGTGTGGGGTGCGACCCATCACCTCGGTCGGCTCCCTGCCGAGGTCGTCAAGTTTCAATTCACGCACCCCGTGTGGGGTGCGACTCTAGTTTCTCTCTCAGCCACCTATCGTATAGGTGTTTCAATTCACGCACCCCGTGTGGGGTGCGACCTCCTCATTTCAGTGCCTTGGGTTACCAAGAGATTGTTTCAATTCACGCACCCCGTGTGGGGTGCGACCCTGGTACCCCGCTCCCTTGTCTCTTGCTGGTTAGTTTCAATTCACGCACCCCGTGTGGGGTGCGACCTTGCGGATAGCTTTAAGTCGCTTGCGGGCATCTAGTTTCAATTCACGCACCCCGTGTGGGGTGCGACCGTGCCTTAGCGAGGTCGCCCGTCCGCCACGTGCTGTTTCAATTCACGCACCCCGTGTGGGGTGCGACCTGCCAAGGAGTACGACAATCTCCTTACGGAGGTTGTTTCAATTCACGCACCCCGTGTGGGGTGCGACCTGCTTTTGCTGTTACCAGCTTTATTTCTAAGCTCGTTTCAATTCACGCACCCCGTGTGGGGTGCGACCACCTCAGCATTCCTGCCGATATTCCCAGTAATCAGTTTCAATTCACGCACCCCGTGTGGGGTGCGACCAACTTAGATATATCGGGAGTATCTAGAGTATCTGAAGTTTCAATTCACGCACCCCGTGTGGGGTGCGACCTGCGATGCCCAAAGGTACGCATTAGTTGAGGATTAGACGATGATGAACTGCGAATGGGAGACTAAGAGCAGGCGTATTCGTCGTGTTGGAGATGGTTGCGAGTAGGTATGTACTTGGACATCAGCGTATGCGAATAGTGTGCCTTTTCACTGATCGCTTGGCATTCGCAGAGGTGTACAAGAGCGAACGAGTCGGACCGCTAAATGAGTAGCACGCCCTCAGGATCTACGCCTTTTGTTTTGCCAATGGTGGTGATCTTAGACTGGTAGTTGGTGCCGAGGTGGTAGATGCGCAGGGAGTCGCTCGAGAGGTTGATCGTGTCCGTGAGAGTAGCCTCTAGTTCGACCCTTTGGGCAGGAGAGACGAGGCACTCGAAGACCGAGTTTTGGACACGCTGGCCGTAGTTTTGGCATATCTTCGCCACTTGGCGGAGTCGCTTAGCCCCGTCTGGAGAGGCGGTGTTTACATCGTAGGTGACAAGTAGGTACATCAGCTTTGGATTAGGAAGACAGGGTAGTCGTCGAGGTCTCCTCGGAGGCATCGGGCTAGGAGTAGCGCCTGAGCATAGGGGAGTAGTCCTATGGGTATGCGCTCCTGGAGGAAAGGGTGCGTGATCTCCTCTCGCTTGCGTTGTTGCCAAGCGGCTAAGAGCTCTTTGCGGGGTTCGTCTCTGAGGATGTAGCCGTTTTCGCCCTGGGTGATGAAGTCTGAGGGAGCGACTTGTCGTTTGTTGATGACAGTCAGGACGAAGCGGTCCACTATGTAGGCGCGAAGCTCCTCCATAAGGTCTAGGGCAAGGCTTGCTCTGCCTGGCCTGTCTGTATGGAGGAAGCCCACGTAAGGGTCCAGGCCAACGGTTTCGAGCGCTGCCGTGACCTCGTGAGCGAGGATGGTGTAGAAGAATGAGAGCAACGCATTGGTCTCATCGCGAGGCGGTCGTCGCGACCGTCCCTCGAAGGTAAACTCTGGTCGCCTTATGAGGTGGTGAAAGAGGGCAAAGTATTGCTGTGCTGCTAAGCCCTCTACACCCATAACGGTCATGCGGTCACGCTTGTAGGCTAAGCTTTTCTGCAAAGTCTTGAGCTGGCTGAGTGCCTCTTGAAAGGTTGCCTCCACACCCTCTGTCGGGTGGTAATCTCTCATATATCTGCTCAACACCGATCGCTGGTTGGCTATCTTGGCCGAGATAAATAGTGCAGCGAAGTGAGCCGCGGCCGGTTCGTCGTCAGCTATGCGGTACTGGGTACGTCTCAGGAGGACGTTGCCCCTAGTGGGTCCCTCTAGCGAACCTATATAGCGACCTGTGGGGGTGAGAAAGGTGAGCTTGACACCCTCCTGCACGCAGAGCTGCATCAGCCCTGGCGAAGCACCCATATAGGAGAATGTGATGATCCCCTCGAGGTTGTGTATCGGTATGCGAAAGGTCTCTTCGCCATCTACGCGCGCCACGACATTGGTGCCGTCCTTGAGGAGATAGACATTGGGCGTAAGGATATAGAGGGTGTTGAGTAGCTTTCTCATGAGGTGAGTATGTCGTGATGCTTTAGGTAGCTCTTTGCCGATCTGTGTGATGCGATGCGAGGCATACACTCATCGAGGAGAGAGCAGGAGCGGCACTGACGGGTGTAGTGCGCTGGTATAGGCGTGCGCTGAGCAAAGGCCTCGTGCATCTTACGCGCCACCTCGTAGCACGCCGTCCGCAAGGCGTCGTCCATCTCGACCTGCAGGCGATGCCGTGTTTCTCCATAATAAAGTGCTCCGTAGGGGATAGAGACTTGGTACATCTCCTCAAGGGCTATGACCTGAGCGCAGAGTTGCAGTTTGTCAGCGAGGTGAGTCTTAGGCTTGCCACGCTTATATTCGATAGGAGTCGCCTGCCACGCACCTGGATACTTAGGGTGTCGGAAGGGGCTCAGGCTATGATCCCGTAGCGGGGTCAATTCGACCGCATCGGATAGCCCGTATAGCCCCAAAGTGTAGGAGACGAGTGGTACCCGCCTCATCGTGATCGTGTCTCCCACGCGAGTACTCAGCTCAGGCTGGTCCACACGCTTGTGGAGGATCTGCCCTAGCGCAGTGAGGTGGTTATCCAGCCATAGTTGCTCTAGGGTGATCAGTTGCCACTGACGTGGACAGAAGCAGTAGTGCTGTATCTCAGAGATTGTCAGTAGCTCCTCGTCGCTGTAGCGTCTCATGGGAAAGGTTGTTTTAGAGAAAAGCCCCTCCGTAGTGGCATGCGCTACGGAAGGGGCTTTTGTGTGAAAGGGTTTAGACGAGCTCGATGACCTCGACACCCTGGAGTCCGTCGCGATCGATCTGGACGGTGTAGTCGGAGAAGTCGCGTGCGGGACCTGTGAGACCCTCTCGCCGTGCTATGGTGACACGGTCGAAGAGCTTGTGTGCAGAGGCATTGCCCAGAGGAGAGTCGTGCTTGAAGATGATCAACTTCTGCAGGCTCATGAGTCCACGGGCTGCGGAGTGATCTAGGTCAAACATATTCTTGAGTGCCTCCCAGAAGAGCTTCAAGTCATCCTCCGTGAAGCCTGTGTCCTCGGCAAAGTGTGGTGTCACGAAGCCATACATCTTATATAGCCCGTAGGGCACGGTGGCTTTGCGCCCCATAGTCTGATCCTTCTTTGCAGCAACCACGGGAACTATCGTGTGCTCGTGTGGAAAGATCGGGTCAATAGATCGTCCGAATGTGAGCTGTATAGGACCTCGGACTTGCCCAGCATTGGCCTCCTTAAAAGACATAACAGCACCAAAAGCTCGTATGTCATAGAACTCTCGAAGCATCGCCTCCCGCTTGAGGTCAATGATCTTCTTTTCATTCTTCTTAGCGTCCTTCTTGAGCTTCTCTATTTCATCTGATGTCATTGCCGAGATCTTGTCTTTGAGGATGGGACCCTCCTTGACATAGATCTCGTAAGACTGAGGTCTATCCGTGATGTGTAGGTAGTCGATATAGTTACGCACCTTGCGCTTGATACATACGTCGGTGACGAGTCCCTCTCCAGTCTCGGAGTCTACACGGGGCAGATTGTCACTATCGGGATCTCCATTGGGGTTGCCATCCTTGACGTCAAAGAGCAGGATGAAGTCATAGCGATTCTGTACGATCTGTGGGTTATTCGGTTGCATATTCATGACTCTATTGGTTATTGTTCTATTTCTTCAGTTGGGTTGTCTGAGTCCTCCTTCTTATTATAGGTGTAGACTTTCTGATGATAGTAGCCTACTGCGAAGAGGCTCTGCTCATCTAGCGAGAAGGTAGCGGGGAATGCTTTTTCCTTCGTGGTAATAAGCTCGGTAATCTCATTAAGGAGCTTATCAAAGAAGACAGCCAGTCCAGGCATATCTTTGTATAGCTTGCTCAGGTGATGGTTGGACAGTCTGAATAGTGGTCCCATTACAGTATTGGGTCGTGTGGAGGCACTGTCGTAAAAGCGGTCTCGGATGGTCGCATTGACTCCCTTACCTAGAGCTGCGCGCTGAACCTGCTCAAAGACGGCAAAGAGGCGTCCGGCGAGGTAGGCGATGTTGTCGTTCTGCTTGTCTAAAGCCATATCTAGTTCTTTTAGATGTTTATATACTCTTGCTTTGCGGTTGATGCAGCCCTTGAGGATGGCCGCACATAGATCAAATCTTTTCTTGTATTCTTTCTTTTCCTTATTGTGCTTTTGTCTGAGTATTTGAGGAATCCTACTAATACATGCTTGCTGTAGTGTGAGCGGGTAGGGGGTGCCATTGAGGATACTCTCGACGATGCTCTGTACCAAGTTAAGTTGAAACTTTTTAGAGCTGGGCGATGAGGAGACTGGGGAGACCGTGGACACTATATTATATAGAGAGCGTAGGGGTGGGTTCTCCTCGTCCACATTGCCATTCCAGCTGATGATATTCATATCGACAAGATGCTGGTAAACTCTGTCGAAGATCTCCGATACAGTCCCCTGCTGCCAATACTTGATGGCACCACGACCTCCTCCTGTAGCACCGATAATGTAAAATTGTCGCTCATCCTTCCAATGCTGTCCTTCGCCACGGTTGCCACGGATAGCTTTGAACTGTTCGAGCAATTTGTGAGTTTCTTGCGTTGGAGCTAGAGCTTTGTCCTTGCTCCGATTTCTTTGCTTCGGTTTGTCATCCTCTATGGTGGACTCTTCCTCGTCTTGCTTATCCTTATGGTCTACGAATGCGACGTCTCGGAAGGTGTTATTGATGTTCTCATTCAAGACATCTGAGTTCCAAAACACGTAGCGAATACTCCCAAGATCATAGTGTGTACAGGGATTGTTACATAAACTATTGAAGGCTGTAGCATAAGCAAAAGCCGCATATTTCGATATCGGCGCATTGTCTAGATCTTTTACACCTCTTCCGTATGAGCAGAAAGCTGGTTGGTTGAAAGAGACCAAAGGGGTCCCGTCACCTTTTTTGGAGTCTGGTAACTGAATTGGCGTATGCTTCTCTACCAGAGGCCCCTCCAGTCCTGTAATCAGACAAAGTCCTCTGATCTTGCCTGACGAGAGTTGTTCTTCTGCCCACGAAAGAGCGTCATTGTCGGAAGCAATAATACCAGTGGAGCCTTTTAATTGGAATGATATCCAGTCGGTTTCATTGACATCTTTGAAAGACTCTAAGACCACAGAACTTTTATGAAGCCCTTTTGAGTAGAATTGCTGTACGGCTTTGAACGATTTGTTCTCTGGATAGAGCTTTGCAAATGAGTTAACTATCTCCACAAATAGGTTGAGAGCATCTTGGGATCGCTTGGTCTTCGAGCCTTTATCTATCCCAAGAATATACATTTTCTTATCCCATAAGTGGTTAGCTTCAATACCACTTGTCCTGCCCACAGCTGGGATTACTAGATACTCTTTCCCTTTACTGCTTTTGTCACTAGTATCTTTGAGGGGCTTTAATCTCACGAAAGAACCATCTTCTTTGATGATGATAGCCCAAGCGATGGCTTTATACTCCCGTCCAGGAGGAGCAATAAGCTGCAGTTTGTTCATCGCTTCGTAGTAATTGTATAGTGCTTGTAGGATCATCTCAGTATCTCATTACTATCCATTGGGGGAACGAGGATGACGCCCTCGGTCATCTGCGCATGATAAAACATAGCTGGGGGATTCTTCCTATCCCGATCGAAGTCCATGTCGTAGAGCATGATGCTCAGGTCGCGACTCTCAGGGATAGGCTTGGGCTCTAGGGATGTCTCACCATACTCTAGGTTCACATACTCAAAGGCGCAGGTGAACTCACGGCACCCTAAGTAAGGCATCATGAAGCACTGCCCAGCTTTGGCTCTGCGCTCGAAGATCTCTTGGTACTTCCTTGGATTCTCCGCCTTGCGCTCGGCTTCGCTGTACTCCTCGTTGTAGTGCTTCTGACAGCTAGCTGAGCGGTCTCTTACGGGTATGTAGACCATCTTAGCATAGATCCGATAGTCTACGTCACGTAAAATGTAGGATGCACGCTGCTGACGCTTATCAGACACATCAAACCCATTTGTGCCGTAAGAGCTATCCTTTGTCTTCTTCTCATTGTAGCTCATGATTGCTTCCACCTCGTTTCGCTTGATGGTAAACCGCTTGATCGGGGCTAGCACCTCTATCTTCGTGATCTCCCAGCGTATGGCGGGCTTCCAGTAGATTGCCTGAAAGATGGCTCGCGCTGCACTTGGCGTGATCACATCATAGCTGACACGCTCCACCTTCATCTCGGGGCGTGTGAAGCAGGCGAAAGGGCCACGCACACGCAGGCAGTACTCCTTATCTATATACTCTTCCATATGTTTATGCTGTCATGAATGTTGATGTCTGATCGATTATCTGTATCCCAGTCTCCGAGCTGTAGAGTTTATCATTGGTTAAATAAGTGACTCCGCTCTCGTTTACTGAGGTATTCCCCTCCAAAGTTAAACAATCTTTTTGTTTTAGACCAACGGTGAGACGATTCATTTGTCGATACTCTTGTCGTGTCAGCGGAAGGTTGCTTTGGAGCTTCTTGACAATTGCTTTTCCCTCCTTGCCGTAGGGAACAACGATAGCGGTACTCTGATTCTCTATATACTTAAAGTTCTCGCTCGCTGTCTCATATTCGAAGCGTAGCCCCTCACATCGCTTATCATCCACATCCCAAAGCAGTGGGGAGACCCTCTTATCTTCCTTTTGAGTCTTCTTGTTGTCGAAGCTGTTGACATCATTATAGAATGCCTGGTAGTAGCACTCGATCTCGCCTCTCTGTGGAGCTCCCTGCTCAGTCAGCCGATCAAGCAGATCCTCCAGGGCACCTTGCGCCCAGCTCATCTCACCCGGGATGTCCGTCCCATCAGCAAGGCGAAAGATGTAGACCTCGCCAGGCTCTGCCATACGCCCCTCCCGGTTGCACCGACCAGCGGCCTGCATGACCGAGTCTAAACCTGCCATCGCTCGGTAGACCACGGGGAAGTCTAGGTCTACACCAGCCTCGACCAGCGGTGTACTGACGACACGCACCGGCTCTCCAGCCTTCAGGCGACGGCGTATCTCCTCTATGCGCTCCTGAATGTGCGCCGAGCACATCCTTCGTGAGAGATGTATCAGCCCCTCGCCCGACTTGTCTTGAGCTTGCAGAGCCGCATAGAGACGAGCCGCATCGTCACGACTGCTCACGATACAGAGGAAGCTCTCGTGCTCGCCCAACCGCTCGGCCAGCTCCTCCGTAGAGAGCCGAAGCGGGTCCCAATGGTAGCGAACCTTGTCAAAGGGCGCGAAGCGCTCAGCATCATAAGGTACGACCTCCTGAATGGGCTCCTTGAGGAAGAAGAACTCATGACCGATCCGCTTGCTGTCTGCTAGGATGTCTTTGTCAAAGACTGGTAGCGTGGCGGTGCAGAAGAGAGGCTCCACACGGAAGGCGTAGTGCAGACTCTCCACCACACGCAGGATCGGGTTGAGTAGCCGAGGGGGAAACATCTGCACCTCGTCAAAGACAACGACCGAGTTGCAAATGTTGTGTAGCTTGCGACAGCGACTCACACGATGAGCGTAGAGCGACTCGAAGAACTGCACGTTGGTCGTCACCACGAGCGGCACATCCCAGTTTTCCGTCATGAGCTTGGTGTACTCCAGAGCTTCGTCAGCTCGCTCCTTGGCATCTACATCAGAGTGATGCTCTAGCACTTGATCCGCCCCAAAGATGTCCCTAAAGGTTTGCGCCGTCTGGGTGATGATCGAGGTGTAGGGGATGACGTAGATGATGCGCTCACACCCCTGCGCTATGGCGTGCTCCAGAGCCCACATCATCGAGGAGACCGTCTTGCCCGCACCAGTAGGGAGCGTAAGCGAGTAGATCCTTCGCTGAGCCGTGCGCCCATGGTTGCGACATTGGTCGAGGAAGTCTGCTCGCGCCTCATTGATCCGCCCCTCACGGTTGAAATGCGACACATACTCCTCTAGCTGAGCGCGCATTTGCTCTAGCGAAGCTTTAGCACTCTGACGAACAAGGCTCTTGTCGGGAGACATAAACCGCTCCGTGTCGAGGAAGTCAGCGTCTACCAAACAGGAGAAAAGCATCCGAACCAGTAGCTGGTAGTTCTTTTCGTCTAGCTTGTCCCACATCGTAGCGACCTTGTCTAGAGAGGCTTTGTGAAGCAGCTCTTCAAGCTGGCTCGCCTCAGGTTGGAGTCCCTTGACCAAGTTCGCTACTGCTCTCTTAGTATCACTAGAACTGACAACTTGTCCTCGCCACTCGGAGTCATTGTAGAGACCTCGGTGGTGAGCCCCGATGCAGAGCGAGAGGATCTTGAGAAGTTGCTGACTACCGCCTGCTTGCTTTAAGTCGTAGGCGTAGCGTGCTCCTGCGGGGCTGTGTGGGGTGCGCCACCCGTTGAGCGTTGGGTCTAGACCTGACTGCTGACGAATGTAGCGCTGGAAGCCCGCTTGGTACTTGCCCAAGTCGTGCAGGAGACCCAGCAGGTAACCGATCTCGCCAAGCTCTGGGTAATCGGTGATGCGCTCAGCGTAGCTCTGCGCCAGCTCCGCCACGCCGTGTAGATGATCTAAGAGAGGCTGCGTCTCGTAGGAGCCATCCACTAGAGCCCTTACGTGGGCTATCTGCTCTGTGTTGCTCATAGTGTGGGTGTTCTTTACTTGTATGATCAAATGGTTTGTAGTGCTAGCCTTTGCTAATCTTACGAGTAGCGATATGTAGGGACGCACGGTCGTGCGTCCGTTGTGTCAAAGGTTACAGCATCAAGGCTTTAACGGGGACGGACGCACGAGCCGTGCGTCCCTACAAAGGGTTACACGTCTGTGCGTCCGTTCCTGCTGCAACACTTAATAGTCGTCAATCGTTATCTTGGGGGGCTCAGTCTTCTTGCTCATAATAATACGAGTAGTCGATCCCCTTCATAAAAGTCGCTCTATCGTTTACCTTATCCGTAAGCGCAGCGTGTAGTAGACATCGCAAGCTTGTGACACCTGCCCATTGGGAGCGAAGAGTTTTCAACTGGTTAGTGGCACTAACCAGTTCACTTTCCTCGCTCTTGAGTTTAGTCTTTAGATGAATCGTATCGAGACCTTGCTCATACGCTTCGTGAGAGTTTGCTTGGCATCTATGGCATACGTTACCAAGGCGGGGCTAGTGCTTGCCGACTTTGGTGAGGAGGTTGCCCACCTCGCTGGCGGAGACTTCCTTGATGCCACCGAGAGCGGAGAGGATGCCCGTCGCCTCGTAGGGGAGGAAGAGCGTCTTGTCGGAGCTGTTGCGACCGATCTTCTCGAGCGTGTCTAGATAGCGCATCGCTATAAGGTACTGAGTAGGATTGCTGCCCGTGCTGGCGACTGCAGAGGTGATGCGCTCGATGGCCTCTGCCTCAGCCTCTGCACGAAGGATGGTAGCACGAGCGTCAGCCTCGGCTGCGAGGATCTGCGCTTTCTTCTCACCCTCGGCATGGTTGACCGACTCAGTCATACGACCCTCAGACTCACGGATCATAGCCTCCTTCTGACCCTCAGCGGTGAGTACCTGAGCACGCTTATCACGCTCGGCACGCATCTGCTTTTCCATCGCATCGCGTATGTCTCGGGGCGGGTTGATGTCTTGCAGCTCCACGCGGTTTACCTTGACACCCCACTTATTCGTCGCCTCGTCTAGGATGTCGCGCAGCTTGCTATTGATCGTGTCACGGCTGGTGAGCGTCTCGTCGAGATCCATCTCACCGATCACGTTACGCAGCGAGGTCTGCGTGAGCATCTCGATAGCTACGGGGAGGTTAGAGATCTCGTAGACCGCTTTGAGTGGCTCGACGATCTGGAAGTAAAGAACCGCATTGATCTCAGTGACAACGTTGTCACGGGTGATGACGCTCTGACGGGCGAAGTCGTAGACATTCTCTCGTAGGTCGATGCGGTCAGTATTGATAAAGCGTACGAGCGTGCCGCCCTTGCTGGATGAAGCTGTGATACGCCAAACCATAGGACGTGGCTTGTCAATGAAGGGGATGATCAAGTTGATACCCGAGGGGAGGGTCTTGAGATAGCGCCCGAGACGCTCGACGATCATTGTCTCAGACTGCTGGACGATAACCAGACCCTTGGCGATGATGTAGATGACTAGGAGGACGAGTACGCCCAGTACGATGAGGGATGCTTCCATATATGTGTAATGTTTGGGGTTGTTATTCTGCTGATTGTGTGATCGGTTCGACGATCATGACGATGCTGTCGTTGCTGACGATGCGGACCATCTCGCCACGTGGGATGACCATGTCGGGAGCGACCGTGCGGGCGCGCCAGTTGTCCCCGTCCACAGCGATGCGACCCGTCTCTCGACTAGCGTCTATGCACTCGGTGACACGAGCCGTGCGCCCGTAGAGCGCCTCTACGCCCGTGTGAGCGGTCTCTTTGTTGCGACTGAGGCGGCGAACCATAGGACGCAGGAGCAAAAGGGCGAGGATCGACCCAATGCAAAAGGTAATCACCTGCCAAGTGATCGAGGCGCCGAGGGCTGCGGGCAGGATCGCCAGCAAAGCTCCTATGCCAAAGCAGGCTACGACGAAGCCGGGCGTAAGCAACTCAATGAAGAGAAGGAGTAGCCCAGCGATGAGCCAGAAGTAGATGGGAGAGTCGAACATAGCTTTAGTTGTGGATTAGAGGAGAGCTTCAATATCCTTGGCTAAGTTCTTCGGGAGCTTAGCCGATCCGTAGCGGGTTATCTCGGTGCCGTCACGGGAGATGAGAAACTTGTTGAAGTTCCACTGTATCGGCTTGACTGGCAGGTCTGAGTCTTGGCTCGTCTCCTCCTTGAGGAGCTTGAAGAGCGGGTGAGCGTGGGGTCCGTTGACCTCCACCTTCTGCATGATCGGGAAGGTGACGCCGTAGTTGACCTGACAGAAGTTGCGTATCTCCTCATCGGTGCCGGGGTCTTGCCCGCCAAACTGGTTGCAGGGGAAGCCCAGTAGGACGAGCCCCTGGTCGTGGTACTGCTTGTGCAGCTCCTCGAGCCCAGCCAACTGAGGCGTGTAGCCACACTTGCTAGCGGTATTGACGATGAGGAGCACTTTGCCGCGCAGGCTCGCTAAGTCTAGTGGCTCGCCTTGAGAGGTCAGGACGGTGAAGTCGTATATAGTTGCCATAGTATTTAGAGTTCTGCTTACACTATGACAAAGATACACTTTAGCCGAGAGAATTGCAACAGTCTTCAATGGGAATGTATGCCGAATACTGAACATCACTAAGCGAACATTGCAGCACTATCGGGACTCGTCTGTGCTGCCCTTTATCCAAATCGGACATAAATGCTATTACAAGCGTGAGGATGTGGAAGCTCTCCTCGCTAACTCTAACACTCGTAAAGGTTAACGACTACGGAGTACGAAACTATCAATAAAGAAACACCAGAGATGAAGCAACTCATCTCTGGCATTAAAGGTTTGACGAATCGAGTGAGAAGCATGGCTCAAACTCATCGTCCTCTTTTTGAAGGTGAAATCTATCTCACAGGACGGGAGGTTTGCGAGAGACTGTTCCTTTCCCCTCGTACCCTGCAAGACTATCGGGATAAGGGCATTATCCCTTA
>QWCE01003036.1_pt1 | contig 19344 bp, 17 predicted proteins | sample 1972531 | NCBI WGS metagenome assembly QWCE01 (sample SAMN09866716, study PRJNA288562) | Human gut metagenome isolate term4_stool, whole genome shotgun sequencing... | reverse complement strand
TCACTTCATCCGGGGCACATTCCAACATCTCAGCGCCCAGCTTGCTGATCTGCTCCCGGAGCTTGAGGGCGCATTTTTCCACAGCCTTGCCGGTGACATACGTTGTACTGGAGGCATAGGAACCGGAATCGTAAGGCGAAGTATCGGTATCGGCACCAAAAACGGTAATGTCATCCAGCTCACAGTCCAGCACTTCGGCTGCGATCTGTGCCAGCGTGGTGTCACAGCCCGTCCCCATATCGGCTGCACCGATGACGAGGCTGTAGAAGCCCTCGTCGTTGACTTTGAGGGTCGCACTGCCCACATCCATGCCGGAAATACCAGAGCCCTGCATTGCCATGCCCATACCGACGGCACGGACTTTACCGTTGCCCAGGTCGTGGACCGGGTATTTCTCGTCCCAGCGGATCATCTCATGCACTTTGGCCAGGCAGCGGTCCAGCGCACAGCTGGTGTTGGTGGCCCCATAGTACGCGGGCATGTAGTCGCCCTCTTTGACGATGTTCTTTTGGCGGATCTCAAACGGATCCATATGGAGTTTTGCCGCCAGCTCATTGACTGCGGATTCCACCGCAAACAGGCCCTGCGTTGCGCCGTAACCGCGGTAAGCACCCGCCGACATGTGGTTGGTGTAGACCACATCATAGGTAAAGCGGAATGCTTCTGCCTTGGCATAAAGCGGAATGGATTTGTGGCCGGACAGGCCCACCGTGGTGGGGCCGTGCTCGCCGTAAGCGCCCGTATTGGAGAGCGTATACATATCAATGCCTTTGACGATGCCCTCTTTGGTAGCACCCAGCCGGAGATGGATCTCCATCTCATGGCGGGGCGAAGAAGCGATCTGGCTTTCTACCCGGCTGAAAATGATCTTGGAGGGTTTCTTGGTCTTCCAGGTCACAAAAGCCGGGTAAACCTCGCAGACGTTGGTCTGCTTGGCCCCAAAACCGCCGCCGACGCGGGGTTTGATGACCCGGATCATGGATTTGGGAATATGCAGAGCATTGGCCACATTGCGGCGGGTATGGAAGACGATCTGCGTCGAGCTGAGAATGTTCAGACGTCCATACAAATCAATGGAGCAATACGTGCGGAATGTTTCCATCATGGCCTGCTGGCAGGCCTTGGTATGGTAGGTGTGTTCAATGACGATATCGCTGTTTGCCAGCACAGCTTCAATGTCGCCGTCTCCCTCCTCACCATGGGCACAAAGGTTGCGTTTGTTGTCGGCTCCAACCGGGCAGAGGGCCTCCCAGTTTTCCTCCGGATGGACCAGAACGGGGTTATCTTTGGCCGTGTGGTAATCCAAAACAGCGTCCAGCACCTCGTACTCCACTTTGATGAGTCGGAGGGCCTTGTCCACGCATTTTTCGTCTTTGCCGGCCACAATGGCAACGACATCGCCCACAAAACGGACATGGCGGTCGATGAGCAGGCGGTCACGGGGACTGGCCTCCGGGAACGTCTGGCCTGCCTGGGTATACCGGGGAGCATCCTGCGGGACGTCTTCCCAAGTAAAAATCGCCTCAATGCCCGGCACCTTTTTGGCCACCGCCGTATTGATGGTCTTGACAATCGCGTTGGCGTGGGGCGAGCGGAGCAGCTTGACGATGAGGCAGTTGGCCGGAACGAGATCGTCCATGTAAACTGGCTGGCCCGTTACCAGCTGCATGGCATCTTTTTTGCGGTATGCTTTGCTGACGGTTTTCATTCGGCGGCCTCCTGTTTCTGTTTTTTCCAGGCAAGGAAATTCAAAATACCCCGCAGCTGGCCCTCATAGCCCGAGCAGCGGCAGAGGTTGCCGGAAAGATATTCTTTGATTTCCTCTTCCGTGGGGTATTCTTTTTCCCGGAAAAGGGCGAGGGCGTTCATGATAAAGCCCGGGTTGCAGAAGCCGCACTGCTCTGCGCCCTGGTCCGCAATGAATGCACCAAACTCCGCGGCTTCTTCCTGCAGGCCCTCCAGTGTCGTGACCCGTTTTCCATCGGCACGGGCAGCCAGAACGGAGCAGGAAAGGACGGGCTTGTCCTCCAGGAACACCGTGCACAAACCGCAGTTGGAGGTCTCACAGCCGCGCTTGACACTGGCACAGCCCTGGCTGCGCACAAGATCCAGCAGCAGGGTGTCCGCGGCCACATCGGCCGACACCTTGGTGCCGTTTAAGATAAGATTGATCTGCATAATATGGTCGTCTCCTCTCTCAGCCCAGCTGCTTGACGGCGCGCTTGACCAGCACACCTGCCAGATGGTTGCGGTATTCCGCACTGCCGCGCATGTTGCTCTCGGTCTTGATCCTGCTCCGGATGGAGGCAGCAAACCGGGCGCTCGTGAGCTCCGGCGTCTCCCCTGCATCGGCCGGCAGGGTATAGAGCACGGCTTTGCCCGGGCGGGCCCCGATGGCAAAGCGATACTCCCCGGCGGCGTTTTTTGCGGCCGCACAGGTCAGCACCGGAATATCCGTCTGACTATTGCGCACCGACTGGTAGCAGAATTTTGCGTCTTCTTTTGGCACAATGACCCGCACCAGAATATCCCGGTCATAGGGGCGCTGGGCATACTCCGCCAGCGGGACGATGCCGCCTTTATACAGTTCCACCGAAGCATTCAGCGCCAGGAACATGGTAAGAACATCGGAAAAGCCAAAGCGGCTGTAAATGCTGCCGCCCACCGTGGCGAGGTTTCGCAGCTGCACGCCCACGATGTGCCGCACCGATTCCCGCACGGCACCGTCCGTATAGGCAGCGAGGCCGGGGTGCAGCTCCAGCTGGCGCAGCGTGACCATGGCACCAATGGAGAAGCCCTCGTCCGTCTCCTCAATGGTGTCCAGCCCCAAGCCGGACAGATCAATGGCAGTACCAACGTTGAGATTCTCCATCTTGAGCCAGATCATTCCACCCAGCACACGGTTAGGCTTTTTCTGGTTGAGCTGCCATGCTTCTTCCAGGCTCTCGGCTTTTTTATATTCCCGAATCGTCATCATACGCAGTTCCTCTCTTTTTTCGGTGATTACTTTTATTTTAACACAATTTATTTTATAATGCTATTGATAAGACAGCAATTTTGCCGCGATTGTAAGGGAGACTTTTTATGGCAGAAAACAAGACCTTGCCCGTCGGGTGTGTCATCATGGCGTCGGGGCTTTCCACCCGCTTTGGCTCCAACAAGCTGCTGACACCCTTTGGCCCCGGCAGAGAGCCCATGCTCCGCCGCGCTTTTGCCGCTACGGACACGCCGCTTCTGGCTTCACGGGTCGTAGTGGCCCGCTCCCCGGAGGTAGAAACGCTCTGCAGAGAAGTCAGCGTTCCCTGCCTGCTCCACGCTCTGCCAGGCCGGAACGACACTGTGCGGCTGGGACTGGAAGCGCTGCTGGCAGAGCGGCCTGACCTTGCGGGCTGCATGTTCCTGCCCGGAGATCAGCCTCTGCTGCGGCGGGAGAGCGTAGAATCATTGCTCCGCGCCTTTGCAGAGCACCTCCAGACACAAAAAGAAACAGAACGGATGATCTTCCGGCTGGCATATCGGGCCAAAGATGACCCGACACCCCTGGTCGGAAGTCCCGTTCTGTTTGACAGCGGGTATTTCCCCGCCCTGCGTACCCTGCCCGAGGGCAAGGGTGGCAGTTTTCTGCTCCGGCAGTATCCGGAACAGGTACATTGTTTTTATACCGCTCACCACGAAGAGCTGTGGGATGCCGACACCCCGGAAGCCCTGCAAAAACTGGAAGCGATGCTGTAATTATTCCGCTTTGTCGTCTTTCGGCAGCAGCAGGTTGAGCACGATGGCCACAAAGGCTGCCGGGACGATGCCGGACTCACCGCAGATGAGCTGGATGGCCTGCGGGGTGTGTGCCAGAATGCTGGAGTTTGCACCCATGCCATAACCGACGCCCAGAGCCACGGAAACGATGGTCAGGGTGCGCGGGGTCATCTTCTCTTTGGTGATGAGCTGGATACCAGACACCACGATGGAAGAGAACATCATGACAGCCGCACCGCCCAGAACAGCCTGAGGCATAATGGAGACCAGTGCGCCCAGCTTGGGGATGAGGCCGCAGAGGATCAGGAAGACTGCACCGGTAGCCAGTGCACCACGGTTGACCACCTTGGTCATGGCCACCAGACCGACGTTCTGGCTGAACGAGGTGTTGGGCAGCACGCCAAAGCAGGCGGCAAAGGTGGAGCCCAGGCCGTCGCAGATGACACCGCCGGACAGCTCTTTATCGCTGGGCTCGCGGTTCATACCGCCCTCCATCACACCGGAGATATCGCCCACCGTCTCCACAGCGGTGACGATGAACATGACCATCACGGGCAGGATGGCGCGCAGATCAAACACGATCTTAACGGGCACCAGCTTGGGAATGGCAAACCAGCTGGCCTGTGCTACTTTGTTCCAGTTGAGGACCCATGCCTTGGTGAACTCCACGCCGTCAGCGGTGACACCAGTGGTGGGCAGCACAAAGCCCATCATGATGGCAGCAACATAACCCACGATGATGCCGATGAGGATGGAAGAAGAGCTCAGAAAACCTGTGGTCCAGTGCTTGAGGAACAGGATGACCACCAGCACGAAAATTGCCAGCAGCAGGTTTTCCATAGAGCCAAAGTCCTTTGCACCGTTGCCGCCGCCGAACGAGTTGATGCCGACGGAGATCAGCGACAGGCCGATGGACAGCACGACCGTGCCGGTAACGACCGAGGGGAACAGCTTGCGCAGAGGCTTGAGGAAGACGCCGAGGACGCTCTCAAAGATGCCGCCCAGAATGGACGCGCCCATAATGGCACCATAGGCCGTGACGCCGCCGCCCATGGTAGCCGCCACACTGTTGAACACGCCCAGGAAGCCTGAGCTGGTGCCCATAATGATGGGCACTTTGCCGCCGACGGGGCCCACTGCATACAGCTGGACCAGCGTGACGATGCCGGCCACAAACATGGCGTTCTGCAGCAGGCTGACCTGCAGGTCGGCAAACTCGCCGCCTGCCAGGCCGCAGGCACTGGTGATGATCAGCAGCGGGGTCAGGTTGCCCACAAACATGGCAAACACATGCTGCAGACCCAGCGGGATGGCGTGCTTGAGGGGCATTTTTGCTTCAAACTGGTAAGCTGCGCTTTCCAGCTCCGTATTTTTTAACATATCCTTGCTCCTTCCCTCTTTTGGGGTTCTCTTTTAACAGACGGTTCAAATTATAACAGCGCCAGCGGCACTTTACCAGAGGGTTCCGCAAGTTTTTGTTCCCGTTTCTTTCATAAGTCATACTTAAATCGGGCTTTGTGCAGTTTTTACAGACAAGACTCGGGTTGTTTGGCAAATATTACCCGCCGGGTACCAGCAGTCTGCGAGGCGCTGCAAGGGTCTCTGTGCCCTCGGGCAGGTCATTGGCAGCCAGCATCTGCCCTGGGGAGACGGAGAATCTCCGGGCGATCTCAAACAGCTGCTCCCCTGCCTGTGCATAATAGACCCGCAGCGAGATCTCCGGGTCGGCTGGAGTCAGCGGTTCTCCCAGTGCAATGCTCTCCACGCAGGCTGTTGTGCAGCGCTCCAGGATCGTCCCCTCCACCCGGGCCGTCACCGTTACTTCCAGTGCACCGCCCTGTGCCGTGCATTGCAGATCTTCCACACTCAGCCAGCACTCCGGGTAGAGATCCGCTGTTTCCGGCAGCGTGGTATCCAGCGCAAGATCCATTTCCAACGTTTTTTCATAGCTTTCCAGCTCGGCCAGCGTATTTTCCGCAAAGGCCGTGACGGTTACCCGGGCCGTCAGATTCCAGCGGCCATTCTGGAATGCCAGCTGAGCCGGGCCAAAAGAGGCAAAACAGGCCAGCACTTTTGCCCCGGCATCCGGCAGTGCACCGGAGCCTTTGAGGGTAGCAGATGCACTCAGCGGGCAGACGATCCGCTCGGATAAGATGTTCTGCACGGTCTGTGTCGTCTCAAATTTCGTTGAGAACGCGTCGGTCACGCACTGGAGCTGGTAAGGCCGCCAACCCCGCAGCCGGAGCATGGCGGTCACGGTCAGTGTGCCGGGGCCGGAAGTGTCCCCCTCGCCCTGTGCCAATGTGAACCCTGTGGGCTCCACCACACACAGGCAGCGGCAGTCCTCACTCAGTCCCTCCGCGTCCAGCACCTGGTTGAACGGCAGTGTGATGCTGGTGCTCCGCAGGCTCGTCTCTCCCTCAGCACGCCAGGCACACTGTCCTTTGATTTCTCCCTTGGCAACAGCCTTTCCCCGCAAGACTTTCAGCTCCCGGACCTCTGCCGTGCCGGAGAAGTCCAGAACTGCCGCCGGGGCTGTTTCCAGTGCAAGCTCCCCCTCCACGGTGAACAGCTTTTCCAGCACAGCGGCACGCCGCACGCCCGTGATGGTGGTAAACTTCTGCTCAATGCCCCCCTCCGAGAGTGCAGTGATGAGCTCTGTTTTGTTCTGCGCATGAACCGCTACCACCAGCCCGAACGCGCCCCGTGCCTCGATACGGTGGGGGTTGACTACCCGGCAATTGACATATTCCGTCTGTCCCTCCACCTGTGCCGCCCACGCCGTAAATGGGAATTCCGGCAGCTCCAGCGTTTTGGTAAAGGGCAGCTTCTGCTCGGTCTGGCAGAGGCCCGCGCCGTCCTCGCCCTGATAATAGACCGTACAGCGCAGGTAGCCGTCCAGCGTCAGCCGCCCGGGCTGCAGCTGTTTTTGCAGCACCACCGGCCGCACAAAACACTTGACCAGTTTAAAGACCGGGGGCAGGTAATCGGAAATCAAAATCTCTGTTTCCAACGGGAGCTCCGCCTTGAGGGTGCAGCTGGCACCTGCAGCGGGCAAAGCATCCCGGAAAATCTTCAGTTCCATGCAACGCGCTCCTTTCCTGTCCGCTTGGCACATTTTATGCCCTGTAATGAAACGGTATGCGCAAAAAATCTGCCGGACAGCACACAGCCATCCGGCAGATTTTTGTTACAGGTTCTCTTTGGGGCTCTTTTTGATGCCGAACAACCGGCACAGCAGCCCCCGGAGAAGTTTCGGACTTTTTACCACAACCACCTGCATGGATGCACCCCGCCTTTCATTGGTTTTGCCCCAGTATAGGCGGTTTGCGCACAAAATGTGCAAGCGCTTCAGCAAACAGGACCGTCTGCCAGCGTTTCAACGACCACCAGTGCTCCGGTGCGGGTGCTGATGGTGATGCAGTCAGAGCCCTCAGCATATTCATTGCTGACGCCCAGCGGATAGGTTGCTGTCAAGATCGCATCCGTCAGTTCATAGAACGAACCGCTCTCGCACACACCCTCGGCCTTTCCCTCCAACGGGAAGACGGAAAAGAAGAAATAATCTTCCTTGGGGTAGCTGCGGGTCTCACCGGGGAGTACGTAACTGACGCGGCTGCGCTCGTCCTGAATGGTGACCCGCACGCCGCGCTGCTCCAGCCCAAGGCCGGTGCAAAGGTTTGCCAGTGTATGCTCCAGCCGCTTGCCACCCAGAGCACCCAGCAGCAACACCTCCGTAAAGCCTTTTTGAGAGGCCAGCTTGGCGGCATACTCGGTATCGGTATCATCCTTGACATGGGGCAGAACAACAATGTCGTCCTCCTGCTGCTCCGGGCAGGGAGCCGTATCAAAATCGCCCACTATGATATTGGGCTTGCAGCCCAGCGGAGTGCAATTGCGGTAGCCTGCGTCACAGGCGATGATGAAATCATCCGGGCGCAGCAGCTTTGCCAGTTCCGGCGAAACCGGGCAGGCGGAAAGGATCACACAACGGGACATAAAACTGATTCTTCTTTCTTCCTCGATTCTTGGCTCCCCTGTTAGGGGAGCTCCCGGACGCGCCCCCGTAGGGGGACGGAACGGGTGAGAGGTTTTTAAACTTTGGGCCGCTGCCAGTCTTTGACGTCTTTTACTTCATCGTACATGGCGCAATAGCTGTCGTACCGGGTCTGGGAGAGTTTCCCCTCGGCCAATGCGGCACGGACGGCGCAGCCTTTTTCTGCACGGTGGGAACAGCCGGTAAACTGGCACTCTCCCAGGTAAGGCCCAAACTCCGGGAACGCGTGTTCCAGATTCTCTTTTGGGATAAACCCGGCACGGTTGGCTTCCAGGCTGGCAAAGCCGGGCGTATCGGCAATGCGACCGCCAAACGCCTCAAAAATGGTCACTTCCCGGGTGGTGTGGCGGCCACGGCCCAGCTTCTGGCTGATGGCACCCGTTTCCCGCTCCACGTCTGGCAGCAACGCATTGAGCAGCGTGGATTTGCCCACGCCGGAGTTTCCGCAGAACGCGCACAGACGGCCTGTGATCCACTGCTTGACCTCGTCCAGCCCGGCTCCGGTCTCATAATCGATCCGGATGAAAGGCAGGGTGGATTTTTCATAAGCCGAGCGCAGGAACTCTGCTTCGGCCAAGTCGCCTTTGGTACAGACGATGACGGGCTGAACACCTTTATCCACTGCAATGGCCGAGAGTTTATCCAGTACCAGTGTGCTGGGGGTAGGCTGTGTGGTGCTGGCCACCAGGAACAGCACATCCAGGTTTGCCACCGGCGGACGGACAAAAACGTTTTTGCGGGGTGCGATCTGTGCAATGACGGCTGCGCCATTCTCGGTTTCCAGCGTCACTTCGTCGCCTGCCACTGGGGTGATTTTCTGTTTGCGGAAGATGCCGCGGGGCTTGCACTCCACGATTCCCTCCGCTGTTTTGACGTAATAGAACCCGCCGATGCCTTTCACGATATAACCGTTCATCTGCGGCCTCCCTTACGACAGCCAGGACTGCCACCAGTCCCCCAGAGTGGCACCGCCAGAGGACGATGCACTCTCGCCGCCCTCCGTGCTGCTGGAAGAAGAAGCGCCGCTGCCCCACAGGCCGCCCCACCAGCTGCCATCACTGCCGCCATCCGAGCTGCTGGGGGCTTCCGGTTCCGGTGCGGGCTCCGGGCCTGCACTGACGACCACACTGACACGGCTGTTCAGCTTGATGGATGCCCCTGCACCGGGGTTCTGGCTGATGATGGTGCCCACGGGCTGGTCACTGTACTCCTCCGACTGACTGCCGAGGCCCAGTTTGTTCTGCACCAGCAAGGTGCGGGCATCGTCCACACTCATGCCCACCAGAGAGGGCACCTTGGTGGTGGTGCTCACCTGCGGGCGGCTGACATAGACAACCACCGTAGTCCCGGCGGCCACCTGACTGCCGGCGGCCGGGTCGGTGCGGATGATGGAGCCTGCGGCCACCGATTCATCCACCGCCTGGGTGACCAGAACGGACACGCCCAGATCTTTGAGCTGCTGTTCGCCATCGGCCTGCAGGTAGTTGGTCAGGTCCGGCACCGTGACATACTGGATGCCCAGGCTGACGGTCAGTGTCACGCTCTGGCCCTCGCGGACGGTACGGCCCGCCACGGGAGACTGCTTGTAAACATAGCCTGCGGCGTAGTCGTTGGAATACTCCTGCTCCCAGTTGACGGTGATCTGGCCGGAGGCCACCTGTTGAGAAGCGTTGACTTCATCCTGCGTCATGCCGCTGTAATCGCCCAGGACAACATCGGCTTTCTGGTTCATCAGATTGCTGGAATCGTTGAGGATGCTCCAGCACAAAGCGGCACAGGCCAGCGCAAAGGCCACCGTGATGCCAAACAGCACCGGGAGAAAGGCCGAGCGCCGCTTCTTGCCTTTTTTGCGGGTATTTTTGGCACTGCCGCGGACAGTGCCTGCCTCACGTTTTTGACTCATAGAGGGTGTCACCACCTTTTCAGGAACTTCTTCTGGGAGATAAGTGTAGTTGAAGACGATGGCCGGGTTCTCCACATAGGCATTGAGCGCTTCCAGCATCTCCGCCGCGCTGCTGTAGCGGTTGGCTGGCAGCTTTGCCATGGCACGTTCCGTGATCTCCACAAGACCATGCGGCACAGTGGGAGCCAGCTCCTGCAGGGAGCGGGGCTCATCGGTGATCTGCTTCATGGCCACGGCCACTACATCATCGGCGTCAAAGGGCAGCTTGCCCGAGAGCATCTCGTACATCATGACGCCCACCGAATAAAGATCGCTCTTGCGGTCTGTTTCGTCACCCTTGGCCTGTTCCGGGCTGATATAATGAACACTGCCCATGGCCTTGCCGCCGCCCAGCTGATTTTCGGCCCGGGAAACCCGCGCGATGCCAAAATCCATCATCCGGAGCTGGCCATTGTCCAGCAGCATGATGTTCTGGGGCTTGATGTCCCGGTGCACCACGCCGTTGCGGTGGGCATGGTCAAGAGCCTTTAAGATCTGGGAGATGAAATGCACCGTTTCCCGACTGGTCAGCTTGCCGCCGCGTTCGTTCAGGTACTCCCGCAGCGTCATACCGTCCACATACTCCATCACGATATATTGCAGCGTTTCGCTGACCGAGACATCATACACCTTGACGATGTTGGGATGGTTGAGCAGCGAAATGGCTTTGGATTCATTTTTAAAGCGGCGGACAAGGTCCGGGTCGTGCATCAGCTCCTGGCGCAGGACCTTGACGGCCACCACCGTTCCCACCGGGACAGGGCCGTTTTCCCCCACCACGACTGCCTTATAAACATTTGCCATACCGCCCGTGCCAATGAGCTCCCGGACTGCATACAGGCCGTCCAGCGTCCGGCCAATGAGATTATCCATGGCGTACCTCCAGCGGCTCTACGCCCAGCAGCAGGGCGGTGATATTATCCGGCCCGCCGTTTTCATCGGCGGTATCCACCAGGCGGTCCGGCAGGTCGTAGAACGAGCCCTTGCCCAGCAGCTGCTCGATGTCTTCCCGCGGGACGGCGTTGGTCAGGCCGTCCGAGCAGAGCAACAGCAGATCCCCGGGCTGCACCTTGACGATGGTGCACTCCGGCTCCAGCCGGTAATCCACGCCAAGAGCCTTGGTAATGATGTTTTTCTGGGGATGGTGCTCGGCCTCTTCCACCGTGATGGTGCCGCAGTCCACCAGCTCCTGCACATAGGAGTGATCGTGGGTGAGCTGCGTGAGCTTGCCATCCCGGTAGAGATAGGCGCGGGAATCCCCCGCATGGCACAGGAATGCCTGCCCGGCCCGCACCAGCGCGCAGACCGCGGTGGTGCCCATGCCGGCAAAGGCTTCCTCGTGCATCGCTTTCTGGAAAATGAAACGGTTGGCACTGATGAGGGCACGCTTTAAAAACGCTTCCTCCTCGCCGGGCATACACTGGGCATACTGCTCCTGGAAGCAGCGCTCAATGACGTTGCATGCGCTTTGCGAAGCTTCGCGTCCGCCCCGTGCACCGCCCATACCGTCGCACACAAGCACCCAAGCCGCATCGCCGGGGAGCTCTCCGGCACGGTAATCGTCCTGGTTTTCCTGGCGGACGCGGCCAACGTCCGTTTTTCCTGCTAGTTTCATAGGTTTCTCCTTATGCTTTCCCATTCATCTCGTCACGGCGGAGCTGCCCGCAGGCGGCGCTGATCTCACTGCCCAAACGGCGGCGGACCGTGGCGTTGACGCCCAGACTTTCCAGCTTCTGCTGGAAACGGCGGACGTTTGCGGCATCGGTGGCAGAGTAGGGGCTGCCGTCCACCGGATTGATGGGGATGAGGTTGACATGGGCTCCCATGCCCCGGATGAGGTTTGCCAGCTGTTTTGCGCAGGCATCGGAATCATTGACGCCCCGCACCATGGAATACTCAAAGCTGACGCGGCGGCCCGTGGTATCCTGATAGCGGCGGACGGCCTGCATCAGCTGCTCCACCGGGTAGGCGTCGTTGACGGGCATCATCCCGCTGCGGATCTCATTGTTGGGTGCGTGCAATGAGACGGAAAGGGTCAGCTGCAGCTTTTTCTCCGCCAGCTGGTCGATCTTGGGCACCAGACCGCAGGTGGAAAGGCTGATATTCCGCATCCCGATATTGACGCCCTCCGGCGAGGTGATGTTCTCGAGGAAGCGCATCACCTCGTCAAAATTATCCAGCGGCTCGCCAATGCCCATGAGGACGATGTGGGAGATGCGCTCCCCGATGTCCTTTTGAGCGGTATAAATTTCAGAGCAGATCTCCCCTGCTTCCAGGTTGCGCACCCGGCCCGCCTGGGTGGAGGCACAGAAGCGGCAGCCCATCCGGCAGCCCACCTGGGTGGAGACACAGACCGTATTGCCATAGTGGTAGCGCATGACGACGGTCTCAATGCAGTTGCCGTCCTCCATCCGCAGCAGATATTTCACGGTGCCGTCTTTGGCCTCCTGCCGACGCTCGATCTGCGGGGCCGCGATATAAAACTGCTCTTCCAGCTTGGCCAGCAGGGTCTTGGGCTGATCGGTCATGGCGGAAAACTCCGTGACCAGCTTCTGATGCACCCAGTGGAAGATCTGTTTTGCCCGGAACCCCGGCTGGCCCAGCGCTTTAAGCTCTGCGGCCAGCTCCTCCAGCGTCAGGGAAGATATACAGCGTTTTTGTTCCATTGCGTTCTCCTATTGCTTCCCGGTGCAGCACACCGGGATTTGGTCATTGTTTCTGCATCGCGCAGAGGAAAAAGCCGTCCATCCCGGTGCGGGTAGGTACGGAGAGGGCTCCATGCTCCCCCACCGTCATCCCCTGCGGGAACGGCACCTCCGGCGTGACGACCCGGAACTCCGGATGGCGGTTTAAAAATGCCGCCACCTGTTCCTCATTTTCGGCCGGGTCAATGGTACAGGTGGAGTAGACCAGCCGCCCGCCTGCTTTGAGCAGAGAGGCTGCTGTGTCCAGAATGGCCGATTGGGTGGCCAATAATTCATCGTGGCGGGCTTTGGGCAGGCTCTTATAGCGGATATCCGGCTTTTTGGCCAGGATTCCCAGCCCGCTGCAGGGTGCGTCCACCAGGATGCGGTCTGCCTGCGGCAACTTGGGGTTTGGTCTGGAGGCATCATTGCAAAGCGTCTCGACGCAGGCGGTAAATCCCATCCGTTCCACGGCCTTGGCAATGAGCTGGACGCGGTTTTCGGTCACGTCGCAGCTGATGAGCCGCCCGGTGCCCTGCATTTCCTCAGCCAGCAGCAGCGTTTTGCCGCCGGGGGCTGCACAGAGGTCCAGCACGGTATCGCCCGGCTTTGCCTCCACACAGAGGGCCGCCAGCTGGCTGGCCTGTCCCTCCACATGGTAGTATCCCCGCCGGAAGAGCTCCTGTTCCGCCGGGCTGCCCTCAAAATGGGCCAGCACACTGCCCGGGACGATCCCCGGTTCGGCGCTCTTGGCACCATTTTGCATCAGCAGCTCACACAGCTGTGCCGCGCTGGCCTTGAGCGGGTTTGCCCGCAGGCTGATCATACCGCCGTCTGCCGTATGGGTCAGGATGCCAAGTGCCTCCTCCGGGTAATGGCGGTGCAGAAACTCCGCGACCTCCCGGCTGGCGGAGCCGAGAACCATGAGCTTTTCGATTTCATCCTTGAAAACGGCTTTGTCCAGGTCATAGACACAGGCCTTGCGCAGGACCGCATTGACCAGGCCCGACGCACTGGATTTTTTGAAACTCCGGGTCAGCTTGACGGCCTCATTGACAGCCGCCGAGACAGGCACCTGCATATAACATGCCTGCGCCACTGCCGCCCGCAAGATCTCCCGCACCGGGGCGTCCAGTTTGGCAAGGCCCTTGGGCAGAAACTGCTCCAAAATAAAATCGATCGTTCCGCGATGCTCCAGCACCGTGTAAAAAATGGCGCTGGCAAAGGCTTTATCGCGGCCATCCAGCTCCCGACGCCGGAGCTCGGCATCCAGAATCAGGTTGGAAAAGCCATCCTGCTCCTGCCGGACCAGAGCCGCCACCGCCGCCGCGCGGGGATTGGCCGCCATCAGAGGCTGTCCCCCGTTTTCAGGCGGAGGCCCGCTGCAAACGAGGTGCCTTCCATGGGCTTTTTGCCCTCCGGCACCACATGCAGCAGCTGGACAGCACCCTCACCGCAGGCAACCGTCAGAGGCTTGGTGGCCAGCACCGTGCCGGGCGCTTCTCCATGGGAGGGGGCCACACGGCACTCCATGACTTTGACTTTCTTCCCGCCTGCCGTCATAAACCAGGCACCGGGCCAGGGGTTCATGCCCCGCACCCAGTTGTGGATGTGTGCGGCAGACTCCGACAGTTTGAACTCGGCCATGGCCTTGTCCAGCATGGGGGCCAGGGTGGCGTTTTCGTGGTCTTGCTTCTGGGGCTTGAGCGTCCCTGCCGCAATGGCCGGGATGGTCTCACAGAGGACGCGGGCCCCCACAGCCGTCACACGGTCAAACAGCTCGCCGCTGGTCTCCTCGGGGTCAACGGGCATCTTCTCACAGACCAGCACATCGCCGGTGTCGAGGCCCTCATCCATCTGCATGATGGAGACACCCGTCTCTGTATCCCCATTGAGGACTGCCCACTGCACCGGGGCGCTGCCACGGTACTTGGGCAGCAGGGAGACATGCAGGTTGACGCAGCCGTATTTCGGGATGTTCAGCACGCTGGCGGGCAGGATGCAGCCATAGGCCACCACCACGATGAGCTCCGGGGCCAGCGCCTGAATGTTGGCGTCCTCGCCTCCGTCCCGCAGGGTGCGGGGCTGGAAGACGGGCGTGCCATGCTCCAGAGCAACCTCTTTGACCGGAGGAGCCGTGAGCACCTGCTTGCGACCCACCGGCTTATCCCGGCGGGTGTAGACGGCGCAGATATCATGCCCTGCAGCGTACAGAGCCTTGAGGCACTCGGCAGCAATATCCGGCGTGCCCATGAACAGAATGCGCATCAGTTGTTTCCTTTCGCTTTGCGGGCTGCAGCGCGGCCCTCTTCCGTATCCTCATAGAAATACTCGCTGGACTGCATGATGGTGATGCCGTCCAGGTGGTCGTTCTCATGCTGGATGCAGCGGGCCAACAGGCCCTCGGCCTCCAGCTCAAACCAGTTCCCGTTGCGGTCCTGTGCACGGACTTTGACAGCCGCCGGGCGGGTCACTGCACCGTTATGGCCAGGGAACGAGAGGCAGCCCTCGTAGGCAGTCTCTTCATCCTCGGAAACAGCCAGGATCTCGGGGTTGACGAAATCAATGAACTTGTACTCGTAATCCTCGGGGATCTCGTCCGGAGCATCGGTGGTGTCCCACACCACGAACAGGCGGCGGAGCATGCCAACCTGAGGGCCGGCCAGGCCCACGCCATCAGCTGCGATCATCGTCTCGCGCATATCGTCCAGCAGGGTAGCCAGACGGTCATCAAAATTGGTCACAGGGCGGCAGACCTTGTTCAGGATGGGGTCGCCCTCTTTTACAATGTTACGGATCGCCATAAATCGAAACCTCCAAAAGTTTGTATTATGTTATCATCAAATATCGCCATCCGAGTGCAGGTCTACAACGACCGAGGCCTTAGCGGGCAGCTTTTCCTGCTCGTAGAGGCCCAGCGTTTCCCGGACAAGATCCCGGAAACGGCGGTCATTGCGGCACTTGATGGTGAGCTTATAGCGGTAGGTGTCGTTGATTTTTTCAATGTTGCCGGGGGTCGGGCCCAGCACCCGCAGAGGCAGGTCCGGCTGTCTGGCCGCCTGTTGGCCCAGTAATGCGGAAAAACGGGCCGCCGCCCGGGCCACCTCGATCTCTTTGCCGCCCGCAAAGCCAATGACGCAGAGCCCGCAGAACGGCGGGTAAAGGCCCAGCCTGCGGTATGCGATCTCCTGCTCGAAGAAAGCATCGTAATCCTGCGCGGCGGCGAGGTTCAGAACCGGGTTATCCGGGTCGGTGGTCTGGATGATGGCAAAACCGGGGTCTTTGGCCCTGCCGCTCCGGCCCACCACCTGAGTGATGAGGCTGAAGACCGTTTCATAGGCCCGGAAGCCCTGCGCAAACAGGAGCGAGTCAATGCCGAGGACACCTACAAGGGTCACGTCCTCAAAATCCAGCCCCTTGGCCACCATCTGGGTGCCCACCATGATGTCATACTCATAATCGGCAAACCGGGCCAACAGCTTCTCGTGGGCGTCTTTTGCGGCGGTGGAGTCCTGATCCATCCGCAGGATGCGGGCTTCCGGGAAGAGCTTTGCAAGCTCTTCCTCTGCTTTCTGTGTGCCAAAGCCCCGGTATTGCAGCTTGCCGCCGCAGGCGGGACAATTTTTTGGGGGTGGGTCCATCTGGCTGCCACAGTAGTGGCAGAGCAGTTTGTGGCTGGCCTTGTGGTAGACCATGGGGACACTGCATTTGGGGCACTTGAGCACCTCGCGGCAGTCCTCGCACTGAGCCACCGTCTGGTAACCCCGGCGGTTGAGGAGCAGGATGGTCTGCTTGTGGGCTTCAAGGTTGCGGCGGATGGCGTCTTCCAGCGCAAGGCTGATCTCCCGCGGGTTGCCGGAAGCCAGCTCCGCCCGCATATCCACGATCTGGACACTGGGCAGCGGGTTGCCTCCATAGCGTTTGGTCAGCCTGACCAGCTGGGTGCGGCCTTTCTGAGCCGCAAAGTAGCTTTCGGTGCTGGGGGTGGCACTGGCCAGCAGGAGCAGTGCACCGTTTTCCGCCGCGCGCTGGCGGGCCACCTCATGGGCGGAGTACCGGGGCGCGGACTCAGAGCGGTAGGTATGCTCCTGCTCCTCGTCAATGATGACAAGGCCGATGTTTTCCAGCGGCGAAAAAATCGCGCTGCGGGTGCCTACCACGATATCCGCCCCGCCATCCTGGATCATCTGCCACTGGAGCAGCCGTTCGGTGTGGTTGAGGGCGGAGTGCTGCACGGCCACCCGGCGGCCAAACTGGCTCTTGAGCCGCAGGATCATCTGAGGTGTCAGGCTGATCTCCGGCACCAGCACCAGCGCCTTGCGGCCCAGCTGTAAGCACCGCTCAATGAGCTTTAAAAAGACCAGCGTTTTTCCGCTGCCTGTGACACCGTAAAGCAGCGCCGAGTGCGGGGCGGTATCTTCCAGGTGAGGCAGCAGGGCACCATAGGCAGCCTGCTGCTCCTCCGTCAGAACGATGGGCTCATTTTGAAGCGGGATGCCGGCGTAAAGGTCGATGGAACGGTTGACCCTCGTACAGGCCAGCACGCCTTTGGTGCAGAGATTGTCCAGCACCGCCCGGCTGATGCCTTTTTCTTCCAGTTCTCCCTGCGTGCGGGGGCCTCCACTGAGCAGCGCCACTGCCGCCAGCTGTTTGGCGGTCGGTTTCGGCTTTGCGGGCAGCTCCCCGGCCAGCTGGTAAGAATTCTCCGTGTGGCGGGTGAGCTGTTTTTGCAGTACCGGCGTCACACCATCGGCAGCCACGGCGGGCTTGTACTGTGCCCCATACGGGATGACCGCCTTGACGGCCTCGTAATAGGTGCAGAACGTCCGTTCTTTTAAAAAGTAGACCAGCTTGAGCAGCTCCGGCGTCAGGCAAGCCGAGGCAGGGGCAACGTCAAACAGGTACTTGAGCTTGGAGCTTTCCGGCTCGGCGTCGCAGGCCAGCACCACCCCCATCCGGGCACGGCTCCCCCGCCCAAATGGCACCAGCACCATGCTGCCCAGGCGGACAGCGTCCTGCTGGGCCGGCATGACGGCGTAGGTATAGAGTTTGTCGAAATGAAAGGTTGCATTGCTGACGGCAACGCCCACCGTTTTTGGCATTCGCGCGGCTCCTTTATGCGTTCAGTCCTGCACGCTGGCAGATGACCTGGTACAGCTCTTCGGCACAGGGGCCGATCTCGTTGTTGACCAGCTTGACGGCAAAGTGGTCCTGCTGGGCCAGTTCCTGCTTGGCCGTGGCAAGACGCTCCCGGATGCTTTCTTCCGTCTCGGTACCACGGCCCCGCAGACGGCGCTCCAGCTCCTCCTCCGAGGGAGGCAGCAGGAAGACCGTGGTTGCACCGGGATACATCCGGCGGATATTGGCCGCACCGTGCACGTCGATGACCAGCACCACCAGCTTGCCTGCGTTGAGGCGCTTGTTGACCTCTTCTTTCAGGGTACCATAGTAGTTGCCGTTATAGAAGTTGTGCTCCACTACTTCATCGTCCTCAATGAGCTTCTGGAACTGCTCCCGGGTGCGGTAGTAGTAATCCACACCCTCCTGCTCCCCGGGGCGGGGCGAACGGGTGGTGGCGGAGACCGTCTTTTCGATTTCAGGGTGGGCCTCCCGCAGGGCTTTGACAACGCTGTCCTTGCCCGTACCGGCTGCACCCGAGACTACAAACAGATATTTTTCATTTTCCATGATTTTACTGCTCCTCTTCTATCACTTTGCCCTCCGGCTGCCCGGCGGCACGGCTGGCCACCGTTTCCGGCTGCAAGGCCGAAAGGACGACATGGTCGGAATCCATGATGAGCACCGCGCGGGTGCTCCGGCCATAGGATGCGTCGATCAGCATTCCACGCTCCCGCGCCTCTTTGACCAGACGCTTGACCGGGGCGGAATCCGGGCTGACAACGGCCACGACCCGCCCGGCACTGACAAGGTTGCCAAAGCCGATGTTGATGAGCTTCATCCTGTTCCCTCTTTTCTTGGAGGATCACTCCAGATTCTGGATCTGCTCGCGGATCTTCTCGATCTCCGCTTTCATATCCACCACAATGCGGGTGATGTCCAGATCCTGGCACTTGGAGCCAATGGTGTTCGTCTCACGGTTGAGCTCCTGCGTCAGGAAGTCCAGCTTGCGGCCAACCGGCTCGTTCTGCTCCAGAATGGAGCGGTACTGGGCAATGTGGCTGCGCAGGCGGACGGTCTCTTCATCCACCGCGGTCTTATCGCCAAAGATGGCGGCCTCGGTCAGGACACGGGCATCGTCAATGTTGCGGTCTTCCAGAATGACCTTGAGCTTTTCATACAGACGGTTGGTATAAGCCTCCACCCGGCCTGCGCTCAGGGTCTCCACTTTGCCGACGCACTCCTCCAGGAAGTTGAGGCGGTTTTCCACGTCCGTTTTCATCTTGGCGCCCTCGGCGGCACGCATCTCCACAAAGCGGTCCAGTGCCTGAGCGGTCACGGCGGAAACATCCTCCCACAACTGTTCTTCGTCCACATCAGCGTGGCGGGTCGCCAGCACATCCGGGAACCGGGTCAGCAGGCTGGTGGTGATGTCGTTCTTGATGCAGAGCTCCTCGGACAGGGTGCGGAGAGCCTGCTGATAGCTGCGGGCCAGCTCCATATTCACTGTGACGACCGTGTCGGCAGCCTCCACATTCTGCACCGTCAGGCTCAGCTCCAGCTTGCCGCGGGTGACACGCTCGTTGAGCTGCTTTTTCAGGCGGCTGTCCAGATAGCTGCAGGTGCGCGGCATCCGGGAAGAATACTCAAAGTACCGGGAGTTGACGCTGCGCAGCTCCACCGTGATCTCGCGGCCATTGCGCACAGCAGTTCCCCGGCCAAAACCGGTCATGCTCAAAATCATGCTTTTTTCCTCGTATTCCAAAGGGTTTTCTGCGGACATTCTTCGT
>QWCE01003035.1_pt1 | contig 19345 bp, 14 predicted proteins | sample 1972531 | NCBI WGS metagenome assembly QWCE01 (sample SAMN09866716, study PRJNA288562) | Human gut metagenome isolate term4_stool, whole genome shotgun sequencing... | reverse complement strand
GTAAATTCTTCCTTCTGGTCTGAATCTGTATCCGTAGATTCTTCCTCTAGTAGTAAGTTCTTCTAAAAATTCAGGAATTAATTCTTCATGATATTCTTCAGGAATATATCTTAGAGCATTTCTAAGAGCAATTTTAGTTTGATCTTTTGAAAGTCTAAATCCTCTATCAGGAGCTCTTCTAATTCCTTGTTCAAAAGATTTCTTTTCTGGTAAGTTTTTAATTTGTACCTTCATAATCTTTTGAACGTCTGCGTTATGATTATTTATCACTTTTATCAACCTCCATTTATTAGACATTATAAATTAAAATTTTTGAAAAGTAAATACAAAGGGAAATTAATTTCCTAATTTTTTAAATTTTATATATAAATGTTTTGTAAAAAAGTAAAATAAATGAGATGTTTACTAAATATTAAAGAAAGTACAATATACAGGTGATTGATTTATCACGATAAATCAAAAAATGAATCGTTTTCAAAAAATGAATAAAAGTACTAAAAAATGTAAAAATCTATAATTTTATAAGATATTTTATATAAAAATAATAAAAATTTTGAAAAATCACTAGCATTAGTATTTTTTAAATAAAAATTAAATTAAAATTTATATTATTTTTACATCTCCAGTTTTTACTTAATCTAGTAAACAATTTTTAATTTGAAAAAAATATATCGTGAGTGTATTATCAAAAGTGAAAACGAGATTAAAGTATTATTTTTGAAAAGGAGAATTATAAATATGAAATATTTTTTAAAAATAATTGTTTTTGCATTCTCTTTCTTTTTACTTGGTCTTTGTCTTGATTATATTTTTTCTTTTAATATTTTTTCAAATAATATTGTAGAAATTACTTTAGTAGTTGTATTTGTAATTCTTTTCGAAAAGTTAAATAATATTTTGGAAAAGCTTGAGAAAATAGAAAAGTATTGCGAAAAAAATATTTCTAATTATAAGCAAGATACTGAAGAAATTGATGGAAAAAGACAAGATATTAATAGTGGAATAAAAGAGGAAAATAATTGATCTTTATTTCTTAAAGATTTTTTAGAGTTTCAATTTTTTAATTAAAAAAGTCAAATAAAAATATTTTAATATTTATTGGGTATATAATATGTGTTAAGATAATGAAAAAATGAGGAGGAAATATGAAAGCGGATAAAATTTTAGTTAACCTTGATCAAGTTTTTTCACCTAAGGATATAGGTAGACCTCTAAGAGGTGAAGAAATGAATGAAGCCGACATTTTAGAAAATGCCTACATTGCAATTAAAGATGGAAAAATCTTAGAAGTAGGCGAAGGAAATGGCTACGAAAATCTAAAGGATGACAATACAGAAATAATTGATTTGACAGGAAAAGTTGCAACTCCAGGTCTTATAGATGCTCACACTCACCTAGTATATGGTGGAAGTCGTGAAAATGAATTTGCTATGAAGCTTAATGGAATGGAATATCTTGATATTCTTGAAGCAGGTGGAGGAATTCTTTCTACACTAAAAGCTACTGATTCAGCAAGTTTTGATGAACTTTATGACAAGACAAGAGATCTTCTAGAACACATGCTAGTTCATGGTGTAACTTCTGTTGAAGCAAAAAGTGGTTACGGAATTACTCTTGAAACTGAGCTTAAAGAACTTGAAGTCCTTGAAAAATTAAACGAAGAATTCCCAACAGAACTTATTAGAACTTTCATGGCAGCTCACGTTATCCATGAAAAATACAAAGATAATTCTGATGAATATGTTGACATCGTAATTGACATGATGCCAGAAGTTGCTAAGAGAAATCTTGCAGAATTCTGTGATGTATTCTGTGAAAAGGGAGTATTTACTGCAGAACAATCTGAAAGAATTCTTGAAGCTGCAAAGGAAAATGGTTTTAAATTAAGAATTCACTCTGATGAAATAGAAAACATTGGTGGTGTAGATGTTGCTGCTAAGGTTGGAGCAGTTTCTGCAGAACACTTAATGGTAGTAGATGATGAAGAAATTGAAACACTTTCTAAGGCAAATGTAATTGGAAACTTACTTCCTGGAACAACTTTCTCACTAATGCTTGACACTTACGCACCAGCTAGAAAGATGCTTGACAAGGGAATGGCTATTACACTTTGTACAGATTCAAACCCAGGATCTTGTCCAACAGCAAATCTTCAATTCATCATGCAACTTGGATGTCTTGAAATGAAACTTACTCCAATTGAAGTTTACAATGCAGTAACTATTAATGCTGCTTATTCAGTTGATAGAGCTGAAACTATTGGATCTTTTGACAAGGGCAAGAGAGCAAACATTGCAGTATTCGATGCACACAATATTGATTACACTCTTTACTTCTTTGCAACAAACCTATGTAAACAAGTTTATATAGATGGAGAATTAGTTGTTGAAGACAGAAAGTTAGTAAAATAATTTTAGGAAAACAATATAGGAATTGAAATAAGGGAGCCTAGGCTCCTTTATTTTTTTGACAAAAAATTAGATATATTAGAATATTTTGAAAGTACAATAATTTAAGTTATAAAACAGTGCTGGAAATAATGAGAAAAATTATTTTTAGAGAAATTACAAAAAGAATTAAAATGGCTGAATTATCAGAGATAGAGTGGGTAACAATTTACTACGTTACCTAGATACATGGACTAAAGTATTGCATTATTTATCAGAACAGAGAATTAATTTGTTGACAAAAATACAAAATTATGAGAAAATAAAGAAAACATTTTCAAAAAAGGAGGAATAATATGTTATTATTTAACCCCGTAGTAGTGTCGGTACTACTACTCGTAATTTTATGTATGTTGAAGTTAAATGTACTGCTTTCTTTATTAGTAGCAGGAGTTGTAGCAGGCTTAACTGCTGGAATGCCAATCTGGGTGTTTGAACCAGATTCTTGGCAAGCAAGAACAATTGGAAATCTACCAGGATTTGCAACAGAAGGTGACGGAATTATAAGCACTATCATTGGTGGTATGGGATCCATGGGAGAAACAGCTCTTGCCTATATTCTAATTGGTATGTTTGCTTATGCAATTGGTAAATCAGGACTTATAACTATACTTGCTCAAAAAATTTCTAAAATTGTAGGAAACAATAAATTTTATTTAATTTTCCTAATAGCATTTATATCAATTTTCTCTCAAAACCTTTTACCAGTTCACATATCATTTATACCTATCTTAATTCCACCTCTTCTAGGACTTATGAATAAGTTAAAGATTGATAGACGTGCAGTGGCATCAGCACTTTGCTTTGGATTAAAAGCACCTTATATTTCAATCCCAGCAGGATTTGGTCTTATTTTCCACAATATTATTGCATCAAACATGACAGATGCAGGTATGCCAACAACAGTTGCAGATACTCAAAAAGTAATGTGGATTGGTGGATTATCAATGTTAATTGGTCTTATCTTTGTAGTATTTGTTCTTTATGGAAAAGACAGAGAATATAAAGATATAGAAGTTCCAGGTATTGTTTCATTAGATTCAGAAGTACACATGACTTCAGAAGCTTGGGGAGCTCTTATTTCAGCTCTTGCAATGTTAATTGTTCAAATTATTACTACTAACCTTCCATTTTCAGCATTAGTTGGAATTATTTTCTTACTAATTACACGTTCAATTAAATGGAAAGAAATTGACGATATGGTTAATGGTGGACTTGACCTAATGGCATTTATAGCTTTTGTTATGTTAATTGCAGGTGGATATGCAAATGTCCTTAATACATCAGGTGCAGTTATTGATCTAGTAACTGATACAGCAGCTATGATGGAAGGAGCTTCACTTGTAGTTTCAGCAATTGTTCTTTTAGCAATTGGTCTTGTTATAACTATGGGTATAGGTACATCTTTTGGAACTATCCCAGTAGTTGCAGCAATTTATGTTCCACTAGCTCAACAATTAGGATTCTCTAAATCAGCTATTATCCTTTTAATAGGTATAGCAGCAGCTCTTGGAGATGCAGGATCACCAGCATCAGACTCAACAATGGGACCTACATCTGGTCTTAACGCTGACGGACAACACGACCACATTTGGGATACATGCGTACCGACATTTATCGCTTTTGACGTATTCCTAGTAATAGGTGGCGTAATAGGTTCAGTATTATTATCATAAATTCTTGATAAAATAAATTATTGATTAATTTAAAGCAGCTCATTATTGGCAGCTGCTTTTTTATTGTGTAAATTTTAAATTTTTATCCTCTTAGTAAAAACGCATAAAAGTTATTAGTAAGTTTACCAAGAGTTGGAATAGAAAATTTTACGGTTAAGTATTAAAAAAATTAATAAAATATGTTTGAAAGTAAAATTATAAAGTAAATAAAAATAAAATAATCACCAATTAAAAAAATGTTTTATGAAAACTTTGTCACAAAGATTTTATTATAGATTTGAGAGGGAAAATTCATTTATAACCTATGAAATTTTGTAAAAAAATAGAGTTTAATAATAAAAGAGAATTAAAAAAAACATCATAAAATACAATTTTTCATCGCTTTTAATTGAGAAGAAAGAAAAACTAAAAGATACTATATTACAAGAATAGAAATACTATGTACTGTATTAAATTAGCATGAAATCTAAGTAAGGTATTGTATAAAATTAAGTGTAATGTGAAAATCTTTACAAAATCTAGTTGACTTCTATCTTCTACTGGAGTAAGATTAGCTTAGAAAACATTTTCAGCGATACAAAAATTTCACATAATGTATCGAGGGCATATTAAATATTTTATAGTATGTCTTATAATATGTTTTAAGGAGGTAATTATATGAAGAACGAAGGTCAAAAAGCTGTTAGACTACCTAGTTTTTTCGAAGCAATTCTACCTATTTTAACAATGGTAGCGCTAATGGTATATGTTTTCAAATTCAGTGATGAGGCATATGACGCTGCTCACATGCCACTAATCATAGCACTTATAGTTACTGTAACTATTGGTGTGATTTGCGGACATAGTTTTGAAGAAATGTTGTCTGGTATTATAGACAGAATAACAGCGACATTGGATGCAATTTTAATTTTACTTACTGTAGGTCTATTGGTATCATCTTTTATGATTTCAGGTACAATTCCAGCTCTTATTTATTATGGACTTGACTTACTATCACCACAAACATTCCTACCAGTTGGTTGTTTACTTTGTGCTGTAGTTGGTTTAGCTTGTGGTTCATCTTGGACTGCTACAGCAACTGTAGGTATTGCCTTTATGACAATAGGTGCTGGTCTTGGAATTAATCCTGCACTAACAGCAGGTATGGTAATATCTGGAGCATATGTTGGAGATAAATTCTCTCCACTATCTGATACTACTAACCTTGCAGCAGGTGTTTCTGGAACTGGTCTATTTGACCACGTTGCAGCTATGGTTTCTACTACAGGACCTGTTTTCTTAATATCTCTTATTATTTATACTATCTTAGGTATGAATATTGCAGGAGCTGGTTATGATCCAACAATTGCTGATGGAATTAGAGAAGCAATAGCTGGTAACTTTAACGTTAATCCGTTAGTATTACTTCCAATTGTAGTAATTGTAATTATAATGGTATTAAGAATCCCTGGTCTTCCAGGCGTACTAGGTTCAGTAGCAGTTGGTGTTATCTTTGCACTTATCTTCCAACAAAGATATTCAGTAGCAGATTTATTCTCAATCCTTCACTATGGTCCATCAATTGAAACTGGAAATGAATTCCTTGATGGCGCTCTTGCAAAAGGTGGTATGGATAACCAAATGTGGACAATCAACCTTATTATTCTTGCAGTATCCTTTGGTGGTGCTCTTGAAAAATGTGGTATCGTTGAAAAATTATTTGGCGGAATTAAGAACAGAATCAACTCTGTTGGTGGAATCGTTCTTGCTACAATGCTTACATCTATCTTCTGTGACGCAGCAATGTGTGACCAATTCCTAGGAATCGGAGTTCCTGCTCCATTATATGATACAAAATATGATGAACTTGGACTTGCAAGAAACATGTTATCAAGAACACTTGAAGACGCTGGTACACTTTGGGCAGTAATGTTCCCATGGACAGCTTGTGGTGCTTATCAATTTAGAACACTTGGCATTAACCCACTAGCATTCTTCCCGTTTGCCTTTGTTAACTTACTAAACCCAATTTATGCTTGCGTAACAGCATTTGCTGGCAGAAATATTTTCTGGGCTGACGGTTCTTATACAAATCTATTTGGTAAGACTACTATGAAGAAACAAGCTAAAGCTCCAGAAGCAGCTAGAGAAATTGCTATGGCAGCTCTTGAAAGAAGAAGAGCAGAAGGAAAAGCTCCAAAACTTAGTGCTTAATTAAACTTTCCTCACTAATGTTTATAGAAAGAAGTGATTATGTGTCAGAGATAAAATTACCTTGGGATGATGACAGCGAAGCTATTAGATACGAATATGTAAATCCAAGAAAAACATTTTCTGAAAAATATGCCTATGTAGTCACTTCCGTATTAATTATCTTGGGTATTTTCACAAAGTATAAGCTAACTCTCCTCTTGGCACTCTTACTATTGCTTTCACTACTAACAAAAAAGTATGTTGCAGTCACTAGTAAGGGACTAGAGATGTGTAATGATATGAAGATCACTAAGACCAACGAAGTTTGGGAATGGTCAAAAATCGATGCGATTACTTATGAAAAAAAACCTGCTGAGCCAGATAAAATTCTTCTTTACTTTACTAAAGGAGATTTAACAAGAAGATTTTTCTTTAAAGAAGAAGATAAAGAAAGAGTTTTTGATTTAGCTCACAAATACAACAAAAAAATAAAAGTTTACGATGCCTATGAATACAAAGAAAATCTTAAACATTTCAAAAAAGAATTGAAAAAAACTAAGAGAAGATGGCAAAAGTAAAATAAATTTTAAGAGGTTTCATTATGAAGCCTCTTTTTTTGCGTTAAAATTTCTTAATGTTGAATTATTTACTAATTAATTATAGAATTATCTTTGTTAAGAGCATTATATTTTTTATAAAATGCTAAAATAAAATTTATTGAGAGATATTTAAATTACTATAAAAAGATTGTTTTAAATAAAAATCTTAAATTATTATATTTCTAAAATTTAAAAACTTATAAATTAGCAGCTCTAATAATAAGTATTAGATTTATAAAAATTTTTATCATTTTTAAGAAAATAGACACTACTTTTTTATAAAACACAGAGGATGATTTTATGAGATTTGATTATAATAGCTATCCCTATCCATCAACAAGAAGAGTTATTTTTGGGAAAAATGGAATGGTTGCCACATCTTCTCCCTACGCAACTAGTGCAGGAGCAAAAATTCTTCTTGAAGGGGGAAATGCCATTGATGCTGCTCTTGCCGCTTCGATGACTCTCCCAGTAGTTGAGCCAACAGGAAATGGACTTGGTTCTGATATGTTTGCCTTAATTTATTTTGAGGGAAAGCTTTATGGCATTAATGCCAGTGGAAGAAGTCCTAAAAATATTTCTATTGAAAGATTAAGGGAAAAGGGCTACGATAAAATGCCAAGCTGTGGAGTAAATGTAATTAATACGCCTGGACTTATTGGTGGAGCAATGAAAATTCACAAGGACTTCGCCACAATGGACCTTGATAAAATTTTTGAATCTGCAATTTCTTATGCAGAGGAAGGTTTTGCAGTGACTCCACAAATTGCAAAGCTTTGGGGAGAAAGTGTAGATAAATATAAAAAATTAAATAGAAATGAATTTGACGAATTTTTTAAAACTTTTACTATAAATGGAAATGCTCCAAAGGCAGGAGAAGTTTTTAAGTGTCAAGATATGGCAGAAAGTTTGAGAGAAATCAGGGACAGCAAAGGAGAATCTTTTTATAGAGGAGGTCTTGGACAAAAAATCTCAAAGGAAGTTGAAAGACTTGGAGGTTTTTTAAATTTTGATGATTTAAAAAATTATGAAGCAACTTATGTTAATCCAATTTCTACTAATTATAGGGGGATAGATATTTGGGAAATTCCACCTAATGGCCATGGGATTTCGGTTTTAATGGCATTAAATATTTTAAATGAAATGGATTTGAAGGATAGAGAAAATCCTGAAACTCTTCATAAAATTATTGAAGCTATAAAATTATCTTTAACTGATGCAAAATCTTATGTGGCAGATCCAGAAAAGATGAAAATAAAAATCCAAGAACTTTTATCAGATGAATATGCGGATAAAAGAAGAAGTGAAATTAAGGATTTTGCAATTCTTCCAGAGCCTTACAAGATAAATTCTTCTGACACAGTTTATTTTGCCACAGCAGATAAATTTGGAAATATGGTTTCCATGATTCAGTCAAACTATGCTGGATTTGGTTCTGGTATTGTTGTTCCAAAAACGGGAATTAGTCTAAATAACAGGGTGGAAAATTTTTATTTTGAAGAAGGACTAGCAAATTCTCTTGAAGGAGGAAAACTTCCTTATCACACAATAATACCTGGATTTATGACTAAAGATAATGAAGCTCTTGGAGCCTTTGGAATTATGGGTGCTTTTATGCAACCTCAAGCTCATGTTCAAGTTTTGACAAATATGATAGATTTTAATTTGAATCCACAAGCAGCCCTTGATGCTCCAAGAATTATGTGGACTGAAGGTAAAAAAATTCAAGTGGAAGCTGACTTCGATCCTAAAATAATAGATAAACTTAAAAATCTTGGTCATACTGTTGAAATTGTAAATGACTACAAAAGCATGGGCAGAGGTCAAATTATTTTGAAGAAAGACGACGTTTATATTGGTGGAACAGAAAAGAGAACGGACTCCAATATTTTTTCTTTTTAGTAGGTGATTAAATGAAATTTAAAATTCATTCAGAATACAAACCCACAGGTGATCAACCTCAAGCAATCGAAAAATTAGCTGAGGGTATAAAAAAGGGCTACAAGCATCAAAATCTTTTAGGTGTAACTGGTTCTGGAAAAACTTTTACAATGGCAAATGTAATAGAAAAAGTTCAAAAACCAACTCTTGTAATTGCTCACAACAAAACTCTTGCTTATCAATTGTGTTCAGAGTTGAAGGAATTTTTCCCGGAAAATGCTGTTGAATTTTTTGTGTCTTATTACGATTATTATCAGCCAGAAGCCTATGTGCCTGGAACTGATACTTTTATAGAAAAAGATTCTTCTATCAATGATGAAATAGATAAACTGCGTCACTCTGCGACTATGTCACTTTTTGAGAGAAAGGACGTAATTATTGTCGCTTCAGTTTCTTGCATCTATGGTTTAGGTGACCCAATTGACTATGAAAAGTTGGCAATTTCTCTTAGACCTGGCATGATTAAGGACAGAAATGATGTCATGAGTAAATTAGTTGACATCCAATATGTGAGAAATGATTATGAATTTAAGCGTGGAACTTTTAGAGTTCGTGGAGATATTTTGGAAATTTTCCCAGCTTCATCATCAGAAAATTCTATTCGTGTAGAATTTTTTGGAGATGAAATAGATAGGATAACAGAAGTAAATGCATTGACAGGACAAGTCTTAAATTATCTTAATCACGCCTATATCACTCCTGCATCCCACTTTGCAACTTCAGAAGAAAAAGTTAAGCGTGCAATTGTAACAATAGAAGAAGAACTTGAAGAAAGATTAAAAGTTTTAAAGGATCAAGAAAAACTTTTGGAAGCTCAAAGGCTTGAACAGAGAACTAGATATGATTTGGAAATGCTATCTGAAATGGGATTTTGTTCTGGAATAGAAAATTATTCTAGGCACTTGTCTGGAAGAGAGCCAGGTTCAAGACCCTACACTCTTATAGATTATTTTCCAAAAGACTTTTTGACAATAATAGATGAATCTCACCAAACAATTCCACAAATTAGAGGTATGTATAATGGAGATAGAGCGCGTAAAGTAACTCTTGTGGATTATGGATTTAGACTACCATCAGCCTTAGATAATAGACCACTTAGGTTTAATGAGTTTGAGGAAATGATGAATCAATGTGTTTATGTTTCAGCAACTCCAGGACCTTATGAATTAGAACATACAGAACAAGAAGTTGAACAAATTATTAGACCAACGGGACTTCTTGATCCACAAATTGAAGTTAGACCAATTAAAAATCAAATTGACGATATTATAAATGAAATTAATGGAGCGATTGAAAGAGAAGAGAGAGTTTTAATCACAACTCTTACCAAGAGAATGTCAGAAGATTTATCAAGACATTTAAAAGAAATTGGGTATAAAGTAACTTACATGCACTCCGATGTAGATACTTTGGAAAGAATGAAAATAATAAGAGATCTTAGACTTGGAAAAGTTGATGTACTTGTTGGGATAAACCTTTTGAGAGAGGGTTTGGACTTGCCAGAAGTTTCTAGGGTTTGTATTTTAGATGCAGACAAGGAAGGTTTCCTTCGTTCTGTCACATCGCTAATTCAAACTGCAGGTCGTGCAGCAAGAAATGCAGAAGGTAAAGTTATAATGTATGCAGATACAATAACTCCTTCAATGAAAGTAACTATAGACGAAACTTCTAGGAGAAGAAAAATCCAAGAAGAATACAACAAAGAACATAATATTACTCCAAAAACTATAGTTAAAAGTGTTCGTGAAGTTATAAATACCGCCATTGCAGCTGAAGATAGCATAGATTTTGAAGATATAAAAGACGAAGAAAATGAATTTACTAAAGATGAAATTAACGAAATGATAAATGCCCTAAAACCTGAAATGTATAGGGCAGCAGAAGAACTTGATTTTGAAAAAGCTGCTGAAATTAGGGACAAGATAAAGGATTTAAGAGAGAAGAAAAAATCTGCAATCCTTTAAAGAGGTGTTATATTGAAAGACGAAATAATAGTAAAGGGAGCTAGGGTCAACAATTTAAAAAACGTTGATCTAAAGATTCCTAGAAATAAATTTGTAGTTTTTACAGGACTTTCTGGATCAGGCAAGTCATCTCTTGCCTTTGATACAATTTATGCAGAAGGGCAAAGAAGGTATGTTGAATCACTTTCTTCTTATGCAAGACAATTCTTGGGACAAATGGATAAGCCAGAGGTTGACTACATTGAGGGCATGAGTCCATCTATTTCTATTGACCAAAAGACTACATCAAAAAATCCAAGGTCAACTGTGGGAACAGTTACAGAAATTTATGATTATCTAAGACTATTGTATGCAAGGGTTGGTCATGCCTACTGTCCAGAATGTGGAAAAGAAATTTCTTCTTATACCATAGACCAGATGGTAGATGAAATTATGAAACTAGATGAGAGGACAAAAATTCAAATTCTCTCTCCTATCGTAAGGCATAGAAAGGGTCAACACAAAAAAGTTTTTGAAAAAATAAAAAAAGAAGGTTTTTTGAGAATTATCGTCGATGGAGAAATGCGTGATATTGGAGAAGAAATTGAACTTGAAAAAAATAAGTATCACGACATCGACATTGTAATAGATAGAATTATTATAAAGGAAAAAATAGAATCTAGACTTGCAGACTCTTTAGAAATTGCCACAAATTTAAGTGATGGAATAGCTAAAATAAATGTAATTGATGGAGAAGACATGATATTTTCCACAAAATTTGCCTGTCCTCATTGCAACATAATTATAGAAGAAGTTACTCCAAGATCTTTTTCCTTTAATTCTCCTCTAGGAGCTTGTGATGAATGTAAAGGGTTAGGATTTTCTAAAGAAGTTTCAAAAGATTTAGTCATTCCAAACAAGGAACTTTCAATAGATGAAGGTGCAATTGCTTGCTATTCTAACTCTAAGGGAACTTATTATTATGAAATAATTTCTCAAATTGCTAAAAAATTTAATTTTTCAACAAAGGAGCCTATAAAAAATGCACCAGAAGAATTTATAGATGCAATTTTTAATGGTTATAAGGGAAATTTAAACTTTTCTTTTAATTCCTATTTTTCTGGAGAAAAGAAATACTCTGGAGGTTTTGAAGGAATCTTAAAAAACCTAAAGAGAAGGTACACTGAATCAAGTTCTGACAGGATGCTAGATAAAATTGACGAATTTATGGAAGAAGTTCCTTGTCCAAAATGTCATGGTTCAAGACTTCGTGATTCATCTCTTGCCATAAAAGTTGGGGGATTAAATATTTTCGAGTTGACAGAACTTTCTATTGATAAATCCCTTGAGTTTTTCAACAATTTAGAATTTACAAAAAATGAAATGATAATTGCAGAAGAACTTTTAAAGGAAATAAAATCTAGACTTGAATTTTTAGTAAATGTGGGTCTTGAATATCTTTCCCTATCTAGAATGGCTGGGACTTTATCTGGAGGAGAAGCACAGAGAATTAGACTTGCAACTCAAATTGGTTCTCAACTTGTTGGAGTAATCTATGTTCTCGATGAACCAAGTATTGGACTTCATCAAAGGGACAATGCAAAACTTCTTGAATCACTTAGAAATCTTACTGATATTGGAAACACACTAATTGTTGTTGAACATGACGAAGACACAATGTTTGCTGCTGATGAAATTGTGGATATTGGACCTCTTGCCGGTGTAGGTGGTGGAAGGATTGTTGCACAGGGAACTGCAGAAGAAATTATGGATGTTCAGGAATCCATTACTGGAGCATATTTAAGTGGAAGAAAGAAAATTGAAGTTCCCAAAAAAAGAAGAGATTATACTGGTAAATCTATAAAAGTTATAGCTGCTAGTGAAAATAATTTAAAAAATGTTGATGTAGAATTTCCTCTTGGACAATTTGTATGTGTAACTGGTGTTTCTGGATCAGGTAAGTCTTCTCTTGTAAATGAAATTTTATACAAGAGCCTTGCTCAAAAAATAAATAAATCTAGGATAAAACCAGGGAAACACAAGGCCATAGAAGGCTTAGATAATATTGATAAAATAGTTGACATAGATCAATCTCCAATTGGAAGAACTCCAAGGTCAAATCCTGCCACATACACAGGAGCTTTTGATATAATAAGAGATGTCTTTGCAAATACTAATGAAGCAAAGATGCGTGGCTATAAAAAGGGTAGATTTTCTTTTAACGTCAAGGGCGGAAGATGTGAAGCCTGCAAGGGTGATGGGATTTTAAAAGTTGAAATGCACTTTTTATCTGATGTCTATGTGCCTTGCGAAGTTTGTCACGGAAAGAGATACAATCGTGAAACCCTTGAAGTTAAATACAAGGGCAAAAATATCTACGATGTTCTAGACATGACAGTGGAAGAGGCAATTGACTTTTTCCAAAATCATGAGAGAGTTCTTAGGAAATTAGAAACCCTAAGAGATGTTGGACTTTCATATATAAAACTTGGTCAAAGTTCTACACTTTTATCTGGTGGAGAAGCTCAAAGAATAAAACTTGCAACAGAACTTTCTAAGAGAGCAACAGGTAGAACTCTTTATATTTTAGATGAACCAACTACTGGACTTCATTCAGAAGATGTGAATAAATTAATAAAAGTCTTGGAAGAACTTGTAGATAGGGGAAACACAGTTATTACAATTGAGCACAATCTTGATGTAATAAAATGTGCCGACCACATTATTGATCTTGGACCTGAAGGTGGAGAAGGTGGAGGAGAGATTCTATTCACTGGAAGACCTGAAGAAATAGTTAAGTGTAAAAATTCTTATACAGGACAATTTTTAAAAGATAAATTGGAGGGCTAATTTGAATAAAATAAAAAAAATTGGAGTTTTTATTTTGGCTGTAAGTCTTTTGCCAAACTTTGTTTTTGCCAAAGGATTTGTAAGACAAAATAATTTTATGGACAAGGCTGGAGTCGAGAGAAGAGATGAGTTAAAAAGATGGCAGGCTAGGATGAATCTTCCTGTTACAGGAGATTTAAATGAAAAGACAAATCAAGCTCTTCATACAGAAAATTATGAAGTTTATGATATGGTCACAAATCCACCGACTAAGGGAAACTGGATTGTTATAAATAAATCGAGAAGAAGCTTAACCCTTTATAAGGGAGGACAATCTATTGGAAAGTACCCCGTAACTCTTGGGACAAATGCAACACCAACACCATCTGGAAAGGGAAAAATTCAGAACAAACACAAGAATCCTGCTTGGGGTGGAATGGGAGGAAAATACACTCCAGTTGCAGCAGATGATCCAAAAAATCCACTCGGAGAAAGATGGATGGGAATAAGATTAAGTGGTTTTAATGGATATGGAATCCATGGAAATATAAAACCACATCAAATTGGAGGATACTATTCCAATGGTTGTATTAGACTATTTAATTACGATGTAGAAAATTATGTTTTTCCAAATGTAAATGTGGGCGCACCAGTTTGGCTTGGAACAGATAATGAACTTGAATCTTGGGGAGTTTATCAATATTCAAGAGTAAAGAAAAATAATCCTCCTGAAGTTAATAAAGTTCTTCCAAAGGAAAAACCAGTTGAAGAAAAAGTTATTAATCCAATAGAAGAAACTCCAGCAGAGGATCTTTTAGAATTTTAATTTAATAAAGTGGGCTTAAATCATTGAAAATCATTAGTCTATGAGTTATAATGTTTTTTAAAATTGAAGCGAAAGCTTATGATAGCTATTTTTATTTAAAATAGGAGGAAATTATGAAAAAGAAATTTTTAAATATTGCAATTATTGCAATAACAGCCCTGTTATTATTTGGCTGTGGTAAAAAAGAAGAAGCAGCAGAAGACCCTGCTAAAGAAGCAATTAAAGTAGAAGTTAAAACTACTGGTCCTACAATTGATGCTATTAAAGAAAAAGGAAAGCTAGTTCTTGGAACATCAGCAGACTTTCCACCAATGGAATGGACATCTTTCCAATCTGGCAAAGAAGAATTTACAGGTGTTGATATAGCACTTGCAAAAGCAATTGCTGATTCACTTGGAGTTGAACTTGAAGTTAAGAACATGGCATTTGAAGGACTTCTTGGTTCTCTTAAAGCAGGCGACGTTGACATAGTTCTTGCTGGAATGGGTGCTGACGAAGAAAGAAAGAAACAAGTTGATTTTTCTGATGAATATTCAAAGGGAAAACAAGTTTTACTTGTAACTGAAGAAAATAAAGACAAGTACAAAACTTTTGATGACCTTAATGGAAAAATCATTGGTACACAACTTGGTTCACTTCAACACAAGTTTGCGACAGAAAAATTTGGAGATAACTGCAAGGGCTTTGACCTAAACAATGTTATTATTGAACAACTTAAAAACAAATCAATTGATGCAGCTTTCTTATCAGAACTTCCTGCTAAGCAATTTGCTTCAATCACTGACGGATTTGTTATTATAGAAGATTTAGGAATTCCAGATGAAAGTGGATTTGCAGTAGCAGTTAAAAAAGGTAACGACGACTTGACAGCAGCTGTCAACGAAGTTGTTAAAGGATTAAAAGATTCAGGCCAAGTAGAAAAATGGTTTGATGAGTATATTGAATTATCCAACAAAGAGGCAATGAAATAAATTAAATATTCCCTACATTAAAATGTGGGGATTTTTTATTTTTAAAATAAGGGGAAAAAATGGGAATTATGAATCAATTTGCTTTCTTAGAGAGGTACCTTCCAACATACTTAAATGGAGCCGTAACAACTATTGAACTTTCAATAATTGGTGTCATTTTAGGTTTTACACTTGGGGTAATCCTTGCTCTAATGAAAACATCAAAATTAAAAATATTAAATATCTTATCAAGCATTTATATAGAAATCGTAAGAGGAACACCAATGCTTGTTCAAATAATGATTGTGTATTTTGGACTTAAAAAAATTATTCCAGAACAATTTACACTTTTAACTGCACCAATGTTCTTGTGCTCTCTTTCTATATCTTTAAACTCTGCAGCCTACATTGCAGAAATTATAAGATCAGGAATATCCTCAGTTGACGTTGGACAAATGGAAGCAGCAAGATCTCTTGGACTAAATCAAAAACAAGCTATGAAAAAAGTTATCATGCCTCAAGCTATAAAAAATATTCTTCCAGCTTTAGTAAACGAGTTTATAACTTTAATCAAAGAATCGTCAATTACTTATACAGTTGGCGTTGGAGAATTAATGTATGCAGGAAAAAGTATTTCATCGGGAACTTTTGAACTAGTAAGACCTTTTATATTTACAGCTTGCATCTACTTCATTATGACATTTAGCCTTTCAAAGGCCATGGGAGTACTAGAAAGGAGACTTGCAAATGATTAAGGTAGAAAATCTTACAAAGTCCTTTGGCGAACTTGAAGTCCTAAAGGGAATAAATCAAGAAATAAAAGATGGAGAAGTTGTTGTTGTAATTGGACCATCAGGTTCTGGTAAATCAACATTTTTGAGATGCTTAAATCTTTTGGAAACTCCAACAAGTGGAAAGATTTTTGTAGATGGAGAAGAAATAACATCTAAGGAAATTGACATAAATAAGGTTCGTGAAGAAATGGGAATGGTATTCCAATCCTTTAACTTATTTAACAATTTAAATATCTTGGATAATATTACCCTTGCTCCAACACTTGTTAAGAAAATGGAAAAAGAAAAAGCAGAAACAAGGGCAAAAGAATTACTTGAAAGAGTTGGACTTCCAGATAAGGCTGAGTCCTTTCCAAAATCCCTATCTGGTGGACAAAAACAAAGAATTGCAATAGCTAGAGCCCTTGCAATGAATCCAAAAGTTATGCTTTTTGATGAACCAACATCAGCTCTTGACCCAGAAATGGTTGGTGAAGTCCTTGACATAATGAAGGACCTTGCAAAAGAAGGAATGACTATGGTAGTTGTAACTCACGAAATGGGATTTGCAAGAGAAGTTGGCGACAGAATTTTATTCATGGACGGCGGCTATATTGTAGAAGAAGGAAGTCCAGAGGAAGTTTTTGGAAATCCACAAAATGAAAGAACAAAGAGCTTTTTAGCAAAAGTACTTTAATCTAAATAATTTTTTATAAAGATGGCTTAGGAAACTAAGTCATTTTTTATTGCATTTTTTATCATAGAAAATAATTTTTGATGATATAATTTTTTTAAGGAGTGAGTGTGATGAAGCCTTTAATGAAAAATTTAATTATTCTTTTTGGAGTTATATTTTTAGCTCTTGTCTTCTTTGGAAGGAGTAGCTACAAGTCTTACAGTGATGGACCAAAAGCTTTAAGTCATAAGGAAATAAAAGTAGATGAGGAAAATTACGAATCCAATAAAAATTTTGAAATTTTAGAAGTGCCTAGTGACAAGAAGAAACAAATGGAAGAAAGTCTTGGATATGAAATTTCAGATATAAAATACATTAGACTCCTCGATAAGGATGATTACACTAAAAAAGAAGTAAAGAATAAAGAAGCTTACACTATAGAGAATATTTCAGAAGTTAGAAATGCAATAGAATTTAGTGGACATGATGTTTACCAGTCAATATGTGATAACAAAAAAGATGAAGAGGCTAGGATAAAAATTGGAGAAAAAATTTTAAAAAATGATTACATGGTGGACCTTCCTATTGATGCAAAAATTATTTCCAATGCCTTGGGCTTTGATGTGGAAAAGAAAAATAAAATTGACTTAAATCTTGAAATAAAAGTTGAAGGAAAAACTTTTGTAATAGTTAATCTTTTCCCTGAGATAAATGACTATGAATTTGAAATACATAAAGAAGGAGAAAAAAAGTCAGAGGGAAGTGCTAAGAAAGTTGTGGGAGCTTATTTAATAGTAAGAAAGGAGGAAATAAATGAAGTCTAGAGATAAGTATATTATCACCGGAGTGGTCATGACTGTTTTATTAATAATATTTTTACACTTGATGCCACTCTTAGATTATAAGTTCACATCGTCTTATCAAACTAATTTAATTGATTACCTTAAAGGTGACTTAACATTAAAAATTGCCTTTATACTTTCAGTGGGGCTAATAGTCTTTGGATTAATAAAAAAAGATTAAGAGATATTAATGACTTAGGGGAATAAGTCATTTTTTATGTAACTTAATTATTGATTTATAAATTATTATTTAAATATAGATTAAAACTAATAATGTATTTTATTTAAAGTTTTTTCAAAAAACATACAATATAAAAATATTTTTACAATTAAAAGATAATAAATTACATTATATCGTGCAAGTTCAGGAATGGATTATCAAGAAAACGTATTAAAACATTGTATTTTTTTAGTGGATAGAGTTTTATTTTATCTAAAATTATTGACAATGATTTATATTTAGAATAAAATCTAGGTAGAAAACATTTGCAAAGTTATTTAACTAGCAAGTGCAGGAAATTTTTAGCAACTACTTTTCAAAGGATGACATGATGTTTCATCTTTAAAATGTTCTTTTGAATTAGTATGTTAGATGTAATGAATTAAAAGAAAGGGAGTACAATTATGAACAAAGTAGTATTAACAGGTAATGATCTAGACCTTGAACAATTAGTAGCTGTAACAAGAAATCACGTAAAAGCAGAAATTGATGAAAAGGCAATCGCTGACGTAAACAAATCAAGAGAATATGTAGAAGAAATTGTTGAAGAAGAAAGAGTTGTTTACGGAATCAACACAGGATTTGGTTCTCTATCAAGAGTAAGTATCTCTAAAGAAGATTCAGCTCAATTACAAGAAAACATCATCAGAACTCACGCTTCTGGTTTTGGCAACCCACTTCCTGAAGATGAAGTTAGAGCAGTTATGCTTATTAGAATCAATTCACTATTAAAGGGAGTTTCTGGTATCAGACTTTCTACTATTGAATTACTTCTTGAAATGTTAAATAGAAATGTAGTTCCATTTATTCCAGAAAAAGGATCTCTTGGAGCATCTGGAGACTTAGCACCTCTTGCACACATGGTTCTTCCAATGCTTGGACTTGGAAAAGCTTACTATGAAGGAGAACTTCTTCCAGGTAAAGAAGCTATGGAAAAAGCAGGACTTAAACCAATCGCACTTGCAGCTAAAGAAGGACTTGCACTAATTAACGGTACAACAGTTCTTACAGCAACTGGAGCACTTGCAACTTATGATGCACTTCAACTTTCAAAGATTGCTGATATCGCAGGAGCTATGGCTTGTGAATCTTCAAGAGGAATTATCGATGCATTCTGGGAAGAACTTCACACAATTAGACCACACGCTGGATCACTTAAGACTGCTGAAAATCTAAGAAATATTCTTGATGGTTCAACTTATGTAACTCACACTGCAGAACTTAGAGTACAAGATGCTTACACATTTAGATGTATGCCACAAATTCACGGAGCTTCTAAAGATACTCTTGAATATGTAAAAGAAAAAGTTGAAATCGAACTTAACTCTGCAACTGATAACCCAATTATCACTCACGACGGTAAAGTAATTTCTGGTGGTAACTTCCACGGAGAATTAATGGCTCAACCATTTGACTTCTTAGCAATTGCAGTTTCTGAACTAGGTAATGTT
>QWCE01006111.1_pt1 | contig 19367 bp, 19 predicted proteins | sample 1972531 | NCBI WGS metagenome assembly QWCE01 (sample SAMN09866716, study PRJNA288562) | Human gut metagenome isolate term4_stool, whole genome shotgun sequencing... | reverse complement strand
TTTTGCCAAAGACGACGATCCCTTGGTTTCATTAAGTTATTTAAACCAAAGGCTTGAAGCCATACAGAACAATCAAAATCAAAACTCGGCGGCCCCTTCCGCTGCACAGACCTTGGAAGTGGTGGAATTAAATGCCGGCGATAAAATCATCGCGGCCCAAGGCGCGGAAATGATTCCGAGAAGCGGGCGGGTGGAAACCATCGCCCAAGAACTCGGCGGCCTCAGCGATATCACCGCAGGCGTCGACTTAAAACAAGGGGCACGTGCGCCTCTGAATCACATGCTCATCGCGCCGAGAAGCGACGGTCGGGGCCTTAAAGCCTCCACCAATGCCATCGTCCTTATGCGGGGCAGCTACCGCGTCGTAAGAGGCATGTAGCGGAGATGACGATGAAAGTTCTTCATCTTATCAGCGGCGGCGACACCGGCGGGGCGAAGACGCATATTTACACTTTGCTGAAAGGCCTCGAAGCCCATCATCAGGTGAGCATGGTCTGTTTCTGTCCCGGGCCTTTTCTCGACGGCGCCTTGGATTTGGGCATTGATGCCCGTCTCGTGGAACAGAAAAACCGCTTCGATATGGGGGCACTGAAAGAAGTGGCCCGCATGATCGAGGAGGAAGGATTCGATTTAATCCATTGCCACGGCGCGCGAGCGAATTTTAACGCCCTGTATCTCAGAAAACGCGTGGACGTGCCCATGGTCGCCACCTTGCACAGCGACTATTTGCTGGATTTTAAAGATAATTTTATTAAGGACAAGATTTTTACGCCCTTAAACAAATATGCCTTAAAGCGATTCGACAACTACATCGCCATTACGGAGCGCTTCAGGACCATGTTGGTGAGCCGGGGCTTTCCGGAAGAAGCCATCTTCGTCACCTACAACGGCATCGACATGAAAAAACCGGAGATCGCAGTGGATAAAGACCGCTTTTTGGATCGCTACGGCTTGAAAAAATATTCGGACCGCATGCTCTTTGTCATCGCCGCCCGTTTGGATTTAGTGAAAGATCACATGACCCTTTTGCGAGCTGTGGCTCTGAATAAAGAGGCTTTTAAAGGCGCTCACGTATTAATCGCCGGCAGGGGGCCGGAGCGGGAAAAGCTCATGGCCTATGTGAAAGAAGAAGGCCTGGAGGATGCGGTCTCTTTCTTAGGCCAGGTATCCGATCCCTTCAGCCTCTATGAAGCCGGAGACGTGAACATGCTGACCTCCGTATCGGAAAGTTTCCCCTACGCCCTTTTGGAAGGAGCCAAGGCCAAGATTCCCTTTATCGCCACGGATGTGGGCGGCATCGGTGAAATGGCCGCAGACTATGGTATGCTCTTTCAGCCGAAAGATGCCGAGGGCCTTTCCCGAGACATGCTCTATGCCTTAAATCACCCCGACGAAATGAAAGCGCGGGGCGAGGGCCTGTATCAATACGTAAACGAACACTTCAGTCAGGAAGCCATGGCCGAAAGCCATTCGGAAATCTATAAAAAAATTCTTCAAAGGAGCCAACATGATCGATAAAAAAGGAAAACTCTTCGGCAAGATCAATGTCATCGACTGCCTGTTCTTGCTCATACTCATCGTCGCCGTCGTCGGCGGCGTCTCTCGCTTTAAAGATTCGTCCATTGCCGTGGAAAGCACGTCCAAGGGAAAAATGACCTTCCTCGTGGACAATGTGCGCACGCCCACGGTAGAAAACATCACCGAAGGTCAGGATCTTTACAGCTACGACAAAGGTATTTTCATGGGTAAAATCACCGGAAAAACTGTGCGTCCCTATGAAGATGCCGTGGAATATGAAGGGCAGTGGGTGAACGCGCCGGTGCCGGAAAAATATTCCGTCTACCTGGACGTGAATGTAGACATTAAGGAATCGGACAAGTCTTACGTCGTCGGCGGCGAAGAAATTCGCGTGGGCAACGAGTATCGCGTCAAGACCAAGACCTCAGCATTTACGGGCATTTGCGTAGGCATTACTAAAGACGGGAAGTAATTATGATTCAATCCAGTGTACTGATTCAAGGATTACTTACCGCCGTGCGGGCATTGGAGAATTGGTATAAACACAGTTTCCTTCACGGTTTTTTTGCGGCCGTGGGCGGCGCGATAAAAAGACAGTGGCGGGCATCCGCGACGCGAAACATGCTGGACGGGGCCGAAGCCGCCTTCGTCGGCACCTTGTTTTTTCGCATCCTTCGGTTTTTTTACCGCCTGTTCAATACCATCGCCCACTGGGTGCGCATTCGCCTGACGGGCGCCGTGTCCGCCTCCGTGGGCTTTGACATCGCGGACAGCTACCGCGCCTGGGATTCGGCCCTTAAAACCACGGGTATGATCAGCGCGGGCTTCGGCTTGAGCGTATTGATTCTCTCCTTACTGCACCGCAGCCTTTGGGGCATTTCGGGACTTTTCTTTCTTCTCGCAGGCCTTTTTATGTACAGAATCGCAGAGGGCATCGATGAAATCGCCAAAAGCTCCTATGCTTTGAAGGGATTTCGGCATCTGTGGCGTCTGCTTTTACACGACAAGGAGGTGGCGTCGTGGAAACGCGCGTAAAAATCAATCCCCTCCTCTTGCTCGCTCTGGGCTTTGTCATCGGCGGCGTGGGCCTGAGCATTAAGATTCCCTTCGTGGTCTTGCTCTTTGCGGGCCTGATCGGGCTCATGGTCTTTTTTGAAAACCCCATGGTCTGTCTCATCGCTACCACCTTCGGCTACGTGTTTTTGCCGGATCTCTTGGTTCTCATGCTCCTATACGGCACCTTCGGCCTGTATCTGTTCAGAAAATTCTTTAAAAAAGACGATCCCCTCATCGTGGCCGGTCACGAAGTGGTGCCCTACATGTACCTTCTCCTGATGGTGATTCAGACGGCCACTTCCGTCTACCTGATGGGTTCTTTGCGGGATTTGGCCATTCACACGGCGGGCTTTCTGTACTTGATCTTTTTGATTAACGAAGTAAAGACCACAGAACAGCTCCACGGCGTCATCGTCGCCGTGGTTTGCGCGGCGACGCTACTGGCCCTGGTGGGCATTTACCAATACGTCGTCGGCGTGGACATTAAGAAGGAGTGGGTGGACACCAGCTCCAACGGCGCCATTCGCGCCCGGGCCTACTCGGTCTTCGGCAATCCGAATATTTTCGCCGAGTACCTGGTCATGACCATCCCCCTTTGCGTGGGCCTGTTTTGGTCCACGAAGCGGGACGGCGTGCGGATCTTCTTCTTGCTCCTCTTCGCCGTGCAGGTCTTGTCTTTATTTATGACCATGTCTCGCGGCGGCTGGCTGGGCCTCGCCGTGGCGGCCTTCGTCTTCATATGCCTCGTGCGAAAAGAGCTCTTGCTCTTGGTCATCCCTCTTATGGGGGCGGCGGTCTTTGTCGTGCCGGAAAGCATCGTCAATCGCTTTATGACGATTTTTAATTTTGCCGACTCGTCCACCTCCTATCGCTTCAAAATTTGGGAGATTACCGAGGCGGTGATCCGCGATCACTTCATCGTCGGCCTGGGCCTGGGCCACTTGCCCTTTAAAATGGTCTTCGAGCAATACATTCGCACCATGCCCATTTACCACGCCCACAATACTTTTTTGCAGGTCTTTGCGGAAATGGGTCTGATCGGATTTATCCTGTTCATTATCTTTATGGTAAGCATTTTCGTTAATTTGGCCCGCTACCCCTTAAAGAGCGAAGATAGATATGTGAAAATCATGGGAGCGGCCCTTTGCGCCTCCTTTGCCGGCATGCTTTTTCACGGCATGTTTGAAAACATCTTCTACATGACCAAGATCACCACCACCTTCTGGCTCCTGTTGGCCATTTCCTTCGCTCTGGTACGTATTTGTAAAAGACATCTCTCCGCAGAACAAGGGGAGAAAAGGATGGAATGTTATGGGAAAGAAAGTTTTATTTAGCGGCTATTACGGCTTCGATAACAGCGGCGACGACGCGATTTTACATGCCATCGTAGCGGACATTCGGGCCTGTGATCCAACCGTACAACTAAATGTTCTCTCCTACGATCCGCCGAGAACCCGCCGGCTCTACGGCGTGAACGCAACCCAGCGCTTTCACTACAAATCCGTGAAGAAGGCCCTGATGGGGACGGATCTCTTGATTAGCGGGGGCGGGTCTCTCCTCCAGGACGAGACTTCTTCCAGGAGTTTGTATTACTACCTGGGCGTCATGGCCCTGGCCAAGCGCATGGGCAAAAAGATCTACGTCTACGCCAACGGCGTCGGCCCCATTCACAAATCCCTGAACCGAAGATTGACGGCACGCATTTTAAACAAGGTGGACTACATTACCCTGAGGGATGCGGACAGCGCCAAGGTCCTTGAAGAGATCGGCGTGAAAGTGCCGCCGGTGGAAGTCACCGCCGATCCCGTCTACGGCATCGAAGGCATCAGCAGGGAAGCGGCGAGAGCGATCCTCAGGGAAGAGCGCATCGACCCAGACAAGCAATTTTTGGCCATTGCCGTGCGTCAATGGAAAAAGGCCCCGGCACTGGCGTCGAAAATTGCCTACGTCGCCGACCGCGCCCACGAAGAATTGGGCCTTGAGATACTATTTACGCCCCTGCACTATCCGGAAGACAAACATTTCGCCGAGGGGATTAAGGCGAAAATGGTGCACAGGGACCACTGCCACGTCTTAAGCGGCAATTACGGCGTGGAAGAAATGGAAGGAATCATCGGCCTGTGCGATCTGTTAATCGGCATGCGCCTTCACGCTTTGATCTATGCCGTCACGTCGAAAACGCCGGCGGTGGGCATCGTCTACGATCCCAAGGTAAAGGCTCAGCTGGAATCTCTCTCCATCGACGCCGATATTCAGGCCGAGGGCATGGATGAGAAAAAGCTCCTAAACGCCGTGGTGGCCATGTATCGCAAGCGGAACGAGGAGCGGGTGCGCCTGGAAGCCCAGCACCGGGTGCTCTTGGAAAAAAGCAGGAGGAATGTGAAGCATGTCTTCGACCTTTTACAATCCTAAGGACAAGATCAAAATCTTTAACACCGTAGTGGATCCCGTGAGCGAAAAAGAGAGTCGCGAGATCCTATCCGGTTTTCTGGACGAAGGCGGTTTTCACTGGATCTTTACGCCCAATACGGAAATCGTCATGGCCTTAAGAGAAGACGCCGAAAAAGCAGCGGTAATGAACGAGGCGGATCTCGTGGTGCCCGACGGCATCGGCCTGGTCATCGGCTCGAAAATGGGGGGCCATCCTTTGGAGGAGCGCGTCACCGGCTACGATTTGTCCATTTGCCTTTTGGAGCTGGCCAAAGAGAAAAACGAGCGGATTTTCTTTTTAGGCGGCGAGCCCAATGTGGCGGCGGAAGCGAAAAAAAGGGTAGAAGAGAAGTACGGGCCCATTGTCGCGGCAGAGCACCACGGGTATTTTAAAGGTGCGCACCGCGGTTACGAAAATTCCGAAGAAGAGGCGGCGGTGATCCGCGCCATCAACGAAAGCGGCGCGTCGATTCTCTTCGTGGGACTGGGCTTTCCGAAGCAGGAACAGTTTCTATTAAACAATCGAGACAAGCTCGAAAACATCGTCGTGGCCATCGGAAACGGCGGCGTCTTGGATGTGCTTGCGGGAAAAGCCAAGCGGGCGCCGGATATTTTCATTCGGCTCCACTTGGAATGGTTTTATCGCCTGTTAAAAAATCCTTCCCGCATCGGGCGGCAAATGGCCATTCCGAAATTCTTATGGACCATTGCAAGAAACAAAAAGGCGGTCACCGTCGTAAAAGAAAACAGAGGAGGATCTCATGAATCATAACGAACAGTTCGCGGTCAATACCTTGCGGGCACTTTCCATCGACCAAATCGATGCAGCCAATTCCGGTCACCCGGGCCTGCCCTTAGGCGCGGCGCCTATGGCTTGGGCCTTGTGGGCCAATACTTTGAATTTCGATCCCAAGGATCACCTGTGGCCCAATCGCGACCGCTTCATTTTAAGTGCCGGCCACGGCAGCGCTCTCTTGTATTCTTTGTTCCACCTTTTCGGCTTGGGTCTGAAAGCGGAAGATTTAAAGAATTTCCGTCAATTGGACTCGAAGACCCCGGGCCATCCGGAATACGGCCACACCGCCGGCGTGGAAACCACCACCGGCCCCTTGGGCGCAGGGATCTCCACGGCCGTGGGCTTTGCCATGGCGGAAACTCGCCTGGCCGCCATCTGCAATGAGCCGGGCTACGACTTTATCGACCACTATACTTACGTCCTCTGCGGCGACGGCGACTTAATGGAAGGCGTGAGCAACGAAGCCTCTTCCATCGCCGGGACCCTGGAGCTGGGCAAGCTGATCGTTCTCTACGATTCCAACAACATTACCATCGAGGGAAACACGGAACTGTCCTTTAAAGAAGATATTGCCGCCCGCTACCGCGCCTTAGGCTGGCAAGTGCTCACCGTGGAAGACGGCACGGACATAGAGGCCATTACCCGGGCCGTGGAATCGGCGAAACAGGAAAAGATCAAACCCACATTGATCGAAATTAAAACCGCCATCGGCTACGGTTCGCCCCTGGAAGGCTCCGCCGGCGTTCACGGCTCTCCCCTCGGCGAAGAAAAAAATCAAGCCACCCGCGAAAAATTAGGTTACGACGTGGCGCCCTTTGAAGTGGCAGACGAATTGAAGGCCTTAGTCGACGAAAAGCTGGAAGAAAAACGCAAGGTCTACGACGCCTGGAAGGAATTGGAAGAAAAATACAAAGAAGCCTTCCCGCAAAAATACGACGCCTTCCTGGCAAGCTACGACACGAAGAAACAGGATCTCTCCTTTATGGACGAAGATGCTTACTGGGCGCCCGTTGAAAAAGACATGGCGACGCGGGCAAGTTCCCACGAAGTTCTGCAACGGGTCGCCGCAGGCATGGGCAATCTCTTCGGCGGAAGCGCCGACTTGGGCCCCTCCAACAAGAGCGACATGAAGGGCGAGGGCCAATACAGCGTGGACAATCGCCCGGGCGGAAATATTAATTTCGGCGTCAGAGAACACGCCATGGGTGCCATCGTCAACGGCATCTATCTCCACGGCGGCTTCCGATCCTACGGCGCCACCTTCCTGGTCTTCAGCGACTATCTGAAGCCCCAACTGCGTCTCGCCGCCCTCATGGGCATTCCCACGGCTTACATCTTCACCCACGACAGCATCGGCGTCGGCGAAGACGGCCCCACCCACCAACCCATCGAGCATCTGGCCATGCTTCGTTCCATTCCCAATATGATCACTTTCCGTCCGGCGGATTCCACGGAAGTGGCCGCCGCCTGGTACGTGGCCATGCACAGCGAATCCAAACCCGTGAGCATGATCTACACCCGTCAAACCCTGCCGGAGCTTGAAGGCTCTTCCAAGGACGCATTGAAAGGCGGTTACGTGGTGAAAAAAGAAGCCAATGCGCTGGATCTCATCTTTATCGCCACGGGCAGCGAAGTGCACCTGGCCCTGGAAAGCGCCGAAGCCCTTGAAAAAGAAGGCCACGGCGTGCGAGTAGTCAGCATGCCTTCTCAAGAACTTTTCGACGAACAACCTGAGGAATACAAAGAAGCCGTGCTTCCCTCGGCAATGCGCAACCGAATTTCCGTGGAAGCGGCAACGACCATGGGCTGGTACAAATACATCGGTCTCGACGGCCTGGCCATCGGCATGCACTCCTTCGGCGCCTCGGGCAAGGCCTCGGAAGTATTTAAACGCTTCGGCCTAACCACAGAGGCCGTAACGGAAGAAGCGAAGGCTTATTTAAAGAGCCGCAAGTAATGACGGCCCGAAGAAAAATTGCGGTTTTGCTTCTGGCCCTCGCGACGAGTTTGTGCGGCTGCGCCGAAAAAAACGCCTACAAAGACGGAACCTACGAAGGTCGGGGAATGGGCTACAACGAAAAGGAGCCCATCGTCCTTCACGTCGTCATCGAGGGCGGGCGCATTTCAGACATCGCCGTCATAAGCCATGGCGAGTCGACGGAGCAGGTGCCCCAGGCGGAAAGTGCCTTGGAAAAACTTCCCGGCGCCATGGCGCGGAAAAACACCGCCATGGTCGACGGAATCGCCGGTGCCACGGAAACATCGGCGGGTTTACGAGCCGCCGTCGGCGACGCGCTTCAAAAAGCCGGGCAATAAAAGAGGACCTCTGCATAATGAGGTCCTTTTTCAATGGAAAGAATTATAAAACGTTGATGGCCGCGTGAGGCATTTCCGATTTCTTCGCAAACGATTATTCACTGCGAATGGCATCGAGAGCTGAAAGGTTCATGGCGCGCTTGGCGGGGAAGTAGCCGGCGGCGATGCCCACCAGGGTGGAAAAGACGAGAGCCACCAAGACGAGCCACAGGGGAATGTGGGAGATTTTTACGGCCTCTTCCGCGCCTTGTGCCATGGCGAATCGGTTGCCGATGAGATTAAAACCGGCGCTTAAGATCAGGCTCAGCGCCACGCCGATGACGCCGCCGATAAAGCCGATAAGGGCAGCCTCCGTGAGGAAGAGCTTTTGAATGTCCTGAATCGACGCGCCGATGACTTTCATGACGCCGATCTCCCGTGTGCGTTCGTAAATGGACATAATCATGGTATTGGCGATGCCGATGGCGGCGACGATAAAGGAAATGGAGCCGATGCCGGCGAAGATGGCGTTGACGATGGCCATGCCCTTGTTCATGCTCTTAATAAGTTCGATCATGCCCATGGCATCGTAGTCCAAAGCTTTAATGCTGTCGGAAACCTCCTCGGCATTTTTCATATCGTCCACCCGCACTTGAATGCGGTCGTAGCTGTGGGTGTTGGGCCGCGGCATCTTTAAGCGGTCCATTAAATCCATATAACCGTCCACGGTCATAAAGACGTTGTTGTCGTAGTCCATTTTTTTCGTCTTGGCGATGAGGCCGGTGACTTTTATTTCCGTGGAAAGATTCTCGGCACCCATATTCTCTCCCGGCATCATCGAATCCGAGGAGGTAATGGTCATGCTTTTTCCTGCGGCATTAAAAAGCGGAGGCGGATCCTCGCCGTCGTCCATGGCGGGCATGGTCGTGGAGCCCGTGGGATCGTAAAACATATCCACGACGCTGCTTCCGAAAAGCATTTGGCCTTTGCCGTCGCCGTGGAAGAAACTGCCCTTCTCCATTTCCCAGCCCAGGGAATCGTAGGTGTGCTTCTCCATGGCCGTAATGCCCACGAAATCCGATTGAAATTTTCTGAGCTTCATGTTCACGCTGGTGTTGTAAACCGGCGTCACGTCCACCACGTGGGGAAGCTCCTTTAATTCCGAGATGGTTTTGCGCGTCAGAGCTTTGCCCTTCCCGCCTTCTTCCTTTTGCGTCACATTGATGTTTTTCACATCGCCGAAGTCTTCGATCATGCGCCGATTGTTTTCCGTCATGCCGTAGCCGAAGCTGAGCATTATGATGATGGAGACGCAGCCGATGACCACGCCAAGAAGGGTGAGGCCCGTGCGAAGTTTTCTGGCGAGGAGATTCTTCTTCGCCATGTCGAATAGGTCGCGGTAATTCATCAGATCGTCAAATCCTCGTCGTCCACGTCGCCGGATTTTTTGCGCTTCTTACGGACGTAGAAGGCGATGGCGCCGACAATGGCGGCGATTAAGGCGACGCCCAAGGGAACAGCCCAGGCCGGGCGGGGCGCTTCCGTCTCTTCTTCATCGCCTGTCGGCATATCGCCTTCCACCTGAACGACAAAAGGCTTGACCAATTCCTGTTTTCTGCCTGTGGAATCGTCGTAGGTAATGACGATTTCGCCCTTTTGCTCGCCTTTGGCCCGAGGCGTAATGTTCACGTCGTAGGTTTGGGCGCTGCCCGGGGCCACATTGCCGGCGAAGTAGGTATTGGTATCCGCATCGAAATTGCCCCGCATTTTCACCATCACATTGGAAAGCACGGATTTACCCGTGTTGAAAAATTCCAGAGACAGAGGCATTTCGCCGCCGACGAAGCCTTCCTTGTCGACTTTCAAATCCCCGAGTTCGATTTCCGCGCTTTGGATCACTGGAATGCCGATGACTTCCGAAGAGGTGTAGGGATTGCCGTCGGAATCTTCGTATTCGAAATTCGCCGTAATGGTGTAGGTACGCGGTGCCGTATCCGGAGCCGTGGTTAAAGTAATTTCTTTTTCCGCGTGCTTTTTCGGCTTTATCTTGTCGATAAAAAATGTATTGCTGCTGCCGATGGGGATAAAAGCGCTGCCGCCACCGCCTCCGGAGGAGGCAGCCGGTGCACCACCTTGGGCTCCCTGGCCGCCGGAAGTGGGCACATCCACGGCCTCTGCCGCATCGGCGGAGAGGGCGATGCGCAGATTTTGCACGGATTTTTTGCCGTTGGTATTCAGAATGCGGAAGTACAGGGTAAAGGGCACCCCGGCTTTGACATCCACGGGATCGTAGGAGTAGTGGTCGATGACGAGCTTCGGCGTATTATCCGCCGGAGAAATCCCCGCCGCCGGAAAGATCGCCGGAGGACGCCCCCGCCTGTGAAGGATCCGAACCGCCTGCGGCGCGAACGGTGACCATTTGCTTGCTTTCGTGGACCTCATTGGTGTTTACGTCGACGTAGGCCACGGAAAGCTTCACAGGATAGTTTTTCTTTTCGGCCCCCGGCGTCATTTGAAAGGTAAAGGTGTAACTTTCCTTTTGATCCGGAGCGTAGTATTTTGCATTGACCGTGGTCACGGATTTCGGCACGAGGCCGTTTAAATCCTGGGATTCCGCTTGAATGCGAATGTTTTTCGCGGCGCCTTTTCCGTTGTTTTTAATGGAGAAGCGAATGGGGATGTCGGCCCCCGAGCCGTTGTCTTGGGGCCAGCTGATGTCCGTGAAGTCTAAAATCGATATGGGGGCGTGGCTCGTCGATTCCACCTTCTGCGGGGGAATGGCATCGGCGCCGTTTGCAGCCGAGGCCGCTTGGGGCGCGACGCTTGTAAGTATCAGACAACCGGCTAATAGCCATGCTTGTTTTTTCATAGTGACTCCTCGTTGTTGTTTTGGGGGAGAAGTTCGAGCTCCCGTGCTTTTTCGATGATCTGTTGTGTTTCGTCCCGCACGATTTTTCCGTCACGCAGCTCGACGATGCGATTGGCGTAGACGGCGGTTTCTAAATCGTGGGTGACGATGATGAGGGTTTGCTTATGTTCCTTGGCGAGATCGCACATCATCTCCATGATTTCCACGGAGGTGTTCGTGTCCAAATTCCCCGTGGGCTCGTCGGCAAAGAGAATGGGCGGCGCATCCACAAAGGCCCGGGCGATGGACACCCGCTGTTGCTGGCCGCCGCTCATTTCGCTCGGTTTGTGATCCAGACGATTGCCCAGGCCCACCCGCTCCAAAATGGCGCGGGCCTTTTCTTCCCGTTCCTGCTTTTTTACGCCCTTAAAGATAAGCCCAAGACTCACGTTTTCCGTGGCCGTTAAGGTGGGGATTAAATTATAGGACTGAAAGACGAAGCCCACGTTTAATTGGCGAAACTTCGTGAGCTTTTCCTCGGAAAGCTTCTCCATGTGGATCTTGTTGTTAATAATAATCTCGCCCTTGCTGGGCCGGTCCAAACCGGCCATCATGTTTAAGAGTGTGGATTTCCCGCTGCCGGAGGTTCCCAGGAGGCAGAGGATCTCTTCTTTTTGTATATCTAAATTGACGCCACGAAGGGCATAGACTTTTTCTTCGCCCATGTGGTAGACTCGGTACAAATTCCTTATGCGAATCAATGGATCCAAAGCATCACATCCTTGCCATTATTATATCATTTGTGAAAGAACGATGTACATTTCAAAGAAGTGACGTATTTTAAGACTTGTCAAAGATAGAAAGAAGCAGGCCATGAACAGAGACGACAAACAGTTTTATAATTTGGACACCCAACGAAAAAGCAGGCGGCTTTTCGGCGAAGTGGTTTACGGAGAAAACAAGGCGCCGGCGCACTTAAAGGCCTGCATCGAAGGCTTGCTGGAAGCACAGGGCGACGTATTCATTACGCGCCTCGCCCCAGAGGCCTACGAAAAATTAGGCGAATTAAAAGAGCGGCTGGATTACGATCCTCTCTCCGAAACCGCTTTGGCGGGCACAAAAAAAGAGCCCGTAGGCTCTGTGGCCGTGGTGACGGCGGGCACCTCCGACGGAAAGGTAGCGGAGGAGTGTGCAAGAAGCCTCGCCTATTTCGGCGTAAAGGCCGCGTGCTTTTACGACGTGGGCGTGGCGGGAATCCACCGCCTCTTTGAAAAGATCGACGGTATCGCCGCCTGCGATGCGATCGTCGTCATTGCCGGCATGGATGGGGCGCTTCCTTCCGTGGTGGCGGGTCTGGTGTCTGTGCCCGTTATCGCCGTGCCCACCTCCGTGGGCTATGGGGCGTCCTTTGGGGGCATGGCGGCTCTATTGAGCATGCTCAATTCCTGCGCCGAGGGCGTGGCCGTGGTGAATATCGACAATGGCTACGGTGCCGCCTACATGGCGGCGGAAATCGTCTACGCCATCCATCAAAAGACGAGGTAATCCGTCTCGGATAAAAAGGCGTGGACGGGCAGATCGTATGCGTCTCGAGGTACTTCATCAACCAATTGTTCGTGAAAGCCTACGCCCAATCGAAAGCCCTCGTGGTTCGAGAAGAAGCGGTCGTAAAAGCCGCCGCCGTAGCCCATGCGGTAGCCCGAATGATCGAAGGCGAGGCCCGGTGTGATGATTAAATCGCAAACAGTTTCTTCCCGTGTTGCCGCCAAATCCTCCGGCAGTTCTAAAATGCCCCAATAATTTTCGACCAGCTCGTCTTTTGATAAAAGGCGGGCCATTTTCATTTCCGGATCGCCTTTTTTCGTGGCGGGAATCAAGACCTCTTTTTCCTTCAGCAAATCGTCGAGCCAATGAATGGTCTCCACTTCGCTTCCCATGGAGACGAAGAGAAAGACGCGCTTCGCCTTTTTGTATTCATCTAAGGATTTTAAGCGGGAAAAAATCGCCCGGGACTTTTCTTTTCGTACCGATTCGGGAATTTTATCTCGAATGGCGATGGAATTATTACGTAAACATTTCTTTTTCATGGCAAATGGGCTCCTCGCTTTCATATTTTTGTAACTTATACTATAATAAATGAGATAAATTGTATGGAATGAGGTGGATCGTTGATTACGTTTCAAAATGTCTATAAAGAGTACAAAAACGGCGTACAGGCTTTAATGGACATTAATATGGAAATCCCATACGGTCAATTCGTTTTTATTGTCGGCGCTTCGGGCGCGGGCAAGAGCTCTTTAATCAAATTGTTGATCTGCGAAGAAAAAGTTTCTCGCGGCCACATTTACGTAAACAATAAAGACATCACCGAATTGTCTCCATGGTATATACCCAAATTGCGGCGTCAAGTGGGGGTCGTGTTTCAAGATTTCCGCCTGCTCCAAAAAAAGACCGCCTACGAAAACGTGGCTTATGCCCTGGAAATCGTCGGCGAAAGCGGCCGCACCATTAAAAAGCGCGTGCCGGAAGTGTTGGAGCTTGTCGGATTAAGCGATAAATTAAACAGTTACCCGGGCGAATTGTCCGGTGGGGAAGGGCAACGCCTCGCTATTGCCCGGGCCATCGTGAACAAACCGCCTGTTTTAGTGTGCGACGAGCCCACGGGAAACCTGGATTTCGAGACGGCCATGACCGTCATGCAGACCTTAAAGCGCATTAACGACGACGGCGCCACGGTGATTATGGCCACCCACGCCAGAAAAATCGTCAATCACATGCAGCGCCGGGTCATTACCCTCGACAACGGTCGAATCATCAGCGATGTGAACGTGGGAGGTTACGATGCGGTGGATTAGACAATTCGGCAACAACATAAAAGAGGCCTTTCAAGGCATCGCGAGAAACAAGGGCATGAGCCTCTTGTCCGTGATTTCCATTATGGCCGTCTTGGTCCTCTTCGGCGTGGTGGTGCTCTTGGTCTTGAACATGACCGGCATCGTCAATGAAACGGAAAAGAAAGTGGACAAGGTGGTCGTTTACTTAAACGACGACGCCAACGAAGACAGCATTCGCGCCATTATAAAAAAGGCCGAAGGCACGGGCTATGTAAAGGACGTGAGCTACACCTCCAAGGAACAGGCTTGGCAAGAATTCTCCAAGAATATGGAGCTTACCAACGACGCCTATTTCCTGGAAGGCATGGAAGAAAATCCCCTTCCCGCTTCCATTACCTTGCAGTTGTCCAATATAAAACAGGCGAAGACAGTGGCCAATACCTTGCAGGGCATGCCCGGGGTCTATCAGGTGGATTACTTAAATGAATTAATCGGCAAGATTGTGCAAATTAACGATTGGGTGCGCATTTTAGGCGTGGCCGTCGTCGCCATTCTCTTGATCATCGCCATCGTGCTTATTCACAACACCATTAAATCCACCATCGCCAATCGAAGTCAGGAAATTCAAATTATGAAATACATCGGCGCCAGTGACGGCTACATACGTCGGCCCTTGCTCATCGAAGGCATGTTCTTCGGCGTCGTCGCCGGAGCCCTGGCTTTGGTGCTCGTGTATTTAGGCTACAAAGGCATGTTCGGCCTGTTCGATGAAAAACTCAATGTTCTCATGGGGCTGAGGCTTATTCGCCCCACGGATATGCTGAAGGACATGGCCATTATGTTTCTATGTATCGGCGTCGGCGTCGGCTTAATCGGAAGCTCTCTGTCGCTGAAGCGGTTCTTAGATGTATAGACGGTAACCAGAAGGAGGTTCACTTTGCAAGCGAATCACAGAAAGAAACTTTCCGCGGCCCTCGCCATTTTAATGTTAAGTTCCCAGCCGGTGCTGGCATCGAGCTTGGAAGCCGCCCGTTCGGAAGCGGTACAAAAAAAGAATTCGATTCGATCCAATATGGCGGGTACCCAATCCATGATCAGCCAAACCAGGAGCCAAGTGGTCACGGTGCAAGCGGAAATTCTCGCCTTGGACTCACAAATTACCCAAGTCAATATTAAAATCGATCAATTAAACGGCGAAATGCAAAAGCTTCAGGCGGAAATCGCGCAAACGAAGGCGGAGCTCGAGGCGGCAAAGGCGGAGCTTTTGGAGAAAAAAAATCTTTACGCCAAGCGTCTTCGCGCCATGTACATCGCCAACGACCGGGGCTATTTGGACATTCTTTTGGATTCCACGGACGCCACGTCCATCATCGGCAATGCGCGCATGATTCGCTCCATTGCTACCAGCGACCGGGAGCTTATCGACGAAATCAACGCCAAGGTAAAGGAAATTGAAGAGAAGCAAGCCCTTCTCGCCGAGCAGGAAAAGCAATTGGCTCAAAAGCAGGAACAAGCCCGCATCGAGCGTAGCAATCTTGAAGCGGCCAATGCGCAAAAGACCGGCTACATGAACAGCCTCATGAGCAATTTAAGTGCTTACGAAGCCCAATACGACGCCATGCTTCGCGAGTCCGACGCCATTGAATCGCAAATCGCCAATCTGGATCTTTCCATTCAAAAGGCCAAGGAAGAAGAATCGGCCCGCCTCGCCAAGCAAAGAGCGGCGGCGGAAGAAGCCCGTCGCGAAAAGGAAGCGGCTGCGAGAAAGGCGAGCCGTTCAACCGGCCGCACCGTATCGACTCGATCGGCATCCGTAAAAAGCGCGCCCGCCGTCTCCGACGATGTGGTATCTTACGGCGAAAAGGCCACGCCGGAAGCGAAAACCGGCGAGCTTTACTGGCCCGTCCCCGGCCATCACCGGATCACGTCGCCTTTCGGCTACCGAATCCACCCGATTTTGAAATACCGCAAGCTCCACACCGGCGTGGACATCGGCGCCCCCAACGGCACCCCGGTGGTCAGTGCTGCATCGGGCACGGTCATCGCCTCTCGTTTTATGAGCGGCTACGGCAACTGCATTATGATCGATCACGGCGGCAAGGTCACGGTGTATGCCCACTTATCTTCCAGAGCCGTGAGCCCGGGGCAATCCGTCTCCGCAGGGGAAACCATCGGCTATGTGGGAAGCACGGGCATGAGTACCGGTGCGCACTTGCACTTTGAAGTGCGGGTCAACGGCGCGGTGCAAAATCCCCTTAACTATTTATAATCGAAAGTAAAAGAACCTTTCTTCGGGAAGGTTCTTTCTTCCATTTAAAACAGGAGTACCCATGAAAAAGAAACACATAGCGGGCATTATCGCCCTCTTGCTCGTGACTAATATCATCACCGCCTTTGCTTCGGTGCAAGTGGCCACGGGAAGCGCGAAGGAAGTGGCCCAGACGAAAGTGTTGGAGCGCTTTTTAAAGAAATACTACCTGCGCAGCGACGAAATCACCGAAAAAGATTTTATCGAAGGCAGAAAAAAGGGCACGGTGGCGGCGTTGAATGATCCGTACAGCCAATACTTCGACGAGGAGGAGTACAAACAGTTTATGGAATCCACCACCGGTGAATTTTTCGGCATCGGCGTGCAAATCGGTGCCGTCGAAGGTTCCAAACTGATCACCGTCATTGCTCCCATTAAGGGCTCGCCTGCGGAGGCGGCGGGTTTAAAATCCGGCGATAAAATCGTCTCCGTCGACGGCGTGGAATACACCGTGGACGAAATGGATGAAGCGGTCAAGCACATTAAAGGTGACAAGGGCACCACGGTGACCTTGGGCATTCTATCCGAAGGGGACGGCCGCGTGCGGGATGTGAAGATTACCCGCGACGAAATCCACATGGAATCGGTGATTACAGGCTCCATCGGCGACATCGCCTACATCGGCCTCACCCAATTCGAAGAAAATACGGTGGACGAATTTACCGAAGCCATGAAGGCCGCGGCGGGGAAAAAGGGATTGATTCTGGATCTTCGCGGCAATCCCGGCGGCATTTTGGAAGCCGCCGTCGGCATCAGCGATCAATTGCTTCCCGAGGCGGACATCGTCAGCGCCAAGGACAATCGGGATAAGGAGGTCTTCCACTACACCTCCGACGAGGAAAGTTGGAATAAGCCCATCGTGGTCTTGGTGAACGGTGGAAGCGCCTCAGCATCTGAAATTGTGGCCGGCGCCTTAAAGGACAACAAGGCGGCCACCTTGGTCGGCGAAAAGACCTACGGCAAGGGCGTGGTGCAAACCCTGGTGCCTCTGCCCGGAGGCGGCGGCATAAAGCTCACGACCAGTGAATATTTCACGCCGTCCGGGGTAAGTATTCAAGATAAGGGCATCGAGCCTGACGTGAAAGTCAGCTTGCCTGAGGACGTAAAGGCCATCGGACTCGAACATCGAGATCAGGATACACAATTGCAAAAGGCAATTGCCATTATAGAGAAGAGCGGTCGTTAGATCGCTCTTTTTGCAGGAGGATTTATGGATTTTAAAATTCATTCGAACTATAAACCCACCGGCGATCAGCCGCAGGCCATCGACAAACTGGCCAAGGGCATCGACGGAGGCATGAAGCACCAAACTCTATTAGGGGTCACGGGAAGCGGCAAGACCTTTACCATGGCCAATCTCATCGAGCGGGTGCAAAAGCCCACCTTGGTCATCGCCCACAACAAGACCCTGGCCTACCAATTGGCTTCGGAATTTCGCGAATTTTTCCCGGACAATGCCGTGGAATACTTCGTCAGCTACTACGATTACTACCAGCCGGAAGCCTATGTGCCGGGAACGGATACCTTTATCGCAAAAGACGCCAGCATTAACGACGAAATCGACAAGCTTCGCCACTCCGCCACCATGGCCCTCTTCGAGCGGCGGGACGTGATTATCGTGGCATCGGTAAGTTGCATCTACGGCTTGGGCGACCCCATCGACTACAAGAATTTGGTGGTAAGTTTGCGCCCGGGCATGGTGTGGGACAGAAACGCACTTATGAGCAAGCTCGTGGACATTCAATACGTGAGAAACGACGTGGATTTTTCCCGGGGCACCTTCCGCGCCCGGGGCGACGTATTGGAAATTTTTCCCGCCGGCAATTCCGAAAAGACCATTCGCGTGGAATTTTTCGGCGACGAGATCGATCAAATCGCCGAAGTGGACGCGGTCACCGGTCGCATCGAAAGCTATCGCAATCACGTGTCCATTTTTCCTGCATCCCACTTTGCCACGCGTCCGGAAAAAATCGAGCGGGGCGTTAAAACCATTCGCAAGGAATTGGAAGAGCGGCTCTTTACTCTGAGGGATCAGGAAAAGCTCCTAGAGGCACAGCGCTTAGAGCAGCGCACCAATTACGATGTGGAGATGCTCGAGGAAATGGGCTTTTGCTCCGGCATCGAAAACTACACCCGCCACTTAAGCGGCAGGGAAGCGGGGAGCCGGCCTTACACCCTTATCGACTACTTCCCCAAGGATTTCATGACCATCATCGACGAGTCTCACGCCACGGTGCCGCAAATTCGCGGCATGTTTAACGGCGACCGGGCGAGAAAAGAGACCTTGGTGGAATACGGCTTCCGCCTGCCCTCGGCCTTGGACAATCGCCCCTTGCGCTTCGAAGAATTCGAATCTTTGCAGAATCAAGTGGTCTACGTTTCCGCCACGCCGGGCCCTTACGAAACGGAACACGAGGAGCAGCGGGTGGAACAGATCATTCGCCCCACTGGCCTCGTGGATCCGAAAATCGACGTGGTGCCCACGAAAAATCAAATCGACCATTTGACGGAACAGATCAACGCCATGACGTCGAAAAACATGCGGACCCTGGTCACCACCTTGACCAAGCGCATGGCGGAAGATTTGAGTAAGTATTTTAAAGACATGGGCATGAAAGTGGCTTACCTCCACTCCGATGTAAAGACCATCGAGCGCATGGAGATCATTCGGGATCTGCGCCTCGGCGTCTACGACGTACTTGTAGGCATTAACCTCTTGCGGGAGGGTCTGGACATTCCGGAAGTGGGCCTCGTGGCCATACTGGATGCGGACAAGGAAGGCTTTTTGCGTTCGGAGACATCCCTCATCCAAACGGCGGGCCGTGCCGCGAGAAATGTGGAAGGCCGGGTTATTATGTATGCCGATACCATCACCGGCTCCATGGCCCGCACCATCGAAGAAACCGAGCGGCGCCGAGCCATTCAAATGGCCTACAATAAACAACATGGCATCGAGCCCAAGTCCATCGTCAAGGGCATTCGCGACGTCATTGAAAACACCATTGCGGCGGAAGAAGAGGAAGCCTTCGACGAAGAATTTGCCAAGGAAGACATTCTGGCCATGTTGAAAAATCTTGAAACGGAAATGTTTAAAGCCGCCGAGCAACTGGACTTTGAGCGGGCGGCGAGCATTCGCGATCAAATAAGAGAAATAAAAGAACGTTACGGATTAAATGAATAAAGAGAAAGGAAATAGATGAATCCATCCATTGAACAGGCGATCCACATTCACGGGGCGCGCCAGCACAATTTAAAAAATCTCGACGTCTATATTCCGAGAAA
>QWCE01006142.1_pt1 | contig 19391 bp, 12 predicted proteins | sample 1972531 | NCBI WGS metagenome assembly QWCE01 (sample SAMN09866716, study PRJNA288562) | Human gut metagenome isolate term4_stool, whole genome shotgun sequencing... | reverse complement strand
CTCCTCGATGAATTTTCCATCTCTAGGACTTCTAGAGTCTGCTACAACTATTCTATAAAAGGGTTTTTTCTTTGTACCCATTCTTCTAAGTCTAATTTTTACTGCCAAATTATTCACCTCCACAAAAAAATTTATATATTAAAATATATAAGCTACTTTAAAAGGAAAAAGGTAATTTAAATTTTCTTTTTCCCATGTTTTTAGACATGTTTCCAAATTGTTTCATCATTTTTCTCATGTCTTTAAACTGTTTTAAAAGTTTATTTACATCTGCTGGACTAGTTCCAGAACCCTTTGCAATTCTCTTTCTTCTTGAAGAATCTATTATTTCAGGTTTTTGTCTTTCTTTTTTTGTCATTGAAAGAATCATTGCCTCAACTTTTGCAAATTCATTATCGGGTAAGCTAATACCTTTTAATGCTTTACTATTAACTCCAGGAATCATTCCTATAATATCTTCTAGGGGACCCATATTTTTCATTTGTTGCATTTGATCTAAGAAATCTTCAAAAGTAAAAGTTGATTTTCTAAGTTTCTCTTCAAGTTCTCTTGCCTTTTTATCATCAACAGCTGACTGTGCCTTTTCAATTAAGGATAGCACATCCCCCATACCAAGAATTCTTGACGCCATTCTATCTGGATGAAAGACTTCTATATTATCCATCTTTTCACCAGAAGCTATAAATTTTATAGGAACATCTGTAACTGATCTAATTGATAGAGCAGCACCACCTCTTGCATCACCATCAAGTTTAGTAAGTATTACGCCAGTAAGTTTTAACATATCGTCAAAAGTATCGGCAACATTTACTGCATCTTGACCAGTCATTGCATCAAGAACTAGAAGTACTTCAGAAGGCTCAAGCGCCTCGTGAATATCTTGAAGCTCTTTCATAAGTTTTTCATCAATGTGAAGTCTACCAGCTGTATCGATGATTACAACATCATTTCCATTTTTCTTTGCATGCTCAAAAGCGGCCTTAGAAATATCCACAGGGGAAATTTTATCTCCCATTGTAAAAACTGGTGTGTCAACAGACTCTCCAACAACTTGAAGTTGTTTTATTGCTGCTGGTCTATAAATATCACAAGCGACTAAAAGAGGTCTCTTTCCATCTTTTTTTAATCTATTGGCAAGTTTACCACTTGTAGTAGTTTTACCTGCACCCTGAAGACCACACATCATAATAACAGTTGGTTTTTTTGAGAAGTCAATTTTAACTTCACTAGTCCCCATTAAATTTGTGAGCTCTTCGTTAACAATTTTAATAACTTGTTGGCCTGGAGTTAAAGATTCTAAAACTTCTTTTCCCAAGGCTCTTTCTTTCACTGTTTTTACAAAGTCTTTTACAACTTTAAAGTTTACATCAGCCTCAAGAAGTGCAAGTTTTACTTCACGCATGGCGGCGTCAATATCTTTTTCTGACAATTTACCTTTGCCTGTTAATCTTTGCAAAGTATTTTGCAATTTATCGGATAAACTTTCGAATACCAAAAATCCACCTCCTAGTCAAAAAGTATTTTTCTAAGTTCCTTAATTTTCAAATTATTTTGATTTAAAGTTTCTTTTTCCATGCTTTCTAAAATAGTTTCAATTTTTTTTCTTTTTATTACTTTATTTTCTTCTTCATTTTTTGAATTTTTTATTAATTCTAGTTTTTCTTCAAATTCTTCTAAATTATTTTCTGCCCTTTTTAAGTTGTCAAAGACTGCTTGCTTTGAGATATTAAGTTCTGATGAAATCTCATTTATTGTGCAGTCATATACGTAATACATATAGGCAGCTTTTTTTTGTTTTTCTGTAAGAAGATTTCCATAAAAATCAAGTAAACTGTTCATCCTAAAAAATTTTTCATTCATTTTATCACCATTTTTCTAGCGAGGTCAACCTTTTTACTTGACCTTTATTATTGTAGCTAATACTTTCCCTTATGTCAATAAATTTTTTTAATTTTTTCAATAATTTTTAAAAAAATGTGGTGATTTTCAAATCTTATCTAACAGTCCAAAATTTAACTCTTCTTTTCTTAATCTATTTATATTTTTACAAGTAAAGTTTTAAATTTAATCATTAAAAAAGTAGGATTTCTCCTACTTTAAAATTCTATAAAATTTTATCCAAATATGGTTTCTAAGAAAGTATCAATATTAAAATCTTGAAGATCTTCTATTCCTTCACCAACGCCGATAAGTTTTATTGGTATACCAAGTTCAGATTGAAGAGCAATTACAACTCCACCTTTTGCAGTTCCATCAAGTTTTGTAAGAGCAATTGCAGAAATATCTGTAACTTCTTTAAATGTTTTTGCTTGATTAATTGCATTTTGACCAGTTGTTGAATCTAGAACCAATAAATTTTCTCGATTTGCTTCTGGATATTTTTTACTTATAATTCTATTTATCTTTTCAAGTTCTTTCATTAGATTTGACTTGTTGTGAAGTCTTCCTGCAGTGTCAACAATTAAAACATCAGTCTTTCTTGCCTTTGCCGCCTCAATTGCATCAAATACAACTGCTGCTGGATCAGACCCTTCATCATGACTTATTACATCAACATTTGCTCTAGATCCCCATTCTTTTAATTGGTCAATGGCTGCTGCTCTAAAAGTATCTGCTGCACAAACTAATACAGATTTATTTTCATTTTTAAATCTTTGTGAAAGCTTTCCAATAGTTGTAGTTTTTCCTACTCCATTTACTCCAACAACTAAAATAATAACTGGTGGTTCTGAATTAATTTTTGTGTTTAATTCAGGATTCATTAATTTTTTTGCTTCTTCCAATAAAAGAGGTTTAACTTCTTTAGGATCGTTAACTTTTTCTCTTATAATAGTTTCTCTCAAATTATCAATTAATTTCATAGTAGTTTCCATACCAACATCTGCAGAGACTAAAATATCTTCAAGGTCTTCTAGCATTTCATCATCGATTTTTACATAGGCTCCAAGAACTGTGTTGATTTTAATTCCTACTTCTTTTCTAGTTTTGTCAAGACCTTCCTTTAATCTTTGAAATAGAGAAACTTTTTTTGGCTCTTCTTCTTTTTCTTCTGCTTTTTTTTCTAAAGCATCTTCTATTACTTCTTTATCTTGAAATTCTTTATTTGTATCTTCTTTTTTTTCTGAAGTCTCTATATCTTCTTCTGATAGATTTATTTCTTCTTCAACTTCTTCAAGCTTTTCATGAATTTCTTCTTTAACTTCAGATTCTTTTTCTTCTGCTTTTTTTTCTAGAGCATCTTCTATTACTTCTTTATCTTGAAATTCTTTATTTGTATCTTCTTTTTTTTCTGAAGTCTCTATATCTTCTTCTGATAGATTTCCTTTTTCTTCAACTTCTTCAAGCTTTTCATGAATTTCTTCTATATCTTCTTCTTTTTTGTCTTCGAAAAGCTCCTCTTTAGATACTTGAATTTCTTCCTTAACTTCATCTTCTTTTTCTGACTTTTTTCCTAAAGCATCTTCAATTACTTCTTTATCTTGAAATTCTTTATTTGTATCTTCTTTTTTTTCTGAAGTCTTTATATCTTCCTCTGATAGATTTACTTTTTCTTCAACTTCTTCAAGCTTTTCATGAATATCCTCTATCTCTTCTTCTTTGTTGTCTTCAGAAAGTTCTTCTTTAACTTCTTGAATTTCTTCCTTAACTTCATCTTCTTTTTTCTTAAATTTATCCTTTAACCATTCAAACATTTTTTTCTCCTAATCTTTTAATTTTACAGAGTACAATTTACTAATTCCTTTTTCTTCCATTGTAACACCATACATGGTCTTTGCAATCTCCATTGTAAGTTTTCTATGTGTAATTATTATAAACTGAATTCCATCTAATGTTAGAAGGTAATCAGCATATCTTTTAATATTAGCATCATCAAGAGCTGCATCTATTTCATCTAAGATGCAAAAAGATGCTGGCCTATATTTTAATAGTGCAAATAATAGTGCAACAGCAGTTAGAGACTTTTCTCCACCTGAAAGAAGGGAAAGTGATTGAAGCCTTTTGCCTGGAGGCGAAGCTTTTATTTCTATTCCTGAATTTAGCACATCTCCTTCAATAGAAATTTCAGCACGACCACCATTAAATAAAATTTTAAAAATTTCAGCAAAATTTCTTGAGATTTCATCCATGGCTTCTGTAAATATTTTTTTCATCTCAAGGTCTAGTTTATTTAAAATTGACTTAATTTCTTCCTTTGACTTAATTAAGTCGTCTCTTTGTGAGCTGTAGAAATCAAGTCTTTCCTTTACAAGTTTGTATTCTTCAATAGAAGAAATATTTACTTCGCCATAGTCTCTTACCTTTTTCTTTAATCTTTTAATCGAACTTTCCTTTATATCTTCAAGTTCCTCATCAATGTAGTCGTGATAATCTTCGATGTCATACTCTTCATTAAGTCTAATGCTTTCATTTGAAATTTTACTTTTATTCATGTCGATTTTTAAAGTTATTTTTTCTAATTCTGAATTTATAATAAGGGATTTTTCCTTTAATTCACTTAACCTATCTTTTTTGTCAAAATAAACCTTATTTTTTTCTTCCAAAAGTTCTTTAAAATCAAGAAGGGAAAGTTTTAAATTCTCAATAGAAGATTTAAGCTTTTCTAATTTTATTTTATTTTCATCATTGAAATTTGTCTTTTCATGAATATTGTGACTTGCGTCATTTAAAGAGATTTTATTGATTTCTAATTTATTTTCAATAGATTGAATTTCTTTCTTTATTCTTTCACTTTCTCTTTTATTGTATAGGAGTTTTTCTTGGTTTTCTCTCTCTAAAAGTTGAATTTCAATTTTTTCACTTTTCAAAGTTTCAATGGACATTGATAATTCTCTTAGTTTTTCTCCACTATCAACTTCTTTTAAAAGATTTTCCAATATTTTATTTTTGTTTTCTATTTCTAAAGTATTTTTTTCTAAATTTGAAAAGTCAATTTTAATATTTTCTTCTAATTCTTTTCTTTCACTTTCATATTTATTTAAATAATTTGTATTTAAATCTCTATCATTTTTATTTTTATAGATATTCTTTTCAATATCAGAAATTTTTATATTGTAAGTATTTTGTCTTTCAGTAAAGTCTTTTACAAAATTATCTAATTCAAAAATTTCTCTTTCTATTTTACTTTTATCATCACTAAGTTTACTAATTTCTAAATTTACTTTTTTAGATTTGCTTTGAAGTTCGCTAATTTCGTTTTTACGCAAAATAAAACTGCTGTTGTAATTATTAAGACTTCCACCAGTTATAGCTCCCGATGGATTAAAGACTTCTCCCTTTAAAGTGACAACCTTTAATTTATGTTTCTTTGATAAATGGCTTGCATTTTTAAAGTTATCGGAAATAATAACTCTTCCAAGTAAATTATAAAAAATACCCCTAAAAATATCGTCAAATTCAATTAAATCACAAGCTATGCCAACTATGCCTTCTTCAGCTATATTTATTTTTGCTTTATTTCCATTTACTCTATCTAGTGGCAAAAATGTTGCTCTTCCCATTTTGTTTTCTTCTAGAATTTTTAGCATGTCTGATGTTTCCTTGGTTGAAGATACAATTATGTTTTGAGCCATGGATCCTAAAGCTACTGAAATTGCTCTTTCATATTTTTTTTCTACAGAAAATTTTTCAGCAACTGGTCCAAATAGTGAATCTTTAAAAACATTATGCTTTGAAGAAAAATTCATAAAAGATTTTACAGTTCTGTTATAACCTTCATAATTTGACTCCATATTTTCAAGTATTTTTAATTTTGCTAAAATTTCACTTTGAGAATTTTTCTTTGAAATTAACTGATTTTCAAGATTCTCATTATTTTCATTAAGTTTTACTAGCTTTTCTTCAGTTTTTTTATACTCTGATTTATCTTTTTCAAGGGCTTTATTTAAGCTATCTACTTCCTTTAAATCTTTTTCTATTATCTTTTCAAATTCTAATTCGTTATTCTTGAGATTTTCAATGCTTTTATCTAAGCTATCTTTTCTATTATTTTTTTCCTCAATAATATCCTTTAAGGTTTCTTTTTTAAATTTTATATTTTCAATTTCATTTTTTAATTTATTTTTATTTTCAAATTTTAAATTGCCAATTTCTTCTAAATTTTTAAATTCTTCTTCCAGACTTTCAATAATCTTATTTTTGCCTTCTAGTTTTTTTAGAATTTCATCCTTTGAATCCTTTAAAGCTTCTTCATTCTTTTCTAAATCCTCTAAATTATTATTATTTAAAATTAAATTTTCCTTTAAAGACTCATTTTCGAGATCAATTCTCTCAGAATCTTTTTTTAGGGAGTTAATCTTTTCAAACTCAAGGTTAAGCTCTAAATTTAATTTATCGTACTCATCTTTTTGAAAATTTAAATTTTCAATGGACTCATTATTTTTATGAGAAATATTTGAAATTTCATTCTCCAAAAGCTCTAATTCGCTGTATAAATTATTTCTTTCAATAATTATTTTATCTGCATCATTTTTTAAGCTATCTGAACTTTCTTCCAATCTTTTAATTTCTTCTTCTCTTTTATTAATCTCTTTACATGAAAAATTTATATCATTAATTTTTAAAATTTCAAAATCTTTTAGATAGGCACGGGCCTTTTCTGCTTGACTTTTTAGATTTTCCTCTTGAAGAACTATTTCTGATAAAATGTCTTCAATTCTAACTAAATTTTCTTCAGTCTTTAACAGTTTATTTGTAGACTTAATTTTTTTATACTTATATTTAGAAATTCCAGCAGCTTCTTCAAAAATATTTCTTCTATCCTCTGGCTTTGAACTTAAAACAGACTCAATTTTTCCTTGACCTATTACAGAATAACCATCTTTTCCAATACCTGTATCCATAAAAAGTTCTTTAATATCTTTAAGTCTGCACTTTTTGTTATTTATTAAGAATTCACTTTCAAGAGATCTATACATCCTTCTAGTTACAGAAACTTCATTAAAGGGTAATTTAAGGGATTTATCACTATTGTCAAATACAATTGTAACTTCAGCAAGCCCAAGAGGTCTTTTAGCATCAGTTCCAGAAAAAATTACATCTTCCATTTTATTCCCGCGAAGATTTTTTACTGAAGTTTCGCCTAGCACCCAGGTAATTGCATCAGTAATATTACTCTTACCACTACCATTGGGACCTACAATTGCTGTAGTACTCTCATCTAATTCAATTTTTGTTCTATTTGCAAAGGATTTAAAGCCTTGCATAGTAACTGATTTTAAAATCATCTGCTCACCTATAATAATCTCTTATGTCAATAAATTCTGTAAATTCCCCTTGAACCTCTACTTCAAAATCGTCTAAATCTTTTTCTTTTAATATTATTTTTGAAATCCCAAGTTCTTTTATAATTTCATTTTTATTTTTTGATTTCTGACCGCTAATATTTGAAATATTTTTTCCTTTAGCATAAATTAAAATCTCTCTATTAATATTTTGTGACTTTTTAAAATAATTTAAAAGACCACTTTTAAAATAAAAAGATTCTACTAATTGTCTGTAAGCAGGATGGAAAGCTCCCGCAACTACATCTCCATCATAATTTATATTCTCCGTTGGCTGAAGTCCAACTCTTATTACATTAATATTCTTCTTATAGTAAATATCAAGGATATCAGCAACAAATTTAATAGAAGATCCTAAATCTAAAGCCTTATAATTTCCATCTACTAAATCTCTGTAAAGCATGGTCTCTTTAATTACAAGAGTTGGATAAATTCTCACACAGTAAGGATTTAGTTTTACAAATTCCCTTGCAGTAAAAATTGATTTTTCTAAAGTATCTCCTGGTAGACCCACCATTTGTTGAAGTCCCAGTTTAAATCCATAATCCTTAATTAATATTGATGAACTATAGACACAAGCTGGATCGTGGCCTCTATTAGATAGATTTAATACTTCTTCGTCTAAGCTTTGTACTCCTAATTCAATTATATCAACACCATATTTTTTTAAATTTTTTAAAATTTCATGGTCCATTGCATCTGGTCTTGTTGAAAGCCTTATATATTTAACTAAACCCTTTTCTTTATATTTATGTGCAACTTTTAAAAATTCTGATTGTTTTTCAATGGGAATTGCTGTAAAACTTCCTCCATAAAAAGCAACTTCAATATTGTCCTTTCTCTTAAAATAAGAAAGATATTCCAAAATAGTATTTTCAACATCACTATTTGAAATATCTGTAGACATTCCCGTAATTTTTCTTTGATTACAAAAAACACAATCATTAGGACAGCCATAGTGAGGAATGAAAATCGGTATAATATTTCTTTTAGACAATTTTTCCGCTCCTTTTAAAGGCATCTTTTGCGGCTTCTTGCTGAGATTCCTTCTTAGTTTTTCCCTTTCCTCTTCCAAGCAAAACATCATCTAAATAAAGTTCTGTAAAAAAAATCTTGTCATTGTCAGGACCCTCTTCTTTAACCAATTTATATTCTGCTTTTTTCCCAGATTTTTGAACTTCCTCTTGAAATTTAGTTTTGAAATCAATATTAAATAACTTGTAGCTATCCTTTTCTAAAAATTCTTGGAATAAATTTAAAATAATTTTTTTGATATTTTCAAAATTTGAATCTAAATAAATTGCACCAAATAAAGCTTCAAGAGCATCAGCAGAAGTTGATTTTCTATTCCTTCCACCACTTTTTATTTCGCCCTTTCCAAATTTTATATACTCTCCAAGATCTAGCTTTTTGGAAATATAAAATAAGACTTTTTCATTTACAGATTCAGCCCTCATTTTAGTTAGAGATCCCTCATTATCTTCTGGAAAATTTTTATAAAAATACTCTCCAATTACAAGACCTAGGACAGCATCTCCAAGATATTCAAGTCTTTCGTTACTTTCATAGCTCTTCATCTTATTTTCATTTACAAAAGAACTATGAGTAAGAGCCTTTTCCAAGAGATTTTTATTTTTAAAATAATAATTTAATTTTTTTTCAAGAAATTTTAGATTGTTTTTAGACATGAAATCACTGATCCAAGTCTTCTACATAGTCAATAACATCGCCAATAGTTTTTAATTTTTCAAGATCATCTTCAGAAACTTCAGTCTCAAATTCTTCTTCAATTGTCATTACTAATTCAACAAGTTCAATAGAATCAGCATTTAAATCATCTTGAAAATTCATATCTTCATCAAGTTCATTTACGTCCATGTTAAATTGTTCCGCAATAATTTCTAGAATTCTTTCTTTCATTTTTCTTCCACCTTATTCTTTATTTTATTAACTATATTAGATTCTACTATATTTATAGCGTATTTTGCAGCATTTTTTATTGCTCTACTATCAGAATTTCCATGAGCTTTTATAATATTTCCATCAATACCTAAAAGTATTGTTCCACCAACTTCTTTTGCATCTAAGACCTTAAATTTAGTCATTAAAAATTTTGTAAATTTATTTTTGCTATCTGGGTCAAAATCAGATTTTTCAATAATTTGAAAAACATTTTTTACTGCAAAATTAATTACTCCTTCAATGGATTTTAGTAGTATATTTCCATCAAAGCCATCACATACAACAAGGTCAACATCATTATTCATTATATCTCTTGCTTCCAAATTTCCTACAAAATTTATAGAGCTATCTTTTAACTTATTATAAGTTTCTTTATAAAGAGAATTTCCCTTTCCTTCTTCAGTGCCTACATTTAAAAGAGATATTCTTGGTGATTCGATTTTATAATATTCCTTTAAGAAAATATCTCCAAGGATAGCAAACTGTAAAAGAAGATCTGGATTAGTATCCATATTAGCTCCAGAATCAATTACCAAAGTATTTGATTTATTCCCAGGAATAAGTGTAGGAAGGACTGCTCTCTTTATACCCTTAATTCTACCAACAATAAAAAGTCCGCCAGCTAAAAGAGCTCCTGTACTTCCAGCAGAAATTATTGCATCTGCTTTTTTTTCTTTTAATAAAGTCATTGCAACTACAATAGAGGAATTCTTTTTGCGTCTTAAAGCAAAGGCAGGATCTTCGTTGTTCTCAATATTATCTTTTGCATCTACTATTTCAACTTTATCCTTACTGTAATCTAGTCCCTCTAGATTTTTTCTTATAAAATCTTCTCTACCAACTAAAATAATATCTGTATCAAATTCATTAGAGGCTTCGATTGCTCCTTTAATTATTTCAGATTTATTATCTCCACCATTTATATCAAAAATTAATTTCATTTCGACCTCCAGTAATAATTTTAATATTATATCAAAACATTAAAAAAATCAATGATTTGAGCTTACAAACTCTATTTTTAAACTTATAAAAGTGTAACATAAATTAGAAGAAAAACTATTCTTCTTCAGAAAGAGTTACATAACTTGCATATCTTTCTTTAGCATTTTCTTCAGCAACTTCATAAAGTTTTTCTGCTCTTTCAGGGAATAATTTCTTTAATGAAGTGTATCTAACTTCTCCATCTAGAAAGTCTCTGAAAGGTTTTGTAGGTTCTTTAGAATCTAATATGAATGGATTCTTTCCTTCAGCCTTAAGTTCTGGGTTAAATCTGTATAGATGCCAGTAGCCAGTTTCTACTGCTTTCTTTTCTTCTTCAACTGAGAAGCCCATACCAACTCTGATTCCATGGTTTATACATGGTGCGTAGGCAATTACTAGTGATGGTCCATTATAAGCTTCTGCTTCTTTAATTGCTTTATATGCTTGGTTTTTGTCAGCACCAAGAGCGATTTGTGCAACATATACATATCCATAAGTAGTTGCCATTAAACCAAGATCTTTCTTCTTAGTCAATTTACCAGCTGCTGCAAATTGTGCAATTGCTGCTGTTGGAGTTGATTTAGAAGCTTGACCACCAGTATTAGAATATACTTCAGTATCAAGAACAAGTACATTTATATTTTCGCCAGATGCTAGAACATGGTCAAGTCCACCGTATCCGATGTCGTATGCCCAACCATCTCCACCGATGATCCATTGACTCTTCTTAATTAAGAATCTTTCAAGACCTTTTAGTGTTTCAATGATTTCATCAGCTTTATCGTTACCAAATTTCTTGTCAAGAACTTTTAAAACTTTAGCACTTGCAGCTTTAGATGTCTTATAATCTTCTTTACCTTCAATCCAAGCGTTAAATGCTTCATTAGCTTCATTATCAACATTAAGTTCTACGAAGTCTTTCATTAGATTTTCAATTCTATTTCTAGTTTGTTCTTGAGATACAGCCATACCATATCCGTATTCAGCATTATCTTCAAATAATGAGTTAGCCCATGATGGTCCATTTCCACAATCATCTGTGCAATATGGCATTGATGGTGCAGAACCACCCCAAATTGAAGAACAACCAGTTGCATTGGCAATACTCATTCTATCTCCAAATAATTGAGTTACAAGCTTAACATATGGAGTTTCTCCACATCCTGCACAAGCTCCAGAGAATTCAAGGTAAGGAGTTTGGAATTGAGAATTTTTGAAATTATTTGCTTCAATATTTTCTTCTTTAGATTTAACATGTTCAGATGCAAATTCCCAGTTAGCAGCTTGTACGTCAATTTCATTTTCAAATGGTGACATTACAAGAGCTTTTTGTTTAGCTGGACAAACTTGAGCACAGTTTCCACAACCAGTACAATCTAGTGGTGAAATTTGAATTCTATATTCATAATCTTCAAATCCCTTACCATTGGCTTTTTTAGTTTCAAAACCTTCAGGTGCCTTTGCCTTTTCGTCTTTATCAACTAAGAAAGGTCTAATAACAGCGTGAGGACAAACTAATGAACATTGGTTACATTGGATACAGTTTTCAACTTTCCAGTGAGGAACATTAACTGCAATACCTCTCTTTTCGTAACGGCTTGTTCCAGATGGGAATGTTCCATCAGGCATGTCTACGAATGTAGAAACTGGAAGGTCGTTACCTTCTTGTCTATTCATTGGAATTAAAATGTTATTGATAAAATCAGGTGCTCCACTAATCTTGAAGTTCTTAGTAGTATCAGCATTTTTCCAAGAATCTTTTACTTCTACTTTTTTAAGAGCGTTAATTCCTTGATCTACTGCTGCGTAGTTCATGTTTACAATATCGTCGCCCTTAGCGCCGTAATCTTTTACAATTGCTTTTTTAAGAAGTTTAACTGCTTCATCAATTGGAAGTACTTGAGATAAGTTAAAGAATGCAGCTTGCATTACCATGTTAGTTCTTCCGCCAAGTCCAACTTCGGCAGCAATTTTTGTAGCGTTAATTGTGTAGAATTCAATTTCATTGTCTGCAATATATTTCTTCATATAACCTGGAAGATGTTCATCAAGTTCTTCTTCATTCCAAATAGTATTTAGTAAGAACTTTCCGCCTTTTTTAAGTCCTCTCAATAGGTCATAAGAATATACATAAGATTGTTTTGAACATGAAATAAAATCAGTTTCTGTTAATAGATAAGTTGAAGTGATTTTATTCTTACCAAATCTCAAGTGAGACATTGTAACTCCACCAGATTTTTTAGAGTCATAGTCAAAGTATCCTTGAGCATACATGTCAGTATTATCACCAATGATTTTTATTGCTGATTTATTAGCACCAACTGTACCATCAGATCCAAATCCCCAGAATTTACATCTAATTGTACCTTCTGGTTCAGTTGTGATTTCTTTTTTAATTGGTAGAGATTTGTGAGTTACATCATCATTAATACCAATTGTGAAATCATTTTTAGGTTCAGATTCTTTAAGATTGTCAAATACAGAAAGAATATCAGTTGGGTTAGTGTCTTTAGATCCTAATCCATAAATTCCACCAACAATAAGTGGTTTTTTATCTGATTCATAGAAGGCATCTCTTATATCTAAGTAAAGTGGTTGTCCTACTGCACCCTTTTCTTTAGTTCTATCAAGAACTGCAATTCTTTCAACTGTTTCAGGAATTGCTTCCATTAAGTGTTTAATAGAGAAAGGTCTGTATAGGTGAACTTTAACAAGTCCTGTTTTTTCTCCATTTGCATTTAAATAATCTACAACTTCTTCAATTGTTTCTGTTACAGAACCCATTGCTATAATAATGTCAGTTGCATTTTTGGCTCCATAATAGTTAAATAAATTATATTCTCTTCCAGTTAATTTAGAAATATCTTTCATATAATCTTCAGTAATACCAACGATATCAGTGTAGTATTTATTTGAAGCTTCAATTTCTTGGAAGTAGATATCAGGGTTTTGAGCAGTACCTCTAACTTGTGGTCCCTTTGGATTTAAAGCTCTTTCTTTAAATTCTTTAACTGCTTCTTTATCAACAAGTTTTTCTAAATCTTCATAATTAAGTACTTCAATTTTTTGAACTTCGTGAGATGTTCTAAATCCATCAAAGAAATGAACAAAAGGAACTCTACCTTTAATTGCAGATAAGTGAGCAACACCAGCTAAGTCCATTGCTTCTTGAACAGATCCTGATGCTAGAAGAGCAAAACCTGTTGCTCTTGCTGCCATAACATCTTGGTGATCACCAAAGATTGATAGTGCATGAGATGCTAATGCTCTAGCTGCTACGTGGAAAACTCCTGGGAGTAATTCTCCTGCAATCTTATACATGTTAGGTAGCATAAGTAGTAAACCTTGAGATGCTGTATATGTTGATGTAAGTGATCCAGCTTGTAATGCACCGTGAACAGCTCCAGCAGCTCCTCCTTCAGATTGTAACTCCTTAACCAATACTTCTTGTCCAAAAATATTTTTTCTTCCATGAGAAGCCCAAGCATCAATGTGCTCAGCCATTGGAGATGATGGAGTTATTGGGTAAATACAAGCAACATCAGAGAACGCATAAGCGACGTGAGCGGCTGCTTCATTACCATCCATTGTTTTAAATGTTTTAGCCATATCTTCCTCCTATTATTAATAATATAAATATAAACTAACCATACTGTTTATATTATAGAACTAAATTTAATAAATTTCAATAATATTGTTAATAAATGGCTTTGAATATTTGAAAACAGCGAATTACGAAAGCAGTTTCATAATATGGAATTATATATTTTTTGTAAATATTTTATATATCATTTATAAATATAAATAAAAGACCATAAAAATATGATCTTTTATTTATTCTTTAATTTTTTTAACATTCTCTCATTAAGGGCAGTAGCAGGATTATAACCCAATTCCTTTTGCTTATAATTTTTTGTTGCAACCTCAATAATAAGTGCAGTGTGTCTTCCAGGTTTTACAGGAATATCAAACTTAACTACATTAATTCCTAAAATATTCTCATAATTATTGTCTAGTCCAAGTCTCTCATATTCTTTGGACTCATCCCAATCTTCTAAGTTTACCACAACTTCTATTGCCTTTTCTTCCATTACAAAACCAATACCAAACATCTTTTGTATGTCAATAATTCCTACTCCTCTTATTTCCATAAAATATTTTGTAATATCTGGAGACTTACCAATTAATTTTTTGTCAATATTCTTTATAATTACTGAGTCGTCAGAGATGAGCCTTGCGCCATTAGAAATTAAATCAAGGGCAGTTTCGCTTTTTCCTATTCCGCTTCTGCCTGTTATTAAAACTCCAATACCATAGATGTCAAGTAAAACTCCATGCATTCTAGTAGTTGGTGCTAAAGCTACATCAACAAAGGAAATTATTTTGCTAAAAATTTTTGAAGTTGTATCTGAACTTCTTATTACAGTGACATTATATTTTTCAGCTAAAAATTTTGCCTGAGGAAAAATCATATTATTTCTAGAAAATACAACTACTGGAATATTATATTTAAATAATTTTTCTAAAGTTGAAAATTTATCTTCATCCTTCAATGAATTTATATAATGCCACTCTTGAGTACCAATAAGCTGTATTCTATCTTTGACAAATTTTGCATAATAGCCACAAAGTTGAAGTCCTGGTCTATTTATGTCGCTGCTTTTTATTTCTATCTCATTGTAATCAGTTGACTTGTGAATAATTTCAAAATTTAATTCTTCAACTAAATATTTTAATTTAACTCCCATTATTTGCTCTCCTAAAATGTTCATAAAGTGACTCTGCACTTTTTTCATTCATTGACTCAACTTCCATAAGCTCCTTAATGCTTGCCTTTTTTATTTTGTCAATTGATTTAAAGTGTTTTAACAAATTTTCCTTTCGCTTTGGTCCTATTAATTTTATATCGTCAAGCTCTGACTTAAACATTGTCTTGGATCTTAGATTTCTGTGATAATTAATTGCAAACCTGTGAGCTTCCTCTTGTATCTTGTAAATCATTTTATAAGCTCTTGAATTTAAGTCCACATTAAACTCTTGATTGTTATAAATAATGCCACGAGTTCTGTGAAAATCATCCTTAACTAGTCCACAAATTTCTAAATTTAAATTTAATTTATCTAAAATTTCTTTGGCGGCATTTACTTGACCCTTGCCACCATCCATCATTATAAGGTCTGGAAAATTTGAAAAGGAAGAATTTTTATCCTCTTTTTTTTCTTCCACTCCTCTTCTAAATCTCCTTTCGATAACTTCCTTTAAACTTGAATAGTCATCAGGACCTATGACACTTTTAATTCTAAATTTTCTGTAGTCGCTCTTTTTTGCATCTCCATCTTCAAATACAACCATAGAGCCAACAGACTCCACTCCTGAAATATTAGAAATGTCATAGGCTTCAATTCGCCTTGGTCTTTCTCTTAGTCCAATTAAATCTTTTATATCTTCAAGAGCTAGTTTATTTGATTCAGCTCGCTTCTTATATTTGTCTCCATACTTTTCAATCATGTCAAGGGCATTTCTCTTTACCATTCTAATTAATTCTTTTTTATCGCCCTTTATAGGAACAGTAATGCTAACTTTATTGCCTCTCTTTTCAGTCAGCCAATCTTCTAGCACTTCAATATCCATAGGTTTTTCTTCAATAATAATTTCCTTTGGAATATAAGATGCTCCAATATAAAATTGTTTCAAAAAGGAAGAAAAAATTTCCTCGTAGCTGTCGTTATAGTAATCCCTTATCATGTAATGCTCTCTGCCAATGATTTTACCATTTCTAAAAAAGAAAATTTGAATTAAGACTTCATCAATTCCCTTGGCAAGGGCGATGATGTCCTTGTCATCACGAGCTTCTGGATCACTAATAAGTTGTCTTTCCTTTAAATATTCTAAGTTTTTAATTCTGTCTCGTATATCAGCAGCATTTTCATAGTCAAGATTTCTTGAATAATCCATCATCTTATCGTGAAGTTTATCTATTAACTTATTGTTAGAACTTGAAAGAAAACTCAAAACCTCATCTACCATGACATTGTAATCTTCGTCTTTTACATTTCCTATGCAAGGACCTATACATTTTCCAATGTAATAATTTAAACAAGGTCTATAATTTTTTTCTTCAACATTTTCTAGATTCAAGTTGCAAGTCCTTAGAGGGTAAAGTCTCTCAAAAGTTTCGATTGATTCATTTACTGCAAAGACATCGGGATAGGGTCCAAAATATTTTGCCCCATCTTTTAAAATCCTTCTTGTCTTCATAACTCTAGGAAATCTCTCATTGACCTTGACTTTGATGTATGGGTACTGCTTGTCGTCACGCAAGAGAATATTGTATTTTGGGAGATTGTCCTTAATTAAATTGGACTCAAGAACCAGAGACTCCACTTCATTTTCTACAATAATATACTCAAAATCGTGAATTTTTGAAACCATGCTGGCAACTTTTTTGGAAGACTTACCATAAGACCCGAAGTACTGTCTCACTCTCTTCCTAAGAGACTTTGCCTTGCCAACATAAATTATCTCATCTAATTCATTTTTCATTATATAAACCCCAGGTTTATCTGGAAGTTGGTCAAGCCTTTCTCTTATATTTAACAATTATCTACTAACCTCTTTCGTTGCTTCTTTTAAATAATCTAAAATTTCTCCACTAAAACATGGACTTAACTTATCAAAAACTTCTCTGTGATAAGAATTTAAAACTTCTATCTGCCTATCTGTAAGTAAATTAACATCAATTGCTGCAAGTTCAAAGGGGCAAAAAGAAATTGTCTTAAACTTATTAAATACTGAGTCATGAGTTTCGCAGTCAAAGACTACTCTCATAATATTTTCAATTCTTATTCCATGCTTATTTTCCTTGTAGACACCAGGTTCATTGGATACAATCACACCTTCCTCCATCCTGACAGCAGGATCTCTTGGAGAAATTCTATGTGGACCTTCATGAACAGAAAGAACAAAACCAATTCCGTGTCCTGTTCCACACTTGTAGTCCATCCTGTCTTGCCAAAGAGCATATCTTGCAATGCCATCTAAGGCTAAATCATAAGTGCCCTTTAAAAATACTGCGTCCATTAAATTTATGTGACTCTTTAAAGTCATTGTGTAGTCGTGAATTTCTTCCTCTGTAAGGTCTCCCATGGCAATAGTTCTCGTGATGTCTGTTGTCCCTGAATAGTATTGTCCACCTGAATCTACTAGGTAAAAACCCCTTGGCTCAATTACAGTTTGGTCATTTTCTCTGGCGTGATAGTGCATCATGGCTGCATTTTTTCCATAGGCAGAAATTGTATCAAAGGAATTTGAAATATAAAGTGGATCTTCTGCACGCATGCTGTCAAGCTTCATCGCCGCCTCATATTCGCCAATTTTATTTTCTGCATTTTTCTTTAACCAACAGATAAAGTTAAATAAAATTACTCCGTCTCTTATATAAGTATCTTCAAGATTTTTTATTTCAGTTTCATTTTTTATTGCCTTTAAATTTTCTGAAATATTATTGCCAAAAATTGTCTCATTATTTTCGCAAATTCCCTTGTAAATTCTTTCATTAATAGAATTTGGGGCTAGGTAAATTTTTTTGCCTTGATAATTTTTTAGGTAATCATAAAATTCTGAGTAAGCTCTCACTTCAACTAGGTCAGAAATTTCTTTTTCAATCTTTTTAATCTTTTCTCTGTCAGTAAATAAAATTACCTTGTCAGCTTCTATAATCATAAAAGAAATTAGAACTGGCGTATCCTTTATGTCCATGCCGCGAATATTAAGAGTCCAGGCAATGTCCACAAGTGAAGAGACTATTGTCATGTCAGCTTTTTTATCTCTTAAAATTTTTCTAATTTCAGAAACTTTTTCTGTGGCTGACTTACCTGCGTACTTTTCATCAAGCAAAAAAGCATCTTCACTTGGTAGAGGGTACCTATTTTTCCAAAGGTCAGTAATTAAATCAGCATCAACAATTTTTACATTTTTTTCCTTTAATTTCTCTTCCAAAGATGAAAAAATTTGGTGAGAAAAATATTCTGTATTTAAAGCAAGAGTCATGCCTTCTTTTATATTCTCACTAATCCAATCACTGTAGTTTAAAACTCCAACTTGACCTTCTTTTTGAAGTTCAAAGCCAAAATCTTTAATTTCTTTTGCAGCTTGTATAAAGTACCTGCCATCAGTCCAAAGGTATGCCTCGTCTATCGTTATGACAGCAGTCCCCTGTGAACCAGTAAAGCCTGTTACAAACTCCCTTTCTTTGTAATAATCTGGGAGGTATTCAGAGCCATGGGGGTCCTTTGATGGAATAATATAAAAATCTATATTTTTTTCTTTCATTATATTTCTAATTTCATTTAAAATCACAAAATCACATCCTAAGTCATATATTATCACAAGGATAAATTTGAGCAAAGAAAAAAGTCCGGCGAAAAAATTTTCAACCGAACTTTCTTCTGCACTTATATTTAAAATCCTTCTAAGCTAATTTATTATAATTCTTTTAAGATTACTTATTAAAAACCTTTAAAATTTTTGTTTTAAAATTCTATGGTAACCTTAAATAAGTCTCCGTCAATTTCTATGTCAAAGCTTGCTCCGTGAGCTCTCACAAAGGATGAGGCTATTGATAGTCCAAGGCCTGAGCCTGATGTTGTCCTTGATTTTTCTCCACGAGTAAATCTTTCCATAAGTTCCTCTGCGGAAATGTTAAGTGGATACTTGGAAATATTTTTTATAGTCAGTTTAACTCCATCTTCTTCTAAAAGATCTACATAAACTCTTGAGTTTTCTAGGGCATACTTAGAGATATTTGAGAATAAGTTGTCTAAAACTCTTGAGAATTTTTGTCCATCAATGTTAAGCATTAGCTTATCTTCAGGAAGATTTGAAATAATTTCAATATTGTTTTCTTTGATTTTATCTTCCCACTCTCCTATTGACTGTTGGACAAGAGAATTAAAGTCAAGTTCTTGCCTATCTAGTTCAATATTATTTGATGTTGCCTTTGAAACTTCAAACAAGTCTTCGATTAAGACCTTTAACTTGTTGGACTTTTCATTTATTATTTTTGAATATTCCTTAACTTCATCTTTTGTATTATCATCTTTTGATAAGAGATCAGAATAATTAATTATAGATGTCAATGGAGTCTTTAAGTCGTGGCTTACATTTGTA
>QWCE01003015.1_pt1 | contig 19431 bp, 18 predicted proteins | sample 1972531 | NCBI WGS metagenome assembly QWCE01 (sample SAMN09866716, study PRJNA288562) | Human gut metagenome isolate term4_stool, whole genome shotgun sequencing... | reverse complement strand
CGAGGCTCAGGCTGGTGATAACATCGGTGCATTACTTCGTGGTATCAACCGTGACCAGATCGTTCGTGGACAGGTTCTTGCTAAGCCAGGTACTGTTACTTGCCATCGTAAGTTTACAGCTCAGGTTTACGTTTTAACTAAGGACGAGGGTGGACGTCATACTCCATTCTTCAACAACTATCGTCCACAGTTCTACTTCAGAACAACTGATGTAACTGGTGTTTGTGAGTTACCAGCAGGTACAGAGATGTGTATGCCTGGTGATAACGTAGAGATGACTATCGAGTTGATTCATCCAGTAGCTATGGAGCAGGGTCTTACATTCGCTATCCGTGAGGGTGGTAGAACAGTTGGTTCTGGACGTGTTGCTACAGTTATCGAGTAGGATTAGAGAACTCAATATATAGTAACGAATATTACCCGGAGAGTGTTTTACACTTCTCCGGGTATTTTGCGTTAAGTAAAAGGTGCACATACGGATAATGAGAATCGTGGAATGGAATACTTGAAATGGTGATATATGTATAAAAAAGAGTGCCAAAGAATATACTTAAATTGAGCACTGATGAAAAATCAGTTGACAGTAATCTGAATAGCTGATATACTAATCACCAGTGATCGTGTTACAGAAACCTGCGAGGCCTGTAACCAGAAAAGGCTCCTGAGGGAGCCTTTTTGCATATAGGGAGTTACGAAATGGAAGAAAGAATATTAGATAAACCGTTTTTGTCTTATGAACAACAAGTTGATAAATTGGTAAAAGAGAAAGGGTTAGAGATTAAAGATAAAGAATATGCTATAAAATTATTAAAAAATCACAGCTATTTTGACTTGATTTCTGGTTACAAATCTCCTTTTAAATCAAAAAATGGGAAATATAAAATACATACATCTATAGATGATATATATGCATTATATTGTTTTGATGATTCAATTAGGACAATATTTTTAAAATATATATTAAAAGTTGAAAAGAAAATTAAATCATTAATATCATATTCGTTTTGTATGGAAAATGGAGAAGAACAAGGTCAATATTTAAATGCCACAAAGTATAATTATACGTCTCAAAATCAGGATGATGTAAATGATTTAATTACGCGACTAACAAAAATAATTAATGATCCCCAAAATTATCCATATATTAAACATCAGAAAAGGAAACACACTAACGTTCCGCTATGGGTTTTAATGAAAGCGTTAACGCTTGGAACTGTATCTAAAATGTATAGCTTTTTACCTCAAAAAATACAATATAGAGTTAGCGTTGAATTTCAGTATGTTAATGAGGGAATGCTCGTGCAGATGCTCGATTTGCTTGCACGAGTTAGAAATGTGTGCGCACATAATGAACGGTTATATGACTATATATACCGAAAAGGAACAATTGATAATACTGATGTACATGAGATTTTGGATATTAAGAAACGCAAGGGACAATATTTAAAGGGGAAAAATGATTTATTTGCTGTTGTTATTGTGTTAAAATATATGTTGGATATCGAGGATTTTATAAAATTTATTGACTTAGTGGATAATTCGGTCGAAAATTTGTTAAGTAGTACAAAAAGAATCGAAAGAATGCAGTTATATAAGTATATGGGATTTCCAGAAAATTGGAAAAAGATACGAGACTGCGCAAAAGTGAATTCCGTTATGATTGAGGAAGGTTTCTAGTCAGAAGCCTTCTTTGCATATAGATAGAAAATTGTCTATGATTAAAACAAGTGTGAAAATAGGAGAACTAGAAAAATAACATGCAGATAATAGAAGTAACCAATTTGAATCACCCGGAGCTGGCAATCTATACCCAACGTTCGGAGAAGCAGCTTGCAACGATATATGAACCGAAAGAGGGACTGTTTATTGCAGAAAGTCCAAAAGTAATTGAGCGCGCATTGGATGCGGGATATGAACCGGTATCTTTCTTAGCGGAGAAAGGACAACTGAAGGAAGCAGAGAACATTTTTGATCGCGTAGAGGATGTTCCTGTGTATATTGCACCGGATGAACAATTAGCGCAATTAACCGGATATCATTTAACAAGAGGACTTTGGTGTGCAATGCGGCGGAAAGCGTTGCCGACCATTGAGGAAGTATGTCAGGGAGCGAGACGCATTGCGGTTTTAGAAGAGGTAGTGAATCCGACAAATGTAGGCGCATTGTTTCGCTGTGCGGCGGCACTTGGTATGGATGCTGTGATCCTGACGGGAGGTTGCAGTGATCCATTCTATCGACGGGCAAGTCGTGTCAGTATGGGAACGGTATTTCAGATTCCGTGGACGATGCTGTCGAAGAAGGAAGGAATATGGCCGGAACAGACAATAAAGGAGCTGCATCGGATAGGATTTCGGACGGCGGCAATGGCACTTAAGGAAGACAGTGTTGGAATTGACGATCCGCAGTTGAATGCAGAGGATAAATTGGCGATTATACTCGGTACAGAAGGGGATGGTCTGGCGCATGACACGATTGCAGATTGTGATTATACGGTTATGATTCCGATGACACATGGGGTGGATTCGCTCAATGTAGCGGCGGCAGGAGCCGTAGCGTTCTGGCAATTAGGTAATGCTGTACACGATCGTTACAAACCGAAAATGAATATTTCTATATAAAATGTTTGAAAATATACACAATTCTTGCAATGTGTGGTATACTTAAATAATTAGTATCACTTTTTTGAATATGACTGAGGGCAACTGTGTGGGACATAAGAGTAGATTAAGAACCGGAGGAGGAGAACATGCATGGTTCAATTAATATCTCAGAGATTTTTATAGTGGATGGAGCCGGGATTTTCTGTCTGCTGTTTCTGATCGGTGTCAGACATTCTTTTGGCAAAAGTGGAAGACGAATGGGAGAACGCCTGTTCAATTCTATGATAGGTATCAATATATCGTCGCTTATATTAGAGATGGTTTCCTTCTGTGTAGATGGAATGCCGGGAATGGGAATGCGTGCGGCACAATATATTTCGAATGGTATTCTGGTTCCTGCAACAACGCTGATGGGATATCTGTGGTGCTTGTTTGTTGAATTCAAGATATTTCATAATCTCAAGCGGACGTGCAGGATGGCATGGATATTAGGGGCACCGGTCGTGGCAATATATCTTTTGTCGTTGTCGGACTGTTTGTGGCAAACGGGATATCTGTTTGCGGTATCGGAGAATAATGTGTATGCCAGGGGCAGCTACAGTATATTTAATTATATTATTCTGGCACTGTATTACCTGTATAGTATGATTGTTACCTATAGAGCAAAGCGCAGCGGGAATCAGATTTGTTTCTTTCCGGTGTATACCTATGTTTTCCCGTGTATTATAGGAACGATCGTACAGGGGGTGCATTATGGTATTGCGACAGGATGGTTTGCTGCGGCAATTGCTTTGCTATTAATCGAAATGCAGTTACAAAGGGAAGAGTCCTTTGTGGATGAATTATCCGGGATATATAATAGAAAGTATCTGGAGTTTTTCTACAAGCAGATGAAGCTTAAGAAGTGTCCGCAGGTATTTGGTATCATGATGGATATTAATCTGTTTAAGAAGATTAATGATACTCATGGACATACTGTGGGAGATGATGCGATTCGGACAGCGGGAAAGTTGCTCTCTAGTTGGGTGGATGTTTCAGATACGGTGATACGGTTTGCAGGAGATGAGTTTATCATTATCTGTGTGGACAGAACGGAACAGGATGTGGTCGCATTGATCGATGATATCCGAAACAAGCTGGTGGAATATAACCGGATGAGGAAGAAGCAATATGAATTGACATTTGCGATGGGATATACACAGTATTTGCCATCGTACACGAAGTTAGATGAGTTCTTATGGGAAATGGATCAGAAGATGTATGAGGACAAAGAGCTATTTCGGAAGACCCTTTGTTAGATAACGGGATGATGGATAAGATGCATGGAAAGATCAGACGATTGGCCTGTCTTTCGGGTGCATCTTTTTATTTTGTATATTTTTATAGAAAAAAGATTACGTTTCCAATTATTTTGCAATCAAATGAAAAGATATGACATGGTATTAGTATAAGACAATCATTCATCGATGAAGATTACTTATAACATAGGAGAATGGCATGAACGTGGAACAAATAGAGAAATGTCTAACTGAATATGGAGCAGATATTTATCGGTTCTGTTGTTTCCTGACAAGAAGCCGTGACTTAGCAGATGATCTGTACCAGGAAAGCTTTCTGAAAGCGATGGAAGTGGAGCGAACTGTGGAGGACGATATGATGAAGAGTTTTGTGATCGGAATGGCGGCAAATATATGGAAGAATACCTGGCGCAAGGAGAAGAGACGACGCAAGGTTGTATCAGCGGCAGAGTTTGACACAGAGTACATGTATGAGCCGGCATTTGGTGTTACAGAACAGAACAGGGATCCGCAGGATACATACATCCGGGAGGAGACGAGACAGATCGTAATCCGGGTGGTGGATGCGTTGCCGGACCGATACCGGATCATTTTGCTAATGTATTACAGTGCAGATATGACGACGCAGGAGATTGCAGATCAGTTGGGAATAAGCAAAGGAACGGTTACAAGCAGGTTGATGAGAGCGAGAGACAAGGTTAGAAGGAATCTGGAGGACAATGGATATGAAAGATGAATTAGATAAGATATTAGCAAATGTATATCAGGATGGAGAATTGCCGAAGGAGGAGATCAACCAAACGATTTTGCAGAAAGCGAAGGAGTATGAGAATATGAGACAATCGGATCAAAAGAGAAATGACAGGAAGCATCATTCTGGCAGAATGGTCAAGGCAGCAGTTGTGGCAGGAGCAATCCTTTTAGTTGGTGGAAGTGGTGCATATGCGGCAGAACGTTTGAATTTGTTTGGCGGCTTGTTTGGCGGTGCAGACGAGTCTTCGGTGAAAGAATATATTGCTGGCACGGACGCAGATGACTCCGTACCGGTAGATAAGGAAGAAATGGCTGATAATGCAAATGTAATAGATACTGCGACCAATACGGACACTGCCGATATGGAGAATGTGACACAAGCATTGTCTTATGAAGGAGTGGATGAGCAGGAAGGATACAAGGTTACCGTTAATCAGCATATGTACAATAAGGAAACCGGATCGGGTGTGCTTCAATTCACGGTAGAAGATCTGACCGGAGAGGGAAGATCATGGTATGAGGTGGCAACTGTGCAGGATGTATATGATGACTGGGAGATGGGATGCAGAGAACAGACAGAGATCTATACAGGCATCGAAGATGGCAAGCAATACATTGATTTTACGATCAAAGGATTATCCTTGGAGGATAGCAGAACGTATATCAATACAAAGGAAAGCACGGATAATAAGAAGGTATGCCAGATTATTTACAATGATTTTGAAGAAAATGATCTTTCGCAGAATCTGGCGCTTATGGTAAGAACACACACAACGGAAAATGATGTCAGTTCGGAAGGAGTGATGATGACATTGCAGATTCCAAAAGCAGAATCGTTACCATGTTATGTCTGGGAGAATGCAGATCCTTACAACAGGGTGGTGTTGTCAAACTACTGCTATCTGTTAGATGCACCGGAGATTAATAGCAATTCTTATGAACACCAGAATGAATTGGCAATTCAATCAGAAGTGTATGTGACGATGAAAGATGGTACGCAGTATTATATTTTGAGTGATGAGAATAAGATCAATAATGAATGTTATGGAACAGACAATCTTAATGATACGCAGTGGCATTCCTTCTTTAACTTGTTGAACTTAGATGTGGTAGAGTCTTTCACGATAGATGGTGTTACCTTTTATGCAAAGGATGCAACACTAGTCAAGTAAGAATTTGACAGATACCCTCTTTTGTGTTATCTTAAGAATCTAAAATGCGTGTGGATTTTTCTGGACAACGTCTATTTTTCGCCACATAATTGCTACTTGTTAGCAGTTATGTGGCGTTTTTTTGTGGGTAGGCGAGACAGTGTACAAAGTATACATAATCGAATGGGCGCAGCCTATATTCGATTATACGATGAGCCAAGTACGGATTCGTGCTTGCACGAAAATTTGTATTTGGCGACTGTCCATCATCGAATGACGAAGTCATGAGATGAAAGACAACGATGTCGTTTCGAGTAGGTGTTAGCCTGCTGGATTATATGAAAGGAGCAAGGTATGGAACAAACATTTATGAAGGAAAGACCGATTAAGCCATTGGTATTATCAATGGCACTGCCAATGGTAATATCCATGCTGGTCAATTCCTTATACAATATTGTAGACAGTTATTTTGTGGCAAAGATCAGTGAAGAAGCGATGACGGCACTCTCACTTGTCTATCCGATCCAGAATCTGATCACATCGATTGCGGTAGGATTCTCAATCGGAGTTAATGCGACCATTGCATTTTATTTGGGTGCAGGAAACCAGAAGAAAGCGGACAAAGCGGCGACGGATGGCATTATCTTTAACATCGTGCATGGAGCTTTGTTGCTGATTGGCTGCTGGCTGGGAATGCCGGCATTTCTTCGGTTTTTCACTTCGGATGAGACGGTGGTTGCCTACGGATTGACGTATTCAAGAATTGCATTTTCCTTTTCTATTGTGATCACGGTAGGAATTGCGTTTGAGAAGATCTTTCAGTCGGTTGGACGGATGAAGGTGTCAATGGTCAGCATGATGGCAGGGTGTATTGCTAATATCGTGTTGGACCCGGTATTTATCTTTGGGATTGGGCCGGTTCCGGCAATGGGGATTCAGGGTGCGGCAATCGCAACCGGGATTGGTCAGGTGATTACGCTGCTTGTGTATCTGTGGTTTGTAGTGTTCCGTCCGCTACCGGTTCGCATTACCTTTACAAAATGGTATCTGGATAAGGATATATTAGGCAGATTGTATGGAATCGGTGTTCCGGCAACCTTCAATATGGCGCTTCCATCTTTCCTTATTACGGCGCTTAACACGATACTGACTGCATTTTCCGGGACCTATGTATTGGTGCTTGGTGTGTATTACAAATTGCAGACATTTCTGTATCTGCCGGCAAATGGTATTATTCAGGGAATCCGTCCGTTGATCGGTTATAATTATGGAGCGGGAGAAAAGGAACGTGTGAAACGGATTTATCATTTTGCGTTGACACTGATTATTTGCATTATGATCGTAGGAACAGGACTTTGTGAATTCCTGCCTGGTCAGTTGATGGGATTGTTCACAAACAATCCGGATACATTGGCAGCGGGCGTGACAGCATTGCGTACGATCTGCCTTGGCTTTGTAGTGTCTTCGGTGTCGGTCACATTTTCTGGAACATTAGAAGGGCTTGGAAAGGGTATGCCTTCTTTTGTCATATCGTTATTGCGGTATGTAGTAATCATTATTCCGGCTGCTTTTGTGCTTAGCCGGTTCTTTGAGGCACAGGGGGTGTGGATGGCATTTGGCGTGGCAGAATTGCTGACTGCGGTTGCGGCGTATGGAATTTTCAGAAGATATTATGTGAATACGGTGAGATAGAAAGCTTCAATCTATGGAGTTGAAACTTCATAACAAAAAGAGTATAATGAATCCGCAATAAAACTCGGAGGGGATATGAATGTATGCCTGCCGAGTTTTCCTTATGCTATTATACGTTTGAATAACCTGTCTGCAATCGATTTGGACATGTTTATTGTAGCCTTTCCGGCTGTGACACCGTCAATACGGCATCGGGTGTGGCGGGAACTTTATGGATCATTTGAGCCGACGAACAGATGAATGGTTATCATTATGTAAATAGTGCCGGGGCAGTGGATTTCTTATAACCATGCGACCTTTGGGCTGTGGAAGCGAGACGCAACAGAAAATCGAAGCCCTTAAGCTGAGATTTTCTGTATGTTTGTGGCTCGGTGGAACGGTTAGCACAATTGAGCATAGTTATAAGAAATCCTCTGTTCTGGCACCCGGACAATCACGATAACCATTCATCGTCCGTCTTCATCCATAAAGTTGGGGAGTATTATTTAGAAAGGTGTGGAAAAATGTCAAATAAAGCAACAGCAATGACAAAAGGCAATCCCTTACAATTAATGCTGCAATTTGCAATGCCGCTATTATTGGGAAACCTGTTACAACAAACCTATAATATTATAGATGCAGCGATCGTAGGTCAGATCTTAGGTACGAAAGCGTTAGCCGGAGTGGGAGCCAGCAGCAGTGTACAGTTTTTTGTATTGGGATTCTGCATGGGATGCTGTGCCGGATTCGGTGTACCGGTCGCCAAGTATTACGGGGCAAATGATCTTGATAAGATGCGCAATTATATCTTCAATGGTGCGTTGTTGACCGGAGGGATTGCGGTTATTCTGACAACGCTTTGTTCCATTCTTTGTCCGTGGATCTTACATACTCTGTCGGTTCCGGCAGATATTTATGATAATGCCTATGCGTATCTGTTGATTATCTTTCTGGGGATGCCATTTACGTTGATGTATAACTTTCTGTCAAGTATTCTGCGTTCGGTAGGAGACAGCAGAACACCATTTATGTTTCTGGCATTTTCGGCAATCTTGAATATATTCTTAGATCTGTTCTGCATTGTTGTGTTGAAATGGGGATGTGCCGGAGCGGCGATCGCAACGATCACCTCGCAGGCGGTCAGTGGAATCCTCTGTCTGGTCTACATTGGCAGGAAGATCAATCTGCTCTGGATGGCGAAGAAGCACCGGGTTGTAAAGAGTGGCAGCGTGAAAGAGTTGTTATCCATGGGTTTACCGATGGGGCTGCAGTTTTCCATTACGGCGATCGGCAGTATGGTGATGCAGGCAGCGAACAACGGATTAGGAAGTGTCTGTGTATCCGGTTTTACGGCAGGCATGCGTATCAAACAGTTCACAATGTGTCCGTTTGATGCAATTGGAACGGCAGCGTCGGTATTCTGCAGCCAGAATTTGGGTGCGGGAGAAGCAGAGCGAATCAGGAAAGGTCTGTGGCAGGCGATATTCCTTGCGGTTGGATATGGTATTGTGGCAGGGCTTATATTGATCTTTGCGGGCAGAACGCTTTCGATGATCTTTGTGAGCCGTAAGGCGGTAGATGTATTGGATGCATCTGCAAAATACCTGCGGTGTATGGGATTCTTCTATTGGAGTCTGGGAATCCTTAACATTACCCGTATGGTGACACAGGGACTTGGCTATTCGATGCGTGCAGTGATATCCGGGGTAACGGAAATGATCGCCCGGTCTGTGGTCAGCCTGGGCCTGGTAGGAACATTTGGATATACAGCAATCTGCTTTTCAGATCAGACCGCATGGGTGACGGCGTGCTTGTATATTGCACCGACCTGCTTTTATTGTGTGAAAAAAGCAACCAAGATGTTAGAGCAAAAGAAAGTTGCAGAATCGGAGTATAGCGCGTGATTGCATTTGACAATTTGCTCTTACAAGCTAAGAGAATGTGAATATATAGATATGACGAGAGGATAAAGGAGGAGTGGAAATATGCCAGAATTAAGCAAGCGGGTAGGAACTTTTACCGATTCGGTCATCCGGAGAATGACCCGGATCAATGATGCACAGGAGGATTCCATCAATTTATCACAGGGATTTCCGGATTTTGATCCACCACAGGAGATTACGGATGCCTTAGCAGAGGCAGCGAAGAAAGGGCCGCATCAATACAGCATTACATTTGGTGCAAAGAATTTCCGGGAGGCAGTTGCAGGAAAACAGGGAAAGGCAATCGGAAGAACGATCGATCCGGACAAGGAAGTCGTTGTAACCTGTGGAGGAACCGAGGCAATGATGGCAACGATGATGACGATTTGTAATCCGGGTGATAAGGTTATTGTATTTTCACCATTTTATGAAAATTATGGTGCGGATGCGATTCTTTCCGGTGCAGAGCCGATCTATGTGCCGCTTGTACCACCGGAGTTCCATTTTGATAAACAGGTGTTAGAGGACGCATTTCAGCAGGGTGTGAAGGCGATCATTGTCTGCAATCCTTCTAACCCTTGTGGTAAAGTATTTACGCGCGAAGAGCTGTTATATATTGGAGAGCTTGCAACGAAGTATGATACTTATGTGGTGACGGATGAGGTATACGAGCATATCGTATTTGATCCATATGTACATGTGCATATGGCAGGACTTCCGGGTATGTATGACCGGACGATCACCTGTAATTCCCTGTCAAAGACTTATTCCATTACCGGCTGGAGATTAGGATATATTGTCGGACCGGAGCGTGTAATTGAAGCGGCTAAGAAAGTGCATGATTTCCTGACGGTTGGGGCTGCAGCGCCATTGCAGGAGGCTGCAACAGTTGGTCTTAATTTTGGAGAAGAATATTATCAGGGATTGAAAGCACTCTATACAGAGAAGAGAGATTTCTTTGTAAAAGGATTGGATGCGATTGGACTAAAGCATACGGTTCCGCAGGGCTCTTATTTTATTTTGATCGATATTACGGATTTTCTGGCACTGTCACAATTTGACGGTTGGACAGATCTACAGTTTTGTGAATGGATGATCCGGGAATATGGAGTGGCGGCGGTGCCGGGTTCTAGTTTCTTCCGGGAACCGGTAAATCATCTGATCCGGCTGCATTTTGCAAGGTCAAAAGATACGTTGCAGGAAGCACTGAACCGATTGGAAAAAATGGCGCAGATACTGCATTGAGCAATAAGTTGGAATTGGACATGTTGTATGACATGTCCTTTTTTAATGCTTTTTTCTTGTGAAATATTGCAATGATATGACAAAATATGACGGTTAGCTTCAACAAACACGGAAAAATAGACAATGAAATCAAAAAAATGGAAGAAAATTTCAAAAATATGATAATTTGTGTTGACAAGATGTGAAAACTGTTATATTATAATGACACGAAATGAAAATAAGTGAAAGAAAATGACAAATAAATAAAAAGGAGGATGATGAAAGCATGAATTATGCAGGAAGAATGAATTCGTTCATATTCAAGGGTCAGAATGTGCTGGATGCAATCAAGGCATATCGTGAGACAAAGGGTATGACACATTTGGAGTTCAATTACCCGGAGCATATTGCAGGATACGACTTGGAAGAGATCAAGAAGGCAATGGGTGACCTGAAAGTGAACGGATTTGCAGTCAGATGGAGAAACTTCTTCTTGAATGGTGATCTCACGAACCCGGATGAGGAACTGAGACAGAAGGCGATCACCATGTGCAAGGAAGCAGCAGACATCTGCAGAGAACTTGGAGGAAGCGTTATTACTTTATGGTTAGAGAATGACGGATTTGACTATCCGTTCCAGATGGACTATGAGTATTGCTTCAAGCAGGTTGTGGAGGCCATTCAGGAAGTGGCTGATTACGCAAAGGACATGAAGATCAGTATTGAGTATAAGCCTTATGAAGAAAGGAACTTCGCATTGATCGATTCTACGGGAATGACAATGTATCTGATCTCAGAGGTTGACAGAGAGAATGTAGGATGCACATTGGATTTCTGTCACATGTTAATGAAGCATGACAGCCCATCTTATGGATTGGCACTTGCAGCATCCAAAGGAAAATTATTCGGACTTCACATGAATGACGGATATGGATTCCAGGACAGCGGATTGATCTTCGGTTCGGTCAACTTCTCATTGTGTGCAGAGTTTATCTATTATCTGAAGAGATATCATTATGATGGAGTGGTATTCTTTGATACATTCCCGATCCGGGAGAATGCAATCTTAGAGGTGCAGGCAAACATTGATGCATTTGAACAGATCAGCAGCATGGTAGATAAGATCGGGGTAGAAGAGATCGATAAGATTGTCGCAAAGCGTGATGGAATCAGTGCACAGAACCTAATTTTAGAAATGATGAAATAGAGAAGGATTTTAAGGAGGTACGTATTATGAAGAAGAGATTTTTAGCAACATTAATGGTAGCAACCATGGCATTTGCTATGGTAGGATGTTCCACAGATGGAGCAGCAACAGACAGCAGCAAGAGTGGTGGGGATTCCACACAGACAGCACAGACAGAGGAATTCAATCCGGATACTGAGAAAGACAGCATGACGATTGAAGAGGTTCGTGAGAAATTCGGAGATGTTCCGGTTAAGAGCGGATTGAAGCTTGGAGCGGTTGAGAAGTCATTAACCAATGAATACTGGAGAACCTTACAGACCGGATATGAGGAGGCTGCGGATATGATCGCTAAGGCTTCCGGTGTAGATGTTACGGTGGAAGTAGATGGTACTACAGATGAGAGTGATGAGACCGGTCAGCAGACAATGGTTGAGAACATGACAAACCAGGGATGCAACGCTTTGATGTTAAGCCCGATCTCAGATTCTAACTTAACAGCAGCCGTTGAGAATGCAAAGGATGCGAAGATTCCTGTATATAATGTAAATGATGGTGTTATCGCAACTGCAGATTATTATGCAGGACCAAATGCTTACCAGAACGGACAGTTGGCAGCAGAGTGGATTTCTGATAAGCTTGGTGATGAAGGACAGGTTGCTATCGTAATCGGTATGGCAAAGGCATTTGCAGCAAGAGAACGTACATCCGGATTCAAGGACTGGATCTCAGATAACAATTCTAAGCTTGATATTGTAGCAGAACAGAACGCAGACTGGGATCGTCAGAAGTCTAAGGACTTAGCTGCAACATGGATTCAGCAGTATCCGGATCTGAAAGCAATCTTCTGCAACAATGATGATATGGCACTTGGTGTTGTGGAAGCAGTAAAAGAAGCAGATAAAGATATCCTTGTAGTTGGTGTAGATGGTATTGGTGAAGCATATGATTCTATCCGTGATGGTGGATTGGATGCAACGATCGATTCTTTCCCATATTACACAGCAAGAGTAGCAATGGAGTGTACATTAAGAGCACTTGCAGGACAGGATATGCCAAGAGTCGTAGCAACTCCACAGGCTTTGATCGATTCAACGAATGTTGACAAGGATGCAGCAGAGATCATCGGCTGGGAAGATGCGAACTATGTAGCAGAGTAGAGAACGCAGGCAGATAAGAGATTACGTGGGACTGTCACAGGAATGTGGCAGTCCACTTTATAGGAGGTATACGAGATGGGAAAGGCCGTTGAATTTATTAAGATTAACAAATATTTCCCGGGTGTTCATGTGTTAAAAGATGTGTCCTTTTCCGTAGAGGAAGGAGAAGTGCATGCCTTACTTGGTGAAAATGGTGCCGGAAAATCAACAATCTTAAATATTCTTCATGGTGTCTATTCAGAATATGAAGGAACGGTAAAGCTTCATGGGGAGACGGTACATTTTATGCATCCCAATGATGCGATCCGGGATGGAAAGATTTCCAAAGTTCATCAGGAAACCATGGTTGTGGAAGAACTGACAGTCGGACAGAATGTAACATTGGGTTATGAGCCAAAGAAAGGATTGTTTGTGGATTTCAATAAGATGCACAAGGATGTTGATGAGATCCTTTCAGAGTTGAATTGTAATTTCAAATCCAGAGACATTGTAAGAACATTAACAGCAGGGCAGAAGCAGATGATCGCAATTGCCAAAGCCTTATATCATCATTCTACGATCATTTCGTTAGATGAGCCGACTGCTTCCCTGACACAGAAGGAGACAGAGGCGCTCTTTGCAGTTATTGAGAAGCTCAAAAAGAGTGGTGTTACGATATTATATGTAAGTCATCACTTGGAAGAGATCTTCCAGATCTGCGACCGTGCGACCGTATTGCGGGATGGTGAATTTATTACACAACTGAATGTCAAAGAAACGACACGTGAGGAAATGATACATGCCATGGTAGGAAGAAGTGTGGCATCTGTGGCAGACAGATTAAAACCAAGCCCGGCAACAGATGAGGTTGTGTTGAAGGTAGAGAACCTGTCCAATGGCAAAGATTTCAATGACATATCATTTGAACTTCACAGAGGAGAGATCTTAGGATTCTTCGGTCTGATCGGAGCAGGACGTTCCGAAGTGATGAGAACGATTATTGGTGCAGATCAGAAAATAGGCGGAAAGATGTACCTTATGGGGAAAGAGATCACAGGTCGTTGGAATACAACGAAGGCACTAAAGAATCGTATCGGTTTACTTCCTGAGGATCGTAAGACCCAGGGATTTATGAATCAGTTTTCGAATATTGATAACATTTCCATTTCCAGTTTAGATAAATATATGTCAGGCCCGTTCTTAGACGAAGGGAAAAAGAAGAAAAATGCAGAGCGCTTTTTTGAGGAGATGGATATCAACCCTAAGAAACCGGATTATCTGACAAAGAATATGTCGGGTGGTAATCAGCAGAAGGTTATCCTTGCAAGATGGATGTCTGCAGATACCGATATCATTATATTTGATGAACCGACCAAAGGTGTAGATGTTGCGGCTAAGGCAGAGATCTACCGTCTGATGGAAGAATTAGTAGCAGAAGGAAAGAGCCTGATCGTTATTTCTTCTGAACTTCCGGAAGCGATGGGAATCAGTGACCGTCTGATCGTTATGAGTGAAGGTCACATCTCAGCAGAACTAACAGACAGAGAGAAATTCGATACAGATGAAATTCTGGATTATGCGATTGGAGGTAAATAAGATGAAACATATTTTTGATAAATATAAGCGTGAGATTGTTGTATTTCTTGCAACGATTGTTATGGGAATGATCTTTACAGCGATGAACCCAAACTTTTTATCCTGGAATAATATTTTAACCGTATTTCAGAAGATGGTATTAAATGGAGTATTGGCAGCAGGTATTATGTTCACGATCATTACGGCGGGAATTGACTTATCCATTGGATGTACCTTTGCCATTACCGGTATTGCAGTTGCAATGTGTTGTGTCAATGGCGTTCCACCGATTCTTGCAATCGTTGTTGGATTATTGATCGGTGTGGTTGCAGGTGCATTTAACGGATTCCTTGTAACAAACTTAAAGTTACAGCCTTTCATTGCAACACTTGGTACGATGAGTCTTTATCGTGGTATTGCTTACGTGGTAACCGGTGGTACTCCGGTAACGAATGTTCCTGACAGTTTCCGTAATATCTTTAACGGTAAGATGTTCATGGGTATCCGCTACTATGTGCTGGTTATGATCGTGGTATTTGTGATTGCTCATATTATCTTGTCAAAGACCCGTACAGGTGATAACTTATATGCAGTAGGTGGTAATGAAGAAGCTGCGAACCTTTCCGGTGTTAACGTATTCAAGACCAAATATATCGCTTACGTTCTGCGGAAGCAACAGCAGGTCTTACTTATGAGACAGACGCGATCGCAGCAGCAGCGATCGGTGGTACGGCAATGGCAGGTGGCCGGGGTACTGCACTTGGAACCTTTATCGGAGCATTTATGTTAGCGGTATTAAAGGTAGGAATGGTTGTTATCAATGTAGATTCGTTCTGGCAGTATGTAGTAACCGGTATTATTATCATCGTAGCTTCTTACTTCGAGTTCATCAAGGCAGACTTTGAGGCAATGCTTGCCCGTCGTAAGAACGCATAACAGACAGATAAAGGAGTCGGCATATGAGAGATAAGATTACGGTAATTGGAAGTTTGAATTATGATGTGATATTGAAGATTGCCCGGCTGCCGGAGATGGGTGAGACGTTTCATGCAGATGATGTAGCATTCAGTGCAGGTGGCAAGGGTGCGAACCAGGCGGTGCAGGCAGCCAAATTAGGTGTTCCGACTTATATGATCGGCTGCGTAGGCAAGGATCCTAATGGTGAGATTCTCGTTTCAGAGGCAAAGAAATATGGTGTAAACACAGAGCGTATCCGCAGAGTAGAGGAACCGACCGGAATGGGCGTGGTAAATGCTTTACAGGATGGAAGCGTATTTGCAGTTATCGTGAAAGGTGCAAATTATGCGGTGACTAAGGAAGATATTGACCATGCAGAGGATTTACTGAAAGAATCTGCGATAGTGATTTTGCAGATGGAGATCCCTCAGGAGATCAACATGTACGCAATTGATAAGGCAAAAGAAGCCGGCTGTAAGGTGCTGCTGAATGCAGCACCGGCGGCTGAGATCCCGGAAGCATATTTGAAAAAAGTAGATATTCTGGTAGTAAATGAAGTAGAAGCGGCATTTTATCTGCATTCAGAGGTGGATACAGTCGAAAAGGCGAAAGAGAATGCACTTAAGATGAGTGCGGAGCTTGGAAATGCCTGCATCTTTACATTGGGAAAAGAGGGATCGGTTGTAGCAAGTGCCGGAGAGGTAACATTTATCCCATCTAAAAAGGTAGATGCAGTGGAATCTACCGGTGCAGGAGATTCTTTTATTGGAGCAGTAGGATATGCGTTGATTCATGGAATGAATATCGTGAATGCCTGTGAGTTCGCAACCGGATGCAGTGCAATTACAGTATGTCGATATGGCGCACAACCGTCAATGCCAACCTTAGAGGAAGTAAATACACAATCTTATTTGTAATTTTAATTGACAAAATTTGAAAATAAAATTATCATGATAAGCAGAAATGAGGTGGAAAGATGATTCCGTATGAACGACAATTGCAGATGTTACAATATTTGGAGACCAAAGAAGTTGCAAGTATAGAAGATTTTATGAATTTGTTTGATAGTGTTTCGGAGTCGACCATCCGGCGTGATCTGAAGGCTTTAGAGGACGAAGGACAAGTGCTGCTGTTAAGAGGCGGCGGAGCCCGGTTGAAGATGGAGTCATATGAAGCACCTGTGGATACGAAGAAGAATAAGCAGGTAGCGGCCAAAGAGGCAATCGCCAAATATGCAGCGAGTCTGGTTGAGGATGGCGATTCTATTTATTTGGATTCCGGTTCCACTACATTAGAGATGGTAAAATACCTTAAGAATAAGAAGATTACAATTGTTACAACGAATGCACTGATCTATCCGGAGCTTCAGGGGACACATCTTAAAGTCTATGTGCTTGGTGGGGAGTTGAATATCTCAACAGCCTCCATTTTTGGTACAACAACGAATATGGCATTGACCAAGAATTTCTTTAACAAGGCATTTATTGGAGCCAGTGGATTTTCGGAGCGTGCAGGAATCAGTACACCGGATGTGAGAGAGGCAGAGAAGAAGCAGATTGTCCGGGAGAATTCGGAACAGACTTATGTATTGGTAGATAGCAGTAAAGCAGAGAAGAATACCATGTGTAAGATTTACGAGTTAGGCGAGGTTCCGATCATCTGTGAGAAAGAAGTGCCGATTCTGTTGAAGACAGGTAATTATTATATTGCAAAGTAATAAGACACAGGAGTAAGATGCCATGATAAAAGCATATTTATTTGACTTGGATGACACATTTTATGACTGCTGCAATCTGAATGAAGAAGGCGTAGAGGCACTTTGCCGATATGCTTCGGATACGTTATTACATATGGATTACGATACGGTGCGGGGCGCATTTGATGCGGCCCGCTTAAGTGTGAAAGAACAGATTACAGATGATGTAGCAGCAAGACACAACCGGATGTTATATATGGAACGGATGTTGGAGATCCTTAAGCTCCCATCCGTTTCTTTTGCGTTAGAATTATATGATTATTTTTGGAACTATATCCTTTCACACATGGTATTATATAATGGAGTGAAAGAATTTTTGCAGCGGCTTCGGAAGGATGGAATCCTTATCGGAATCTGTACGGATATGACGGTACATATCCAGCATCGGAAGCTCCGGGCATTGGGAATTGCGGAGTATATTGATTATATTACAACGAGTGAAGAGGCAGGAAGAGAGAAGCCGGATCCGGTAATTTTTGAACTTGCACTTTCTAAGATGGGTGTAAGACCGGAAGAAGTGGTATATGTTGGGGATAGTCTCCGGAAGGATGTAAAAGGTCCGGCAGAAGCTGGAATGACACCGATCTGGTATACGGACGGACAGGATCAGGAATCAGACTACCTGCATGCAAAGAATTATATGGAGATGTTGCAGATCTATGAAGAAAGAAACCGGAGATGATCGGATGAAAGATAATAAAATGATAACAGAGAAACATGAAAACCCATTAGGCTGCGAGCGGATCAATAAGTTGTTGTGTTCCTTTGCAGTTCCAAGTATTATCTCTATGCTGGTTGGTTCGCTTTATAATATTGTAGATCAGTTTTTTATCGGTCAGAAGATTGGAGAATTGGGAAATGCCGCCACGAATATTGCATTTCCACTGTCTACGTCATGTCTGGCAATTTCCCTCCTTTTTGGAATCGGAGGTTCGTCTGCTTTCAATATTGCGATGGGAAGTGGGGATAAAAAGAAGGCAGTACAGTATCTTGGCAATGCAGTAGCTATGTTATTTTTGTGTGGGTTAGGATTGTGTGGGGTTGCAGAGCTGTTCTTGGAACCAATGCTTCGATTTTTTGGCTCACCGGAGAATGTTTTAGAGTATGCCAAGGAATATACCCGGATCACCGCACTTGGCTTTCCGCTGCTTACACTGGCAACCGGTGGAGGACATCTGATCCGTGCGGATGGCAGACCGAAGATCACAATGCTCTGCAACCTGACCGGAGCGGTCGTTAATACGATATTAGATGCAATTTTTGTATTTGGTTTTGACTGGGGAATGTCCGGTGCGGCATTTGCCACCATTATCGGGCAGTATGTGTCCGGTGGTCTTGCTATCTGGTATCTGGCACATTGTAAGACGGTGACATTGAAGCGGGAGCATTTTGTGATCAAAGCGGAAAATGTAGGAAGGATTGCAGCACTTGGTATGGCACCGTGTAGTAACCAGATCGCAATGATGATCGTACAGATCATTATGAATAAGTCGTTGAAGTATTATGGTTCGATGTCCCAATATGGAGAGTCCATTCCGATTGCGTGTGCCGGAATCATAACGAAGGTTAATATGCTGTTCATGTCGTTTGTGATTGGTATATCACAGGGATTGCAGCCGATTGCCAGCTTTAACTACGGAGCGAAGAAATATAACCGGGTGCGTGAAGCATATTTCAAAGCAACTGGGTGCGGCACCTTATTGGCAATTGTTGCATTTGCGATCTTTCAGATCTTTCCGAGACAGATCATATCGGTCTTTGGCAATGGATCCGAGCTGTATTACTCCTTTGCAACCAGTTATTTCCATGTATTTCTGTTCTTTACCTTTGTAAACTTCCTACAGCCGATCAGCTCGAACTTCTTTACGGCAATCGGTAAGCCAAAGATAGGAAGCTTCTTGGCTCTGACCAGACAGATCATATTCCTGTTGCCGCTTATCGTTGTATTTCCATTATTTATGGGAATTGATGGTATTATGTATGCAGGTCCGGTTGCGGATCTGCTAGCGGCGATTGTATGTGGCATTATGATTGGACGGGAACTGTCCAAACCGCAGTACAATCACCCTTGCACAGCGTAAGTGAAGACGGACGCGCATGTGTTTTAGGTTGTGAACCCGGCTTTTGGGTGGTGTCATGTTGCAGCAGGCACATAGCACAAGGCATACCTTCGAACTAAGCTTGCAAGCAAGCTAAGGT
>QWCE01003012.1_pt1 | contig 19434 bp, 29 predicted proteins | sample 1972531 | NCBI WGS metagenome assembly QWCE01 (sample SAMN09866716, study PRJNA288562) | Human gut metagenome isolate term4_stool, whole genome shotgun sequencing... | reverse complement strand
CATCATAAGCCTCTATGTTAAAAGCATCTTGGTAAGGATCCCTTTCCATGGCCTGTCTGTCAATCTCTTCCTGTATATCGTCAATATCTCTTAACTTGCCTAAGGCATAAGTCTTTGAAAGTCCCGCATCTAAAGCAGTCTTAACAGTATTAATATTGTCAAGCTCGTTATAAGGTTTATTGTCATTAAATATTATTGAAATATCTCTGTAAGTAAAATCATTTAAACCTTTAGTAATCCCTAAAACGCTAAATATAAGTTTATTTCTCCTTTGCAAAGCAGATTTAAACTTTCTTTGCTTACTTGCTATCACCTGGTCAGTAGCAAAAAGCTTGTATTTCATAGATTCACCTGAGACATTACCTGCAAAGTTTTCATCACTCATATTAGGCACTTTGGCAAATTTATGTATATCCCTGTCAAGTCTGTTTTTGTAGTTTTCAGTGGCCACATCATTAATCTCTTTAATAAGCCACTGTGCCCCTTGCTTGCCGCCCACTTCATCAAGGACTATTACCCCGTCATCCATCATCTTTTGGACATCTTCTTCATCTGCATGTACCATGCCGTAGAGAATTAAAATAGCATTGGTGAAGTCCTCAAAGTCGTTGGCAGTATCTGACTGAGCCAAGTTAATAGCATCAATAAGAGGTATGACTCTTTCAAAGTCACCTATCCCTTCGTCATTGTTAAGAAACTCAACCACAGGCACATCTTTAAATGAGTTAGGGCGTTCATCAATAAGAGTTAAATCATTCCCCTTTTGTCTATACTCAGTTATGTAGTCTTTAGAATAGACAGTAACATCTGTGTACTTCTCGCCTTCAACTTCCTTTTCTACAAAGTAGATAGCAAATAAAGGCTCAGGCCTAATAGAGTCATCAAGTATGTATATCATGTTCTCCGGTCTAACTTCATTAAAACAAATAGCCCCGTCTTCATCTAAATAAACAATCTCATATCCTCTGCCTTTAATACTTGCCATCTTAGCAAGTTCAGTGTTTTCATCTTGCTCGTCGTTAAGATCGTATATCTCCTGTACCATTGCCATTTGATCCTTGTAATCTTCCGCCACGGTATATGAAACAGGATTTCCAAGAAACATGCCGAGAAAAATATCTACAATGTAAGAAGCATAGTCTAACTTTAATTTATTATTTGATTTGTAATAATCCTTAGTTCTTTCAAATATTTTCGCCTTGCCTTCATAGTAGCCTTGAAGGGCAGTATATCTTGGAATATTGTCTTTGTGTTTTTTTATAAGTTTAAGAATTAACTCTTCATTAATTTCAGTGTCTTTTGGCAAATACACTCTCTTAGGTAATTCCATGTATTCAGTAATATAATTTTCCATAAGCACCTCACAGTCTCAGTAGTCTTTTATCTATTGTTTTAAGGCCTCTATTTCGAATAAAAGGCTCTAAAGCATACCTCATGGCATCTTGTAAATGGTTGAAGTCATCTATAGGCTTGTTTATAAGGTTACCAAGCCTGTCCTTATCCCATGTATAATTATTAATTTCAGTTAGAAAGTTTACACACCTTGGATGAACAACAATTTCAAAATCTTGAATAAATTGCACTCCGTTCATTACCGAGTCACTACCTTTCTTGGCAGGTCTTATCCTTCTAAGGCCTAAATCTTTAAGCTCATCTATTGACTTGGGTTCAGCAGAATCGGCAATAATGACTTCCTTTGAGTAGCCATACTTCTCAATTTCTTTAAATATCGCCCTGTTGGACATTCCTTCCTTGTAGATCTCATCAAAGACATAGATAGTTCTGCTGTTCATATCAACCATTCCGCAAAAAAGAGCCGTCGGGTCGTTAGTATATCCGAAGTCCAAGCCGAAAGCAGATTGAATCCCTTTAACCTTTTTAATTTCTTCAAGATCAAAAAAAGCCTCTCTAACATTTTCATAGACAAGGCCTTCTGTGACACCCCAATTCCCCAAGCCTGCAACCTGGTATCTTCTGGGGTTTTGAATCTTCATACGCTCAAATAAATTTATGTCTGATTGGTCAAGCCATTCATTACACATGTAATTTGTAGTAATGGCAAGCTTGTCAGTATTGTTCGGAGAATCAAAGAATCTATTTTTAATCCAATGTCTTTCATTCCAAGGGTTAAAACTAAGAGTAACCTGCTTAAAAAGATTTTCAGGCACTTCACCTCTTATAGACTCATCTAAAAGATCAAAGTCCGCCTCGTTCATAATCTCATAAGCCTCTTCTATCCATAAGAAACATAGATGTCCTGTATCGACAGAAACAGATGCAATTTTTAAAGGATCGTCAAGGCCTCTAAATAATATTTTCTGACCCGTGGGAATATAAATAAGTTCAAGAGGGCTTGTCGTAGCCTTCCAATACTTTGAAACCCCAAGTCTTGAAATCGCCCATTTAAGCTGAGAAAAACAAGAGTCCTTAACGGTCCTGAAAACTTTTCTAACCACAAGTCCATTAGATCCGGGATAGGCCATAATCCTATATATTAAATTTAATGCAGTTGTAGTAGATTTCTTGCTTGCTCTTGATCCTTTGACTACTCTGTATCTGCCTTTGAAATTCCAATAAGTTCCATATCCCTTCCCAACAATATCAGGTAAAAAAACTTTCTCAGTCTTCAAGTTCATCAGCTCCATCAATTATTATCGGCTTAATATCCAAATCAACCTTGTCTGTCCACATGCCGAATCTTTTACCGATTAACTCCGCCGCTTTAATTTTATCTGCAGCACTCAGTTCAATATCAGTAATAGCTTGCACGCCTTTTCCGACTCCTATTAAAGTCTGCTGAGTCTGTTCGTTTCTCAAGATAGAAGTTAAGTACTCAAGAACCTCTTCCTGCTTCGCTATCTTCTTACTTTGGATTTCTTTTTCCTTTTCTCTTAAAGCATTAACTATGTCAGGTTTAGTAAGGTTCTCAGCGCCTATAGACTTAGCCGTCCTCTTGCTGTAGCCTGCCTTAATCGCCGCATCCGTTGCATTACCGCTGATGATATACTCATCTACGAATCTCTTTTGTTTAATTGTAAGTTTTGACAAGCACATCACCGCCCTTCAACTTAATCTTCTGTAACTTTCCTGTAAATAAGGATTGTTCGGAAACTCCTCTTTCAAGAGAAGCTTAATAATAATGTAACAGCCTTTTAAAGACCTGAAATGACTATGGCCGTTGGTCTTTAAATTTATTACAATGTATCCTTTTCTAATCTCTAAGATCTTATAACCCTTTATAATTTTGCAATACATTCTTTGCTCCCGCCCCTGCCTTCTTCCGAATGTACTTCCCCACAAAAAAGAGACTTTTCGCCCCTTCGTACCTATCTATATAAATTTTAAGAGGGCATAAAAAAACCACCGAAAATCGGTGGTCCATTACTTCACACATATAGTATATCAAAAAACATACTGCACTTTACTGCACACTTTAGTTATGCAGCAATAATTTTGTATTTTAAGTTATATTTTTTAAATTCGTTGTATTTAAGATATCCGTCTTTTTTTAGCCTGCCTATCAATATCCAAGCAGGGATATTATTTTCTTTAGCGAAATTCACTATAGATTGTTCTGAAAAATCATTAATATTAATAAATTCTGTATAATTATTTTCCGGAATAAAAAACTCAGCTGCCCATTTGTCTGCCCTTAATTCCTTTGCATCATAAGCCTCTTTATCTTCTTTGTCGGTATAAAAATCAGAAAATAAGATGTGTGCTATTTCATGCATTAGAGAAAACCAAAATATATCTGCGGATTTATTTCTATCAGTAATTAAAAGCAATACTGATCCGTCTTTAAACTTCTTTGTAGCGCCTTGTAAATTAGAGTTTTTCAAATGCGGCAGTCCTACCAAAATTACTCCGCAACTTAACAATATTTCTTTAAGTTTTGGATAAAAAGTTTTTTCAGACTCATTTAACATCTCCTTGATTAAAGGCAAACTATCCCCTAATTTTTTTCTATTAAGTTTGTTTTCAGACTTATTTCTTGCAACATTGGAAGCTATCTCCAACATCACATTTGAGTTGACGACATTTTTTTCTTCAAAGCCACTGACATTTCTATAACTTACAGCAGGATTAAAGTTGGACAAATAACAGAGATTTGAAACATTTAAACAATTTCTTAAAACCGTTATCTTCTCCACCATTGTATGTCTTTTGTTTTCGGCAATGCCCAAGTCTTTAAAATACGTTAAATCAATAAGCGTTGCAATTTGCTTCTCGTCTTCTTCCATTTTTTTATCAATTTCAAGCCTTTTTCTGTCATAAGCATTTTGCAAATTCATCCATGACTGATAATCGACACCCGTTAATTTTTCCAGTTTTAAAGCTACTTCAGGACTTAAATTAGCTTCGCCGTTAATAAGCTCACATAAAACCTTGGAGTGAATTCCCAATCTTTCTGCAAACTCTTTTTGGGTTATATTTAAATCTTTCATAACATCTTCAACATATGAACCCGGATGAAAGGCAAGTAAATTGTTGTATTTAATAATGTTACTCATAGTGATTCCCCATTTCTTTAAAAATAATTTCAGTAATATTAATTGAATTATTATAAACTTCGTCGTTTGATTCAGAAAATCTGACGATTAGCCTATAACCGTCTCTTCTTGAACCGATATCAATTGCATATTGGCCAAGTCTTTTTCCTTTCAGCGAATGAAAATGAAAAGGACCATAGTTAATAACGGCCTTTAAAGATTCAGCATTTTCAATAAAGTTAATAGCTTTTACAAGTCTAATAGCTATTTTCTCACCAAAGTTTTTTTTGGCAATCTCATAATCCGTACAGACTTTTTTAATTTTATTGTTATCGTAAACTATTTGCATTATTACTCCATTACTAATATTACCCTTTTGGTAATTTAATTATATCACTATGTGTATTAATTGCAATGTATATTAAATAAAATTAAACACTTTTTAAAATTTCCAAAGCGATACCGTGAATTCTATAGACGGCACGCAAGCTGTATCCCATTCTATCTGCAATTTTATCCCACTTAAGACCTTCAAGATACCTCATAGTAAGGACTGCGCAGTAAGGCTCATCAAGCTTGTCAATCTCCCTTTTAGCCCTTCTCTTCAAGTCGATTAACCTGTCAATATCCTTGTTAATCTCGGCTTCAAAGTCAAGAATTTTTATGACAAGATTCTCTTCTTTGCTGCCGCCGCCGAATTTAGGTGCAGGAGTATAGTCATCTCTAAGCATAGGCCCGGTAATGGAAAACCTCTTGGCTCTTAAATTTTCCAACTGTTTAATCTTGGAATTTATGATCATGTCTAAATATATAATTTTTTTAAGCTCCGTTTTCGTCATGCCTCACCTCTGCCCGGAATATCCCAAGCACTGTCCCACTTCCCCTGTATGATTAAAAGTGCATCTTCCACAGACCTTGCAACGCCGTATAGAGCCTCTGTCGTAAGTACCCACTCTCTAAAAAGCTTTTGCTCGCAAGAGAGAAGGCCCTTCTCTTTTTTGACTTCGATAAAAAATATCCTGCCGTCAGAGTATCTGAAGCCTAAAAGATCAGGAGTGCCCTTGGGAAAAGTCCTTACAAACCTTCTTTGATTTCCGGATCCTTGAGCGAAAACACCTGTCGTCACATTGTAGACCTTTCCCAAATAGCTGATGGCGGAAATAATCATAGTCTGCACTTCTTTTTCAGATAAGACTCTGCCTGTCAGATCCTTCATAGGCTCTCCTCCAAATCCTTGAGTTGACTCTTTATTTTTTTGCGTGCAATGTCCTCAAAGTCCTTGTCAGACCAGTTGTCCGTATGGCCTTCAAAGTTATTAAATTTTGTCTTCGGTTTCCTCTTAACCGGCTGATCGTCCCTGTAAAACCCGATCTTTATTTTGTGCAAGAATTTCGTATTAATTCTTGAAAAGTTGATATTGGCTCTAAGCCATTCGCTTTTCCCTAACTCTCGAATTACCAGATCCATATTATCCGTACCGTAAGTTCTAAGGAATTTCTCTATTTGTGATGATGATACTTCTTTCCCCGTCACATTTTGCAGGGCCCTTATGTATATACTTACACTGTGTATATCATCATCGTATATATTCTTATAATTCTTATCTTTATTGTTTATGTGTTCCTGTGACGTTTCAGAAATGCTTTTGCTGACGTTCCAATCTTGGTAAACGCTGTAATTTATAATGGTTATAGCTGTCGCTTTTCGTGGTGCTGTTTTAAGTAAAATTTTTTTATCGCCTTCCAAGACTTTTAGAAAATTTCTCACCTTTGTATTGGACCACCCCCAAGCAGCACAAAGCTTTTTTATAGAAGTGATAAATTGTCCTCGTTTTATAGTTAAAGGTTTCCCGTCAAAAAATACAGTGTTGTCTTTGTAGTTAGCCGATAAAATTAAATCAATCCATGCTTGCCCCTTGGAATAGGGCTTGTCATTCCACACCCAGTCGTCCTGCAACTTCCTATAAAGTTTTATCCATCCTTGCTCTGCCATTATATTCACCTGTTGCGGGCCCGAGGTTTCATATTAACCCCGGGCAATAGTTCCATATTAACTATTACTTAAAAGGTATTTCATCATCAGTTGGAGGTTCAAAAATTGCATTTGCACCGTCATCAACGGATTTTTGAATTTCTTCGCAAATCTTTTCGTAGTCTGTCTTTTGTACTTCCTCAGTTCTCTTGTATCCGTATTTGTTAAGGATAGGCAGTATAATGTTTTTCTCGCCCTTTCCTATGGCATACATTCTCTTGGCTTGAGCCTTTGAAATAGTTCCGTCTTGATCAGTGTAATATTTCTTTTGACCGGACACTTGCTGTCCCGAAAGATCCATGTCCTCAATATCTTGAGTAAAGATATCCGACAAAGAACCGACTAAAAGAGCCGCATCTACCAGGGCGCGCTTTTTAGCCATTTTAAGTACCGTGTTGTCCAAAGTATAAGGATCGCTCTTTAAATACTTAGTCTCTTTAGTGTTTGCACTACCCAAGCCTTCAGTAATGACAACATCCGACTTCTTTAAAAAACACTTCACTTGATATTGGAAGAACCCCTTTTCAAAGTCCCTTGTACTGTCCAAAATTTCAAAAGAAGAGGTGAGGCCAAGGAGCATAATAAGCTTCTCAGCCCCGGGTTTTAACAAAGTGGGCTTACTTGTCCCCGGGATGACCCCGAAGTCCAAGTTTTGAGTAAATTGAGTTTGAACTAAGCTTTGAAAGCTCTTAATCTTTGCAATACTCGATGTCATGCTATTTAAATTTACATCTTCAATAATGGCCAATCCGCCACTATTCATATTTGTCTTTTCAGTCATTAGTTTTCCCCCTTATCAACAAGTCTTTTTATAAACGGATTGGCGCTTTCATAATCGTGAAATCTGAAATTCGTATTTTTTCTCTTGATCTTATAATTTTTATCAAAAGTGGCTTTCTCTATTTTTTTGGTGTAAGGCTCAATCTCACCTGAATAAAATCTCCTGAAAGTAGTCTTGAAAAAGTACTCCTCACTTCCCTTGAAAACTTTTTCGTAAATAACCTTACAAGCCATAGTACACTTCCTCGTAAATTTGAGACTTCATGCCCTCAAGTTTTACGTTAAGCTCGTATATCTCTTTGTATAGATCCATAAGTTCGCCCTTAATATCATCTCTATTTTTAATCAGCTCATCTTGGAGCTTCTTGTTTTTAGAACACATGTCAATAAGAGTATCCACATAGGCAAGCCTTCTGATAAACTCTTCCTCTTTAGCCTTGTAATTTTCCATAACATTTACTATAATTAAATCAGCTTTATTGAGTTTGTCCTTTGCGGCAAGCTCTTTTTTATTTATATAACTCATTCTTTCACCTCAATCATTTCAAAGTCTGATAAAGTCACATCAAATTCATTTTTTATATCTTCAATCTCTTTTTTAGTAAATTGTGCTTGCTTTTTATCGCAAAGAATAATTGAGCCTAAATAACACACATCAGGGGTTTTTGAAATTAAATATGCTTTTGAATTGTCAAACAAAGAAGACATCAATTTGTGCCTTAAATAGTACCTTTTTTCAGGCTCTCTCTCATCAAGGGGTGTTTCCGCAAGCACTAATGCGGCTCTGATAAGGTCTCCGCCATTTTTCCCGTAACCGTCAATTTTAAATTCAGCAACATCCTCTATTAGTTTTGAAATTCTTATGCTAAATCTTGAAAAGTTTTTCCTCATAACAAAGACCGAAACTTCATCTTCATTCACATAATATTCGCCAGTATCTTCTACTATTTTTTTAAATTCTTGGTATGTCATCTTCCCACTCCAATCTTTGACCACATTCGTGGCAATATTTTTGTGCCTTACTTGCATCTAAGTAACAACCACACTTCGGGCACTCACTGATATAAAATGTTCTATCACACAAATCGCTTGTATATTCCCTAACCCTTAACGGTTTAAGTTGCTCCAACTCAACTGTTGGTGTCAAACGTTCGCTATCTATCACTCTCAAACAAAAATCTCTATATCTCTTTGGCATGTTAGATTCACCAAGGTCATATCTAATTCTTTTACGACTAATTAAGTCTTGTAAGTCTATTTTCATTCTTTCACCTCAATTTGATTTACCAGCTTCTTACACATTTTAAGAGTGTAATTCGCATCTTGATCAAAAGGACTGTCTCCGAAATGCGCACAGTCAAATCCCAAAAAATACCCTTCCACATCTTCAAGTTCTCCGCTGAAAGTCAATCCACCGTGTACATCAAACTCTCTATCTATTTCTCGGTAATCTTTACCATAGAACATGCTGCCCTTCTTTATCTCCACATATCCGCAGTACCAATGTGAAGGAATTCCGTGGAATGTCCCGCCTCCTACAATTCTCTTTACAATAATTCTGTGACCCTTATAGATCTCGTCTTTAATAATTCCTGCATCAAACATTTCTTATACCTCTTAAAAAATAAACTTTAAGCTCAGCATGAAAGCCACAAAAAGAGACATAATAATCACAGCATTTCTGTCTTCTTTTCTCTTTTGCTCAAGCCTAAATTCCTCGTAAGCAAGTTCCGCCATCGCCATTTGAATTCGCTTTTCCATTTTTCTCTGACGGCTTCTCTCATTAGTCTTTCGAATCTTTTCTTCAATAGACATAAAATTCCTCCTTATCTAATCTTTAACCCATAATTGTTGGAAAAATAGTCCGGCACTTCATCAACAATGATCTTAGGCCGATTTCCAACTTGTACCTTCGGAAAGTCCTTCCTCATAACAATCTTCCTCAAACTGTCTCTGCCGATTCCTAAAGTATTTTTATATTCTTCATAAAACTCGGGAAAACTTAAAAGTTTCACCATCCCACCTCCTACTCATATAACTTCCACCAATCAACTTTCAAAACCTTGCCAATCTCTTTGGCAATAACAACCGGAAGTTCCCTTCGCCCCGTTTCATAATGACTGTATCTGCCAATCTTAATTCCAACACATTTTGCAAGCTCTGTTTGACTAAGGCCACACTTTAACCTATAAAATTTAAGTTTATTCATAGCTCCTCCTTGTATATAAACACTACATATTGTATAATTAACTAAATAAATACTATTTAGGAGGTATATATAGTGGTTAACTCTCCAATTCAAGTTTCATTAGATGTAAACCATGCAATTGAACAACTAAATGAAGGTGTAATAGGTTCTATAACGCAACCAATAAAAGATATATTTGATTATGCGTTTATGAGCCTTAGATTTAGTACTGAAAAGCGACGTATAGAATATCAGAACAACCTCATAGATTTTTCAAATAAAATACGAGAAAATCTACAGCAAATACCGGAAGATTCTCGCAAAGAGCCTGACATGTCTATAATTGGACCGGCTATTGAATCATCAAAATATTTTATTGACGAACCGGAATTAAGAAACATGTTTGCAAAGCTCTTAGGATCCGCATCCGATAAGCAGAAAGAAGATGTAGTACATCCATCATTTCCGCAAATAATCCAAAATTTATCACCTATTGATGCAGAATTTTTAAGCGCAATCAGCACAGATTCAGTATTTCCTTTCTGCACCATAAGACTTCAAAAAAGAGAAAAATCTAATTTTACACAATTCTTTTCTACAGTAAATGAAGGAATAACCCTCTGCAGATTTATAGTAAATATTACCGACAAAAACGATCCTCTACACGATTTCAATTCAAACATAGATAATTTATCCAGATTAAAATTAATAGAAATTATAAAAGATCAATCTTTTACTGATGCAAACCATTATTTACCTTTCATTGATCATCCAATTTATAATCATTATTTAGACAAATATAGAAATAATGAATCTATTCTTGATAAACAAGTAACCCTTATAAAAGGCATTATTGCAGTAACAAACTTTGGTAAAAATTTTATTAATGCTTGCGTGATTTAACATCTTCTATAGCTTGAATTGAAATTTTCATCAACTCATTAACAAAGTCTTGTATTTCTGCATCGAGCTTTTTTTCATACCAGTACATAAACAAACTACAGATAGTAAATGAAATCGTTAATGAAACAATTACATTCATTAATACGTCCACCTTCATCCGCGCCCCCTCTCTATCCTTCTTCCACACATGTTATAATCACCAATAAGGAGGTGATTATATGATTAGAAACAATCCACCATATAATGGTAAAAGATATCTCTCAAACTTAAGCACCGGAGAAATTCACGATCTGACAAAAGAAAAACCACAGTGCCAAATAGGAGAAATAAAAAACTTCATAATGGCGGATACCTATCAAAATGCAGTAATAGAAACAGTCTTCAAAGCATATCCACACAAACCTAACGGCTGTCACTACTGCAATCTTGAACATGACGACTAAGTTCACAAAGGTTTTTGTTAAACAGTTCTTCTGAAGACTTCGGGAGAACTTTTTTTAACTTCTCGGCAATGTCGGAAATTTCCCCGGGACAATCAAGCCATGCAGCCAAAAATCCCGCAAAAACACCCACATCAATCTCACCGACCTTTAATAAAGCCTCAATATATGTCATCCGCGCCCCCTCTCTATCTCTTACTCGTGCTATAATCACCGTAAAGGAGGTGATTATATGGTTAAAGAATCATTTAAAACTTTGATCATTACTTCTTTATGTTTAAAAAATAGAGATTTAAGCGGTTTATCAAATGAAGAAATAGTCAATTTATTTGAAAACACGCACAAAGAAATCTTAGAAATTTTAAACTCAAAAGAAGAACCTAAAAGGCTAAAAACAATACCAAAATCCAAACTTGGCATTTAATCTTGTTCAATACTTACGTTAAGAGTGCAGTTACAGCTGTACTCTTTCTGCATTTCCTTTAGAAACTCCATGCAGTTTTCAACAGACTCTTTAAATTCCTTTCCTTGTGAAAGTTCAACTGATATAACTAAACTTATATTTTCCTCCACATACTCCCCCCTCTATCCTTGTTCTAAATATCGAACTATGCTTTAAAAAAAATATTTCATTACATCTCTTATTTGTAAAACATTTGATATCATCAGAATCTCACTCGTTTTAAATTCTGTCGCACCATTTAATTTATTAGACAGTGTACTTAATGAAATCCCTGTTTCATCTGATAATCTTCTAATGGAATACCCTTTTTCAGCCATTAACCCTTTTAATTTTCCATGGGTAATTTTCGTTTCCACCGTTTCACCTCCGTGTTCTATATTTCGAACTAACTAAAGTATAAACTCTTCTTTTTTATTTGTCAACTTAAAAATCGAACTTATTTTCATTTTTTTGTTTTTTAGTATTGAAATATCGAACATATTGAAATATAATTGAACTAAAATAGGAGTTGATAACATGAACAGAGATGATTTGTTAATAGATTTTGGAAAAAAGTTAAGAGAAGCAAGAATAAAAAAAGGAATGACTCAACAAGAATTGGCAGATCTAATCGGAACAAGTAAAAGTGTTATTTCAGGTTATGAAAACGGCAAAAACGATCCGGCAAGATCAGTTTTGTTAAAGCTGTCAAAAAGTCTTGATGTTTCATTAAATTATTTAATGGGATGGGAAGAAGACACAAACATAGAGCAAATAGAACCGATAAACTCAATAAAAATCCCCGTAGTAGGCAGAATCCCCGCAGGTACACCCATAGAAGCCGTTGAAGACATAATAGAATACATAGACATACCCGAAAATTGGACAAATGGGAACAAAGAATACTTCGGACTGATAGTCCGAGGCGACTCAATGTACCCCCTCCTACTTGACGGCGATACCGTAGTAATCAAAAGGCAAGAAGCAGCAGAAACAGGAGACATATGTGCCTGTTACATAAACGGATATGATGCCACCCTAAAAAGAATATCACTAACGGAACACTCCATCACCTTAAAACCCGAAAACCCCAACTATCCGCCCAAAACCTACACCCACCCCGGCGAAGTCACAATAGCAGGTAAAGTCATAGAAGTCAGACGAAAAATATAAAAATACGGTTATATTACGGTTAACTTTATGGCTAAAAAAATAAAAAAGCTGTAAATTTCAATACTATTTCGGTTAATTTGCGGTTTGTTTTGTACTAAGCGGGCTTATTATGTTAGAGAGCACAATAAATTACACATAAAAGTTAATATATAACCAAACAAATTTTGTAAGGTTAAATAAATCTATATAAAACTAAATAAAACTTTGTAAAACTATGTAAAACTATATTGCTTATTTAGAAAATATTACATATAATGATAGCAGAGATTAGCGACAAAATTTCTAAGGAAACTTGTCTGCGGAAATGCCTTTCATTATATGGAGGGCATTTTTTTTATGAAACCATTTAAAACACTTGATGAACAAATTAACATTTTGAAAGAACGAAACTTAACGTTTAACGATGAGAACGAAGCTAAAAGATACTTGCTGAATAATAATTATTACAACATTATCAATTGCTATAGCAAATATTTTTTGGATTGCGATGAACGTTATATTGACGGAACAAGCTTTGATGATATTATGGCGGTCCATCATTTTGACAAAAATATAAAGATGACATTGTTTCAGTTTATTATAGAATGCGAAAAGACATTTAAGTCTATATTTGCATACCATTATAGTGAATATTTCATGAGAGATAATAGTTACAAAAAATATTGCTACCTTGATATAAATAATTATGATAGTAAAAAGATTTTAAAAGTATCAAAAAACATCTCACAGCTATCAAGCATTATTTCTTCAAAAATCAATGACGGTGACAATTCAATATCCCACTACGTAAAAAAACATTCAGATGTTCCTATGTGGGTATTAATCAACAATTTAACTTTCGGTCAAACATCTAAATTATATTCGTTTATGCCGCTTAGCTTGAAAAACATAGTGTCAAAAGATTTAAGTGTATTTTTAAAAGCAAATTCAGCTTGCGAAGATGCACTTCTCCAACCGGGCGAATTAGAATCATACTTGATTAATATTGTTGAACTCAGAAATCTAATTGCGCATAACAACAAAGTAATGGATCATAGATTCATAAAAAATAATAAATATAACTCTTATTTATACAGCAATTATGATATAGGTCCAAAATCTCCGCGCCGTGATGTGTTTAATGCATTTGTAACTATGCAGTGTTTTCTATCACACGAAGAATTTGCGCAATTAAATAACTCTATTCTTAAAAGGATTAGTAAATTAAAAAAGAAAATAAATTCTGAATCAGCAGAAAAAATGCTTTCAGATTTAGGCTTTAATACAAATCTTCAAAAAATAGAACAACAATTAAATAAATAAAAAAGCCCCCGTAAAAATACAGGAGCTTAAAACAAAGATTATATTGCTATAATCATTGCCTGAACAACAAAATTATAGCATATAATCTTCAATTTATAAACAAAATGGAGGTTATCATGCAAGAAATCAAAGTAGGAAGAATCTATAAAACCCAAAACGGGTACTATAGATGTGATGTAACAATAGATGGCGGCATTAAGCCCATAAGAAAAAGTTTCAGTTCAAAGAAAAAATACTTCCTGATCGAAAAAAGAGATGAATGGATTGAAATGTATAAGGACACATACTTAGATCCTTTCAAGCCTCAATCATTGGGAGTGCTGTACTATAAATGGGTAATGACAGTAAAAAAAGGAACAGTAGGCGGCAATACAATAAGCTCTTACTTAACCACATATGAAAAACGGCTAAAAAACAAACCAATCGGCACAATGAACATACTCAACATAACACCTTTAGATGCGCAAGAGTATGTAAACAGGCAGCTAATAGAAGATTCAATAAAATCAGTGGGCAAAGCGCTCACACACATAAAATCATTTTTTAATTACGCCATAAAAAGTAATTTGGTAAAAACAGATCCCTTTGCAACAATAACACTAACTTACAAACCTGAAAAGCGTTTAGCGTACACCATAGAAGAGCAACAAGTAATAACAAGAAGTATAAATGTTGAAGACAATATAGACGTATTAATATACTCAAGTCTTGTAGCGGGACTGAGAAAAGGAGAAGTAACAGCCCTTACAATAGCGGACTTTGTAAATAACACATTTATGATAAACAAACAGTACGGCAGAGAAACATATTACGAAAACGGACAAAGAAAATTTATAAATACAATAAAGCCGCTAAAAACAAAAGCATCATATCGATCAGTACCGATTCCGGATCAAGCAGCGGAAGTAATAAACAATCATATCCAAAGAATCAAAAGAATCAACCTTTTAACGGGCTATAAATATAACCCTAATAACTTACTATTCCCTGACGAAAACGGAGGCTATATAGAGCCTAAGAGGCCCACAAGAAGGCTTCAAAAAATATGTGAAGATAACAACATAGAATATAAAACATTTCACGCACTAAGGCACACATATATAACACGGTTAGCGGAAAATAATGTATCCCCTAAGATAGCACAGGCACTGGCAGGACATGAAGACTTTTCAACAACCATGAATATATATACACATGTATCAGATGCAGAAAAAGAAAAAGCAATCCAAAATCTGACAAACAACAAAGTATTCAGCATAATATAAAAACAATTTTGGTGTAAAATTTGGTGTAAAAATAATAGAAAAAGACAGTTTAAAACCGTTTAAAACAGAAATTTAATAAAAAGCAAAAGAAAAACCACCGCTCATAAACCTGTAATTTTCAACATTTTAGTAAAATACAGTCGAGCGGTGATTTTTAAAAAAAATATGGGGTGGATAGTGGGATTCGAACCCACGACCTCAAGAGCCACAATCTTGCGCCCTAACCAGCTAGGCCATACCCACCACAGTGATGAAAATATTAACACAGATTTATAAGTTTGTCAATCTATTGTAGGTTGAGATTAGGAATCCCCTAACCTCAACTTACTACTCTATAGGATATAATCTCAATGTCTTTTGACAAGTGATTGTCCCTTACTTCCAATTCCTTCATTAAATCTGTTGAGAGATATTTTTTGTTGTCATCTGAAAATACAGTAGCAACAACTTTATCTTCTCCCAAAATTTCTTTTGCCATTACAGCTCCCACAAAGTTTGCTCCTGAGGAGATTCCTACACCAAGGCCTCTCTTGGCAAGTTTTTGCGCCATAATTATTGCGTCGTCGCTGCTTACGGATACTATTTCATCTAATTGATTAAGCTTGCAAAGTTCAGGAATAAACTCGTCGCTTATGCCTGCGATTTTATGTGAACCTACTTTGTGGCCTGTGGAAAGTGTCGGAGATTCGGACGGCTCCAAGGGAAATGCTTTGGCGTCTTTATTTACTTCTTTAATAGCTTTGGACACTCCCATTATTACTCCGCCTGTGCCTACTCCGGCAACAAATCCGTCGCAGACAAGTCCGTTTTTATTTAGATCTCTCACTAATTCTTTGCCAAGTGAAAAATATTGTCCTTCGGCATTAAGTTCATTTGCAAATTGATGGGGCAAAAATACATTTTCATGTTCCCTTGCATATCTATCTGCAAGTTCGATACTGCCTAAAAATCCTCCTTCTTCTTTTGAGACATTAATTATCTTCGCTCCGAAGGATGAGATTAATTTCTTTCTCTCTTCACTCATCCAATCCGGCATAAATATTATTACAGGATTTTCAGTATATGCTCCAAGGGCACAAAAAGCTATGCCGGTGTTGCCGCTAGTAGCTTCAACTATAGTGTCACCTTTTTTTATCAAACCCTTTTCATAGGATTTTTTAAGGATATAGTATGCCATTCTGTCCTTTACGCTGCCTGAGATATTATAGTATTCCAATTTTGCGTAAACTTTTTGCACTTCTTCCTTATATGAGTAAGTTATTTCTAATAGAGGCGTGTTGCCTATTAATTTTTCTATCTTGTTTAAATTTTCAACAATCTTTTCCATTGTTTCCTCCTCGGTTTTTTATATTACCATAAGAAGAATATAAAACAAATATCCCCCGATGTGGGGGATACTTTAAAAATATTATTATCTCTTGTTGGAGTTTCTCCAAATATTCATTCTTTCAGCTTCTTTTACAAGGTCGTCTCTAAATTGAGGTGCTGCCAAGTTAATTATTCCTTCAGCTCTTTCCCAAGCAGATTTGCCTTTTGTATTGAATATTCCGTGTTCAGTAACAACGTATTGAGTGTTTGCTCTTGTTGCCGTAATTATTGTACCTTGTTCAAATGTAGGAACTATATTTGATACTTGTTCGCCTGTCTTCTTGTTTGTAAAAGTTGATGCCAAGCAGATAAATGATTTTCCACCCTTAGCTTCATATGCTCCGATAACAAAGTCTAATTGTCCGCCTGCTCCTGAGATGTGTCTTATACCTGATGATTCTGATGAAACTTCTCCCCATAAGTTGACATTTACTGCCGTGTTTATTGACATAAAGTTGGAAAGCTGTGTAATTGTCTTTGAAGAGTTGCAATAGTCTACAGGTGCTCCCATTATTTCAGGGTTGTTGTCAATGTAGTCATACATTTCTTGTGAACCTAAAGCAAATGCGAAGGTTTGTCTTCCTGTGTCGATTTCTTTCATTTTGCCGTTTACCTTGCCTGCTTTTGCAAGTGCTACGAAGGCATCTACATACATTTCGGTGTGAATTCCCAAGTCTTTAAGATCTGAATCAAGTAGGGCTTGTCCTATGGCATTTGGCGTTGAGCCTATACCTAATTGCAGACATGAGCCGTTGGGGATTTCTTGAAGCACATATTTTGCAATTTTAATATCGGCGTCTGAGAATCCTCCACCTGCTAGTGCCGGCATATCCCAGTCAGCTTCGATTAAATAATCTACTTCGGAAATGTGAATGTCTGTGTGATATCCGCCTAAAACTCTCGGCATCTTAGGATTAACTTCCAAAACTATTTTGTCAGCTATGTCAAACATTGCTCTCAAGTGAGAAGCTGTAGCTCCGAAGTTGAAGTAGCCGTGTTTGTCCATGGGTGCAACAGGTATTACAGCCATGTCGATTCTGCCGATATTTTCTCTATAGTATCTGGGTAGTTCCGAATATCTTATAGGTGCATAGAAAAGTCCATGTCCAACTTTTTTTCTTTCATGACCTGTGGAGTGCCATGACTTAAAGGTAAATACTTTTCCTTCAGGGTCCGTGTCAAAAATTTTCGGTTTGCGCGGTATTACTCCACATTGTATTACCACGTCCTTAAGCTCATCAGTTCTCTTTGACAACTCTTCTTCAAATGCTTCAGAAGTGTTTAATCCGAATCCGATGTCGATAAGGTCGCCGCTCTTTACCATAGCCGCAACTTCTTTTGCGGTTTTCAGCTTGTTTTTGTATTCTTGTTTGTAGTCCATCTCTTCCTCCTAAAATTATTCTTTTCGGAACTCACCGTCCATATATTATTGTACATTAATATAGTAAATTATTCTATATAAAATTTTAATTTTGTAAACCTTTGCAGTATTTTTTAAATTTTTCAACTTCAGTTGCAATAGCTAAATCTGAGCAATCTATTAAACACTCTCTGTCCTTTGCCAAGAAAATTATTTTCCCGGTGACTTTTTTGTTGAAAATTTTTGATAAGGCGTAGGCATATAATTTTATTTGAGGTGCATAATGCTCTGTTAATTCTTCCAAACTTCCTTGGGAGTTGCTCTTGTAGTCTATGACTTGTATCTCATCGTCAATAAATCTTATCTCATCTACTATTCCCATAAAGTTTACATCCCCAAGTTTTATGTTTACCTCATACTCCCTCTCACACCGACCGTTAAAATAATATTTTTCCGTGTAATTGTTGATTTGTTTTGTAAACATATTTTTCATTTCAAGAGAGGTGCCGTAAGAGTTTAATATGTTTTCCAAGTGAGCATCTCGGTTCTCGCCTGTATATGTGGAAATAAACTTGTGAATAATTGTACCGAATACTCCGGGAGAAATTTTTAAAATTTCTTTCTTCTCTCTTCGTTCAAATGTTTTGTCACGGTTTAAGTAGTTCATGTATTGAGTGACGGTGTAAAAGTTTCGGTCTTTAAATTTAATTGAAGGCTTGGTTTCTTTTTCAACTTCATCTTCAAAAGACGTCTCTCTTACAACTTCCTCGGCCACTACCCGTTTACCTTCTACCTTTGCCGCCTCAACCATGTTAAGGTATGAGAAGGTCTTAGGGTACTTTTCGCATAAAGGTAGTGCAAGGACGCATTCTTTTTTGGCGCGAGTCATTGCCACGTAAAAAATTCTCAGTTCCTCTTCATCTGACAAAACTTTGTTAATCCTTTTGTTTCTTAAAAATCTGCCGTTGTACTCCCCGTTAATTCCAAAGCCGTGATACTTTGAGAAATTAATTTTGTCCGTGTCTTTTCCGGTTGGCGCCTTATAACTTTCAGGAATTATAAGGAGCTCATACTCCAAGCCTTTTGAGCCGTGAATTGTTAAGAGGTTTACGCCTCTTCCTGCTTCGTCGCTTTCCAACTCTTCCATGTTCATTAAAAGATCTACAAATTCTTTTAAGTTCTTGCCCTTGGACTCTTTATAAGTGAGCTTCATAAACTCCTTTACTGTTCTCACTTTTTCCGCACCGCGATCTTCTTTTGCCAAATTATCCAAGTAGCCTGTTTTTGTGACAATTTCTTTTACCAAAGTATAGGGATCAAAGTGTTTTGAAGTAAATTTAAATTCTACGAATAATTTAAGAGAATTTTTTAACAGTTCTCTTTCTTCCGTTTCAATGCCGCCGTCCTCAACGTCATCGTTTTTAAAATAATAATAAACCGTGTTTTTTGAAAGGCCTATAAATTCCAAAAGGTATGAGGCAAGCCCCGCCCTTTCATCTGTGATTAAAGTCTTTAAAAGATTTACAATGTTTTGAACTTCCACTGTATCTACAAGCTTTTTATCTCTTGATATGTTAAATGGAATATTTCTCTTCTCAAGCTCCTTGCCTATGAGCTCCATGTTGGCGCCGGATCTGAAAATTATTCCTATATCTTCATACTTGTATTGTGAGTTTTGGACAAAGTTTG
>QWCE01007101.1_pt1 | contig 19455 bp, 16 predicted proteins | sample 1972531 | NCBI WGS metagenome assembly QWCE01 (sample SAMN09866716, study PRJNA288562) | Human gut metagenome isolate term4_stool, whole genome shotgun sequencing... | reverse complement strand
AAGACAGGTATTTATAAATATAATAGATAATGCCCTAAAATACACACCAGAGGGTGGCATTATCAATATTGAGGTATCACAAGTTGAAGAAAATATTGTTATTAAAATTTCTGATAATGGTTGTGGCATACCAGCAAGGCACTTATCTAAGGTTAAGGAAAAATTTTATAAGGCAAATCAGACGCAGAGAGGTTCAGGCATAGGACTTGCTGTTGCTGATGAGATAGTAAAGCTACATTCAGGAACATTAGATATTGCAAGTACAGAGGGAGTAGGAACAGTAGTTTCTATTTCAATACCGATTTTAAAAGAAGAATCAGAAGAACCAAAAGAAATAATTGTTAAGTAATAAATGGCTACGAATAGCAAAATTGTCGAGCGGTTGAAGACAGTTTGTTCCTACATTTTCACTATGAGTTCGCTCTATCGTTAGTTCATTGGCAATTACTTTGTTTATAGCAACAAATTGCAAGGAGGGTAATAGGATTGGAAAAAAGAGAAAAAACAAAGCTGATAACCTCGATTGGTGGTCAGGCTCTTATGGAAGGTATAATGATGAGAGGCCCGAAGAAAACTGCTATTGCAGTCAGAAGAGCTGACGGAGAAATTTTGCTTGAAGAAATGGAACCACTTGGGCTTGGTAAAAAGGCTAAAATATTAAGAGTGCCTATTATAAGAGGTATCGTCAATATGATAGACTCTTTCGGAACAGGCTATAAGGCTCTTATGAGGTCGGCAGAATTGGCTGTTGATGATGTAGAAGAAACGCCTGAAGAAGAAATGAGCAAATTTGAGAAGTGGATTGACGATAAATTCGGAGATAAATTCCTCAAAATCTTTATGGGCATTGCAATGGTTATTTCTATTGCTTTTTGCGTGGCACTGTTCTTTTTTGTACCAACTTGGCTTTTTAACCTCTTGCAGATGATTCCAAATTCAGAATGGCTCGGAAGCCATATGATTTACCGTTCAGTATTCGAGGGCTTTATAAGAATACTGCTTTTCCTCGGATATATGGCACTTTGCTTACTTAATAAAGATGTCAGACGCTTATATAAGTACCATGGTGCAGAGCATAAGACAATTTTTTGCTATGAATATGGTCTTGACCTCACTGTTGAGAATGTTATGAAGCAAAGAAGATTTCACCCAAGATGCGGAACAAGCTTTATTATAATTATACTTATTCTTGGAATATTTGTTGGTTGTTTCATACCATTTACAAATCCTTTCATAAGAACACTTACAAAAGTCCTTTGTATTCCGATAGTTGTAGGCTTAGGCTATGAGCTTATCAAAGTATGTGGCAGACACGACAATATAATCACTCGTATAATTTCCGCACCGGGTATGTGGATGCAACATCTTACCACAAAAGAGCCTGACCCTGATATGGCTGAGGTTGCTATCAAGGCTATGCAGTATGTAATTCCTGAAAACGGAGAGGACAGAATCGGATGACATTGTCGGAGCTTTACAGAAAAGCAAGGTCAGATTTTCGCAACGCAGAAATAGATAGCCCGCAATATGATGCAATGTGCCTTATAGAGCATTTTTTTGGTGTAAATCGTGCAGAGCTTGTGGTTAAGGGCGATAAATCACCAAAAGCAGAGATAGAAGCGGAATTCCTTACAGCTGTTGAAAAGCGTTCATCGGGCTATCCCTTGCAATATATTCTCGGAGAATGGACTTTTATGGATATTCCGCTTTTTGTGGGCGAGGGTGTTCTTATTCCGAGAGATGATACAGAAATTTTAGTGCGAGAGGCAATAAAGCGTGTCAGGGGCGTTGAAAATCCAAAAATAATAGACCTTTGCAGTGGAACTGGAGCGGTGGCTATTGCTCTTGCAAAGGCTTATCCAAAGGCTGAAATTCTTGCAGTAGAGCTTTCAGATAAGGCTTTTAGCTATCTCAAAGAAAATATAAAGCGTAATGCTTGCGAAAATATCAAAGCCATAAAGGGCGATATATTCAGGCTTTATGAGGAATTTTCAGATAGTGGGTTTGATGCAGTTCTTTCAAACCCTCCGTATATAAAAACAGATATTATAGCAACTCTTGCAAAAGAAGTTCAGCACGAACCTAAGCTTGCACTTGACGGTGGAAAAGACGGAATGATTTTCTATAATTCTATTATAGAAAATTGGAGGAGTAAGGTTAAGAGAAACGGCTTTATCGGTGTCGAGATTGGTGAAGATTTGACAAATGAGATTGTTAAACTTTTCAAGGGTAATAATTTTGAAGATGTTTATGTATTGAAAGATATGGCAGGCTTGGATAGGGCAGTTTTCGGAACAGTGCATTAAAATATCGAAAATTTGTTCTTGAAATGCTTGTCATAATTTTGATGAGATGATATAATAAACCTATGATAAGCTTATGCACTTCCCCAAGAAACTTAAAAGTTTCGCTCGAGCCTTTTTAAAGGCTCGCAGGGTTGAGGGACGGAGTCCCTCATAGGTTTTAAGGGCAACGCCCTTAACATCTCTTGCCCCATTAGGGGCGAACTAAGTTCGCCCCTAAATTCCTTTTGACAGCAACATTAGTCAAAAAGGGCGGACAAAGTCCGCCCTCAGGAGTAAAGAATGTTAAGGGCTTCGCCCTTAAAACCCACCAAAGGCTCTGCCTTTGGAAACCGCAAGCCTTTAAAAAGGCTTGACCTAAACTTTAAGTGTCTTAGAAAAATTTATTTAGCTAATCGGTAGTTTCCCCGACCGTGTCAACAAACTTCCATTGCGAATTTCGAGGTTTTGCTTGCAAAACCGATTCCGCGTCTTGACAGCGGAGGCACTCCGCCTTGAGCAAAACTTTTAAGTTTCTAAGATAAGTGCATAAGTGTAGAAAGGAATGAATTATTGTGGCATTTGATAAAGAAAAAGCTCTTGAAACAGCACTTCGCCAAATAGAAAAACAATTCGGTAAGGGAGCAGTTATGCGTCTTGGACAAAACCCAGCTATGCAGATTGACGCTATTTCAACAGGTTCTCTCACTCTCGTTATGGCTCTCGGTATAGGTGGTCTTCCTCGTGGAAGAATTACAGAAATCTATGGACCTGAATCCAGTGGTAAAACTACACTTGCCCTCCACTGTATTGCAGAGGCTCAGAAAGCTGGCGGTACAGCGGCATTTATAGATGTTGAGCACGCACTCGACCCTGTTTACGCATCAGCCCTTGGTGTAGATATTGATTCCTTGCTTGTGTCACAGCCTGATACTGGTGAAGACGCTCTTGAAATTACCGAGGCACTTGTTCGTTCTGGTGCGATTGATATTATAGTTGTTGACTCAGTTGCAGCTCTTGCACCAAAAGCTGAAATCGAGGGCGAAATGGGTAGCTCTCATGTTGGTGTACAGGCTCGTCTTATGTCACAGGCTCTCAGAAAACTTACAGGCTCAATTTCAAAGCTTAATTGCGTTGCAATCTTCATCAACCAGCTTCGTGAAAAAGTTGGTGTTGTTTATGGTAGCCCTGAGGTCACCCCAGGCGGTCGTGCGTTGAAGTTCTATTCAACCGTCAGAATTGATGTCAGAAAGGGTGAACCTATCAAAAATGGCAGTGAGATTATAGGCTCAAGAACTAAGGCTAAGGTTGTCAAGAATAAGATTGCACCACCATTTAAGGTTGCTGAATTTGATATTATGTATGGCGAGGGCATTTCTCGTGTCGGTGAACTTCTTGATTTGGCTGTTATGGCTGATGTTGTCAAGAAAAGTGGTGCGTGGTTCTCCTATAAGGAAAATCGTCTTGGACAGGGCAGAGATAAGGTCAAGGAGCTTTTTAAGAATGACCCTGCTCTTGCTAAGGAAATTGAGGAAGAAACTCTCAAGCATAAGGACGAACTCCTTGGTCAAATATCTAAAAAGCCGAAGGGCAAGTCTGTTAAGTCTAAATCTGATGATGAGGAAAGCTCAGAAACTGAAAGTCCAAAAGCAGAAATTAAGGCGGAAGATACAAAAGAGGAGAAATCCGACCGCATTGATGATGCTGATATTGATATTATGGTTGAGTAATTATGCAGATTACAGCTATTGAGGAAAAGAGAAAGGGCTTGAGTGCTGTCTATATTGATGGCGAATATGCTATGAAGCTTGATACCTTTGCTCTTGCAAAATCTGGCGTTAAGGTTGGTTCAGAAATCGACGATGACAGATTACACGAAATTGTCATAGAATCAAATCTCAGCCGAGCAAAGGAAAAGGCTCTTTACCTTTTGGAATATAGAAGCCGTTCAAGAAATGAGCTTGTCGAAAAGATTAAACCACTTTATGGAGATGATGCCGCAGAGGCGGCCGCCGATAAAATGGTTCAGCTTGGACTTGTTGACGATGAAAAGTTTGCGAGAGATTTTGCGGAGGAACTTTTCCGCAGAAAGAAATACGCACCTAAGCGTGTAGGCTATGAGCTTTTGCGAAAGGGAATAGATAGAGAAATTATTGATGAGGTTATCGAGGAATTAACCCCAGACCCCGAGGAGCAAATTCGCTCATTGCTTGAAACAAAGTTCAGAAATAAACTCGGAGATATAAAATCCCGCCGTAAGACAGCAAATGCTCTTGCGGCATTGGGATACTCCTATTATGATATAAACAGTGTATTATCAGAATATGAAGATGAATAACACTTGAGGGCATAACTATGCCTTCAAGTTCTTCTGTGCAGGAGGAATTTTTAAAATATGGCTACTAAAATCGGTATGGTAAGTCTTGGTTGTGCAAAAAACAGAGTAGACGCAGAAATGCTTCTCTTTACTTTAAAGCAAGAGGGCTTTGAGATTGTTGCAGACCCGGCTATGAGTGATGTTGCGATTGTAAATACTTGTGGTTTTATCGAGGACGCAAAGCAGGAAAGCATTGATGAAATTTTAGAGCTTGCAGAGCTTAAAAAAGAGGGCAGAATCCAAGCTATAATTGTTACAGGCTGTCTTGCTGAAAGGTATCAGACTGAAATTCTCAAAGAGCTTTACGAAATTGATGCTGTTGTTGGTATCGGTGCAAATAGCAATATTGCAAATATCGTAAGAGAAGTTCTCAAGGGTAAAAAGGTTGAGGAATTTCCTGATAAGCTATGTCTTGATATTAATGCTCCAAGACTGCGTTCAACACCATTTTATTATGCATATCTTAAAATCGCAGAGGGCTGTGATAACTGCTGTACCTACTGTGCTATTCCAAAAATCAGAGGTAAATTCAGAAGCCGTAAGATTGAGGATATTGTTGAGGAGGCAAAGGGCCTTGTCAATAATGGTGTAAAGGAACTTATTCTTATCGCACAGGATACTTCAAGATATGGCGAAGATTTATACAAAAAGCGTATGCTCCCTGAACTTTTGAGAGAGCTATGTAAAATCGACAGCAATTTCTATATAAGAGTGCTATACTGTTATCCGGATAGAATGACAGATGAGCTTATAGATACTATCGCAAGTGAGCCTAAGGTTCTGAAATATATAGATTTACCACTTCAACACGCAAGCGGTAAGCTATTAAAGCGTATGAACCGCCACGGTGACAGAGAAGTTCTTACAGAGCTTATCAATAAGCTAAGAGCTAAAATTCCAAATCTTACAATTCGCACAACCTTTATAACAGGCTTCCCAGGAGAAACTGAGGAGGATTTCACAGAGCTTTCAGAGTTTGTAAGAGATATGCGTTTTGATAGAATGGGTTGTTTTGCGTATTCACCTGAGGAGGATACTCCAGCGGCAGAATTCCCAGAACAGATTGATGATGAGGTCAAGAAGCACCGCAGAGATATTATTATGGAACAGCAGGCAGAGATTATGGCTGAAAAATGTGAATCTATGATTGGCAAGACCATAAAGGTCCTCTTTGAAGGCTTTGATAGATACGCTGAATGTTATTATGGCAGAAGCTCTGCAGATGCACCAGAAGTAGATGGCAAGGTTTTCTTCACAGTAGAAGGCAAAAAACCAGCAGTTGGCGATATTATAGATGTAGAAATTACAGACTATATAGATGTTGACCTTATTGGCGAATATAAAGCTTAATTTTATAGAACGAAAGGGAGTGGCTTCAAAAATGAATACGCCGAATAAACTTACAGTTTTGCGTATTATACTTGTACCATTTTTTGTAGCAGTATTGCTTTTGCCGCAAATTCCACATCATTACATAATAGCGGCAATAATTTTCGGAGCTGCTTCATATACAGACCATCTTGATGGGAAAATTGCTCGAAAGAATAATCTTATAACAGATTTCGGAAAATTTGCCGACCCATTGGCTGATAAAATAATGGTTACTGCGGCACTTGCTTGTTTTGTGCAAGTTGGTTTGACAAATGCGATAGTTCTTATACTAATTCTGACAAGAGAATTTATGGTAACATCAATGCGACTTGTGGCCGCTGGCAAAGGCAAGGTAGTTGCCGCCAATAACTGGGGTAAAGCTAAGACAGTAAGTCAGATTGTAGCTGTACTTCTCATACTGATTATGCAGTATATACTTGAGCTGTACGCAATGGGCTGTATATCACTTGAGAATATAGGACTTATAAGCTCGATATTTTATGTTGCAAGCGATATTCTGATGTGGATAGTAGTTGCTTTGACCTTAATTTCTGGTATAATATATATGTGGGATAACCGAGAATTCGTCAAGAACGCTAAATAATGACAAACTGTGTTTGCTCTCGGTAGATATTTCCTCTGCGTTAATAAACTTCTTTTGTATTAGCTAATTGATAGCAATCCACTAAGCAATTTTAAATAAGGACTGAAGATAATGGATTATGAACTTAAAAATGCTCCAAAGAGCAATGATACTATATTGTCTATATATAACCTTGATATTGAAAAGGCTGATTCATCAGACGGTCTTTATGATGTCCGAAAGGAATTTTTTAAAGCAAGGCATAACATAAGGGGCAGACTTACTCTGAAATGTGACGATGATACATATAAGCTCTCTTATAGTATGGAGCAAGGTAAGGTTCTTAACTGGAAAAAATTCTGCGGAAATAGCCAGTGCGAAAGAACAGTTCCTTGTGATGGTGGATATAGAATAGAGTGTTTTGATAAGTCAAAGCGCCTATATAAAAAAATATTCTTCAGTCTTGAACACGAAATCATTCGTGTAGAATTTTTTGCTGATAACAGAGTTATTCCGACTATGATTATCACACCATCTATTGAAAATAGCGAATATATTCTTATAAAAACTGTAAATAACCAGTACGAAAAACTCCATGCTTTCACTGAACGCACAGGCAAGGATATTACAAAAGAGCTTAACGGACTTACAGGCGAACCACAGATTTTCTGTAAAACAAGCACAGGTGCATACTATTACTGTACTAAGGACGAAATTGAGGTTCGTACTGCCGCATTAAAAAAACTGCTTGAAGTTCAAAGCGATGAAGATGTTGAAACAGTAAAGTCAGCATTTACAATAGCGGAAAATGGCGAAGGAAAGCATATAAATCTTTCCGAAGCAGAGGCTTATGAAAAAACTGACACTAAAAAGTCCGAGCCTCAGCATATCGAAATGGCGAAAAATGACGAAGATTTAGAAAAAACGGATAAAATTGAAAAAATCGAGAAAACAGAAAAGCGTACTATCAAAGTTAAGCCGAAAAAATCTGAAAATAAGTCTACTGAAAAGGAAGATAATACTACCATTTTAGCAGAACCCGATACTGAAATCGCAGATGAAAACGAAGAACTTCCTATTCCAAGCATAGATGACAGCGTTTTTGAAACTGTCACAAAAGATGAGTTTATCGCAGAAATCTCAAAAGAAGATGAGAAAGAAAAAGAACAAGACTCCGAAGATGAGGGCTTTGTTTATGAGCAGGTAATTCCTCAGGAGCTCAGAGAAACACTTTGTGCTTTTGCGTCAGATTGTCCCTACGAAAATCTTCCAAAAAAAGAAATCAAAACCGAAAAGGATAGATATTTCTATTTTGGAGAACTTACAGACGATAGGCGTGATGGCAGAGGTCGCACCGCAATGGAAAATGGTATAACAGCCTATGAGGGTAACTATAAAGACGATAAAAGAAGTGGATTTGGTGCTTATTATTTCAAATCGGGTAATCTTTGTTATGTTGGTGCGTGGTGCGAAAATAAGCGTGAGGGTCTTGGAACAGCGTATTCCATAGATGGTGCTTGCTATACAGGAAAATGGCATAATAATAAACCGTCGGGTTCAGGAGCAAGCTTTAATAGCGAGGGCGAGCTATATTTTGGTACATATAAAGATGGTAAGCGTGACGGTGCAGGTGTTATGACTATCGGCGAAAATGTTGTCGTAGGGATTTATCAAAACGGTAAATTTACTGGCAGAGGTACGATTTTTGCACCATCAGGAGCTTTGCTTTATAGTGGTGAAATGAATCGTGGTGAACGCTCTGGCAAGGGTATTGAATACAATGAAGACGGCACAATCCATTATAATGGCGAATGGCGTGGCGGAAGATATAACGGCAAAGGAATACTTTATCTTGCAGATGGTGGCTTTATTGAGGGTGAATTCAGATATGGTGCTGCCGATGGTGAGGGCAAACAATACGATAAAAATGGCAAGCTTATTTATGAGGGCTTGTTTGCAAATAATCTTTCAAGCGGAAATGGTAGAGTTTACAATTCTGACGGTTCGTACTATGAAGGTCGTTTCTCCGATGGCGAGGCAAACGGTTTGATGTCCGAATATACTGCAAAGGGCGAACTTGTCTATTCAGGTGAATGGAAAAACGGCAAACGCTCTGGCAAGGGTACAGAGTATATCAATGGTATAAAGGTTTATGATGGCGAATTTTCAGAAGGTGTTTACTGCGGTGAGGGTAGACTTTATGAAGATGATTTGCTTGTTTATGCAGGTTCATTCAAAGACGGCAAGAAAAATGGCTATGGATGCAAATACGAAAACGGCTCTATGGTCTACCGTGGAAAATTTTTTGAAAACGAATATAATGGCTGTGGAATTTGCTATTCTAATGGCGAAATTTCTTGTGTTGGTATGTTCAAAAATGGCAAGAAAAACGGCAGAATAAATGAAATCTCAAATGGAAAAATCATTCGTGAGTGTATTTATTCTTCAGGTGAACTTGTTTATATGAGAGAGTACTCCGAAGAAAACGGTGCATTGCGGTTTGATGGAAATGTCAGAAACGGTATGCGTGATGGTTTCGGTGCGAGCTTCAATGAAGATGGTGAAAAAAGCTTTGAAGGTATCTTTAAGGCTGGTCAGGAACAGAAGAATATGAGTGTTATTCTCCGTAAGATTGAAAAGCTTCCGAAATGTGATGAGCTTGCTGATGGAGAATACGATATGTATCGCAAAGGAACAGGATATGTTGTTGAATACGCTTTAGATGGCGGACAGTTTACTGGTAAATTGAAGAATGGCAAGCCAGACGGAAAGTGTACTATACTTTATAGTGACCATAGATTTACTGGAGAATTTGTTGATGGCAGAATTGACGGCAAGGGCGTTATATATATGCTTGACGGCGAGGAAATTAAGGGCGAATTCAGAAGTGTTGAGTTTGAGGGTTCAAAAAAGATAGAGCTTTCAAATAATAAAACATACTATTATTTATAGTGTTGGTTAAATTAGATTGTAGCTGCGGAGGACTAAACTACCGATTAGCTAACGCAATACCCTAAGACAAATTAAAGTTTATGTCAAGGAGTTGTGAAAAAACAGCCTTGCAAAAACAAGAAGGCACATAACCGTTATCACTTTCGGTTATGTGCCTTCTGTGGTATAATAAGTTTGTGAAGAACACCGCGATTAATTATAGTCCAACATAGAAAACATTCGTCAACTTCATAAACGAGAATTTGATAGACACTGCGGAAGAAATATTCAATGATATTATAAAATATATCACGCACAAAGATAAGCACAACTTCATTTCTTCACAGCCCCTTAGAATCTTTTAAGTTTAAGAATTTATACACGCCTTAAACCCTTGGGATATTTATTTTTCATTCTGCCGTTTGAGCATTTGCCAAAACCAAGTGAAACTCCCTCAACAGCAAGAAGTGTATAACCTTTTTGGTTTTCGCAATCAATTTCTTCTCCACTAAGAAACTTTTCTACACGCTCATCATTCAGTTTGAGATTGAGAACATTTTTGAAATATTCTTTCGTATATGCCGAAAATAATGCGTGTGCAGGCTCTATACGATTTTTCTTGATTTCACCAAGAAAAACTCCTGCACGAATAACTCCAAGCCCGTTAAGCTTGGGAAGATTTTCTGGGAAAATATAAGCTCTATCACCAATAATTTCAATATTTCCGCTTGGCTTTATGCTAAATACTTCATCAATAAAGCCTGAAACAAGTTTATTTTCATTATTATTGATTCTGACACAACCTTTTAAATCAGATTTTCTGCCAAAAGGATACTCAATTTCATCAATAGCGAAATCGTCATTGCGTTTCAGAAATTCTGAAACTACTCCTTCATTTTCCTCATAAGAAAATGTGCAAGTAGAATAAACAAGCATTCCGCCTGCTCTTAGAGCCTTTGATGCTGATTCAAGTATAAAAAGCTGTCTTTCAGCACAAAGCTTGACATTATCTCTACTCCATTCATCTGAGGCATCGTGATTCTTTCTGAACATTCCTTCTCCAGAACAAGGTGCGTCAACAAGAATTTTGTCGAAAAATCCCTCAAGACCATCACAAAGTGTATCAGCACTACAATTTGAAACCACAAAATTTCTTGCACCCATTCGCTCTAAATTAGAAAGCAAAATTTGAGAACGGGATTTTACATATTCATTAGACCAAAGTAAGCCAGTATTATTCAATAAAGCAAGTATCTGAGAGGATTTTCCTCCAGGAGCAGAGCATAAATCAAGTATACGCTCTCCCTTCTGAACATCAAGCAATGAAACTGGTGCAGAAGCTGATGGTTCTTGAACATAAAACGCTCCTGCGTGATGTAATGGGTTATTACCCAATCCTTCAATTTCACTATCAATATAATAACCATTCTTATACATAGGCGTTTTTTCAAGTTTATATACTAATAACTCTTTAAGCCTTTCAGCAGTAATTTTAAGAGTGTTTACACTTATTCCACGATAAGGCTTTTCATTATAGGTTTCAAGAAACGCTTCATAGTCTGAACCAAAAACGGATTTTGCGTCCTCGAGAAAATCTTGTTTTAAAAAATCTATATTCAATATTATCACCTGAAAAAATCTTTTTTTAAAATAATACCATAAATATGGCAAGTTCTCAACGATTTTATTGCAAAAAATATTCTATTTATTCTTGAAGCCTGTTTGAATAAAATTCTAATTCCCGTCGATAATATATTTCAGAAGGGGGTGAGATGATGAGCAGACAAAATCAGCAGAACAACCATTCTCAAAACCGTCAAAGCAACAATAATTTCAACAATCAGCAAAATAGCAATCAATCACAAAATCAGCAAAATAATAATCAGTCACAAAACCATAAGAACAACAACAATTTTAATAACCAGCAAAACAATAACTTCAATAACTAATAAAATAAAGGCGGAAAGGAATACAGTCCTTTCTGCCTTTGTTTTGTAACTAATAGACTTTTAATTGTCTTCATATATTACTTGATTGAGATATAAGCCCTCCGGTGGTGCGGTAGGTCCAGCTTTATGACGGTCTTTTGCTTGTATAATTTCCGGTATGCTATCTGGTGGAAATTTTCCCTGTGCTATTCGCAAGAGAGTACCTACCATTATGCGAACCATATTATACAGAAAGCCATCAGCCTCTACTGTAAAATATACCATATCACCGTCACGAGTTACTGATGCATTACGCACTGTACGGCGAAAATCTCCGATTTCTCTTGAATCGAGCGTACAGAAAGATGTGAAATCGTGATAGCCGATAAAATCCTTTGCCGCCTTATCAAGAACCTTTTCATCGAGCGGATACCAATAATGCAAGGCGTAGCCCTCGAGAAATGGGTCACGAATTTTTGCGTTATATATCTTATATACATACTCCTTACCAAGTGAGGAATATCGTGCGTGAAAATCTTCCGAAACATAACAAGCCTTTTTAGCAGCTATGGTCTTTGGAAGATAGGTGTTAAGTGCGGCTACAAGCCTTTCTGGTGGAATAGAATGTGTTGTTTTAAAGCTTATACAATATTCATATGCGTGAACGCCTGAATCTGTACGGCTTGAGCCTTTTATATCGACACGCTCTCCGATAACCTTATATAAAGCTTTCTGAAATTCCTCTTGAACAGTGACAGCGTTTTTTTGAATCTGCCAACCATGAAAAGCACTGCCGTCATATGAAATTGAAACAAGAATATTCTTCATCTCACTGGATATGGTAGAAATATGTTGCAAAGTATCACCCCAACAAATACTAATACTGAAACGCTTAATGCGATAATATCTCTCGGCTTTATTTTCAGAACTTTCATTCGTGTTCTACCATCACCGCTATTATAGCAACGGCACTCCATAGCAGTGGCAAGGTCATTTGCTCTGCGGAATGACGATATAAAAAGCGGAATAAGTATAGGAACAAAAGCCTTAATCCTTGTAATAAAGTTACCGCTCTCGAGGTCAGCGCCTCTTGATTTTTGTGCATTGCTTATCTTATTAAATTCATCAAAAAGAGTAGGTATAAACCGTAGTGCAATAGACATCATCATAGCAATTTCATGTACTTTTATATGGAAGATTTTCAGCGGTTTCATTATTCTTTCCAAACCGTCTGTTAGGTCTGTCGGAGAGGTTGTAAAGGTCAGAACCCCACTCATAAGCACTATAAGTATAACTCTTGCCGCAACAAATACAGCATTATTTATGCCTGCCTCAGTTATCTCCATAAAGCCCCATTTGAATATAGGCTCACCACTACCATAAAAAAGATTCAAAATCGCTGTAAAAAGAACTATCATAATAACGGCTTTTATGCTTTTTATATATTTGAAAAGACTTATGCCCGTAAGGAGCATTATAAAAATCGTAAAAGCTGTTATAAGTGCCATTGAAAAGTAATTTCCTGCTATAAATACAAAGGTTATGCCACAAAGCATAAGAACCAGCTTTACTCTTACATCAAGGCGATGTATAAGCGACCTGCCCTCTACATATTGTCCTATCGTAATATCACTCATAAGTTTTCCCTCCTCGAAAGTAAGCTTATAAGCTCAACGAAGGCTTCATTAACTGTAAGAATATCATCACGAACGGCACAGCCTCTTTGTTTTAAGCTTTTCATTATACGGGTTATCTGTGGTATGCCGAGTGAAAGCTCTGAAAGCCTTTCTTCTTGTGAGAAAATTTCTTTTGGTGTGCCGAACATCTCGCACTTTCCGACATTCATAACCATAATTTTATCAGAAATCTTTGCGGTATTTTCCATACTATGAGAAACGATAATTATTGTCGTACCATTTTTATCTCTAAGCTTTATTAGGTTTTCTATAAGATTTCTGCCACTTCCAGGGTCAAGACCTGCGGTTGGTTCATCAAGAATAAGGATTTCGGGTTCCATTGCAAGAATACCTGCAATGGCTGTTCTCCTCTTTTCACCGCCAGAAAGCTCAAACGGTGATTTACCCAAAAGTTCACTACGCAAACCAACAAAGCTTGACGCTTCAAAAACTCTCCTGCCAATTTCTTCATTGTCAAGTCCCATATTTTTAGGGCCGAACGAAATATCCTTGAAAACGCTTTCCTCGAAAAGCTGATATTCAGGATATTGAAATACAAGTCCTACTCTGAATCTTGCTTTTTTCAAAAGCTCAGTGCTACTGAAAATATTCTCGCCGTCAAGACAAACTGTGCCTGACTTTGGCTTTAGCAAACCGTTGAGAGTTTGAACGAGAGTGGATTTTCCAGACCCTGTATGACCGATTATAGAGAGAATTTCTCCCTTTTCGAGCGAAAAGCTGACATCATCAAGTGCGAGATTTCTGAACTTGCCCGTCCCGTATTCAAAAGTAAGATTTTTAACTTCGAGTAATGACATTTTACACTCCCTTAATCAGCTTAACCAACTCATCAACACATTCATCATCGGAAACAATTCCGTCTGGAAGCTCAAAGCCAGCCTTTTTTAATTTATAAATCAATTCGCTGCTTTGCGGAACAGAAAGACTATGCGAAAGCAAAAGCTCTGTTTCGGAAAATACCTCTTTTGGCGTACCCTGTGTGAGAATTTTTCCGCTATCCATAACGATTATTCTATCCGCAAGAGTTGCCTCCTGCATATAGTGGGTTATAAGAACTATGCTTATTCCTTGCTCGGTTCTTAGCTTTGTGACAGCCTCAAGAACTTCCTCTCTGCCCTTTGGGTCGAGCATTGCTGTCGGTTCATCAAGCACAATGCACTTAGGCTCCATTGCAAGAATACCTGCAATGGCAACTCTCTGTTTCTGACCACCCGAAAGCTTGTGTACGGCACTTCTTCTATGCTCATACATATCAACCGCCCTCAAAGCCTCATCAACACGCCTGCGTATTTCCTTTGGTTTTATGCCAAGATTTTCAGGTGCAAAGGCTACATCTTCTTCAACAATACTTGTTACAAGCTGGTTGTCGGGATTTTGCAAGACAAGTCCGACTCTGCTCCGTATATCAAAGATATGTTCATCGTCTGCGGTGTCCATTCCGTCTACAAGTACAGTTCCATTATCGGGAAGTATAAGTCCGTTCAACATTCTTGCAAGCGTGGATTTTCCTGAACCGTTGTGTCCGAGAATGGCAATAAATTCTCCCTCGTCTATATCAAGCGAAATTCCTCTTAAAACATCTGTCTGTTTATTTTCGGTGTCCTCCTCATCGGCAGGATATTTATAAAAAATATTTTTTACTTCGATAAGCTTATTCATAACTTACTTTTCCCAGATAGCTGTACTTCCGCAAGGAAGTGTCATACCTGATTCTGTGACATGAAGTCCGATTTCCGAGCTTGAAACCTTACCGCCAAAACGCTTTTTAAGCATTACACCGAGAAGATATTCCATAACCGCAGGTGAAAGACCTGTTGTATAGGAATTGAGAATAAAGAAAAGTGCGTCATCACTAAGAATCGGCATACAAAGTTCAACAAGAGAATAAAGCTGTTCTTCGAGCTTCCATACTTCTCCACCCGGACCTCTGCCATAGCTTGGAGGGTCCATAATTATGCCGTCATACTTATTTCCACGCCTTTGCTCACGCTGTACAAACTTAACGCAATCATCAACAAGCCAACGAACAGGCTTATCCGCAAGACCACTTTTTACAGCATTTTCCTTTGCCCACTGTACCATACCCTTAGATGCGTCAACATGGCATACGGACGCACCAGCTGAAAGACAAGCAAGAGTTGCCGCACCGGTATATGCAAACATATTCAGAATTTTTACAGGTCTTTTTGCTGATTTAATTTTATTTATAGCGAAATCCCAGTTTACAGCCTGTTCGGGGAAGATACCTGTATGCTTAAAGCCCATAGGTTTTATGCCGAAAGTAAGACCTTTATATTTAATCTCCCATTGCTTTGGGATAGGCTTATAAGTTTGCCACGCTCCACCACCGGTATTTGAGCGGTGGTATCTTGCGTGTGCCTGTCGCCAAAGCGGATTTGTTTTTTCAGTATTGAAGATAACCTGAGGGTCAGGACGAATAAGGATAATATCGCCCCATCTTTCAAGTCTTTCTCCACAAGAGCAATCTATAAGCTCATAATCTTTCCATTGTGCTTCTCTCATTATATACCTCCATATTGGGGAAGTGTATTCGGTAGCTACTTCCACCGCGTGAACAAAATTCCCTTACGAATGTCGAGGTTTTGCTTGCAAAACCGATTCTGCGTCTTGGGTGTGGCGGCACTCCGCCTTGACATAAACTTTAAGTGTCTTTAGGAAATCTGTTAGCTAATCGGTAGTTCATTGGGAATTTCTTCGACCGCATTAACTATCTTTCCTAATTCATTACGAGCGAGGTTTGCCGAGCGATTCCGCATCTTGGCTACGGAGGCACTCCGTTTAAGGAAAACACCATTAACATTAAGGGCGGATTTTGTCCGCACTTTTTGACTAATGTTGCTAACAAAAGAATTTAAGGGGCGAACATTGTTCGCCCCTTTTTAGGGCAAAAGAATGTTGGGCTTCGCCCAAAAGTGTTTCGCTCTCTGCGGAGAGCGACCAAAGGCTCTGCCTTTGGAAACCGCAAGCCTTTAAAAAGGCTTGACCTAAACTTTTAATTGTCTTTAGGAAATCTGTTAGCTAAGGCGTTCTTTGATAAGGTCGGCTGTTTCTTGGGCAAGCTTTTGGATTTGTTCCTCAGATTCGCCCTCGAGCATAACTCTTACGAGCGGTTCTGTACCAGAAACTCTTACAAGTATTCTTCCGCTCTTACCCAGAATATTCTTAACGCTGTCTATCTTCTCTGCAATATCTGAATCTGTGGCAAATTTTGCCCTGCCCTCAGGTGAAACCTTAATATTTATAAGTACCTGTGGATACTTTTTCATAACATGACGAACATTTGAAAGCTTTGCATTTCTGCGGCTTACAATGCTCAGAAGCTGTGCCGCAGTAAGCTGACCATCGCCAGTTGTACCATAATCGAGGAATATGACATGACCTGATTGTTCTCCACCGAAATTATAGCCCTTTGCGAGCATTTCCTCAAGAACATATCTATCGCCGACACTTGTTGCGACAAAGCCGATATTATTATCTGCACAGAAACGATTTACACCCATATTTGCCATAACTGTTCCGACCATAGTTTCCTTAGCAAGAGTGCCTCTTGAACGCATATCCATTGCACAGATTGTCATAATGAAATCGCCGTCAAGAATTTCACCGTTTTCGTCAACTGCAAGGCATCTATCGGCATCACCATCAAATGCAATACCTGCATCAATGTCATTATGAGTTTTTACATACTCTGCAAGCTTTTCCATATGAGTTGAACCGCACTTATTATTTATGTTCTTTCCGTCTGGAGTATCATTGAGCATAACACAATCTATGCCTAAATCTGTGAAAAGCTTTTTCGCTGTTCTTGATGCTGAACCATTTGAGCAATCGAAAGCAATTTTCATACCAGAAATAGAATCGGAAATCGTGGACTTTATATGCTCAATATAATCCTCAGCACCATTTTCTGAGCAGGTGACAGAGCCTATTCCATCGTGTGTTGGGCAAGGATAAGGCTCACTTCCATCAAGTACGATAGCCTCTATTTCGTTTTCTAAAGCGTCAGGAAGTTTATATCCACTTCCGCTAAAAATCTTAATTCCGTTAAATTCAAAAGGATTGTGTGATGCTGAAATCATAATTCCTGCATCAGCATTATACTTTCTTACAAGATATGCAACTGCTGGCGTAGGAACAACACCAAGCAATATAACATCTGCTCCAACTGAGCAAAGTCCTGCAACAAGGGCATTTTCGAGCATATCAGAAGAAATTCTTGTATCCTTTCCTATGAGGAATTTCGGGTGCTTATTCTTACTGTCTGTCAGAACCATTGCAGCCGCCTTACCGATATTCATTGCAAGCTCACAGGTAAGCTCTGAGTTTGCCACACCTCTTGCACCGTCTGTACCAAATAATCTGCCCATTATATATAAATCTCCTCTTAATATAAATATATTTATGTTCCTTGCCACCATTTTCGGGCAAAGAGTTATTATCTTACAATATAAGGCTCAAGTGCCTTTCTTACACAATTTGAAAAGCTTTCAGATGCGCCCCAATCGAAAGAGAAAAGTCCCTCTCCGCCACCGCCACCAATAGACCTTACATTCGTTACACCATTAAGATTATCAATAACAACTGTAAGAGTAAGTCTATTGCCAGCTCTATAATAATGCTTTTCAAAGACCATAACCATACAAGCTACACCGTTACTTTCATAGACAGTGTAATTATCAATCAAAGTTCCTGTTATACTTCCATGTACAACATAATTATAAATACAATCAGCTGCATCTCTTGGGAAAAGATTCACTCTGAATTGATTAGTTGCCATAAGCTATCCTCCTATTGCAGAATATATTTAATCAAATGATATTTGTGCGTCCTGTGCATTAGGAATATCATAGCCTAAATGCTGACAAGCCGCACGAGTTATACAGCGACCTCTCGGAGTTCTGTTCAAAAATCCTATCTGCATAAGATATGGTTCGTAAACATCTTCTATTGTTACTGCTTCCTCACCGATTGCAGCAGCAAGGGTTTCAAGCCCGACAGGGCCTCCACGATAAAACTTGATAAGTGCCTCTAACATTCTGCGGTCATTTGCATCGAGTCCAAGCTCATCAATCTCGAGCTTATCAAGGGCAATCTGTGCTGTTTCGCAGGTTATCACACCATTTGAAATAACTTCCGCAAAATCACGCACACGCTTTAAAAGCCTGTTAGCTATTCTTGGTGTACCTCTTGAGCGTGAGGCTATCTCTAATGCTCCGTCTGGGTCAATTTCTATTCCAAGAATTAACGCACTTCTTGTTATGATTCGTGCGAGTTCTTCTGGGGTATAAAGTTCAAGTCTAAGCACAACACCAAAACGGTCACGAAGTGGTGCTGTAAGCTGTCCGGCACGAGTTGTCGCACCAACAAGCGTAAATTTTGGCAATGGAAGGTGATATGATGCTGCCATCTGTCCCTTGCCTGTTATAATATCAATCGCAAAGTCTTCCATTGAGGGATAAAGAACTTCCTCTACCGCACGAGAAATGCGGTGAATTTCATCTATGAAAAGTACATCGCCCTCATTAAGATTTGTGAGCAATGCCGCCAAATCGCCAGGTTTCTCAATTGCAGGACCGCTTGTAATTCTAAGATTTACATTCATTTCATTTGCTATAATTCCTGCAAGAGTTGTCTTGCCAAGTCCCGGAGGACCGTATAAGAGAACATGGTCGAGAGTTTCTCGTCTGCGTTTTGCAGCCTCTATAAAAATCGAAAGATTTTCCTTGACTTTTTCCTGACCGATATAGTCGTTCATAGTTCTTGGGCGGAGAGGATTCTCGCCCTCGTTATCCAAGGCTATCTCTGAGGGGTCTAATATTCTATTTTCAAAATCAAAATCTTCCATTTGTGTTTTCCTCTAAATTATTTATTCGGAATAAGTAGTTATAAATTAGCTAATCAAACTTCCCCAAGACACTCAAAAGTTTCGCTCAAGGCGGCGAGCCGCCGCAGTCAAGACGCGGAATCGGTTTTGCAAGCAAAACCTCGACATTCGTAATGTAAGTTTGTTGACGCGGTCTAAGAAATTACCAATTAACTTCCGATTAGCTAACAGATTTCCTAAAGACTCTTAAAATTTAGGTCAAGCCTTTTTAAAGGCTTGCAGGGTCGAGGGACGGAGTCCCTCGTGGGTTTTAAGGGTGAAGCCCTTAAGCGGCGAGCCACCGCAGTCAAGACGTGGAATCGGTTTTGCAAGCAAAACCTCGACATTCGTAATGTAAGTTTGTTGACGCGGTCTAAGAAATTACCAATTAACTTCCGATTA
>QWCE01003434.1_pt1 | contig 19457 bp, 19 predicted proteins | sample 1972531 | NCBI WGS metagenome assembly QWCE01 (sample SAMN09866716, study PRJNA288562) | Human gut metagenome isolate term4_stool, whole genome shotgun sequencing... | reverse complement strand
AAAGCCAAAATATAATTTGGTAACATATTCACAATAAATTACCTTTTATTTACAAAATTTATTCCAAAAATCCACCCAGCTGCCATGTACTTCTCTTTGATCAATGTAGGTAAAAGTATCTTCATCATACCAATCATGGTTGACTATATCATCAATAGTTTCAGGAACAAAAAAGTTGAAAAATTCTTTCTTGAATGAACTTCCATACTGTAGATAATATGCCCCTACCATCTTTGTAAAATTGGTTTTCTTTACATCTTGTGGTTTATACAAAAGTGCTTCTCCCACTTGATTTAAATCAGGGCTTACTTCAAGAAAAACTAAACTTAAATCATCTTCCTTATAGCCAAGTATAAAACTTCTATATTTGTAGGAAACAGTACGAAGCACTGCGAAATTCGTACCACCAATATCTTCTGAATAAGCATAAACTATTTTATATTCCGAGCCATTATCTACTTGCTTATCAAAGATTTCTCTCATGCGATTTTTGTTTTCGTCGCTTTTTACTTTATCTAACTCAACTGTTTTTTTGCCACCAAATAAATTAAACAAGCCCATTTTATTATCTCCTATCATAATTTTAAATCTTTTCTGTTAGTTATAGAATTTTTATAAAATTTCTACAAGCACAAAATGTTGACTAAAAATTTCTTAAATTTTTTTAAATCATATAACTTTTCAATCTGTTAATTCTTAACTATTCAAGATTTATACTCATTATAAATTATCATCTAAAATATTTCAATCAGATACTTTAAATTCACTAGTGAATTTTGTTTTATTTTGCTTTTTTTAACTTTTCGAATCCTCCTGAGCTATATTTACTTATCCAGTTTTCTAAAATATCTTTAAGTATACCATATTTATTTGCTACTTTTTCTTGTCCTCCTGTTTTTCCTGATAAGTATTCTTTTATGATTTTTTCTTTTAATTCTTTTGTGTATTTTGGCATCAAAAACCCCTCCATCCTTATTCCGGATTTTGGGGTTCAAATCAATTTCCGAGTTTTATTTTTGCCGCATAAAAAAGACAAGAAATATTTTTCCTTGCTTACATAGAATTTTATTTCTTTTATTATTTTTATATATAAATAGATATATTTATTAACTCATCTTCAAAATACTAAAAGAATAAATTATACTTAATCGGTGTAACTTAAGCCTAACTTAGACAAAAAAATATTTTTCGGGAAAAATTTCTTAATCTTACCAAAAATTAAAACTATTTAATTTTCGTCATATTAATCGAGAATATTTTATAATTATTTAATTCTTACTTTATAAAACTGTTGCAAATTCATATTTGTAACGAGAAAAATATTGTGCTATACTTATGACGATAGCGATATCAAATTAATATAAATGGAGGGTTTACATTGAATTCATTTGAAAGAGCAAGGGAATTTGCAAAAAAATACATTGATCCCGTTGCAAAACAATTAGACGAAGAAGCAAAATTTCCTAAGGAAATTTTCGACAAACTAGGAGAAGAAGGTTTCTTCAAAGTTATGATACCTAAGGAAATGGGCGGCGAAGGCGGCACTATTAAAGACCACTCAGAAATCTGTATGGCACTTGCAGAAAGCTGTGCATCAGTTGGTCTATGCTACATGATGCATAACGTTGCACTTATGTGTATCCTAGCTAATGGTAATGACGAACTTAAAAATAAGATTGTTAAAGAAATCCTAGAAGATAAAAAACTATGTGCACTTGCATACAGTGAATTTGGTACAGGTACTCACTTCTACATACCAGAAATGAATATCGAACACAAAGATGGATCTGCTATTCTTAACGGATCTAAATCAATGGTTACTTCTGCTGAATACGCAAGCTACTACTTAGTACTAGTTCCATCTAAAAAAACCATACTTCATCTTAGGTCTAGCAAGTGTTTACTCAGGTCTAGGCAAAGCCATCTCTACAGCAGCTAATGAACACGCTATGAAGAGAAAATATCCTACCGGACAATCTCTAGCAAATATTGAAACTGTTCAAATCCATCTAGCTAGAATCTACAACAGAACTCACGCAGCAGAAGCATTTACAAAACAAGCAGCTCTTAAGGCTGAAAGAGGAGATGCTGATGCAGTTGTTGACATCATCGCAGCAAGAGTAAATGCAAGTGAAGCAGCTATAGAAACTTCTATCGATGCTATGAGAGTTGCTGGAGGTAAAGGTTACAACAAACAAAACCCTATCGAAAAATACATGAGAGACGCATATGCAAGTCAAATCATGGCACCATCAGTAGACGTGCTTACAATTTGGCTTGGTAAATTGATCACCGACCAACCAATACCATAGGAGGAAAGATGACTAATAAAATAAAAGTTGGAGCAGTTCTATATGATCCAAAGGTTAGTATAATTTGGGATATGATCCACAAATTTTTTGAAGACAGAGGCATGGAAGTTGAAGGAGTCTACTTCAAAGACTACGACTTACAAGTAGATGCAGTAGTTAATGGAGACATAGATATCGCATGGAACTCACCTCTTGCATGGCTTCAAACTCAAGTTAGAACCGATGGCAAAAGCGAAAACGGTCCTATGAGAGATACAGATAGAGATAGAAAGACCATGTGTCTAGTTAGAAAAGACTCTGGCATTAAATCTTTTGAAGATCTTAAGGGCAAGAAGATAGGCTTTGGAGCTTTCGACAGCCCTCAAGCAAGACTAATTCCAATTTATTATTTAAAGACTAAAGGTTTAGAATATGGCAAAGACTATGAAGAAGTTCGCTTTGATAAAGGCGTTGGTCTAAATGGAGACCACGTAGGCGGCGAACTTGATGCTGTTAAAGCTCTTGAAGCTGGTGAAGTAGACTGTGCTTTTACCATTGACCTAAACTTTGACGCTTGGTCAAATGATGGTACCATCGATAAAAATGCACTAGAAGTACTAGGTGAAACACCTCATTACGACCACTGCATATTCTCAGCACGTGTTGGCTTCCCATCAGAAGACTTCAAAGCTTGGGCTAAGATTCTTCTTCAAATGGATTACAACGATCCTGAACAAAAGAAGATCATGGACCTTGAAGGACTTACAGAATGGGTCGAAGGAAGAACTAGTGGTTTTGAACAAATCACTAACGCCGATAAGTATCTAGACTTTTTCGGCAAATATCGTGACTAGGGCATTTTCCACTTCACTTATGGGAAGCATGCCAAGAAATGAAGATATATTAAGGGCCCTTAGAAAGAGATCTAAGGGCTCTATAAGTGAAGAGGATTTTATAAAATTAATAGACGATGAAGAAGAAGCCGTAGTTCGCATGCAGGAAAAACACGGCATCACCTATGTAACATCAGGAGAACTTTCTAGAGACAACTATGTCTCATTTATATCTACAAAGCTAAATGGCGTAAAGATGATGAGCATGGCTGAAATGTTAGAATACATCGAAGATAAAAAATCATTCGAACAAATACTTTCTATATTAGATGTTCCAGCTATAAGTATAAAAAATGCCATCTGCACAGGTAAAATCTCTCGCAAGACAAATATAGTCTGTGATGAGCTAAGAAGGCTTAAATCAAGAACAGATCACAAGGTGAAGATCACCCTTCCTGGACCATACTTAGTTACCCGTTCAATGTGGCTATATAACTTATCTAGCAAGGCTTACGGCTCAAAGGAAGAGCTTGGCGAAGACGTTATCAAAATCTATAAGGAAGAGATAGAAGAACTTCAAAATATAGGGGTGGACATCATCCAATTTGACGAACCAGTACTAACAGAAGTAGTATTTACAGAAGGCAAACCTCGTACCTTTATGTGCGCGGCCCTATCTGAAAAGAAAGACCCTACAGATGAACTTAAATTTGCAACTCATCTTATAAAATCTTGTATGAATCACATTGATAGGACAAAATCTATGCGTGCTCTCCATGTCTGTCGAGGCAACTGGTCTAAGGATGAATCAATTTTACTAGAAGGACCTTACACTCCTCTTATAAAACTATTTGAAGACATCGACACCGACGCACTATTCCTTGAATTTTCTACCAAGAGAGCAGGAGAACTAAAGAGTCTATTCGCATCAGAAAAGATAAGAGAAAATTATATCTTAGGTCTTGGAGTTATAAACCCTAGAACTGACGAAGTAGAATCCCATGAAAATATGGTAAAAAGAGCTGAGGAAGCTCTGGGATTTATTGACAAGGAAAGACTATTTTTAAATCCAGATTGTGGATTTGCAACATTTGCCAATAGACCTGTTTCAACGCTTGAAATCATCGACAAGAAGCTTGGAGAACTGGAAATAGCAGTTAAAGAATTGAAGGATAAACATGTGTAGCCTAGGAAACTTCAACAGCACAGAAGAGATGGGCAAATTCGACTTCACCATGAGGGCAACATCAAATGATTTAAAGACGGTAAATAGCTACGGAGATATGTCATTTATTTCCACCGACCAAGAGCTTCCTTACGATAATGAAAAAAAAGAACTATCCTCGGTGGAGATATTTTTAGCAGGAATCTTGGAATCTATGATGCTTACAATTATAAGAGAAGCAAAGATAAAAAAGCTCTCACTTGACGAAATCGAAGTCAAAGCAGAAGTTAGGACTACAAATCCACTTCGTACACTTAAAGTAGTAGGAGTAGAAGAAGCCCCAAGAATAGAAGAAATTAATATAAAGGTTTACTACTATATTGATGATATCAAAAAAGTAGATGCGGATACGTTTATGAAGGATGCCATTGATATGGATATGATCTATATAGGTGTAAAAAATGGATTCAATATACAAGTAGAGTTTATCTATCAACTATAAAATTATTTTTAATATCAAAATAACTTATAATTTAAGTCTTGTGAAAAATCACAGGACTTTTTATTTATAAATTTTTAATTTCTCAATAAAAAAAGACAAGAAATATTTTTCCTTGTCTTTCTAACTTCTATCTATCCTTGGAAGGTGCATGTCAAAGGTGATTGCCATAAGTCTTATCATAAATACCACCATAAACGCAAGCATCTTTGCCAGGTCGAGATTTACAACTCCTATTAAACTTATATAAACCATCGCTCCCAAGAAACTGGCGACGGCGTAGATTTGTTCTCTAAATATTGCCGGGATTTCACTGGCGAACACATCTCTTATCGCTCCTCCGCCTACTCCTGTAAGTACTCCTACGAATAGCAGAAGAAATTTATATTCATAGCCCATGTTCATCGCTGTGGTTATTCCAGTTACTGTAAATGCGCCGAGGCCCAATGCGTCAAAGAGCATCATCACAAGGGTGATCCTTCTCATCCACTTGGACTCGATGATATCAAACCTTATATAAAAAATCATAAAGAGAAGTACCGAGGACACTATTGCATAGATCGCCATTCTAGAATCACGAAACATGACAGGTGGAGTGTTGCCTAGGATTAAATCTCTCACGAGGCCTCCTCCAAGTGCTGTTACAACTCCTAACGCCATGACTCCGAAGAGGTCCATGCCCCTTTTGATTCCAACCATGGCTCCTGAAAATGCAAATGAAATTGTCCCCAATATTTCAAATACCATATCCAGTAAATTGTAATCTAATTTCATTTTATCTCTCTACTTGTTTTTAAAAAATTCTTTAAGATCTATAACTGTTTCGACTATATGGTCCGCACCGTAATGTTCTAGCTCTTCTCTAGTTCCATAGCCATATAGAACTCCAACGGAAGGAACTCCTGCTCCTTTTGCTCCAACGATATCAGAAAATCTATCTCCAATCATGTAAATCTCTTCGTCTTCGTCAAAGTCCAAATGGGATAGAGCATCTCTTATTATTAGCTCTTTTTTGTGCTCTCCTTCTACTGCTCCTGCAATATAGTGAAAATACTTTGAATAGCCGAGTCTTCCTAGTATGTCTCTTGCTCTTTCCTGTGGCTTTGATGTGGCTACTAAAAGCTTGTGCTTCGGTGTAAGTTCTTTAAATACTTCTTCTATATTTTCATAGGCTACAAGCTCATATTGACCCTTCACATCGTAGTACTTTCTAAATTCTTCGATTGCTTCTACTATTTCATCTTCGTCATCAAAGACTGCCTTTAAGCTTTCCATAAGTGGTGGTCCGATAAATTGGTTGTAATCCAATGAATCAAAATCTGCTACTCCGAAACTCTTAAAAGTCTCTCTAAGCCCAGAGCTAATTCCCGGATACGAGTCTATAATCGTTCCGTCTAAATCAAATATTACTACCATTTTCCTCCTATAATTTCTTCGTGAAATTTTCTAAAATGTCTATATACGTTTTAAACATAAGCTCCGCCATAGAGATTTGATAGTCAAATATTATCTTTGCCAAGTTTTTTTCTTCCGTCTTAGGAAGCATAGGTCTTTCTACAACTTTCGGAAGCTTCGAACTCATGCTTATAGAAATATCTGCCACTTCCTCTTCTGGAGGATGGACTTCTATGACAAGCTCTGCCATATTTTCATTTTCTTTCTTTATCTTCTTTTTGAAATGAGGTTTCTTTTCCTCTTCCCTTAGCACCAAGTAGGAATACTGTTTAGGCACCACTGCTCCTGTTGTCTTGGTAAGATCTAGGGATTTTTCAAATATGCCTTCTGCATTTATCTTTCTAAAGATATGACCACCAAGACTTCTTCTCACTTCTTCTGGTATATTATTTCTATCAAGCTTCTTGAAATCAAATGATACGTCAAATACACCGTCGAATTTCCCGTCTTCTTTTGCAGTTCCAATGGCAAGGCTTGAATCAGTTACCAGGTAGAGAAAATCGCCTTTTTTTATTCTACTAAGTCCATTTAAAAAATTCTTTATATCTTTTGAATTTACAAACTCTTGGGAAACAATTTCACTGTATTCTTTGAAATTCTTATAATCTCTATTAAGTTTATAATTAAAGACGATGGCGCCACTTTTTAAATAGCGAGAAAAATCATCTTCATCCACAATAAGTCTATAAACGTTCATTATTTTCTATGCTCCTTCAAAAGATCATCCTTGATATCCCATAGGTCTTGAGAAAGGTCGACGATGTATTCGTGAGGATTTTCAAGTCTTTTAACTTCGTCCCAAAGACTCTTAAGTTCATCTTGTGCGTGTTCTCTAATTTCATCCAAGGTTGGAATATCATAGACAAGTTTTCCTTTATCAAACACTTTTACCATTAGATTCTTAGCTACAAAGTTTGTAAATTTCTTCCTCTTCCAAGTGTATATCGGATGGAAGATCTCTAGCTCATCTAACTCTTCTAATTTTTCTTGATGCAGTGTCACTACGTCAGCTTCAGCCTTCATAGTATCTTTGTCATAGATTCTATATAGGGATTTAAAACCTGGAGTTGTGATCTTCGCAACATTTTCAGAAATCTTAATCGTTGGCACGATTTTGTCATCTTCTTCGTAAGCAACTAGTTTGTAAACTCCGCCGAACACCGGACTTGACTTAGAAGTTATAAGTCTTTCTCCAACTCCAAATGAATCAAGTTTTGCTCCTTGAGAAAGGATTGATTCGATAGTCCATTCGTCAAGAGAGTTAGACGCCATTATAACTGCATCTGAAAAACCAGCTTCATCGAGCATAACTCTAGCTTGTTTAGAAAGATATGCAATATCTCCAGAGTCAATTCTGATTCCCTTTGGTCTTATTCCCCTCGGTACAAGCTCTTCGTTCCAAACTCTAATTGCATTTGGAATTCCTTCTTTTAAAGTATCGTAGGTGTCCACAAGTAGAAGACAGTTTTCTGGATAAACCTTCGCATATGTTTTGAAAGCTTCATACTCGGTGCTAAAAAGTTGAACCCAAGAGTGAGCCATAGTTCCAACAGCAGGCACACCATATAGTTTTTCCGCAAGTGTGTTTGCAGTTCCAGCGCAACCTCCAATGTAGGAAGCTCTTGCACCTAGGTTCGCTCCAGTGTAGCCTTGAGCACGTCTTGAACCAAATTCAACCACAGGTCTACCCTTGGCAGCAGTCACAATTCTATTTGCCTTAGTAGCAACCATTGATTGATGATTTATAGTTAAAAGGATCATAGTTTCAAGCATTTGCGCTTGCATAATAGGACCCTTAACGATTACAAGAGGCTCTTGAGGAAATACGACAGTACCTTCCCTAATCGCCCAAACATCACATTCAAATTTGAAATTTCTCAAATATTCCAAGAAATCTTCGTGGAAAATTTCCTTAGTTCTTAAGAAATCTATATCTTCATCAGAAAAATGAAGATTTTCTATATAGTCGATAACTTGTTCAAGGCCTGCAGCTATAGAATAGGACGCATTGTCAGGCACAGTCCTGTAGAACATATCGAAGTATACAATTTTATCGCCGATACCCGCTTCAAAATATCCATTCGCCATAGCAAATTCATAAAAATCACAAAGCAGGGTTAAGTTTTCTTCCTTTAATTTTCTCATTATTTTCCCCCTAATTATAGTATATTATACTCCATAAATAGCAGTATTTCTAATAAATATAGAAATTTACAAGAAATAGAGGGTATGTTTACAAATAAAATTAAAAGAGGATAAAAAGTTTTGCAATTTATAGATATAACTGAAATAATATAAGCGGAGGGAGTTATGAAAAATATACTTATCACAGGAGGCTCAAGAGGAATCGGAGCCGCAATAGCAAAGGCTCTAGCGTCAAAGGATAATAGAGTCATAATAAATTATAATAAGAGCGAAAAAGAAGCAGAAGAAGTGCTAAACTATATAAAAGATAGAACGGTGGGCTACATGATAAAGGCAGATATTTCAAAACCAGAAGAAGTGGACGCCATGTTTTCAGAAATAGAGTGCATGATGGGACCTGTGGACATACTTATAAACAATGCAGGCATTGCCATGTACGGGCTATTTCAAGATGCAAGTGCAGAAGAAGTGGAAGACCTCTTTAAGACAAATATAGGAGGACTATTTAACTGCACGAAGAGAGCGCTGCCTAATATGATCTCCATGAAATCTGGAAAGATCTTAAACGTCAGCTCAATTTGGGGCATAGTCGGCGCAGCAAACGAAAGTCACTACGCAGCCACAAAGGCTGCCATCATCTCCTACACCAAGAGTCTCGCAAATGAACTATCATACAGTGGAATAAGTGTAAACTGTATAGCTCCAGGTGCGATCTTAACAGAAATGTGCACAGACCTCGGAACATGTACACTGGAAGAAGTCCGCCATGACATACCATTTGGAAGACTGGGAACGGTAGAAGAAGTGGCAAATCTAGCAAAATTTATAGTAAGTGATGAAAATAGTTACATGACAGGACAGGTAATCTCCCAAAACGGCGGGATGATCGTGTATTAAAATTTTGATATAGGTAATTTAGATTAATAAATCCCCATACATCAGTGTGGGGATTTTTGTTTTTTTAAAGTGGAAGGACTTTATAGGATGGGTCAGTTGGTATGGTTAGGTTATATATAGGTCAGATCCTTCGACTCACTTCGTTCGCTCAGGATGACTGTAGTTGGGAAGTCTTTTGTACAGAACTCGACTGCCTATCAGTATGACTGCAGCTGGGAGAGTAGTCTCATGATAATCCCAAAGGAAGACAGTCGCCCTGAGCGGAGACGGTGAGCGTAGCGAAACTGTCGGAGTCGAATGGGTCTAACCCTGGTGAGGTTAAACATTGATGATTACAATAGAAAGAATTACTGTATCTTTTGGCTCTTCCCATCAGGGTGACTGCAGTTGGGAGGGTAGTCTCATGAATAGTCCCAAAGGAAGACAGTCACCCTGAGCGAAGACAGTGAGCGTAGCGAAACTGTCGGAGTCGAATGGGTCTAACCCTGGTGAGGTTAAACATTGATGATTACAATAAAAAGAATTACTGTAGCCTTCGGCTGTGGAAGCAAAATGCTTCCGCTACAAAATAAAATCATTCAATAGAGCTATATCAACTTTAGATGTAAAACCTACCTCTGACCCATCCAATAGAATCCTTAATTGTAATCCATGCTTCTATATAACCTAAGCCACTGCAGTGATTTTTGCTTTCGGCGTTAAGAAATTTTCCACTGTTTGAGCGTAGCGAGTTTGGAAAATTTTAGCCGAATTAAAAAATCACTTCAACAAAAAGCCCAATGCGAGGTGGGAAGAGGGAGCTCGAGGGAGAAGGGAGGAAACTGCGAGTCTCGAAGAGAAAACCGTAGGTTTTTTCGAGAGACGTTAATTCCCTCCCTCTCCCTCGTAAAAAAAAGATTGGAAGAAGAATGAATAGGATTTAGTTATGTAAAAGATATTTATTTAAATTTATTATAATTTTTAAAATTATTTCATTTGCAGAGATTTGCTCTACAGAAGTTAGACCCGTTCGACTCACTTCGTTCGCTCAGGGTGACTGCAGTCGGGAGGATTTTATTTGCCTAGACTATGTTAAATATAGGTAGAGATCCTTCGACTTCGACGGTAAACCGCCTCCGCTCAGGATGACCCGTTGGGATGATTTTCGTTCGCTCAGTGTAACTGTAGTTGGAAAGTTCATTGTAGCGTCGAAACCCTAGCCGAAATCTTCGATTTCGTAGCAGGTCTCGTGCAAAGAGTTCCAAAGAAGCCGAATGAAATGAAGGCTGATTTGTAGAACTCGACTGCTCGGCTGTGGAACCTAGAAGGTTCCGCTACAAAGGCAAATTGGAATTGATGTTGCTGTACGCCTTGCAGCTGATAGAAAATAATGTAGTATCGAGACTTATGGAAGCAAGTTGCTTCCGCTACAAATATAATTCTTAATTTATGTTGTTTTACGGCTACGCCTAAATAAGATGATTCGTTCACCAAAGATAAACGGAAGAAGATTGCTCTCGCTACAAAATTCTTTCCCCCACTAAAAAATCAGATGCAAAAACATCTGATTTTATTTTTTATATCTTTTCTATTATTATATCTGTGCCGTCTTTAAATTCGATTCTCCATGATGGTATGGCTCTTCCTCTTAGTGCTTTGGTTATATCATCTAGGTACCCTTGTTCTTCTGGGTCGAAGTAGTAGCACGGTTCTATCTTTACTATGGTCTTCTTATTTATATTCTGTCTATCTAGCAGTGTAAGTAGTGCCTTTGATGCTGATCCTGTGCTAAGCTTCTTTCCCGATTGTTCTACTACGTTTAGCCAAAGCCTATCCATCTTTTGAATTCCATCGACGTTTAATGTGAAGTTGGTGTAGGATGTTTCCAGTAGTTTTTGGTCGTGGGACTTTCTATATTCTATATCGTATGTGCCGTCGTCGTTTCGCTCTGATCTTACTAGTATTAGGTCGTCACTTTTAAATTCGTGCTTTAATAGAAAATCCTTGGTCGCTTCTATTGCGCTTTCGATATTTTCTACTGTGTATCCCTTTGGGTTTTGGTCTTCAAAGATGATTCTTCTTCTATTGATAAGTATTAAGGTTTTGTCCTTGTCCCTTATAATTCCATTTTCCCCTTGGTTTTCCTCGACTTCTGCTATTCCTTTAAAGAATACTTTTTTTAAATCTTCTATTTCACTGGTTTCAAATTCCACGCTCAATGTGTTCATGTTGTAATTCTGTCTTGGAATTTCCGTTTCTACTTCTATATTTTTAGTTTTAAGTAGCTCCACTGTCTTTTCTATGAATTGTCTTTCGTTGGTTGGGTCTCTGTAGGCGTATTCTTTTTTTAATATAAATCCGAATAGCACTATATTTGTGATTATTAGAGATATTATGATGATTTTCTTCGCTAGTTTTAAATCCATCAGATCACCCCTTTTACCACGTTTTCGTCCAGGTCGATGTAGTAGGTTTTTTCTTTGTAGCGAATCTTCATTCCAAGGATCAACTCTTCATTCTCTTCATCATCCATGTACACTAGGCTTACTCCGTCTACTTTTTCCACAACTTGTTGTACTGTCTCTGCGCCGAAGGCTTCAAGATTCTCACCGATTATATATTCAAAGTGTCTTAGCCTATGTGGGTACCTCACAAGATCTTCTGTGTCTGATCTTCTGTACCTCTCTTTGTAACTTCTTATGATGTCTGCTTCATTTTCTATTTCGATGTATGGGTTTTCGTCTTTTAGTGGTACTACTTGGATGCCGTCTTCTCTCTTTTCATATACAATCTTGGTTTTGCCATCCTTGTCATAGATGGATCTTAGGTAGTAGCCCTCTGTCCTTCCAGTCTTGTCAACTATGAAGTTTAAGCTGTTTATAAGCTTTGATGATTCGCTTATGTCATCTTCATTTTTCGCGTTTAGATCTTCGAATACCAAATGGCCATCGTTTAATATTTTAAATATAAGCGATTCATATACATAGATATCTTTTTCATCGTCTCTTATTTCTTTTATAAAGTCTATGTCCTTTGATATAAATCTCTGTGCCAATGTAATTCTTTCCTGGGTTGTCAAATCTTCGGCTCTATTTGTGTACTTAAATGACCTGGCATATACAAAGTCACCTACTGGTATAAATATATTCTTAGGTACGTGGTAGAGTTCGTAGATGGTCTTTGCTTCTATGAGTTCCTTGGTTTCTTTTGAACTTAGTATGGTTGATACTTTTATTTCTGAAGGAGTCTTGAGTTTAAAATGTTTCTCTCCTCCTGATAGAACTACTTTTTTGTCGGAAATATATATTTCATTTACTTTTAGGTTTAAACCTTCTGTATTTTCCGCAAGACCCATTGATTTTACAAAATCCTGGTCCTCGATATAGACTGCCATGGTCAAAACTATTGAGTCTTCTTCCTGTAATTTTAAATATTCTTCTCCGCTTATTTCAATAAAATCATCCTTGGTGTTCTTGGTGAAGATGGACGCTATCTGTGGAAGGAGTTTCTTAAATACTTCGTCGGTTTTATAGTCCAAAAAATGTTTTTTGTCCTTGTTGTAAACTACAACTCTAGGACTCAAAACTTTTCTAGCCATGTCTTCTGATTTAAACTCTTCTTTTACGAATATTTCTTCTGCTTTGTAACCGTATCCATTCCAGAGATAGAAGGTTTGAAATAGGGCTGCTGCTGCAAGAATAATTATAAGTACATTTCCTAATATTCTTTTCATGCTACACCTGGGAATCTAAGGGTCATCTTGGTTCCCACTCCTATTTCTGATTCGACGCTGATTCTGCCACCCATGGATTCCAAAATTTCTTTTGAAATGGATAGCCCTAGACCTGTGCCACCCATCTCTCTTGATCTGGATTTCTCAACTCTGTAGAATCTTTCAAAAATCTTGTTTAGATCTTCTCTTTGGATGCCGATTCCATTATCTTCTACGATTATTTCTACGCTTGCTCCTTCTGACTTGGCGCTGACATTGATCTCTCCACCCTTTCTCGTATACTTAAGTGCGTTTGAAAATATATTTCTAAATACTTGGTCCGCACCGTGTCTGTCAACATACATAGAGTTTATGTCCATTGGCACGTCCAATGTGACTTTGTGGTGCTTTTCCTTTATTAGCATATCCAGTGAATTTATATTTGTGGATAGAAAATCGTAGGTGTCCACCACTTCGTAGTTCCATTTAATTTCCTTGTAATCCATATTGGATAGTTGGAGTAGATCTGTTACAAGCCTTGCCATTCGGTTATTTTCTCTATCAATTACTCTAAGGAAATTTCTTATGGATTCAAGGTCCATATCCACATCGAGCATAGTTTCTGTATAGGACCCTATGGTTGTGATAGGAGTTTTGAGTTCGTGGCTCACATTTGCTACAAATTCTCTTCTCATGACATCGAGCCTGTGTTCCTCGTTGATATCTTGAAGCACAACGATTACTCCTAGAACTTTTCCTTCGCTTTTGTACGGAGCGTACTTTATTTTGTAAAATACATCCTTTATTTGTGCATTTACCTCGCCTGAAAGTGTGCTCACATCCTTGAAGTCGATGTCCGTTATATTTACCATTGAAAAATCCACCACAGATCCCACGTGATTTTTAGATAGGGATAGAATCTTCCTTGCTATTGGATTTGCATGGACTAGCCTTCTATTTCTGTCGATTGCGAGTACTCCTTCCGCCATGTAGTCGAAAATTGTGTTTAGCTTACTTCTTTCCAGCTCAAGTCTGTCGAAGGTATTTCCTAGATCCCTATTAAGTCCGTTAAACATTTTGGAAAGTTTGCCGATTTCGTCGTTTCCCTTTACTTCTATCTCTTGGTCGAAGTTTCCTTCACTCATCTTCTTTGCTGATGCTGTAAGTTCTTTTATCGGTTTGGTTACTGAACTTGCCATAAAGTACGCCATTACAGATGTGATTGCTAGTGCAACTGCCACTGCAGAGATGAAGATGGACCTTGCGTATCCAAGAACTGAATAGACAGATGAGAGGCTTGCCACCATGTAGAGTGATCCCAAAACCTCTGAGTTCTTGCCCATTATCGGCACTGCGTAGTGGAGTGTGTTTGAGGAACGATTCACATCTTCTACCAGGAGTTCCTTGCTCTCTCCTTGAAAAGATCCAAGGAGTAGCGATGGATCCATTAACGGATAGTTAAGTGCGTTTATATTTGTAAGTTCCTTTGTGTCCATCGATGAAGATGTGGCGATGATCCTAGGAAAGTCGCCTCCTTTAACCACAAATGCGCTGACATATGTAGGAAATGACCACACCTTTATCAGTTTATTTACTTCTTCTTCGTCTAAATTATCTTTTGAAAATATATCAGACCCTGCTCCCATAAATGAGTCGCCTGATTTGACCATTTCGTCCTTGATATTTTCAATCTGTTCAAATTCCAGTCTATTTAGTATAAATGTACCTACTATTGAAAGCACGATTAAAACTAGGACAAAGTAGAGTCCGATCAATCGAAATTTTATACTTTTAAACATTATCCACCAAAATAATATCCAACGCCACGTACTGTTACTATGTAACGGTAGTCCTTGTCCTTGTCTTCGATCTTTTCACGAAGCCTTCTCACTGTTACATCCACTGTACGAATGTCGCCGAAATATTCATATCCCCACACAGAAGATAGAAGCTCTTCCCTTGAAAATACCTTGCCTTCGTTCTGTGCCAAAAACTTTAGAAGTTCAAACTCACGAAGGGTAAGCTCTATGGTCTTGCCACGTTTTTTCACAAGGTAGCGTTCAAGATCTATTTCAAGATCTCCTCTTTCCATAATTTCCTCTTCTTCTGATTCTGCAACCTTAACTTCAACTTCTCTTCTTCTAAGGTTCGCCCTCACCCTTGCGATAAGCTCCCTCATGGAGAATGGTTTTACAACATAGTCATCTGCACCAAGCTCAAGGCCTAGGACTCTATCCACTTCGTCATCTTTTGCAGTTAGCATTATGACAGGGATGTAGCTAAATTTTCTAAGCTTTCTTAAGGTTTCAAATCCATCTAGCTTAGGCATCATCACGTCTAAGATAAGTAGATCGTATTCATTTTCTTTTAAAATCTCTAGACACTCTTCTCCATTTGAACATGTGTCGGCTTCGTAGCCTTCTCTCGTTAAATTAAATTTTATAATATCTGCTATTGCAGTTTCGTCGTCGCATATTAGTACTCTGCTCACAAAATCACTCCCATCTCAAATCTTTTCCGTAGAATTTAATAGGTATAAACTTTTCAAAGACCCTTGAAAATACTCTATCTGAATATGTGGATGCCAGCTCTTCTGGATCAAGGTTCGTTGAAAATAGACATTTCTTTCCGGATAAAAGTCTTAAATTTATAATATTAAAAAGTTCCGCCGCTACAAGTTTGCTGCTAAACTCACTTCCCAAATCATCTATGATCAAAAGATCGCAGCTAAGTAGGGCTTTGAATTTATTTTCATCAAAGTTATCATCCCTTCTAAATCTTCTCTCTTCCAAGAAGTCAAAGAGTTCCCAAGATGTTTGATACACCACACTGTGACCAGAATCTAGGATCTCTCTTGCGATACAGTTAAGCAGGAATGTCTTTCCCTGTCCAGTTGCACCATAGAAAAGTAGGTTTGAAAAACTTCTGTCCTCAAAGTTCTTTATAAATCCCCAACATAGATCAAGGATGAGATTCATGTTTTCCCTCGGGCTCGGAAGTCCTTCTATATAGACATCGTTTGAAAATTTCTCTATATTAAATGTCTCAAAATTTTCTGTTTCCATGCTATATTTTAAATTCGAGCTCTCGTAAAGGGTTGAGACCACTTTTTTATCAAAACAGCTGCATCTCTTGCCATCGGGTAAAATTCCAGTATCCTTGCAAGCCTTGCAACTGTATATTGGATCTAGAAAATCTATTGGAATATTGTGAGCCACTAGGAGTTCTTTTTTAAAGTCAGACAGTTCTTCGATTCTCTTCTTGTAGATATCGACTTCTTGTCCTTCTATGGACATAAGCGCAGCCTTTATCCCCAATGATTTTATTTCAGAGTCCACATCCTTAAGCTCAGGGATGCTTTCGTAGAGAAACTTCTTTCTATTTTCAAGTTCTCTTTCGTTTTCTTCCCTAAGATTTTCGTAGTATTCTCCAATCTTTCTATACACGTTCATAATATCACCTGTTTATCTTCTTCATCGCATCCATCATCTTCTGTCTTGCAATATTTTCTAGTTCTTCCTTTGAATATTTAGAAGTTTGATGGTTGGTGCTGGTGAAGTTCTTCTTTATATTTACCTTTGGAGGTTTCTTTTCGCTTCTTACCTCATCGAGGGTCTTGTATCCCTTTTTACGCCAATTTTCTATAACTCCATTTACGTATGCAACTGAAGGCGATTTTACATTTACCACCTTGGACGCTGCTTCCATGATCATTTCGTCGCTGAAGTCGTCGTACCAAGAGTTGATCATTTCGAAATCATACTTGTTGAATTCTTTCTTTGAAAGTCCAATTGCTTTCATAATCTTATTGTATCTGAAGTATTTTTCTTCGTGGGTTCTATTGTATTCGTCCAGATCTTCCAAGGTTCTTATGTTTTTGTCTGCCCAGTTAAGCACGATCTTCTCAACGTATTTAATAGCATAGACTCCACGGATTTCCGATGCGAAGTAAAAGGCTTCCTCAATCATAAATAGAGGCATGTTGTAGATGGATGTCCAGTTGTATATGTTCATCTTTTCCGAAGACGAAATAGATTTTCTAAGGTAGAATTCTATATTTGAGAAGAATTCTGCCACCCTTGAATTGTCCAGTAGGTCGCTGACATCATTTTGCGCCGGCGCCACATTCCAAATATTGTCTATATATAGTTCTTTTAAATTTACGTAGCTATAGATATTTTCTTCGCATTCTGTGTCGATCTCTACGATTTGAAGGTCGCTCCAATATTTATAGGCTCTTCTAATATCCGATTCAGTCATTCCTAAGATATCCGCTAAATTCTTTTCTGTGATTGAGCCTCCCTTGTTTTCTTGAAGGAGTTTAAGTCCCATCAGATAGACTTTTACAAATGCACCGTCAGCGGAAGGCATAAAGTCATTTATAAATATATTTTCGATTATCGTGTAACCGAGATCTTTTTCTGTTTTTTTATATTTAATCATAGCACCACTTTTTTCATTAAATAATATCTGTGTAAGTTGATTCCAAGTATGTTAATTCTGTCTTTTCTTTCGACAAATTGTAGTATTCCCCTCGGCAAAGTTGTATACCAGGTGAGGACTCTTTTAAATCCTAGACTTTCGTAGAGATTTAAGGCACGAATATTGTCCGTATGTACCCTTAGGTAAAATTTCTTAATTCCGAGTTTTCTATAGTAATAAATCATGGTCTCCATAGCATCCCTGCCGTAACCTCTCTCTGTGTAGTCTGCTCCGATGGAAATTCCAAAGGAGGCAGATTTAAAGCGAGTGTTCACATTTTTAAGGGAGATAAATCCAATCCTCTCATCGCCTAAATTTATGGTGTAGTAGTAGGTGTGTCTTAGAGAAATCTTCTCCTTGTACCAACGCTCTACATCTTTTCTCGTCATATTTTTGAAATTGTAGTAGCGAAGGCGCTGGTCTTCGTGTTCATTATGATTTCTAAAACTCATTGCGTCATCAAGAGTAATAGCACTCATGTATACATTCTTTCCTTTAATCATACTACCCCCTTATATTATAACAGAAAAATCATTATAACTTTTACAGAAGAGTAATTCATTGTATAATAAAATAGAGGTGTATAATGGATTTTTTAAAAACTAAATTTGAAGGTCGCCAGGTTGCCAGGATGTTTCTCGACGGAATAATCGTAGGAATCTTCGCAGGACTTATTTCAGTTCTATATAGATTTATTCTAGCGTCTTTAGAAAAGTATAGATATATTTTCTTCGACGGTTCAACTAGGGCGATTCTTGCAATCTTAATCGTATTTCCAATATTTGCAATTATAATTACAAAACTTTTGAAATGGGCACCCCTTAGCGGCGGTTCCGGAATTCCACAAATAAGAGGAGAAGTCATCGGTCGTTTCGACATGGATGAAAATAAAACCATAGTCTCCAAACTAGTGGGAGGATCCCTCGGAGCATTTGCAGGACTGAGCCTCGGAAGAGAAGGTCCAAGCATCCAGCTCGGCGGTTCCATCGGAAAAGTCATGGGCAAGATTTTAAAAAGAGATGAAGTTGAAATGAGTTTCATGGTTACAGCAGGAGCGTCAGCAGGACTTGCAGCGGCATTTAACGCGCCCATCTCCGGCACACTTTTCGCCCTTGAAGAAGTGCACAAATCTTTTTCAAGATTTATCCTAGTGCCATGTATCATCGCATCTGTAATAGCAAACTATGTATCCTATACGATTATGGGATTTGAACCATCCCTATCATTTAGATTTGTACAGTACCTTCCACTTAATAAAATATATATCGGTATCATCATCGGAATATTTTCTGGAATCGTAGGAGTAATATTTAACAAAGGCCTGGTCGGTTCACAAAAGCTATATAAAAAACTCGATTCACTATTTGTAAGAATCTTAATCGCCCTGGGGATCTCTGCAATTTTAGGCTACACCATAAAAGAAGTCCTAGGCGGAGGTCATGGAGTGTTAGAAGAAATCGCAAAATCAAGACTACCACTTATGTTTTTAGTACAGATTTTGGTATTTAAACTAATATTTACCTGGACCAGCTACGGCTCCGGAGCCCAAGGCGGAATATTTTTGCCAGTCCTAGTCATCGGCGGAGTAACAGGAGCGATCGTCTACTATATTTTTAAAGGACAAGTGCCGGAAGAATTCTATGTAAACTTTGTAATTCTCGGCATGTGCGGTGTGCTCACATCAGTAGTAAGAGCGCCGATAATGAGTATCCTACTCGTCAGTGAGATGACAGGATCATTTGCCCACTTAATATTTTTGACCACAGCGGCAATGGTTTCATTCTTGGTGGCAGAGCTAATGGAAAATCCTCCAATCTATGAATCCCTTTATGATGGAATCATAAAATCTCAAGGAGATGAAGTCACAGAATATAACACCAGCTACAAAATGTATGAGTATAATGTAACAGAAAACGGAAAATTAAAAGACAAACTCATAAAAGATATCTCCTTCCCAGTAAATCTAATGATTGTGGAAATAGAAAGAGGAGCAGAAAAA
>QWCE01003004.1_pt1 | contig 19479 bp, 15 predicted proteins | sample 1972531 | NCBI WGS metagenome assembly QWCE01 (sample SAMN09866716, study PRJNA288562) | Human gut metagenome isolate term4_stool, whole genome shotgun sequencing... | reverse complement strand
AACTTCGTCGCCAAAGCCCCACACCTCGTCGATTAATTGGCTTCGCAACAATTGTCTGCCCCGATGTGCCAATAGCATGGCCAGCAGATCAAATTCCTGCCTGTTTAAGTCCACGGCATCGCCCCGCAAGATTACCATCTTCGATTGCCTGTCCAAGATCAGCTCTTTAAATTCCAACAACTCTTCTTCCGGCACGCGACGCTTAAAAAGATTGTCAATTCGCGCCTTCAGTACGGGAAGGGAAAATGGCTTCGCCACGTATTCATCGGCCCCTTGAGACAAGCCCTTCACGACATAGTCTTCGTCGCCTTTTACCGTCAACATGAGAATGGGCAGTTTAGAAAAGGAACGGACCCAATTTAAAAAATCGAAACCCGATCCATCGGGAAGATTTACATCGAGAATGAGCAGATCGGCGGAGCGTATTTGCTCTTCGCCCACATCGCCTAGTCGACTCGCTGCCACCACATCCATGTCGTACCGAGTCAGATACGTTTTCACGCCGTAGACAATGGTCTCGTCGTCTTCGATCATCAGTATCTTCAATGGTCGCCTCCCTTTACAACAGCCCCAAGATTTCATCCAGCTTCTTCATATCCAGGGCCTCTTCCACCACAGCCGCCAGTTTTTCGATCTGGCTGTCTTTAAAGGCGGCGTAGTCCATCGCTTCTTTCGGCGGCAGATTTTTTTCTTTCTTTAGTGCGGCCACGATCTCTTCGGCTATGTGAGGGGCGTCGAAAAAGCCGTGAATGTAGGTGCCGTAGAATCTTCCGTCTTTTACGATGCCGCCGGATTCCGTCAGTTTTTCTATTTCGCCGGTCTCTTTTATCTCGCTTTGCCCCATATGAATTTCATAGCCCGCCACTTTTTTTCCGTTCAGATTTTTCAGTAGACCCTCGGAAGGGGCAATCGTCGTTTCCACGCGGCACTGCTTCTTTTCTTTTGAAAAGACGGTGTCCATGGGAAAGAGCTTAAGCCCTTCCATGGTGCCGCCGCTTTCCACTCCCTCAGGATCGGAGAGGGTGTCCCCCATCATTTGAAATCCGCCGCAAATGGAAAAGATAATGCCGCCTCTCTCCGCGTGGCGCAGAATTCGGGCATAGATCCCCGTTTCTTTCAGCCATTTTAAGTCGGCCATGGTGTTTTTCGTCCCGGGGATGATCAAGAGATCCGGCTCGCCGAATTCTTCCACCCGTGTAATGGCGCGAACGGAAACGTCGGCCATCATTTGAAAAGGCGCCACGTCGGTGACATTGGAGATGTGGGGAAGGCGTATGACGGCGATGTCCACGGCTCCACGATCCGTCTCGTGAAATTCCATGGCCAGGGAATCTTCCGCTTCCAGTCGCACGTCGGCATAGGGCACGACGCCGAGGACGGGAACGCCGGTGCATTCCTCTAATATTTTGAGCCCCGGCTCCAGTATGGACACGTCGCCGCGGAAGCGGTTCACGACGATGCCCTTGAGTCTTCTTCGCTCGTCCTCGTCGAAGAGCTCCCATGTGCCCACCACAGAGGCGAACATGCCGCCGCGATCGATGTCGGCGATAAGAATAGCGGGAATGTCCGCCGCCTTGGCAAAGCCCATGTTTACCATGTCCACGCTTTTTAAATTGATCTCCGATGCGCTCCCCGCTCCTTCGCACAAGACGAAGTCAAATTCATCGGCCAAGGATTCGTAGGCCGCCAGGGCCTTGGGAAATAGCTTCTTCTTTTCGGCGTAGTAGGCGCGGGTCTCGAGATTTTTGTAGACGCGGCCATTTACGATGACCTGGCTCACTCCCGGCGCCGTGGGCTTTAAGAGGATCGGATTCATGCGCACGTCGGCGGGTATCCGCGCCGCCTCCGCCTGCACGATTTGCGCCCGCCCGATTTCCGATCCGTCGTCGGTGATGCCGCTGTTCAGTGCCATGTTCTGTGCCTTAAAGGGCGCCACACGGTAGCCTCTGTTGGCGTAGATTCGTAGAAGCGCCGCCACCATGGCGCTCTTTCCCGCGTTGGACGCCGTACCCAATACCATTAGCCCTGCCACATTGTCGCCTCCTTTAATGCCTGCAGAAAATTCTCTCTCAGTTTCTCGTTGCCGCTTAAGTGAAGTTGCGGATAGCCTGCATAAATATTTTTTCCGTGATACGCCGTGCGCCTCTTTCCTCTGCCACCCGGCTTTTGGATGAGAAGGTCGTCCCCCTCCTCATCGGCGGCGCTGTAATGAAATTCGTGGACGGGAGCCGACTCGCCTGCCTTTAATAAGAGACCGTCTTCTTCCGCCGTGATCACTTGATAGCCGAAATGCTGCAGGCGATCGGTCATTTTCGCCTCGCCGGGAAAGAACCCGAAGGCTTCGCTACCGTCGATTTTTTCGAGAAGGCTCATAAAGCCGCCTCCCTCGGCTACGATGACGCCGCCACCTTCGACAAAGGATTTTAAATCCCGGGCAAGGGCTTTATTTTTCGCCAAAACTTCTTCGTGTAGCTCCGGATAGCCGCCGCCCAGGTAAACGCCGCAGATTCCTTTCGGCAGAGGATCCGCGAGGGGCGAGAATGGAATCCATTCCACGCCGCGCTCGGCGAGATCGTCGAGGACGTCTTCGTAATAAAAGAAAAAGGCCTCGTCTTTTGCAATGGCCACGGGAATTTTTTTCCGCAAAGGATCAATCGCCACTTCGCGACCCACTGACTCCGTTTCGCAGGCGGCGAGGAGCCCGTCTAAATCCACGTAGTTTTCCACGACATCCGCCCATGTTTCGGCAAAGGCGCGAAAATTTTCGATCTCCTCCGGACGGTGCAGGCCCAAATGGCGCTCGGGCAAATCCCGATCCAAATCGGGAATGCAGCCGAAGAGGGGAAGTCCCGTGGCTTCTTTAATGATTTTTTCGTAGTAAGAGGCCATGGCGGGCTTCGTGTGATTTAAAATCACGCCTGAAATGGTATTTTCCTCATAATTTAAAAATCCCTGAAGCTCCGCGCCGAGGCTGGCGCCCTTGCCGCGTCCCGATGCGATGAAAACCGTCGGCGTCTTGGTGAAATTCGCCATCTCCGCAGCCGAACACTTCGTCGTGGTGGCCATGCCGTCGTAGTAGCCCATGGCCCCTTCCATGACGACGACGTCTCTTGTTTCCAATCGGGCCATAAGGTGAAGAATGTAATCGTCATCCATCAAATGACGATCCAGATTCACGCCGTAGGCCCCGAGCGCCCGATGATACATGGGGTCGATGTAATCGGGCCCGATCTTCGCCGAGGCCACCGTCATGCCCCGGCGAATGAGGGCGCCGATGATCCCCATGGTGATGGAGGTCTTTCCCGCACCGGAATGGCCTGCGGATAATAACATGCGCTTCATCATATCACCTGCTCGTAGGCCACCCGCTCGGTGCCGTCGGCCACGGTAATGACGCCGCAGTAAGTAAAGCCCGCCGACTCGATTAAGCCCCGCATGCGGAAATTGTCCGCGTGGGTGTCGATGCGAATGGCGGGTATGCCCTTAAACTTTGCATAGGCGAAAATCCGCTCCATCATGCGTCGGCTCATGCCCTCGCCCTTCCTGTTGTCGTCCACGACAAATTGATGGACGGTGAGGTAGTCGCCATCCGTGAGCCACTTGCCGTCGATGACATCGTAAGTCGGGTCCGCCCCCTCTTTTAACACGGCCATGCCGACGACAGTATCGTCTTTAAAGAAATAGCAACAGCCGGCTTTAATATTTTCCGAGAGATCTTCCGGCGTAGGATCCTTTCCCTGCCATTGATCCACGCCGTCGGCCTTTAAGGCGGCTCGGGCCTCGTCGATCAGGTTTACGACGCGAGGCAAATCTTCTTCTCTTGCCTTCACGAGAGCGAGAGGCATTTTTTTAAAGTAAGGCACGGTTTTGTCCATGGCCATCTTCGCCCCGTCGACGACTGTATCCGCGACGAAAATATGAAGCCCCTTCGCTTCCGCCTCTCTCAGCGCCGTGGTAAATTCAGGGTCCGTCTCTTCGTTCGACGTAAAGCCCCATATGCCTTTCATCTGCACCACAAATAAAACGCCGCAGCATTCGCCCGCCTCGGCCATCTCGCCGAGTTCTCGAATGTGCTTCGCGCCGCGTACCGTGGGCGCGTCGGGAAATTTCGCCAGGCCGTCTTCTTCCAAGGTGACGCCCTTCACTTCCAAAAAGCCCTCGCCCTCTGTGCCTTTGAGGTAAAAGTCGAAGCGACTGTCTCCGTGCTTTACTTCCCGCTCATAGGACGTGATTTTCCCGAAGCCCTTTAGATAAGGCGCGCCGTCGAAATACTCCGCCGCCAATTGATTGGGGGCCTGTGAGTCGATGTTTATGGGATTTTCTCCCTTATAAACGGTGACCAGACTGTATGGCGTCTTTCGCTTTTTCGCGGGATCCGCCCCCTCGAGAAGCACGTTTGCACCGGGAACGAATAGCTCACGACATCGCCCGGTATTGGGCACGTGAACCCGAATCCCTTCGCCGTTTTTTTCTACCATAGCAATGAAGCGATTTTCCCTGTTAAGAAAAATCGCTTCTTCCATGCGTTTATATTTCATTCTGCATCCTTTTGTTTAAAATGCCAAATCAAGTAGCCCACGGCCAATACCGCCAAGAGAGCCACGATGGCGTACTTGTAATAATCCAAATAGGTGAGGATTACATGCCAATTTTCGCCGGTTTTGTAGCCGAGAAAAGTGAGCACGCAGTTCCATACGAAGGAACCCGCCGCCGTAAGTAAGGAAAACACGGAAAGCCGCATGGATACCATGCCGGCGGGAATGGAGATCAGGCTGCGAACCACGGGCACGCAGCGACCCACGAGGACGAGGGCCTTGCCCTTGTGCTCGAATGTGTTGACCACGCCCATAATTTCCTTTTTCTTAAAGCCCAACCTTCCCATCCAACCATGCTCGGCGGAGCCGTAAATTTTTTCCGTGGGAACCAGGCGCCCGATTCCGTAGAGAATGTAAGCGCCTAAAAGAGATCCCGCCGTGGCCGACAAGGTGGTGGGAAGAAAGGCGAGATTGCCCCGCCCGACGAAGAAGCCGCCGAGGAGCAAAATCACTTCCGATGGAATGGGCGGAAACACATTTTCAATAAAAATCAATGCGAAGACGGCCAGGTACCCGTAATCGGTGATGGCCGAGGTGATCACACGTTCCACTGAACATTCCCCTTTTTATTGCTTAAGAAATTTCACGAGCATTTCGTTGGCCATTTGAGGATTGGCCTTGCCGCGACTTTTCTTCATCACTTGGCCCACGAGGAAGCCGACGACGCGGTCCTTGCCCGCCTTAAATTGTTCCACGGACTCGGGATTCTCTTCCAAGACTTCCTTGACCATGGCTTCGATTTCAGACGCGTCGCCGATTTGTACGAGGCCCTCTTCCTCGATGATTGCCTTGGGCTTTTTGCCTTCTTCGCACATTTTGCGGAAAACTTTCTTCCCGGCATTGTTATTGATCTTGCCGGATTTAATTTGTTCGAGAAGGTAGGCGAAATCCTTTCCTTCGAAGGGAACATTCATTTCCCCGTCGTCGGTGACTTCCACGCGGCGCAGAAATTCCGTCATAAACCAATTGGAAAGCATGTCGTAGTCCGTAAAGTGCTTCGCCACTTCTTCATAGAAGTCGGCGACTTTTTTCGAACCGCAAATAACTTTCGCGTCGTATTCTTTCAGACCGTAGGTGTCCATAAAGCGGGCGATCTTCACATCGGGAAGCTCCGCCATGCCTGCGCGCACCTTTTCAATCCATTCGTCGTCGATAAACAGCGGGCCCAGATCCCCTTCCGGCGCGAAGCGATAGTCGCTGGCCGTGTACTTCACACGCATAACCACGGTTTTGTTTTCCGCGTCGTCCCAGCGGCGGGTGGCGCGAAGTTCCGTCTCTCCCTTTTCCATAAGCTCGATTTGACGGGCCACTTCGTAGTCGATGGCCTTTTCAACGGCGCGGAAGGAGTTCAGATTCTTCACTTCGGAAATGGCGCTTCGCTCCCCGGTTTCCGTGTTCTTAATATTGACATTGACGTCGCAGCGCAGGGAGCCTTCTTCCATCTTCACGTCGCTGACTTCCAAATAGCGCAGGGTATTTCTCAGTTTTTCCAAGAACAGGCGCGCTTCCAGACCCGACGCCATGTCCGGATCGGAGACGATTTCCACCAAGGGCACGCCGCAGCGATTGTAGTCCATGAGGGTGGTGCCGTTTTCCGTGTGGAGGCTCTTGCCCGTATCCTCTTCCAATTGAATTTGATGGATGCCGATCTTTTTCGGGCCGTCATCGGTTTCGATTTCAATGTAGCCGTCGTTGGCTACGGCCTCGTCCGTTTGGGTAATTTGATAGCCCTTGGTTAAGTCGGGATAAAAGTAATTCTTTCTGGAGAAGGTGGATTTATGATTGATGCGCATGTGAAATGCCGTAGCGATTTCAATGGCCCGCTCCACGGCGCCCTTGTTCAACACAGGTGTAGCGCCGGGAAGACCCAAGCACACCGGGCAGGTGCAGGTGTTGGGCTCTCTGCCGTAGGCATTTTCACAGCCGCAGAAGGCTTTGGTCTTTGTGGATAATTCGACGTGGATTTCCAATCCCACGATTGTCTTGTAACCCATTAGATATTTCCCTCCAATTCTTTCGCCGTGGCAATGGCTTGATTGTCGTGGCTCTTTTTCGGAATGATTTGAATCCCTACGGGAAGTCCGTCTTTCGTCGATGCGGGCACGCTAATGCCGCCGGTACCGATGAGGTTGACGGGAACGGTAAACAAATCCAGCATGTAGATTTGTACCGGCGTCATGTTTTTGTCGATGGGCAACGCCACCGTCGGCGACGTGGGGCAGAGGATCACGTCGTGGGTTTCGAATACTTCGTTGAATTCACTCATCATGCAGTGACGCATTTCCAGGGATTGCTCGAAGTATTCCTTGGAGTGATCCATGCTCATAATGTAGGAGCCGATCATAATCCGGCGCTTCACTTCGTCTCCGAAGCCTTCGCTGCGGGTTTTGATGTAGAGCTCGTCGATATTGTCGTAATCGTCGGCGATAAAGCCGTATAAGATGCCGTCGAAGCGGCTCATGTTCGGCGCGATTTCCCCGTTGACCAAAATATGGTACACGGCGATGGCCAGATCCAAGCTCTCGATGTGTACGTATTCCACTTCAGCACCCTGATCCCGCATAAAGTCCACAGTGCGTTGGAAGGCGTCTCTCACGGGCTCTTCCACTTCAAAGGTCTTAAAGGTGTCGGGAATGGCGACCTTTAATTGGCTTAAAGGTTTCGCCGCTTTTACAGCTTCGGCGTTCAGGGAATCGTTGCCGATGCAGGTGGCATCGCGCAGGTCGGAGCCTTCCAGAATTTCCAGGACGTATTCCACATCGTCGACGGTGTGGGCCAAGACGCCCACTTGATCGAAGGTGTTGGCCATGGAAGACACGCCGTAGCGGGAAATGCTTCCGTGGGAGGGCTTCATGCCCACGACGCCGCAGAAGGACGCCGGTTGACGCACGGATCCGCCGGTGTCGGTTCCCAGGCTGATGGAGCAGAAGTTTGCCGACACAGCCGCCGCGCTTCCGCCGGAGGAACCGCCGGAGACGCGGGTGCGGTCCACGGGATTTTTCGTGGTGCCGAAGTAAGAAGTCTTCGTGGAGGAGCCCATGGCGAATTCATCCAAGTTGACCTTGCCGATAATAATGGCATCCGCCGCCTTTAACTTCGTCGTAACCACGGCATCGTAGGGCGAAACAAATTCCGCGAGCATTTTCGAGGCGCAGGTCATGAGGACGTCTTTCATGGCGATATTGTCTTTTAATGTAACGACCATGCCGGCCATTTTGCCGAGTTCTTCACCTTTTTCCCTTTTCTCGTCCAATTCCTTGGCCTTTTCAAGGGCGATTTCGTCGGTAAGGGTAATAAAGACATTTAAATCCTCTTCGTCCCGCTTGATGTTTTCTAAATAGGCTTCTACCAATTCCGTACAGGTGATTTTCCCGTCGAGAAAAAGTTGTCTGGTTTCCAAGCCGCTTAATTGGGTCAGATTCATGAGGCCTCCTTATTCCACAAATTTAATGATTTCGAAGTAGCCGTACTTCACGGCCACGGCATTGCCTGTGGCGTCTTCCCGCTCCAGAGACGGGCGAATTTCGTCCTCCCGCAGGCGATTGGGCAAGACGTTCGTATGGAAGGTGGGCGAACAGTGCACTTTCGCCTGTTTGATCGTATCCATCAAATCCATGGTGTCGGAAAATTCTTTTTCCATGGCTTCCAATTCTTCGTCAGTGAAGTAAAGTTTGGATATTTCCGCAATATGTCTGATTTCGTCTTTTTTCATAGGAGGTCTCCCCACTTTCTGTTAAAGGCTTCTTCCGATAAGACGGGTACGCCTAATTTCTCCGCTTTTTCCGCTTTCGATCCCGCCGCATCGCCTGCGAGAACGAGATCGGTATTTTTCGACACGGATCCGGTTACCTTCGCGCCTTCCGCTTCCAGGGCCGCTTTTACTTCGCTTCTCGGCCTGGACAAGGTGCCAGTAAGCACCACGGTCATGCCGTCGAGGACGCCGGATTTTTTCGATTGCTCGTAGATCAGCTCGATCCCTGCATCCATTACATCGTGGACGTAGCCGCCGATAACGGGATCGGTGAAGAAGAGGCGAATCTCTCTCGCCGTCTCCGGGCCGATCTCTTCAATGGTCACAAGCTCCGCTACTTCGGCCTTTGCCAGGGCGTCGAAATCGGCGAAGTGATCCGCCAGATCGCCGGCGGTTTTAATGCCCACCTGACCGATGCCCAAGGCATAGATAAAGCGCTTGAAACTGATTTTTTTTGATTCCTCGATGGCGTTTAAAAGATTGTCCGCCTTTTTTTCGCCGAAACCCTCGAGGCCCATGAGCTCTTCCCGCTTCAGTGCGTAAATATCGGGAATTTCGTGCAAAAGACCTGCGGCGATTAATTTTGCCGCCGTCTTTTCGCTGAGCCCCGTAATGTCCATGGCATCGCGGGAGGCGAAGTGATCGATCCGCGCCACCAATTGGGGCTCGCAACCGATGGTGTTGGGGCAGAAGCTGTGCACGCCTTTTTGCACCAGCTCCGTGGCGCAGGCGGGACATTTGGTGATCATCTCTATTCTATCACCTTCTTCGCCGATTCCCTCTAAAATTTCGGGAATCACGTCATTGCTTCGCCTTAAAAGCACGTCGCCCCCGATGCGCACATCCTTTCTCAGAATGTCGTCGTAATTATTCAAGGTGGCCCGCTGAATGGTCACGCCGTCGATGTCCACAGGCGCCAGGATGGCCGTGGGCGTCACTTTCCCCGTGCGGCCAACATTCCATTCCACGTCGAGAAGTTTCGTGACCACTTCCTTCGCCTCGAATTTATAGGCGATGGCCCAGCGGGGAAATTTCACCGTGTAGCCCAAGGATTCGCGCTTGGTAACGTCGTTGATTTTGAGGACGATGCCGTCGATCATGACGTCCAGCCGGTCGCGGGCGTTTTCCACTTCGTCGATGTAATCCAAAATGCCGTGAAAATCTTCGCAACGGCGGGTCATGGGATGGACGAGAAAGCCCTGTTCTTTTAAAAAGGCCTTCACGTCTTCGTCGGTCTCGAAAACCATGCCCTCGGCATCGGTGAGATTATATAAGTAGGCCGTGAGCCTGCGCCGCCTGGTTTCCTTGGGATCGAGATTTCTCAAGGCGCCGGCGGCACCGTTTCTCGGATTTTTTAAGGGCTCCGGCGCCGTTTCGTTGTATTTTTTAAGACTCTTATAAGGCATAAGCCCTTCGCCCTGCACCACCAAATGGCCCGTAAAGGGAATGCTTAAGGGCACGGTGGATATGGTGACCACCTGCTCCGTAATCACTTCGCCCACGGTGCCGTTGCCACGGGTGACGGCGCGGGTGAGCTTGCCGTCGTCGTAGGTCAGGGAAATGGTGAGCCCGTCGAACTTCAGCTCCGCCATATAGCCCTTGTCGTCGGCCCCGGCTGCGTGCATGCGATCGCACCAGGCCTTGAGCCGCTCATAGCTTTGGGCCTTGTCCAGGGAATAGAGAGGCCTTTCATGGGTAAACTTTTCAAAGCCTTCCAAGAGATCCCCGCCGACGCGACGGGTGGGAGAATCGTTCGCCACTTCCCCCGTCTCCTTCTCCATGGCCACGAGCTTGTCGTAGAGGGCGTCGTAGGTTTTGTCGTCCACCAAAGGCGCGTCCAAGGTGTAGTAGGCGTGGGCCCAGGTATTTAATTGGTCGATGATCCCTCGCATCTTCTCCATCTTATTCCTTCTTTCGAATGGGCGCCACCTTCAGGTTCAAGGTCTTCAGCCCCTTGCCCTCAAAGGAAATGACGCCTTCGTCGCCTTTTAACTGCACGAGCATCCCCTCGCCCCATTTCTTGTGAACGATCGTGTCGCCGACGCTTAATGCAGGGAGCGGCTCCGATTTTTTCATCGGCTTCGTCTCCGACGCAACCGCCCCGGTGTAAATGTCGTGGCGACTCTTTAAATCCTTTTTCCGCGGCGCTTCTTCATGGACGGTGATTCTATCTTGGATTTCTTCCACAAAGCGGCTTTTCATGGCGCTGTTGCGCTTGCCGTAGAGGGTGCGGGACTTGGCCGAAGAAAGGAATAGCTTCTCTTCCGCCCGGGTCACCGCCACATACATGAGCCTGCGTTCCTCTTCCATGCTTTCCTCGTCGTCGTAGCTTCTCGAGGTGGGGAACAGTCGCTCTTCAAGGCCCACCACGAAGACCACGGGAAATTCCAAGCCCTTGGCACCGTGAATGGTCATGAGCTTGACGGCGTGGGATTCGTCGTCCAATTCATTTTTATCGGAAATCAAACTGAGGTTGCCCAGGTAATCGGTAAGGCTCATTTCCGGATTGGATTCTTCGAATTCCGCCGCCGCGGAGATAAATTCCTCCACGTTTTCCAATCGGGTGCGGGATTCCACCGTGTCTTCCCGCTTCAGCTCGTCGGCATAGCCGCTTTCAAACAAAATCGCTTCCACCAACTCCGCCAGGCTGAGCTCTGCCGCCTTGTTTTGCAGAAGGTGGATCAAATTTACAAATTCGCAGATGTTTTTTTGTGCGCGAATTTTCAACTCCGGATACGACTCCAACTCTTCCATAAGGGCGAAGAGGCTCATGCCACGCTCGGCCGAAAAGGCGCGAAGCTTTTCTAAAGTCGTATCACCTATACCCCTTTTCGGCACGTTCACGATGCGGCTGATATTGATGTCGTCTTTCGGATTGTTTACTGCCGCCAAATAGGCGATGACATCCTTGATTTCCCTGCGGTCGTAAAAGCGCAGACCGCCCACGACGCGGTAGGGAATCCCTTCCCGCATAAGGGCTTCCTCAAAGCCCCGAGACTGGGCGTTGGTGCGATACAGTATCGCCATATCCCCGTAGGCCGTGCCCTTGTAATTTAAGTGCTGCATCTTTTGCACTACGGCCAATTCCTCTTCGGAGCTGTGGTAGAATTCCCGGTAGATCACGGGATCGCCGCCGCTTTTCGCCGTCCATAAATTCTTTTCTTTCAGCGTGGGATTGTTGGCGATGAGGGCATTGGCGCAGTCCAAAATGGGCGTGGTGGAACGGTAGTTTTGCTCCAGTAATATGGTCTTCGCGCCGGGAAAATCTTTCTCGAAGGAAAGAATATTGCCGATGTCCGCGCCCCGCCAGCGATAGATGGATTGATCGTTGTCGCCGACGACGGTGAGGTTTTTCGCCTTGGCCGAGAGCATTTTGACCAGTAAGTATTGAATGTGGTTCGTGTCCTGGTATTCGTCCACGAAAATGTATTCGAATTTCTGTTGGTAATAGGCCAGCACGTCGGCCTTCAGCTGAAAGAGCTCCACGGTCTTTACCAAGAGATCATCGAAATCCAGGGCGTTGTTTTCCCGCTTCTTCTTTTCGTAGAGACGGTAGACCTCCGCCGTTTGCCGTCCGTAGAAATCGCCGAAATTTTCCTTCATGGCACTGTCCGCATCTGTGCCTTCGTTTTTCCAGGAGGAAATTTGGCTCAAGAGGCCGTAGGGCTTAAACATTTCCTTGCTGATGTTTAGTTCCTTCATGCACTCCTTAATAAGGGTCTTTTGATCGGCGCTGTCGTAAATGGCGAAGTTTTTGTCGTAGCCCAGGTAATGAATGTCACCGCGAAGAATGCGCACGCACATGGAGTGAAAGGTGCTGATCCACATGCCTTCGATGGTGCGGCCCAATTGCTTGGCCACCCGCTCCTTCATTTCCTTCGCTGCCTTGTTCGTAAAGGTGATGGCGAGAATGCGGTAGGGGGAGACGCCCATCTCTTCGATCAAATAGGCGATTTTTCCCGTGACCACGCGGGTCTTGCCGCTGCCGGCTCCGGCGAGCACCAAGAGAGGCCCCTCTGTGTGGAGTATGGCTTCTTTCTGACGATCATTGTAATTTTCTAACAAGACTATCCTCTTTCTCACTTTGAACTAAATCTCGGATCACTTTCGACGCCGCAATCAGCCCCGCCGCGGAAGGCACGAAGGAAATACTGGCCGGCGAACGTTCTTCAATGCCCTCGACCTTTTTAGGCTCTTCCGTGGAATAGACCACGGGAATGTCGCCGAGGCCCCGCTTCTTCATTTCCCTGCGCATCACGCGGGCCAGGGGACAGACTTTCGTTTCTGAAAGCATGGCGAGCTCGAGGGCCTCCGGATGCAGTTTGTTTCCCGCGCCCATGGCCGATAAGACGGGCACGGCACAAGACTTGGCCTTTTCGATGATTAAAAGTTTCGCCGTCACCTGGTCCACGGCATCCACCACGTAGTCGTAGTCCCTGAAGTCGATTTCCCCTGCGGTGGCTTCGTTATACATCATGGGATGGGTGCGCACCTCCGTCTCCGGCACGATGGATGCGATGCGCGCCTTCATAACATCCACTTTCAGCTCGCCCACGGTTTCTGTGGTGGCGATGATCTGGCGATTGATATTCGTCACATCCACCTTATCGTAATCCACGATGTCCAATCGGCCGACGCCGGCACGCGCCAATGCCTCGATGCAAAAGCCGCCGACGCCGCCGACGCCGAAAACGGCGACGCAAGATTCCTGAAGATGGTCCACGGCATCCGAGCCGATCAACCAACGCGTTCGCAAAAACGGATCCATAACTACCTCCCATACTAACACCTCATTATATCAAAAAAGACCCTATGGAGACAAACCATAGGGTCTTTTGTAAGAGTGGAAAGGTACTCACTATTTATCTCTGTATATTGGGAGGATAGTATTTCCACCCATTACGCGCAGGTTCGTGATTGTACCGCCTTCTGTTTCATCTTTGTAAAGATCGTAGACAACCGTTAATGACTTTGTGCCTCTCATCTTGTCAAATTCGTCAATTTCTACAAGACCTCTGAATTTATTGTCCTTGAAGTCCGTTGTTACACCTTCCAAGGTAAACTCGTATTCTCCGTAAGTTTTGCCGGCCGAAGCGATAACAGGGCCGCCATTCCAAGTGAAGCCCTCGTTGACTCGCTTCACTTCTTTAACATTGACGGTTTTGTCTTTTTCGAGCAATTCAGCCTTAACTGTAACTGCGACGACATTTTCGCCCTTGACTTCTAGTTCCAGGTAAACTTTCTTACCCATCAACTTTCCTGTTAAATCGTAAGCACTGATCGGCGAGGATGCCTTATCTTTCAATCCCCGGAAGGCAATGTCCTTAGCCAATAACTTGGTTTCTTTCTTACCATCCTGTTTTTGAATTTCGATGGTGCCATTACCGAAGGTGTTGTTGCTGACATTCACCAAAAAGCCTTCTAATTTACCTTCCGTAACGCCTGCTTCTTTAATTTGCAGATAATGTGTGGACAAGGTGAGGGGATAGCCCTTGTTTAAGCCCCTGGTCACTTCAGATAACTTCGCAGCTGCGTCACCCTTCGCTGTAAAGGAGATTTCCTTTTTGTTTGCAAGTTTTAATACCAAGGTAGAGGTTTCGCCGTAACCGTTGTAGGTATAGCTGACAAATTCGCCGTCCACCTTGCCGTTGTAGGGATAGACTTCCAATTCCTTCACTACGCCGTCTTGGGCCTTAAATACGACCATGTCCTTCGAACTGAGATATTTTAAGTCAAACTTCTTGCCGAAGCTGGTGATCGTAGCGTCCTTATCCATTTTAAAGCTTTCAGTCTTTTCTGCCTTAAAACTTTCGTCCATGGGCGCATCTTTTTTCGTGGAGTAGGCGATTTGAATTTCGTTGTTTTTAAAGCCGTCGACCATTCCCACGCCGCTCAACTCGGTGCTGACAACGTCAACGGATACCGCTTGATAGGGCGCGATGCTGCCGCTTTGGGGGAAGGCTTTTACTTTTACCTTGCTGCCTGCATTTAGGTCTTCGGCCTTGGCGCTCTTGCCGTTAATGGTAATGACGGTGTCCTTCGAGAGAACGAAAGCTTGAGTCTTTCCGTCTTTGTCTTTAATGGACAGGGCGGGAACGTCGTTGTTTTTAACAATGGCTAAGACTTCCCCTTCAAAGGATTTGACGGATTTGTATTCGTAGCTCGTGTCCGTAATCTTCGCCATTTGGTCTCTTTGCAGAGGCAGGTTCCCCTTAAATTCAGCACCGGTACCGAATGCATTGAAGATGCCCGCATCGATCATGGATGCCAAGAGGCCCTTCACATCCACGTCGCCGATGAGCTCTTTCGACGTTTTGCCGATGGAGTCGATGTCGGTGACCTTAATATTGGACGTGTCTTTCTTCGGTTCAATGCGCAGGGCTTTGGCGTAGTAAACCAAGGCCAGTTCACGGCTGGGGAATTGATCGGCATTTCTTACATTGTTAATGTAATTCAGTTTGTACGCCGCTTTTAAATTACCTTCGGTGATGACATTGTTTTGAAGGGCGATACATACCGCGGGCTTTGCCCAGTTCGGCACCTTGTAAGCGTCGGCGATGTAGCCGTACGTTGCGATGGCCGAGGTCATTTCAGTACTCGTGGGATTTTGAACGCCTTTAAGGAGTTCCAGAATTTCCAAATAGCTGACATTACGCAGCGGCTTAAAGGTGCCGTCGTCGTAGCCTTTAATGATTCTCAAATCACTTAATTTCGAAATATAACTGTATGCCCAGTGATTAGCGCCGACGTCTTTAAAGTTTGCAGCTTGTGCCGCAAAAGGTGTCGTCAATAATGCGCCTGCTAAGGCCAGAGTGGCCACTGCTTTTGCTTTGTTTTTCTTCATAGTTTCCTCCTAGAATTCTTATAAAAAATCCTACCTGTCCCTATTATAACATGGCAATCGCGCCTCGCTGTTACGTTTTTGTTTCATATAGGCGGGCGTTTCTCCTTTCCTTTGCTATAATAGAGAGAGTATGCATTGATCAATTAGGAGGGCTTATGCGATATTTTCCTCTCATGGTAGACACGCAAGATAAAAAAATGCTCGTCGTCGGCGGCGGGAAGGCGGCGGCCATAAAGATTCAGGGGCTCGTCGACTCCTCTTTTCTCTTTTACTGTTTAGCTCCCGCCTTTTGCGACGATCTAATAGCTTTAGCCGACGCTTATCCGGAGCGAATTTTTCTGAAGGAAAAAAAGGTCGACGGCGATTTCCGCTTTTTCGCCTACGACTATTTCATCGTCGCCACAGACGACGAAGCCTTAAATGCCGCCCTTCTTCGCCGCGCCAAGGCGGCATCGGTGCCGGTTCTTTCTACCTCGGATCCCGAGACCTCGGATTTTCACATGGCCTCGGTGCTCCGCCGCGGGCCCCTCGCAGTGAGCATTTCCGCGGACAATCCCACGGTGAGCAAGTATGTGAAGGTGGATATGGAGGAATTTCTTTCGAATTACGACGAAGAAAAGCTTTTTGAAATGAACCGCATACGAAGGCTTTTGGTGGAGCGAAAGAGCGCGCACATTTCGGAAATTATGGAAGAATTATGGAACGATGAGATAATTAGTAAAAATTACGGGGAGTCATTGGATGAAACTTAAAGTAGGAACGAGGGGCAGTAATCTGGCGAAGATTCAAGCCACGGCAGTGGTGGAGATTCTTAAGGAGGCGGGCCTGGACGCGGAGCTCGAGATCATTTCCACAAAAGGCGACCGCATCCAACACCTTCCCATCCACAAGGTGGGCAAAAACGGCGTCTTCGTCGGCGAATTAGAAGGTGCCCTTCGGGAGGGGGCGGTGGATATTGCCGTTCACTCATTAAAGGACATGCCTTCAAAAATCGCACCGGGCTTTACCCTGGCCCCGCCGCCTGCGGCCCCGGCGGACGTGGATGTGTTCGTGGGAACGGGCGACAATTTCAGGGAAGAGGACTTGGCCTCCATGGTCGTCGCCACGGGAAGCAATCGGCGCATCGCCCAGCTGAAGCACTTCTACCCCGACGTAAAGATCGTGCCCATTCGGGGCAATGTGGAAACACGCATCAATAAAGTGGAAAGCGGCCTGGCCGACGGCACCCTTCTCGCCTACGCCGGCCTTTTGCGGGCGGGGCTTGCCCATAAGGTGACCGCAGAGCTGGATCCTACGCGCTTTATCCCCTCGCCCTCCCAGGGCCTTTTGGGCATCGAGCTCGCCGAAGACCGGCGGGATCTTTTGAAGGTGTTTACCCAAGCTTCCGATCCCCGCGCCGCCTTTCGCATGAAGGTGGAGCGCAGCTTTCAGCGAGAATTAAACGCATCTTGCGCCTCGCCCATCGGCATTCATATCGAAGAGAAGGAGGGCGAAATCCTTCTTCACGGTTGCTTCGCAGAAACCGCCGAGGATCCTTTGATCTATGCCACGGTGGCCACGACGAAAGAAAAAGCCCCGGACGATGTCTTTGAATTGGTGCGAAAGGTGAAAGGCCATGAGTAAGTATCCCGTGATTCTGGCCGGCGCCGGCATCGGCGGCCGCGACAATATGACCCTTGCCCTCTACAAAGCCCTCGCTCGAGTCGATGTCATCGTCTACGACCGACTCATGGATCCGACGATTTTGGATTTCGCCCCCAATGCGGAAAAAATCTATGTCGGAAAAGCCGCCGAGAAACACACCATGGCCCAGGAGGATATTCAGACGCTTCTCGAAAAATATTACCGCGCCGGCAAACGGGTGATTCGCCTGAAGGGCGGCGATCCCTACGTCTTCGGCCGCGGAGGCGAAGAGGCCCTCTATCTTTCCGAGCGGTCCATTCCCTTTCGGGTGATTTCGGGGATCACCTCCGGCGTCGCCGTTCCCGCCATAGCGGGCATTCCCGTGACGCAGCGGGATGTGGCCACCTCCGTGTCCTTTATTACGGGCCACCGCGCCACAGGTGAAAATGATTTTTCCCCTTACGCAGCCGTGCCCGGAACCCTGGTCTTTTACATGGGACTGAGAAATTCCCGAAAAATCGCGATGGATCTTCTTGCGGGAGAAAAAGATCCGAAGACGCCCTTCGCCGTGCTGAAGGCTTCCGACGACGGCGAGGTAACGTCCTTTTACAGCAAGCTTGAAACTATCGCCGCCTCCGGCCTGCCCGAGCACATAACGAGCCCGGGGCTCATCGTCGTGGGGGATGTAGTAGATCTTCACGAAGATTTGCAGCCGATGAATCACTTGCCCTTGACCGGACGCAAAATTATTTTAACCGGGGAAGATCAGCACGCCATGGCCGAGGACCTGCAAGATGCGGGGGCCCATGTATTCTTGCGACCCATGATCGAAACCGAAGCTGTGAATCATTCGCTGTTCGAAAAGGATCTCGCGGATTTTTCCTACGACGCCTTGGTCTTTACGTCGAAAAACGCCGTAGATTATTTTTTCGATGCCTTTCTGAAAACCCGCGACATACGAGATCTCGCAGGCACTTCCATTTACGTCGTAGGCGAAAAAACAGCCTGCGCCCTGGCCCACTACGGCCTCCGCGCCGACGGTCATCCGGATACCTATGACGGCCGCCATTTAGCGGAATTTTTAAAAAACCGCGTGAATGCATCGAACCGCATCTACTACCCCCACGCCGCCGGAAGCGACCCCTATTTAGGGGATACGCTTCGAGAAATCGCCTGCACTACGGATCGCATTATTTACCGCAGCGTGGCACCCACAGACATCCACCCCCTTCCCGAGGCCTATGATGCAGTCGTCTTTTTATCTCCTTCCGCCGTGAAGCACTTCATCGCCGCCTACGGCCTCTCCTCTATTCCTCCAAGCTGCTTTGCCATCGGCGAGACGACGAAGGGAAGCCTTGTCAAATCCAGCATAAAAGAGGAAAATATTGTGACGGGAGAAAAAGCAACGCAAGAATCCCTCTGCGAAGCGGTCATCGAAAAGCTTTCGCGACGGGAAGCGGACCTCGAAAAATAAATCAGCGGGTTTTCCCCATGCAGATATCGGAGATAAAGGGAGCATATTATGATAAAAAACGACTTTCTCATGCAGCAAATCAAGGAGCTGATCCAATTTCTCTTGGGCCTTGCCTATCCCATGGGTTTCAGCGACGAGAAAAAAACCGAGACGCAGTCTTCTTCCATTTCGAAAAAACTCTATGCCCTCGCCCTTGAAGGCAAGTACGGCGAAGCGGAAGACGCCCTCTTCGACGCCTTCGACGAAGGCGAAGCGGATCTCGCCACGGGCATTCTCTTCTACGAATCCCTGCTTCGCGTCGACGAAAAAGAATTGCGAAAGGGCGATTTTTCCCTAAAGGAAATCGAAACCGGCCTCCGCGACTACGCGAAGCTCTTTCACGTTGATCTGTAATTTCAAATTCCACCCTTAAACTTCATTCTAAAATCAAAAGTTCGAGCACCCACTCGAGCTTTTTTTATTTGCCTTTTTATTCGAGGACCTGTTTCTTTGCACCAAAAAATCCGCCTTCAAAAGACGGATTTTTCAGAAATGTTGTTATTTTTGTTCTCTTAATTTGCGCAGAATCATTTTTTGTTCTACGCCGGCGACTAAACGACGGGTATAGTCGACGGTGTCCGGGTTAACGGACATGGAGGTAATGCCGCATTCTACGAGGAATTCTGCAAATTCAGGGTATTGGCTCGGGCCTTGGCCGCAGATGGAGCAGGTAATGCCTTCTTTGTTGGCCGCATCGACCAAGATCTTAATGGCGCGCTTCACGGCTTCGTTGCGTTCGTCGAAGTAGCCCATGCGGTTCAAGATGCCGCTGTCGCGGTCGGCGCCCATGGTGAGTTGGGTCAAGTCGTTGGAGCCGATGGAGAAGCCGTCGACCAATTTCGCGAATTCTTCGGCTTGGAAGACCACGGAGGGCACTTCCGCCATAATCCAGATCTTGAAGTTCTTGGATTGTTTCAGGCCTTCTTCCGCCATAATTTCTTTGACGGTAACCAATTCTTCCGGCGTACGGACGAAGGGCAACATGGCGACCACATTGTCCAGACCGAAGTCTTCGCGCACTTTGCGCATGGCCTTACATTCCAGACGGAAGCCTTTTTCGTATTCCGGCGAAATGTAGCGGCTGACGCCACGCCATCCGATCATGGGGTTTTCTTCGTGGGGTTCCACTTCGTCGCCGCCCTTGAGGCCGCGG
>QWCE01003001.1_pt1 | contig 19484 bp, 21 predicted proteins | sample 1972531 | NCBI WGS metagenome assembly QWCE01 (sample SAMN09866716, study PRJNA288562) | Human gut metagenome isolate term4_stool, whole genome shotgun sequencing... | reverse complement strand
ACGACTTTCAAAGGAAACGCGTCCGTCGGCGGTGGCAAACAATGTGTCGTCGCTGCCGATTCCTACGTTTAACCCGGGATGAATCTTCGTGCCTCTTTGGCGTACGAGAATGTTGCCGGCTAATACGTGTTGACCGTCGCCTCTCTTTACGCCGAGACGTTTCGATTCGGAGTCGCGACCGTTTTTAGAACTACCCATCCCCTTTTTCGAAGAGAAGAGTTGAAGTGTAAACTGAATCATCTAAACCTCCTGAGTCTCTATTTTAATGTAATTTTCGTATGCACCTTCGATGGCCTTTAAGCCCACGACCATGGAACGAAACAAGAGCTCCGTTTCATGAGACACAATCTCCTCCGGCAGGCGGATGCTGACATAAGCTTCCGACTGTTCGAAGGCCATGGTGTCTTCGTCGATAGAAAGCAAATCTTCCATGGATAAAACACAGGTCAAGGTGAGGGCACTGACGCCGTTGCAGACAATTTCGCCTACCTCGTCTCCCTCTCCCGCGTGATTGTTCGCCGAAAATCCGAGGATTTTTCCGCGGCGAACAAATAGAGTGACCGTTGTCATTACGCCAAGGATCCGATTTCTACCAGTGTATACGGTTGACGATGGCCACGCTTAATGCGTTCGTTTTTCTTCGCTTTGAATTTATAAACAATAACCTTTTTGTCTTTGGCTTGTTTTAAAACTTTCGCTTCGACTTTGGCGTCGGCGACGTAGGGCTTGCCTACATTCACACTGCCGTCTTTTGCGACGAGAAGAACCTTGTCAAAAGTGACGGCATCTCCTTCGTTGGCATCGAGCTTTTCAACTTTCACCAAATCGCCTTCGCGAACGGTGTATTGCTTTCCGCCGGTTTCAATTACTGCGTACATTGTAGCACCTCCTCTTTACAAGACTCGCCCCGATAGGTGCTATGCTTTTTACCTATAAGGTGCGGTTACATCAAAGTATATTACCACATATGGTAGTGAATTACAATTCTTTATCTCGTTTTAATTTATTTTTTACGGCTTCTCTGTGCCTTTCTTCCGCAACTTGAAGCTGTTGCTCAAAGGGCAGTTCTTTTCGCTCCCGGGCGATTTCAAAAAGGCCCATGGCGCTGAAGCCGTAGACCGTGGTAATCATGGCATCTTCCGACAGAGCTTCTTTCATAAACGTCGTGAGATCTTCCATTTGCGCTTCGCTCATGCCATGGACGAAATCCACCACGATCATGCCGCTCAGATTTCTGAGATGAATCTGTTTGGCGATCTCTTTTGCCGCTTCCCTGTTCACTTTCATGCGCATGGCGTCGAAGGAACCCTTCTTTTTCACCGCCGCCATATTCACATCCGCTACATAGGCGCCTTCCGCGGCATCCATGACCACATTGCCGCCGGAGGGAAGGGGCAGGGTCTTTTGAAAAATGGAATTCCACTGGCTGCGCCACTTGGCCGTGGAGCGAATGCTGAAGGACGGGTCCACGACGCAGTTTAAGTAATTCGGCAGGCGGTCAATCAGCTTTTTGTCGTTAACCACCATGGGCAGGTCTCGGTAGCGATTGAGCACGTCCATGCCCCGGTCCTGCGTCAAAAGAAGTTGGCTCTTCGGAAGAAAGTTGACGGAGCCTTCGATTTTTTCCATTAATTGGCGCAAGTGTTCGTATTCCATAGCCATGTGGGCCGGCTGACAAGATGCGGCTTCCGTGCGAATGATCATGCCCGCCGAGGCATTCAGTCCATGGGCCCAATCCGTGAGGCGCTTTCTTATCTCTCCGTCGTCGATGCGCTTGGAGATGCGTACTCCCGAAGACTTGGGCAAGAGGACGATGTTTTCGCCCCGGAGGCTGTAGTCCATGGAAAGCACGGCCCGCTTTTGATCCAGGGGGGATTTTTTTACTTCCACGATAATGGAGTCGCCGCCTTTAATTTTTTCCCGGTACGCTTTGGGATAGACGTTTTTCATGGGCAGGTACCCGTTTTCGTCTTCCCCGAAATCCACGAAGGCGCAGTCCATGGCGGGCAGCACGTTTTTCACGTAGCCCCTGTAAATATTTCCCACCTGAGAGGGATTGGACAGGAGATGAATCGCCCGTATTTCGCCTTCTGAAATAAGGCCCATGATCTTCGGTTCTTCCCCGTCGGCAAACAAATAGCTGTTAGAGCCGTACTTCATGATCGTCACCGTCCCAACTTTTGATCCGACGAATTTGAATGTAGTCGATATCCACGTCGCGGGATTCGAAAAGGCCCATTAAAAAGCGGTCGGGCCGCAGATTGCCGTTGGCCCCTGCACGCAAGACGGCGTAAAGGGAGGTGCCGGATGCCTCTTCTATCCAGTCCAGAGAAAAGATGCCGTCTTTTATGTCTTCTTCCACGACGATGCGCTTCTTGCCTTTTTTCTTTCGCCGACGAACGAGGATTTCCTCTTGCTCCATGGCATCCTCTGCCATTTTCTTCAGTTCATCCATGGAATCGTAATGGGCCGCGGGAAAAAAGAAGCGGTACTCCGTCTTGGCGATGCGCTCAAACACCGATTTCGGGTCGAAATCCGCCGTGGCTTCGATGATCTCCATGCCCTCGGGCAAGGCTTCATTGAGCATGGCTTTAATCTTTTCGGGATCGGCGCCCTCTTCCACTTCCAGATCCATGACCTCGAATTCGCTCTCCATGCCCACACTCAAGGGTTGAGCGATGGACAGCTTTTGATGAGGATTAAAGCCTTCGGACCAAAGGATAGGCACGCCGGCCCGTTGAATGGCCCGATTGAAGAGGCGGATCGTATCCAAATGGGAAATGAATTTAATCATGCCCGTCTTTTTAAATGCCATGCGCAGCTGCATGAAATTCACCCCACATTTCGCAATTTTCGATGCCGCAACCGTTGCATTTTTTGCGGCAATCCGGCGTGGTCAGCGCCGCCTTGGATTTTTCGTACTCGTTCCACAAATAGGCTTTCTTCACGCCGATATCGATGAAGTCCCAGGGAAGGATTTCGTCCTTCTCCCGCAGGCGATTGGCGTAAAAGTCGCCGTCGATGCCCACATCGTCCATGGACTTGACCCACACATCGTAGCGGAAAAATTCGCTCCAGCCGTCGAAGATCTGGCCGTTTTCGTAGGCCCGCAAGATGAGTTTGCCCACGCGTCGATCGCCTCGGGCCAATATCCCCTCCATGCGAGAAAGGTAGGGCTCGTGGTATTGAAATTTCACCTTCGGATCCCGCACCGCCCCTTTCACGGCGTGAATCTTTTCGAAAAATTCGTCGATGGTGTCCTGCCTTTCCCATTGAAAGGGCGTAAAGCCCTTGGGCACGAAGCAGGAGGCGGAGGCAGTGACGCGGAAATTCCCCTGAATTTCTTCTTTCGGCCGATTGAAGAAGGCATCCTTCACCTTGTAGGCCAAGTGGGCGATGCCCAAGACGTCTTCCGTGGTCTCGCCGGGCAGGCCGATCATAAAGTAGAGTTTGATTCGACTCCAGCCTTCCTTAAAGACGGCGTTTACGACGCGCATCAAGTCCTCTTCCGTAACGTTTTTATTGATTACATCCCGCATGCGCTGGCTTCCCGCCTCCGGAGCAAAGGTGAGCCCGCTTTTGCGCACTTTCTCGATTTCTTTCAATACGTCCACGATAAAGCTGTCCAGGCGCAGGGAGGGCAGGCTGATCCCTACGTTTTTTTCCTCATAGGTGCGGCTCAGCTCCTGCACCAGGGGCATGAGGTGGGTGTAGTCGCAGGAGGAAAGGGACGTGAGGGAAATTTCGTCGTAGCCCGTGTTTTTTAAAATGGAATCGGCCATGTCCGTTAAGGTGTCCACGCTTCGCTCGCGAATGGGCCGATACATCATCCCCGCCTGGCAGAAGCGACAGCCCTGGGTGCAGCCGCGGAACAATTCGATGACCGCCCGGTCGTGCACCGTCTCCAAAAAGGGCACGATTTGCCGATCCAGTTGGAAGGTGGCGTTCATGTCGTGAAGGCGCACCCGTTTAATGACGGGCTTTGCCTCGACCGCCGTGGGCGCGTGGCTTTTTATGGTGCCGTCTTCCTTGTAGGTCACTTCGTAAAGGGAGGGAACGTAGACCCCTTCGATGGTAGCCAGGGAGCGGAGAATTTTTTTCCTGGAAAGGCCCGCGTCTCTTCCCTCTTTGACCTTGTCCATGACCTGAATGTTTAAATGCTCCCCTTCGCCGATTAAAAAGCAGTCCATAAAATCCGCCAAGGGCTCCGGCGTCGTGGCACAGGGCCCGCCGGCCATAACGAAGGGCTCTTCTTCCCCGCGCTCATTTGCAAGGAGGGTGATCTGCCCGAGATCCAACATATAGAGAATGTTAGTGTAGCTCATTTCGTATTGCAGGGTAAAGCCAACCACGTCAAATTCCGAAAGGGGCCTCTTCGTCTCCAAACTGTAAAGGGGAATGGCTTCGTTTTTCATGGCCTCCGCCATATCCGACCAAGGAGCGAAGGCGCGCTCGCAGGCGTAGTCCGTCTCGTTCATGGCGAAATACAAAATCTGCATGCCCAAATGGCTCATGCCCACTTCGTACACGTCGGGAAAGCAGAAGCAAAAGCGAAGGGCCGCCTCTTCTTTCACCACACTATTTAATTCGCCGCCGATGTAGCGGGCGGGCTTCTCCACTTTTTTTAAACATTTTTCCAGTCGTTGCGCGTCTATCATGGAAACCTCTTTCTAAAAATCGTCTCTAGCGGCCTTTAAGAAAGGACCAGAAGGACTTCTTCTCCCCACCATCAGCCCTTCCGCCTTTCAGGGAAAAGAAAGGCTTTTGAACCTCGTTAAAATAAAGGGCGTCGTCGAGATGCAGGTTTTCGATGCCTTCCATTGCTTCTCTGTCTCCGGGTTTTAAACGATTTAATACCGGTACCAGCTTGGCGGGACATTTGTTTCTTCTCAAGACAAATCGGATGCGGTCCAGATTGCGAACCGAGCCCGGACGATTGACCACGACGCAGTAGATCACATCGGCGACCTTGGCCCAATTCAGAAGATCCTTCTCTCTGTAACGGGACAGGTCCACGAAGACATCGTCGTCGCCGAAATTTTGCACCGCCTTGAAAAAATCCTCGTCGTCGATTTCATCCAGGTCGTGAAAAATATTCCCCTGAATGAAGTCGTAGCCGTCCCCTTGGATCACCACGTCGCGAAGGGGCTTTCCCCGAAGAAAATCCATGTAGTCTTCAATGGCGTCCGGCGCCTCGTCTAAAAATAAATCCTGCACGCGCATGCGGTTCGAGGCCTCGAGTAAAAGGCCTTTCGCCTCTTTGGCGAAATCCCGAGCCATGGTGCTCGTGCCGCAGCCGCCTACCGTTGAAATTATCACAGCGATCATACTTACTCCGTTTCCAATCCCGTTTCCGTCGGGAGGGTTTCATCTTTGATTTCTTTGTAGAAGCCGAAATACTGGGCCAATACTTGTTGCATAATGGGTCCGCAGTTGGTGCCGTTGCCCCCTTGGAACAAGACGACGGTAACGGCGATCTCGGGATCCTCCGCCGGCGCGTAGCCTACTTGCCAGGCGAAGGCGTCGTAGCTTTCCTTGGTGTAGGGATTCACCCCGGCCCGTTGGGCGCTGCCCGTCTTCATGGCCACTTCCACGGGAAACTTTTCAAATAAATTGGCGTTCAGACCCGACAGGGCCACGAGCTTCATGCCCTCGCGAAGATCCTTGTAGTACTTCGGCTTTAAGCCCACGGATTTCACCGCGTCCTTCTTGTGGTCTTTCCCCGTCAGCAAGGTGAGGCGGTAAAGGTCGCCGCCGTTGGCAAGCGCCATGGCGTAGCGCGCCATTTCAACCGGCGTGTAGGCGTTGGAGCCTTGGCCGATGACCACGTTCATGGTATCCGCCATGGTCCATTTGGATTGATCGATGTAGGTGTATTTTAAGAGATCAGCCAAAGACACCCGCTGACCCTTGCCCTTCTTCTCTCCGTCCACATGCAAATCCTTTAAGAAGGTGTAGACTTCGTCGCGGGTCATGGGCGTTTCGTCGTCCAGGGATTTGACAATGGCATCCACCGCTTTGTCCCGTTCCTTGTCGGAATGTATGTCCGCCATGTAGACGGAGCGATTTTCGTTTAAGTGACGACGCAACAGGGCCTTCAATGTTTTTTTCTTCGACTCGGGATCGGGTATGGTGCCTTTGCTTTCTCTCGGAATGGCGATTTCCAGGCCCGTTCGATCCCCTAAGCCATAGCGTTTGGCCATGGCTGCGATTTCATCGGGCTTCACTTGAATGCCCAGATCCACGTTTCGTCGTTGATCTTTGCCGAGACCCAATGAGTAAAAGTAATAGTTACAGGAATCCCTTAAAGCATAGGCCAAGGTTTCATTGCCGTGTACCTCGCGGCTCTGATTCCACAACCAGCAACCGAAGGTTCTGCCGCCGATGTCCACATAACCGCCGTCGGGAATTTCCATGGCGGGATCCAGACCCTTTTCCAGAGCCACGGAGCCCGTTACCATTTTAAAACTACTCCCCGGCTGAATCGCCGATTGCATGGCGATATTATACAAAGGCCGCGGGGCCAGTTGATTGTCTTCTTCTTTCGGCTTTAGGCTTTCCCAGGCCGAGGGATTAATCCCCTTGGCGAAGAGATTCGGGTCGTAGGAGGGGTAATTGGCCAGGGCCAATACTTCCCCCGTGTGCACGTCGGTGACCACCACGGCGCCGGATTGGGCGTTTTTAAAAGCCGTGCCCTTTTCCCGACTGGTCAGGTATTGGAAAGTGCCCCAGGGGGACACATAGGGCGTGGCGGTGCGAATTTGTTGAAGCGTCGAGGCCAAGCTTTCCTCCGCCTTTTTTTGCAGCTCAATGTCGATGCTCAGGCGCACGTCGCCCCCTGGCTCGGGTTTCACTTCGCGGATCACCCCGGTGGTGTTTCCCGAAGAATCCACGGAGACGGTCTTTCTGCCGTCGGTGCCCTTGAGCCTGTCTTCGAATACCTGCTCCATGCCGGTCTTTCCGATGAGGTCGTTGCGATTGTAGCCGCCCTTTTTAATGTACTTCTCGATTTCCTTGTCTTGGGCGATGTTTCCGATGTAGCCCAACACGTGGGCACCTAAATTCCCCTCGGGATAGTAGCGAATGGGCTCCACGGAAATGTGGATTCCCGAGCGATTGGAAAGCTTCTCTTCGATTTTCGCCACGGTCTCGTCTTGAATTTCGTAGGCGTAATTAATGGGCATGTAGGCGTAGCTGCCTTGGCTGCCGATGGCGTCGTAGACATTTAAAATGCCGAAAACTTCGTAGGGGCTCAGGTTCTTGTCGATGTCGAAGCGGTCGCGACGCGCCTCGAAAATTTCTTTCGACGATGCAGCGCCCTTAAGCCCCGCCCCCTTCGCCAGGTCGATGGCGTTGTTTAACTGGGTGTAGGCGGGCTTTTCTCCGCTGACGGAAATGCCCGTGGCCATGCCCTCGTCGATTAAGTAGCCTTGCACAGCCTCGGCCATGCCGTCGAGGGCGGCGAAATCTTTTCGATACTTCTTGGCGGTGATCAGCTTCACCAATTGTTCGTTGGCTAAATTGCCTTTTTTATCCACCACCACGGTCTTGTCGTTTTGCTTCTTTACCTCCAGGTCCGCGCCTTTTTTTACGGCGAAATCCACACAGTCCTTTAAGACCGCCTCGTCGGAGAGGAGGAATTTTTCCGGATCCCGCTTTTTTAACACGGCGATTAAATCCTCCGCCGCGGTCGAGGACCAGCTCACGTCTTCGGACACATCCATGAGGCGCACTTTCGCCTGAATGTAGCCGTCGTAGTATTCGTTGCCGTAGCTTCTTAATCCCACCGTAGGCACGTCGCTTTTCACGATGTCATAGGCCAGCTTTCGCCCGATTGGATGGGCCAGAATCTCTTCCACATACATGGGGTGATCCAGCAGAAATGCGATTAAATCTTCCTCGGCAACCGTGGCTTGGGGCAGGCCGTAACGTTCCTTAAAGCGGGCGGCCTTTTGCGGATCGGTGTAATCCACCCGTCCGCCGACGCGGACCATGCCCCCTTCTTGAAACACCCGTTGACGAAGAAGCTGATTGATGACGGAATAGCCGTAGTGGCCCCGATAGGGCTTTTTCAGGCGGCCGCCGAGAAAGGCTGCGAGCTTGTCCTTGTCCATAAGGGCATCGAGGACCGCGGAGGCGGGCTTTTCACCGCTTTTGTAATCGTTTAAATCCCTGTAAACGAAGCTGTTTAAAAGAATGGGATTGGCCTTCATATAGCCGGCCCCGTCTTCTTCCAAATAGCGGCTCAGGAGCAAATAGGCGTCATTTTTCTCATCCCGAGTAAAGCGATCAAGCTCATCTTTTCGAATTTGCACGGCAAAAACAGGCCGGTTTCCCGCTAAAACCACGCCGTTTCGGTCGCGGATCTTGCCTCGCTGCGCCGTAATGGCAATGTCTTTTACCCGTCGCTCGTCGGCGAGCTTGCGGTATTTGTGGCCCTGAATCAAGGTAATATGAAAGAGTTGCAACAAAAGGAAGATAAAGAGAACGGCCATGATCGATGTGAAGATCTTGTAGCGATCCCATTTCTTCGCTTTTTCCCAAAAATTATGCATCGCTATCCCTTTCGAGGACTCTGTAATCCGTCATATCTTTTAAGAAGTAATGGCTCAGGAGGGCGGCGTAGATGCCCGTGGACAGAGGCACGATGAAAAATGCGGAAGAATCCGCCATGCTCACGTCCCAACCGAAGATCACGAGGAGAATAAAAAAGACCAATTCCGCCACGGCCGCCGTGATGCCTACGGCCACACCCGTAGCCACCGGCGAAGGATGCGGAATGAGGCGCATCCACAAAAATGCCGCAGCAAAAAACAGGCCGTGCAAAAGCACATAAGGCCCGATGGCCGCCGCAATGGCCGCATCCATAATAAGGGCCGACAAAAAAGCAAAGGCCAGCGCCTGATTTTTACCGAGGCGGAAGAAAATAAAAATCGCCGCCGCCGGCAAATAGCCGCGAAGAATCGGAGGCAAACTTTGGAACAAGGGCGACATGTAAATAAAGGGCGTGAGAAATAAAAGCGCGTAGCTTACTCGTTTCATTTCCCACCTGCCAGTACGAACACCCGGTAGATGTTGTGGAAATTAATTCCGCTGTCCACCTTAATATTTTTCACCATTTTGTCTTCATCGGTGCTCACTTCGCTGACGGTGCCGATGTACATATCCGGCGCGTAGCTGTCGCCGATCCCCGTAGTAAAGAGGGTGTCTCCCACCACGATGTCCGCGTAAAGATCGAAAGCATAGCCCTCCAACCGTCGGTTCACTCCGCGTAGCACCCCGCCGTCGGAGGTGCGGATGCTTCTGAAGCTAATGGCGTTTTCCTCGTCGATAATGCTGCGCACCTGGGCGGAATAGGGCGTCACCTTGGTGACGTAGCCGATGACCCCTTCCGCCGAAGCGTCGTCGCCCTTAGTCATAGCGGCGATGACCGTATCGCCGGCGGAAATCCCCGCCTTAGATCCCTTATTAATGGTAAAGCGGTGGAAATACATGCCCGAGGACTTGGCCGTCACCCGCGCATCTACGGCGCCCAGCTTTCTGTTGTTTCGAATGGCATAGGCGTTGGACAAAAAGGTGGAGCGATTGACGATGTCTTCCAGATTCTTGTTCTCTCTTTTCAGCTCCGTCAGCTCTTTTTTCATGCGCTTGTTCTCGGCGCTTAGAGAAGTGACGTGAATGAGGCTGTTTGCCCCTTCCCCCACGTAATTCAGGCCCGTGCCCAAAGTATCGGTGACGGGGCTTGCGGCGGTGGCCACGGCGAATTCCACGGCTCGCAGGGCATCGGCGCCGAAAGAGGTGAAGCCGAAAAACAAAAACAAAAGGACGAGTACCCCTCGCTTTATCCAAATTTTCTTTAATTCTTTTAAAGGCTTCATGGCCTACAACGCTCCATCTTCTAAAAAACTGTAAAAACTGTGATCGCCGACGATAATGTGATCCACCACGGGAATGCCTAAAAGCTCTCCAGCCCGCTTCAAGCGCTCGGTGAGGCTCCTGTCTTCCGAGGAAGGCCGGGGATTTCCCGCCGGATGATTATGTACCAAGGCGATGGAATGGCATTTCTTGCCGATGGCCCCTTGAAAGACGTCGCGCGGGTGCACCACGGTGCAGTCCAAGGTGCCTCTGGATATGCATTCCACAAACTGCAGCTCTTTCTTCACATTGAGACCGATAACGCGAAATTCTTCGTGCTGAAGGCCCATTAAATCCGGCATGACGAAATCCGCAATGGCTTTCGGCGTGTTTAGGGGCACGGAACGACCCATGGGCCGGCGCATCCTGCGCGCCATTTCCACCATGCCCACGAGGCGGGCGGCCTTGCTCTTGCCGACGCCTTTTATGGAGAGAAAATCGTCGTAGGTTCCGGTGAAAAGAGAGCTCAGCCCTTCCCGCGACGGGGACTTTCGCTCCAAGCTGTCGATAATGTCTTGCGCCACGTCGATGGCTGTTCTGCCGGTGGTGCCGGTGCGCAGAAAAAGCGCCAACAATTCGCTGTCTGAGAGGGACTCGGCGCCGTAAGTCATGAGCTTTTCTTCCGGCAAAGTGGCGTGGTCGTAGTCCAAAAGTTTTTTCTTTTCCCCGTTATCGCTCACGGTCCGCTCCTTTCATTCCCTTTAATTGCGCTTCGATGGACGCCACATGCATGCCGATGACCGTATCCATGGCGCCCTCCACCGTAATTTGAAATTCGTCGATTTCCTGCACGCCATAGGCTCCGGCCTTGTCCATGTAGGTGTTTTTATCCAAATACGCTTTCATCTGCGCCTCGGTGAATTCTTCGAAGCACACAAAAGACTGATCGTAGTCCACATACTTCTCTTCGCCTAAAACGGCGTAGGCGCTGATCACCCGGTGCCTCCGACCCTTCATGGCCCGGAGCATTTCCTCGGCCTCGGCGCGGTCCTTCGGCTTTCCTAAGATCTTATCGTCCAATACCACCACCGTATCCACGGCGACGATGACATCCTCCGGCCTTTTTTCTTTCACGCTCATGGCCTTTTGCAGGGCCAGCTGCATGGTGTAGATCTCCGCAGGCGACAGGCGCAAATGCCTTTCGTCGTAGCTCGGTTTTTCAATTTCAAAGGTAAATCCCCCATCTTCCAACAACTTTTTTCTGCGGGGAGACGAGGACGCCAAGACAAGACTCATAAACGCACTCCGATCTTTTCTAAGTGGCGGCTCGCATAGCTTGCCGCGAGGCCGACGAAATAGCCTGTAAACAGGCCCAATAAAAGCAAGAGAGGCAAGTAGGCTAACAGGCCCATGTTGTGGACCATGACGATTGCCGTGGCGATCTGGCCGATATTGTGAAAGAAGGATCCGATAAAACTGATGCCGATTAAGGATGCGCTCTTAATTGTTTTTAAAGAAACGATCATGGCCACGGAAGAGAGAAGGGCACCGGTGCCGCTGTAAAAAAAGCTTGTCACATTGCCGGTGACGAGCATCAAAAGCACGCTTTTCAATATGGCCACGACGAAGCCCTCTTTCGGCCCGAAAACCACGATGGTGGTTAGAATCACCACATTGGAAAGGCCCAGGCGCGCCCCGGGAAGAGGCACGGGCAAGGGAATCATAGTTTCGATAAAGCCGATGGCCACGGCCATGGCGACCATTAATCCTAAAAATACTTGTTTGCGAATATCCATGCTTACCTCAACAATAGATCCATGGTGGGCGTCTCGTCGCTTTTGATTTCCGCGATGATCCGGTGGGGAAGACAAACGATCATTTCTCCCTGCCGCTTAATGGGCGCCATCTTCAGACAAATGCCGTCGGGGCAATCGGATTCCGTCATCCTTGCCCCTTTTTCGTCGATGATTAATTGATTCGTGCCGCCGTGGGCGTGGAAGGTGTAGGTCTTTCCCCTATGGGCGTCGTCCATGGGAATTTTTTTCACTTCTTTGCCGTCGATTTGCACGCTCACGTAAGCGTGGGCCGGTTCTTTTTTCGGAATCAACTGTGTCGCCCCGAGGCCCAAGGCGACGACGAGGATGACAAAGGCTATAATCACATCGGTTTTATTCATGGCTCCCCCTTTTTCAACAGTTAATTATATCATAGATAAGCGGCCGAAAAAGAAGCACGGTGGGGGAAAAAGCAAAAGCCTCGGATTCATTTTTCCGAGGCTTCATGGTTGTTTTCTGCTGAAGAAATGATTTACGATTAAATCTATTTAACATCACGTAAATCCCCTTCTCGCCCGATTCCTTGATTCGTTTTCGCACATCGCCCTGTTTGCCCTACACTTCTTTTATCCTTATCGAGCCAATTACCGAATCCGATTTCACAGAGCGTTTACGGCGGATGCTTTCGATTCCATAAAAATAGTGCCGACGAAATTCGCCGACACTACTGTCTTAAAAGCTTATTGCACTTTGCTGTTGTCGTCTGCGGCGACGACTTTTTCTTTTTCAGCAGGCTTTGCTGCGGCTTTCTTTTCTTCCGCTGCTTGAAGCTTCTTTTGTTTTTCTTTTTCTTTCATCTTTTCGACGCGTTCGGGATATTCTACGAAGATCGCGCCGGTGGGGCACTTGGATGCGCAGATACCGCAGTTAATGCACTTCGAGTAGTCGATGCTTGCCAAATTGTCTTCGACGTGGATGGCGTCTTTCGGACAATTCTTTTCGCAGAGACCGCAGGCGATACATCCGATGGAGCAATTGGTGCGTACAATCTTGCCCGGATCGTGGGTCGAGCATTTAACTTCGGTTTGTTGTTTGTAGGGCATGAGACCGATAATGTTTTTCGGGCAAATCTCGATACATTTCTTACAAGCAACACATTTTTCCTTGTCGACGGAAGCGATGCCGTTGTTGACGTGGATGGCGTCGAATTCACAGACGCTCACGCAGGTGCCGCCGCCCAAGCAGCCGGAAGCACAGCCCTTGGATCCGCGCGCGTAGTCGCCGATCAAGCGGCAGTCAACCAAGCCGTTGTATTCGTATTTGTTTTTGGACTTGTCGCAGTCCCCTTGGCAGCGAACGACGGCAACTTCTTTTTCAACGTCGCCGGCCGCTTGGCCCATGATCTCAGCTACTTTTTCAGCAACTTCTTGTCCGCCGATGGCGCATCCGTTAACCGGTGCGTCGCCGGCTACGATGGCATCGGCCATCCCGGCACAACCGGGGAAACCGCAGGCCCCGCAGTTTGCGCCGGGCAGTGCGTCCAATACATTAACCACGCGGGGATCCATGTCCACGGCAAAGACCTTGTCGGCAAATGCCAACACAGCGCCGAGGATAAGCCCCATCAAGCCTAAAATAATGACTGCATAAATAACGTTTTGTGCATTCACGTGAATCGCCCCCTATACTAATCCTTGGAATCCCATAAAGGCGATGGCCATTAAACCGGCACTGATCAGCGCAATCGGGACACCTTGTAACGGTTTCGGAATCGGCATGATTTCCATGCGTTCACGAAGGGCACTTAATAAGAGCAGTGCAAGGGTGAAACCGATGGATGCACCCAAACCGTTAATGATGGCTTCGAAAAGATTGAATTCACTTTGAATGTTCAATACGGTAACACCCAGTACCATACAGTTGGTGGTAATCAAGGGTAAGAACACGCCCATAGCCGAGTACAAAGAGGGAGATGATTTTTTAATAAACATTTCGACAAATTGTACTAAGGAGGCGATAACGAGAATGAACACGATGGTTTGTAAGTATTCCAAGCCGAATGCGTCTAAGACGAAGCGTTGGAGTAACCAGGTTACGGCCGATGCGATGACGACGACGAAAGTAACGGCGACGCCCATGCCCTTGGCAGTTTCAGTTTTGGAGGAAACGCCCAAGAAGGGGCAGATCCCGAGGAACTTCGCGAAAATATAGTTGTTAACTAAAATGGTCGATATAAGAATCGTTAAAATCGTTGACATAGTCTACCTCCCTACGCTCTTTTAGCCATGATGCCGCGGTAGAGGGCAATCCACAGACCTAAGAGAATAAATGCACCGGCGGGGGAAGTGAAGATTCCGATACCGGGATAGGATTCGGGGAAGATTTGCATATCCAACAGCGTGCCGTGACCGAAGAGTTCTCTTACGACGGCCATAGCCAACATCGCCATAGTATAGCCGATACCTGTCCCTAAACCATCGACGATGGACGGAACGACTTTGTTTTGATAAGCAAAACCTTCCGCTTCACCTAAGATACAGCAGTTGACGACGATCAAGGGCAAGAAGATACCCAATGCATTGTAGATCGCAGGGCTGTATGCGTGCAGTACCATTTCGACTAAGGTTACGAAGGCTGCGATGACGACGATAAACGCGGGAATCCGAACGTTGTTCGGGATGACGTTTCTTAAGAGACTGACGACGGCGTTGGAGCAGATCAGTACGAAGGTTACTGCAATCCCCATGGCGATGGCCGAGGAGACGGCGGTACTGATTGCCAATACCGAACACAAACCGATCATTTGCATAAAGATCGGATTGTTTTTGAAGATACTGTTCGAAAAAACTTTTCCTAAATTCATGACTACCCCCTACTTTGCGCTAATTTCTTCGTAAGCGGGAAGAATGGAATTAATTCCCTTGAGTACGGCGGTAGATGAAATAGTCGCTCCGCTGATCATCGGAATTTCATCTTCGGCTTGCGGATCTTTATTCCCTTTTACTTCGCCGTTTTTAAAGGACTTGCCTACAAATTGTTCGAAGTAGGGAGCTTCGGTAATTTGCGTACCGATGCCGGGCGTTTCGGCGTTTTGAATGTTTCTGAAACCGGCAATGGTTCCGTCGTTCAAAAGACCGATGGCGTTGGTCATGGAGCCGCCATAACCGTTGCCCGTGTGGTTAATGCCGTAGCCGACGATTTCGTCGCCTTTTTTCGCTACGAATACATCTTGAATCTCTTTGTATTTTTCAACGAGGGCTGCTTTCTTCGCTTCGTCCAAAGGTTCGAATTTGTCGGCTTTGTCGCCGTAAATTTCTTGGTACGCCTGAACGGATTTTTCGAATTCAGCTTGTGCGATAACTTCAGAGGTAAAGCTGTTTACTACAGCCAAAAGTCCTGCCGCTACTGCGGAAATAACCAAGAGGACAAGACCCGTCTTTAAATAATTCTTCATTTACTTCGCCTCCCCATAAGCTTCCGTTTTTGTCAAACGTTCGATCAAGGGGCTTGCTACGTTCATAAGAAGGATGGAGTAGGATACACCTTCGGCCATATTGCCCTTCATACGAATGACGGCCGTTAAGAGACCACAGCCGATGGCAAAAATGATTTTGCCCTTATCCCCTTGGGGTGTGGAACTGTAGTCCGTCGCCATAAAGAATGCACCGAGGAACAAGCCGCCGCCGAGAAGTTCGTAGGGAAGCAGTTCCGTGCCGACGCCAAAGATCAAGAGGAATACGGCCGTCGTTGCGATGTAGATCACGGGGATCTTCCAGTCGATGACTTTGCGAACCAATAAGTAGCAGGCACCGATTAATAAGAGAAGGGCGGATGTTTCACCGATTACCCCGCCGATGTTACCGAGGAACATATCCTTTAACGGAGGAAGGGCATCCAGTTGTTGACCGGCCTTGATGATGGTAAGGGGCGTCGCTGCCGATGCGGCATCGGCGGTTTCAGCCACTTTAGCCATGGCAGGTGCCGTGTAGGTTGCCATTAATGCGGGCCAGGACAACATTGCCATGGCACGACCGGCCAATGCCGGGTTGACGAAGTTGCCGCCGATGCCGCCAAAGGCTTCTTTGACGATGACGATGGCAAAAATCGAGGCAATTGCGGGAACGTACCAGGGTACGCCTGCGGGCATATTCATGGCGAGCAGAACGCCGGTTACGATGGCGGACAAGTCGCCGATTTGAGATTCTTTCTTTGTGATCTTTTGGAACAGGAATTCACTGCCCACACAGCAGATCACGCTGATCAAATAAATTATAAGTGCTTGCATTCCGAAGAAGTACACACTTCCTACGACGGCCGGTGCCAAGGCGATGAGCACGTCGCGCATGATCTTGGTGACCGTGTCGTTGGAACGAATATGGGGCGCTAATTGTACGAAGCGTCCGTCTCCTTGTAAACTAGGAGATTTGGTTTTTACATTGTTTTCCATGACTACCTCCTATTATTTACGAGCATTGGCGCGCACTTCGCGTTTGGCGAGTTTTGTCGATTCGCTTAAATAGCGCTTTGCGGGACATACAAACGAGCAAATGCCGCATTCCATGCATTGATCCGCATGGTATTCCTGACATTTGTCAATTCGATTTCTCAAAATTGATGCGTTAATACGCGTCGGGTTAATATTGGCCGGGCAGTGATCCACGCAGCGTCCGCATTGGATGCAGGGACCTTCTTCCATATCATCGATTTCTACATCGGTGAAGGCCAAAATACCGGAGGTCGTCTTGGTGACGGGCGAATTAAAGTCGAAAATGGACTTCCCTGTCATGGGACCGCCGCAGATGTATTCGACGACATTATCTTTCACGCCGCAGTAATCCAGAATATCTTGTACCGGCGTACCGATGCGAACCAAGAGGTTCTTCGGATTTTCGATGCCGGAACCGGATACGGTAAGGATCCGCTCAATGGAGGGCATGCCCTTGGCGATTAAATCGTAGTAGGCTTTCGACGTTTGAACATTGGTCAGGAAAACGCCGACGTCGTTGGTTACGCCGTTTTGCGGAACGATACGGCCGCAGATGGCTTCCGATTGACGCTTGGAGTCCCCTTGCGGGTACTTGGTCTGCATCGTAGCGACCTTTAAGGTCGGGTATTCGTTTTTAACCATTTCGTTGGCCTTTTCAATGGCGTCCGGTTTGTTTTGTTCGATTGCTAAGTACGCTTCATCGGTTTGATAAAGGTCTTGGAACAGCTTCAAAGATGCGAATAATTCATCGGCTTGTTCCAACATAAGACGGTGGTCACAAGTCAAGAACGGTTCACATTCAGCGCCGTTCAAAATAACGATGTCAAGTACCGGATCATCACTCTTCAACTTTGCGTGAAGCGGGAAGCCGGCGCCACCCATACCGACGATCCCTGCGTTTTTAACCAAGGATACAATTTCGTCGATACTCATGTCTTTGTAATTTTCTACCGGTTTAACGGAAGGATCTAAATCGTCCTTGCCGTCGTTTTCGATGACGACCATATCTGTGTACATACCGTTGGCGGCATAGCCTTTTTCAATGGCTATAACTTCGCCCGATACACTGCTATGTACGGCCGCGGAAATAAACGCGTCGGAATTACCGACAATTTGCCCTCTCAGTACGTGATCGCCTACGGCAACCGTAGGTTTACACGGAGCACCGATGTGTTGGCTCATAGGAATTCGAACCAACTTCGGTGAAGGCAGAACTTCAATAGCGACTCCTTCTGTCAGCTCTTTGTGTTCATCAAAGTGAACGCCGCCCACAGAAAAAGTGAGATTCGTCTTTGCCATTCTTTCACCCCTTGCATTCTAAGAAATGAATCGCCGGGCAAGCGTTTTGCCTGCAACTACAACGAGCGACCGTTTTGGTTTCCCGTCGTTCGGCTCTTCAGCTTTCATCTTTCCCTATCTTATCAAAATCGTTATAAAAAATCTAGTATTTGTCTAAAACGAACGTATAAAATACGGCGCGCAATCCCTGTAACGGGGCTATACCGAGGATCGCCGAATTTTTCATACAAAATAAATTTTTTTAAAAGGGAAAATTTATCGCGGATTCACAGCGGAAATGATTTCCTCTCTCATCACGACCGCCCCTTCGTCGACTTTCCACTGCAGCACACCCCCCGTCGGTGCGGAAATGGAAATTTGCATTTTCATACTCTCGAGAATGCAAAGCACGTCGCCTTTTTTCACTTCTTCTCCGGACGCAAAGCAGAGCCTGAGAATTTTTCCCGGCAGCGGGGACCGCAAAATCATCGCAGCACCTCCGATAGTTTCCTTCTCAACGATTCGACGGACAGGATTTCGTCGACCAGGCCGCTCTTTTTCGCCGCCTCGGCGGAAAGATGCATGGCTCGGTAGCTTGCCAAGTTTTCTTTTTCAAGATGCAAAATATCCGCCGCAAGTTCCGCGCCCATGACACCGATTTTTGCCCGCTCCAGGGCGAAGTAGGCGTCGGCGCCCATTTCCCTGCAGCCCATGGCCATGTAAGCGCCGCCGAGGACATTTCCCACGGCCACGGTGATTTTTTTTGCGTCGTGATCCAGGTAAGCTTCCATCATGGCGGCGCCCGCTCCCATGACGCCCTCTCCTTCCGAAGCACCTCCGGGCAAAAAGCCCGGCGTATCCGCCAAGCTGATCACCGGCAATTGCAGGCGCCGGCACAGTTTATAGAAGGCCGCGGCCTTTAGCGCCGCCTTTTTGTCCAGTACCCCCGCCGCCACCCGGGGATTGTTGGCAAACAGGCCTACCCGCATGCCGTCGATGCGCGCGAGAAGGGCCGTGGCATTTTGCGCCCACCGGGGCCACAAATAAATGACGCTTTCTTCGTCGACGACGGCGCGGATCACATCCTCCGTTTCCCCCTCAGCCCGCGCCTTACGCGGCGGGAGGGCAGCCACCTGCTTCTGCCTTAAAAAAGCCATAAGGGTGCGGCAATTGGTGATCATGGCTTCTTCCGTTTCGGACAAAAGGTGAACGCCGCCCCGTTCGGCCACGACTTTCGCGCCGCCGATAGCCGCAAGGCTCGTCTCTTCGTAAATGGCTCGGGCCACGATTTTCGGGCCCGTAAGGCAGAAGGCCGATGCATCCTCAAGAGCGAGAACTACATCGCAAAGGCCAGCCATGTAAGCTGCAGCGCCGATGCAGGGTCCGTAAGAAAGATACACCCGCGGCGTGTCCAATGCTTTCAGTGCGCGAAAAACCGATCCGGCGCCGGAAAGAGACAGCTGGCCGCTAACCATGTCGGCTCCGGCAGATTGGGACAACAACACGAGTGGCGCCCGCCCTTCCCCGGCCAGCTTGATGGCCCGAACAATGGATGCGCCTTCGAAATAGCCCAGAGCACCGCCTTTTTTCGTGGGATCGAAGGCCGCCAGCACCACGGGCTTTTGGGCGATCTTCGCCGCAGCCACGGCCACCGCCGATCGATTTTTTTCTATGTAGTGAATGCTTCCTCCGTCGACAAGGGCTTCCATGCGCCGAAAAACTTCTTTCATCACACCACCTCTTTCATTCATTTATTATACGCAAAAAGCCGCACGATAAACGCGCGGCTTTAAAATGGTGCGGGAAAAGGGACTTGAACCCCCACGTGAATTCACACACATGATCCTGAATCATGCCTGTCTGCCAATTCCAGCATTCCCGCTCACGATAAGATATTATAACACGGCTTCCACGAAATGTAAACGCTCAGTTAAGAATTTCATAAAATAAAAAAACCGACGATGGCGAACCACCGACGGTCTTTCATTGCATGGTGCGGAGAAAGGGACTTGAACCCTCACGTGATGACTCACACATGCCCCTCAAACATGCCTGTCTGCCGATTCCAGCATCTCCGCTCATCACAGGAA
>QWCE01003000.1_pt1 | contig 19494 bp, 22 predicted proteins | sample 1972531 | NCBI WGS metagenome assembly QWCE01 (sample SAMN09866716, study PRJNA288562) | Human gut metagenome isolate term4_stool, whole genome shotgun sequencing... | reverse complement strand
ATACAGAAAGAAGAATGCAGCATAAAAAACTTTCTACCCCTAGGGGTAGGAAAGGAAAAAGAAATACCAGAGCTAGTTTAGTTCTAACTCTGGTATTAGGTCCAACTTTGTGGGGTCACCTTATTACCCTTAACCAAGCTGATTTTTTAATTATTTTTAATTGTGAGAATATTCTAGGGATATGAAATTTATAGTATAATTTATTGGATAATCAGCCCCATTAAGCTTGACACCTGAAACATTTATTTCATATTGGCTTCCAGCTTCTCCCGAATAGCCAAGTCCCCAAGATAGGCTGTTTAGATAACCGTAGTTTTTGTAAGAAGTGTAAATATTTTTGCCAGTTTGATAAGCTAAAGTTCTACCAGTCTTTAGGTCTGTCACAGTGATAGTAACATTACTTATATCATAAGCTTCCCCAAAACTTATAGAAAATGGCGTTGTTGAGCTAAAAAATTCACTAACTCCTACATTTGATGGATAAGCGACAAGTTCTGTTGATGTTTTTGGCCAACCTTCTTCTATTACATAGGTAGAGGCAAATCCTCTGTAAGCTCCATAGCCGAAATATTGGGCAAAAGGATTTAGAATCCATCTTCTATGCCCTACTTCGTTTTCATTTTTAGAATCTCCATCTTTTATGAAATTGCTAATTTGGTCAATAATAGAGCTAGAAAATCCACCATATTGCATATGAAGATTGCTTTTAGAAGCTCCTATAGATCCGTCCCTAAAAATCGGATTGCTTTTATCAAGTGAATTTGGCAAAGCTGGATTGTGGCTGATATTTCCATTTAGATAATTTACAAATGAAGAAGCTTGAGCATAGTAAGATTTTTCCCTATCAGCTTCTACTTCTCTTAGGCCTTGAGCATATCTTATGGTATTTGTGACATGATTTGCATCAAGCAAGGCCTCATCACTTGGCAATCCAGGATTTCCATCATTTATTGATGGCTTTACAGATAGGTAGGTATCCAAATTTGAATCAGCAAGATTTAAGCCTGCAAATTCTCTTTGAGGATTTGCATTTGACTGATAATCTCTCCAATAATTTAAAATTTCTATTTCACTAGGAGAGCTAAAATAAAGACCTGTTGACTTTCTGTCCATATCTTTGATTTTGTATTTTTTGTTAAGCTCAACTTGATTTATCAAATCTTCGCTTTCTTCTAATAAAATTTCTGCACTTTCAACAAGATTAATTAGCTTATTTCTAACATTTCTTATAGTCTGTGGAGTGTTATTTAAAAGCATATAGCAAGATGCTACCCTAACTCTATTTTGAAAGTAAGACTCCTTTAAATCTGCTAAATTATCGCTTTCTTCACCTTCTTCTTTTAATGTAGCAAGAAGACTTTTTGCAGCAATTAAATTCTCGTTAGAGCTTGCAACTTGATTTTTTAATGTGCCGGCAATATTTTTGATAGTTTCTTTAGAATTTCCTAGCAAAAATTCTGCTGCGGATTTGGAAATTGATGCATTTAAAATGGATTCTTCCAAACTTTTTATTTCTTTTTCGTTGTTTTTCTTGCCCTCAGCTATTATTTCTGGCTCATTTCTTAAATTGACATAAGCGTTTACATCTTGTGCAAAAGATGTTGGAGCAGAAAATAGACCGATTAAAGATAAAGTTAAAATTAATTTCTTAAATATTTTATTTTTTTCCATAAAATTCCTCCAATATAAATAATTATAATATATATTGATTACGTTTGCAAAAATATAGTAAAATATTTTTTTGATTTATCATAATTTCAAAATAAATAAAATTACCTGGTTACCTAATTTTAGACTTTTATCATGTTTTTTGCCAACAATAGATTATAAATTGGTAAATTCGTCTGGAAAATGTTTGCATTTTTTCAAAACTGTCGTAATATATTTTTATAGAATGTTTAAGGAAAGGAGCTACTATGTACGAGAAAAAAGTCACGCTTACAAATGAGATTGGCTTGCACGCTAGACCTGCATCAATTTTCATAAGAGCCGCTGTTCAATTTCCATGTGATATTATAGTTGAAAAAGACGGAAGAAGTTATAATGCAAAGTCTATCATGTCAATTCTTAGCATGAGTGCTTCTAACGGCGAGGAGCTTACCATTAGAGCTAGTGGTGATAACGAAGAGGATGCTGTAAAAACCTTGGTAGATGTTATAGAAAATAAAATTAATATCTAATAATTTTATACATATATTAACGAGCTTAAGCTCGTTTTTTTTATTTTTAAAAAAGGGTAAAATGAGATAGATACAATGATTGATAATTCCTAGTAAAGTAGTATACTTTATTTGAATTTGATTAACAATAAAAAAAGAGGTAGATATGTCTGAATTATTAAAAATTGAAAATCTTCATGTATCCGTTGGGGATAATGAGATTTTAAAAGGAATAGATCTAAAGATTAACAAGGGAGAAGTTCACGTTGTTATGGGAGCAAACGGCTCTGGAAAATCAACGCTTATGAACTCAATAATGGCTAATCCAATTTATAAAATTACTGAAGGGAAAATTTATTTCCAAGGTGAAGATATAACAAATGAATCTTGCGACAAACGAGCTAGACGTGGAATTTTTATGTCCTTCCAACATCCAGATGAAATTCCTGGAGTAAAACTTGCTGATTTTTTGAGAATTTCAGAAGAACAAATTACTGGCAAAAAACCACAAATAATTTCTTTCTCAAAAAAATTAGAAAAGGAAATGAAAGCTCTTGACCTAGCAGATGAATATGCAGAAAGATATGTAAATGTTGGTTTTTCTGGTGGTGAAAGAAAAAAATCAGAAATTCTTCAACTAAAAATGCTAAATCCAAAACTTGCCATGCTCGATGAAACCGACTCAGGACTTGATGTCGATGCTGTAAGGATAGTAAGTAAGGGCATTAAGGATTATTTATCCGAAGATAATGCAGTAATAATCATAACCCACCATAGAGAATTACTAGAAAATATCAAAGCTGATTATGTTCATGTTATAAAAGATGGCAAAATTGCTCACGAAGGCGATGATAGTCTTATGGATGAGATTGAAAAACGCGGATATGAATGGGTGTAGCCTATGCCAAGTAATAATATTGAGGAAAAATTAAGGGAATTAGATCGCGGTTTTTACGATTTTATAGATGAATTTACCTACGATAAAATAACCGAAAAAGGAATAAATGCTGATATTGTAAATGAAATATCTCGCGAAAAAAATGAACCAGAATGGATGAGACTTAGACGTCTAAAATCTCTAGAAATTTTTAATAAATTAGAAAATCCAAATTGGGGACCAGATTTATCAGAGCTAAAGATGGATGACATAACAGCTTATGTCAAACCAAAAACTGACAAAAAATCAAATTGGGATGCCCTACCAAAAGAAATCAAAGAAACTTTTGATAGACTTGGAATTCCAAAGGCTGAGCAAGAATCTTTAGCTGGAGTTGGTGCCCAATATGATAGCGAGGAAGTTTATTTTTCAATCCAAAAGCACTTGGCGGACCAAGGCGTAATTTTCATGGACTTTGGAACAGCCTTGAAAGAACATGAGGATTTGGTCAAGGAATATTTCCAAAAGGCAATTCCTCCAACCTTGCACAAGTACGCTGCTCTTCATGGTGCAGTTTGGTCTGGTGGCTCATTAATTTATGTACCAGAAGGAATTAAGGTAGATATTCCTTTGCAATCATATTACAGATTAAATGCGCCAGGAGCTGGACAATTTGAACATACGATGATAATTGCAGAAGACAATGCAAAAGTTCATTTCATAGAAGGTTGCTCTGCACCAAGATATAACGTTGTAAACTTACACGCAGGATCTGTAGAAATATTTGTAGGCAAAAACGCCGAAGTTAGATTTTCAACCATAGAAAACTGGTCAAGAAATATGTACAACCTAAATACCAAACGTGCCATAGTTGATGAAGGCGGAAAAGTCATTTGGGTATCAGGTTCTTTTGGATCTAAAGTTTCTATGCTTTATCCTACAAGTATCCTTGCAGGAGAAGGAGCAAGCGCTGAATATACTGGAATTACCTTTGCATCAGATGGCCAATATATAGATAATGGTTGCTCAATGATACATTTAGCTAAAAATACTTATTCGACAGCTCTTACCAAATCTATCACAGCAGGATCTGGCAAATCAATGACAAGATCTTTTGTACAAATGAAAAAAAATGCTGCTGGCTCTCGATCAACTGTAGATTGCGAAAACTTGATGCTTTCAGCAAATGCACAGTCTGACACAATTCCAGTTCTTGACATTAGAAATGACGATGTGGATTGTGGCCACGAGGCAAAAATCGGTTCAATCGACCAATCACAAATTTTCTATTTAATGAGTCGTGGAATTACAGAAGAAGAAGCAAAATCCATGATAGTTAGAGGTTTTGCAGAGCCTATAAGCAGAGAATTGCCACTTGAATATGCAGTAGAGATGAACCACCTAATTGATATGGAATTAGAAGGAGCAAATGGCTGATGAGTAAACTAAATGAAATGAGAATGTATGCTTGGAACCACACCGGCCTAAACTGGGTAGATGGCGAACATTCTATAAAAGAAAAAAAAGAATACTTCAAAAAATCTGACGCAAATTCCATAGAAGAACTTGAAAATGCCTTCAAAAACCTTGAATATGGCATTGGCAGCGAAATAAACAAAGAAAATAAAGATTTTAGAAATTACTCTCTTTATAGGAATCTTAGCGGAATAAATAAAACTGAAACAATCGATCTTATTATGGATCAAGAAAATCCTACTTTGCTATGCGGAGTAGATATAAATCTTAAAGAAAATTCTTCTGCAAGCTTTTTAATAAATGCTTTTGGCAGTGGAGAAAATTTATATATAAATTCACAAATTAGAGTAAATTTAAACAAAGCTTCCAAGGCTAAGATAGTTATTGTCACAAATTTGCCAGAAAAATCAAAAAATCTCCTATCTTTTACTTCAATTATCGGAGAAGATGCATTTTTGGATATTAGCTATATAGAATTGGGCAATGATTATTCGCTTGTAAATATCAAAAATATCTTAAAAGGCGACAGGGCAAAATTAGTCGAAGAAGGAATTTATTTTAAGGAAAAAGATCAATTTTTGGATATTTTGGCAGAAAATGACCATTTTGGCAACAAAACCGACTCAGCAACCCTCTTTAATGGAGCCTTAAAAGATAGGGCTAGCAAAAATTGGAAGGGCGTAGTTGATCTTAAAAATGGTTGTCATAAAGCCGATGGCAAAATCGCCGATTATTCTATGATGTTTTCAGATCAAGTGAAAAACAAAACCGCCCCAATCCTACTTTGTAGAGAAAAAGAAGTAGCAGGAAATCACGCTGCAAGTGTTGGTAGACTTAACAAAGATATGCTATTTTATATTATGAGTCGTGGTTTTGATAAGAAAAAAGCAGAATCAATGATGCTTGAGGCGACATTTGCAAAAACCTTAGACAAAATCGAAGATCAAAAGTTAAAAGATGAATTAAGGAAAAAAGTTCATCAAATGAATACAAGGGATTAATATGGATACAGAAAAAATAAGAGCAGATTTTCCTTACTTAGATAGCAAAAAAGTGGGAAAAGATGTAATTTATCTTGATACTGCAGCTACAAGCCAAAAACCCAAAGAGGTAATAGATGCAGTAGACAATTATTATAAATACCAAAATGCAAATCCTCACAGAGGTGCTCATTATCTATCCTTTGTGGCAACTACTGCCTATGAAAATTCTAGGGATAAGATAAAAGAATATATAGGGGCAAAAAATCGCGAGGAAGTAATTTTTACCAGAAATGCAACCGAAGCTTTAAATCTAATCGCCTATTCCTACGCCTTGGAAAATCTAAAAGCAAATGATGAGATTTTGATAACAATCCTAGAACATCATGCAAATTTAGTTCCTTGGCAAATTGTAGCAAAAAAAACTGGTGCAAAATTAGTTTATGCCTATCTTAATGAGGACTATTCCCTAGATTATGACGATTTGAAAAATAAAATTAACGAAAAAACTAAAATTGTTTCCTTCACAGGAGCAAGCAATGTGACAGGTGAAATTATCGACATCAAAAAAATTGTAAATTGGGCTCATGAAGCTGGTGCAATAGCAATTGTCGATGGAGCGCAACTTACTCCTCACCTAAAAATTGACCTAAGTGACTTAGACTGCGACTTTTATGTTTTTTCTGGTCATAAACTTCTTTCGCCTATGGGAATTGGAGTTTTGTACGGCAAAAAAACCTTGCTTGAGAAAATGAATCCATTTTTAACCGGTGGAGATATGATCGAATACGTCTACGAGCAAGAAAGCTCTTTTGCTTCTTTACCTTACAAATTTGAAGCTGGTACGCAAAATGTCGGTGGAGCAATTGGCCTTGCAAAAGCCATAGAATATATGGAAAAAATCGGCCTTGATGAGATTTATAAATACGAATCCGACTTAACTCGCCATGCATATAATTTGATAAAAGATTATCCACATATAAAAATTTTCTACCCGGAAAATTCCAAAACTGGAGTTGTCCTATCTTTTACCTACGATGATATTCATCCCCACGACATAGCTTCAATTTTGGATAATAGTGGTATTGCAGTAAGATCTGGCCACCACTGTGCTATGCCTTTGCACAAATATTTGGGCATAAGCGCAAGCGCCAGAGCAAGCTTTGCTTTTTACAACACAAAAGAAGAGGCGGAAATTTTTGCCAAAGAGCTATTAAATGTTAGAAAGGTAATGGGACTATAAATGAATATGGAAGAAATTTATTCTAGGATAATCCTAGATCATTCAAGAAATCAAGCCAACAAACACGAATTGGAAGATGCTGATATCAAAGAACCAGGCCACAATCCATCTTGTGGAGATGAAATAGTTCTTGAATTAAAAACAGACGGAGATAAAATAGTCGATGCAGCCTTTACTGGTGATGGTTGTGCCATAAGCCAAGCTGCAACAAGCGTTATGTGCGATATGATAATAGGCAAAACAAAAGAAGAAGCCAAAGAACTTGCAGATATCTACATTAGAATGATAAAAAGAGAAGAAATCACAGATGAAGAATTAGAAAAACTAGGAGATGCTGCAGCCTTTATCAATATCCAAAATATGCCACAAAGAGTAAAATGTGCCTTATTAAGCTGGAAAACCCTAGATCAAGTAATATAAAATGAAAAAATTAGAAAATTTAGAATTTTTAACTAGTCTAATAACAGCAGGACTCCTCTACCTTTTGACCTATTTGCAATATAGCAAAGGCAAAAGCTACTGGTATATAATCCTAATAAGCGCCATACTAATGACTGCTAATTCTTATGTAAAATATAAAAAGATAAAAAATATTTAAAAAAATCAAAACTACCGACTGAAATGGTAGTTTTGATTTTTTTATTAGCATTCAATTTTTTCAAATACTGAACTTGCTGTTTGTTTTAGCACTTCATTTAGACTTCTTATATTTTCTTTGCCTGTACTTTGTAGCCAATTTTGAGCATCTTTTTCGCTTTTTCCAAATTCTTCTACTGCCCCTGACCATGTTGCTCTACCACATAGAACTCCGTTAAATGTTGAGCCTGCTTTTTTGGCAAATTTTAGGGTTTCTTGGAATAATTCTGCGCTTACTCCTCCGCTTAGGAAGATAAAAGGAATCCTTGTTGCCTCTGATTGGTCTTTGAAGAATTTTAGGGCTTCTTTTTTGCTAAATAAAACTTCATTTTCAGCAAAGCCTTCAACATAATTCATATTTACTGGCGCTTCTACTTTTAGGACATCGACCTTGTATCTTTGATCGTCAAAAACTTTCATTGATTCTATTACTTTTTTTGGACGAATTTTTGAGTATTCTAGGCCTTTGGCATCAGCTATATCCTTATCATAGTTAATTATTTCTAGAAAATATGGAAGTCCTAAAGCTTCTGCTTCATAGCCTACTCTTTCTACCCAAGCTTTTTTGATGTCATTTATTCTTTCGCTTTCATCGCAATCGTAATATAGCAAGACTTTTATGGCATTTGCTCCCATTTCCTTTAATCTTAGGCCTGATACTGCATCTATTAACTTTGGAAGTCTGCCTTCTTCATATTCATCATAGCCAGTTTTTTCATAGCTCATTATAAGACCTGCGTTTTTATCCTTAGCTGTAATGCCTTTTTTGCCATAAATTGGATCTAATAATATTGCTGATGAATATTTTGTTAGTTCTTTTGATACTAATTCTTTAAATTTTCCAATGCCATCGAGGTTGTTAAGGCCAGGGTTTGCTTTTGCCATCATTTTTTCCATAGAACCTCTTTGGTCTATGGCAAGAGCCGCTATGGCACCATCTTCGTTTACTAGTTTTTTTAGGTTTTGGTATTTTTCTTTGGATATTTTCATTAAATCTCCTCTACTTTTATTTGCTGGTAATATTTGTCAAAATCTTTAATGTTGATGTGGGCAATTTCTTTGTTTAATACATTTAGGAGGCCACAATTCATACTCGTCTTTATGATATCAGTATCGTCTTTGCCACAACTTATGGCATATATTGCTCCTGCAAGCGATGAATCTCCACTTCCTACTGGATTTACTGCTTGAACTTTTGGAACACTTGCCTTGTAAATTTTCTTATCAATTTTAACAATTGCTCCATCCTTGCCCAAAGATACTATAATATATTTTATATCTTTAAAAGGTTTTTCTAATAAAATCCCAGCTAAATTTTCTTTTCTTATTTCAATTTTTAGGACATCTGCTATTTCTTTTTCATTTGGTTTGATTAAATCAGGTTTTATATCTGAATTTATTATTGCTTCTAAAATTTTGCCTGAAGTATCCACAGAAACGAATTTATTATTTTCCTTAGCATAAGCTATTATTTTTTCATAAAAACTGACATCAAGTCCCTTTGGCAAGGAACCAGATATATTAATAAATTTACAATCTTTGCTAATTTGATCGAGATTTTTTATAAATTCTTCTTCTTCTTTTTTGCTAATACTTGGTCCTTTTTCAAGGATTTCGGTCTGATTTTTATCGTGCAATATTGCTATACAATTTCTTGTATCTTCTTTTATTTTGACAAATCTCGAATTTTGACCTTTGCTTTGCAGAGTATTTTCTATATATGCTCCCAAAACTCCACCGACAAAACCTGAATGAACGACTTCTTCTCCAAGTTCTTTTAGGACATAACCTACATGAATGCCCTTACCACCAGCATCTTTTACTACTTTGTCAGTCCTATTGACATCGTCAATTTTAAAATCATCTATTTGGTAAGAAATATCGACCGATGGATTGGCTGTAATAGTCAAAATCATCCAAAAACTCTCTTTCCATCAAGAAATGTTGCTTTTAGTCCTAAATTTTCATCTAAAACTATAAAATCTGCCTCATAGCCTACTTTTAATTTTCCGCAAACATCATCGATGCCCACAGATTTGGCAGGAACTAAACTTGCCATTTGAATTGCCTCAAATAAATCGGCCACATCCCAATCTATGAGGTTTTTTACTGCATCTTTTAATTTTAAAATCGAACCTGCTAGCGACCCGCCTTCTTTTAATCTTGCAGTTCCATCTTTTACGATGACGTCAAATTCGCCAAGCTTATAATCTCCCTCAGTCATTCCACCAGCGGACATACAATCTGTTATCAAAGCTACATGATCAGGACCTTTGACATTAATTAATATATTTGCAGCTGCTGGATTTACATGGTGACCATCGCAAATTAATTCGCTTATGGCATCTGTATTCATGGCAGCTCCAACCATTCCTGGATTTCTGTGGTGAAGTCCACTCATTCCATTAAAGGTGTGAACAAAAATATTTGCCCCTTCTGCTACTGCCTTACAGGCATCTTTGTAGCTTGCATCAGAATGGCCTAGTGCAACTGCAATTCCCATGGCGTTTGCTTGATGAATAAAATCAATTGCCCCATCTCTTTCTGGAGCTATGGCGATTTTTTTTACAAGTCCCTTTGATAATTCATTCCATTTTTTAAGTTTTTCTATATCAGGATCTGACATATATTTTTCGTTTTGAGCGCCCTTGTATTTTTCTGTGAAAAATGGTCCCTCAAGGAAAATTCCACGAACTTTTGCCCCTTCAACATCCTTATATTCTTCACCTACTACCCTACAAGCCTCATTTAATTTTTCTGTTGAGTCAGTAAGAGTTGTCGGCAAAAAGCTTGTAACTCCGCATTCCAAAAGACCTTTAGATATAATATTTAAAGCGCCTTTTTTTGCATTCATTATATCTTCTCCACGGTAGCCGTGGATGTGAGTATCTACAAGACCTGGAGCGATTATTTCTCCCAAATCTTCAAATTCTTCTGGAGGATTTTTTGAAAATGATTTGATTTTTCCATGGCAAACTTCCATATAAAAATTTTCTAAAACTTGATCTTCAAGAACTATATATTTTGCTTTATAAAACAATTTTTCTCCTTGATTTTTTTAAATTTTTCTTGAAATAAAGATTTTCCTAAGCTTTAATTATTAATTTTTCGTATTCGTGGATAGTTACTCCCTTTACAACCCTATTTACGGTTCCGCTTTTTGATGGATTGTCAGGAGTGTTTCCTACTCTAAGGCTTGTGATCAAGCTTATTAACTGAGCAATTACAATATATGGTAATGCAAGGTAGATATCTTCATTTATTTGGTTTTTATAAATTAACTTTTCAAAATCCCCATTAATTTCTTCATTTGCTATGGCGATTACTCTTTGTGCAATTTTATCAGCATAAGTTTCATCTAAAATATCAAGATCATATTGGCTTGTGTAAGGATTTGATGAAACAAAGGAAACTACAAGAGTTTTATCATTTACAAAAGACTTTGGGCCATGTCTAAAGCCCATTGAAGATTCGTATAAACTAGCTACATTACCTGCTGTAAGTTCCAAAATTTTAAGCCTTGCCTCATCGGTAAGCCTATACAAAGGACCGCTTCCAAGATAAATTATTCTTTCAAAGTCAAAATTTACTAAATTTTCAATTTTTTCCTTATCAGCTAAAATCTCTTGGCAGGTTCTTGCAATTTCATCTACCAAGGCTTTTTTATCATCTCTTTTATCAAAAATCAAAATACCTGTCAAAAGCATGGATGTAAAAGAACTTGTCATGGCAAAGCCCTTGTCATTTGTTCCTTCTGGTTCGATAAAAACAAAAGATTTTTCGTCATCTTTTAGCTTCAAAGCTAATTTTCCATCTGGAGCGCATGTTATTGCCATATTATAAAAATCATCAACAATTTGCTCGCCTAATTTTACTGCTGCCAAAGATTCTGGAGAATTTCCACTTCTAGCAAAAGAAACCAACAAGGTCTTTTGATTTTTTGCAAAGTGCAAATATGGGCAAGACACCAAATCAGTAGTTGCAATTGATGAAAAGTTGTAAATTCCAAGGCTTTTTAGATATTCATTTAAGATATTTCCTACATATTCACTTGTACCAGCACCTGTAAAAATTATTTTTACATCAGATCCAACTTTTGCCAAAAACTCTTCTATCTTTTCTTTTCTTTGCTCATAAAGCCTATATACTTCACGCCATTTTTCTGCTTGCTGAAAAATTTCATAGTAGGTATTGTAAGCATCATTTTTCTCAATATAATCTAAATCTAAATACATATGTCCTCCTCTTAAAATTTAATAAAATTAAAAACTCGCCTTAGAACTAAGACGAGCTTTAACTAATTTTCATTGACAATTTTTCTAATATGCTCTTCAAAAGGCTCTCCGTCCATGGTAACTTCGTTAGTTCCTCCAAAAATATCGACCATAATTTTGAAGAAATTTATAAGAATTGTATCGCCTTTAACATAATATTCATCGACATGACCAGGGATAAAAATTAGAGTTTTTTCGCTATCCATATCATCTAAGTTCAAATGTTTAACAGGACTTACCATCATATCGACAACGCCCAAGTCTTCCATCATCCACATATTGTTGTTCCAAAACTTCTTTGCTTGTTTGGAAACATCGTTAAGACGCTCTCTATTAGAAATTGCTGATAGAACTTTTCTTACATCTTCTTCGTTAAAATTTTCATCATAAATCATTTTTAACTCTGGACGATTTGCAATTCCTCTAATAAAATCTTCGCCGACTTTTTCTCCTTCAGATGTAGCTTGCCAAAAATATAGCATTGTTTCTATTAGTTCATTATTAATTTTTACAGACATTATTCTTCCTCCGTTTATAACAAATTCTACTATAATTTTAACGCAAACAAGCCTTTTCTTCAAGAATAAGCAATTTTTCTACAAACTTATATTGCCTTTATAAATCTCTTTTGCTAGTATTAGTGCACCGTCAGCTGGACTTGCAAATGGCTTTACTATATTTACAGGGCTTTTTAGTTTGGCTCTTACTTTTTGATAGAGAATTTCTCCTATATTGCTTACTCCTCCAGAAAATGAAACATCTACTTCATCTGAAAAATCAAGATTTTTGATTAATGTTTCTATTATAAGCGAGATTTCATTTGTTAGCTGATCTAATATTTCATAAGCATAGATGTCGTTTTTTTCTAAAGCTTTTGTCAAAATAACTGATAAAGCGGCTATTTCATCTCTTTTCATCTTAGCAGTTACTTCAAAAATATCATAATCTTTTTTAAGTCCGAGTTTTTCTTTTACCATATCATAAATTGATGTTTTTATGTATCTTCCATCGCTCATTTTGGTGAAAAGATTTAGTAATTTCATTCCTATCCAATATCCACTTGCTTCATCTCCCAAAAATGGTCCCCAACCAGAGCAAGTCATTGAATTTCCATTTTTATCTCTTCCATATCCAATAGCGCCTGTTCCTATTACAATGTTTATTCCTTCTTTGGCATTTAGCGAACCTGCCCATCCATTTACACAATCATTTGCAACCGTAAATTTGTCGTTGCCAAGAACTCTTCTTATTCCTTCATGTATATAAGCCTCTGTTTCTGGAAATTGACCATAGCCTGGAGATGCCACAAAGGTATAAGTGATCTCATTAGGGCTAATGCCAGCCTTTTTTAAAACTTCATTAATTCCTTTTTCCATTATTTCAAAATATTCTTCTTTGCTAACTTGCTTTGGGTGGATAGTTTTTTGTTTTGATTCAAATTTTTCTCCATTTTTTTCAAGCAAGAAAAGAGTTTTTGTTCCACCTCCATCTACTCCCAAAAAAATTTCATCAGTCATTTTTTTCTCCTTTCCATTTTTTCTCACACTAACAGGTGTCTTTAGCAATTTATTTATATATTGTATTATAAGCTTACAAATATTATTATTCCAGTATAATAATACATAAGCTTAATAGAATATTAATCTTAATTAGTTTAGAAAAATTCTTTAATAAGAGGAATTTATGAAAGTGATTTTAGCTGTCGATGAAAATTGGGGGATCGGCAAGGATAATCAGATGCTTTTTCATATATCTAGGGATTTAAAGCATTTTAGAGACCTTACTTATGGAAATATTGTAATAATGGGTAGAAATACATATGAGTCCATGGGGAAAGCTCTGAGAGGTAGAGAAAATCTAGTTTTAACTAGAAATAAAAATTATAAATTAAATGATGCTAGGGTGTTTGTTGATTATAAAGATCTATTAGCATACATAAAAAATTCCAAGAAAGAAGTTTTTGTAATTGGTGGTAAGCAAATTGTCGATTTATTTTTGCCTTTTATAGATGAGGCGATAATTACAAAAATTTTCTCAAGCCGAAAAGCCGATACTTTCTTGCATAATTTTGATGAGGATCCAAATTTTAAAAAGATCGACCAATCAGAAATTTACCGAGAAAATGAAATTGACTTTAGATTTGTAAAGTATAGGAGGAAATAATGGAAGATGTCAAAATGGTTTATGACAAATTAGACGAATTAGGAATTAGCGTTGAAACCGTTGACCACCCACCGGCACTGACAACCGAACAAGCTGACGAATTTATCGAGGGCGTGCCTGGAGTTAGAACCAAAACCATGTTTTTGACCAACAGAAAAAAGAAAAACTTTTATCTTGTCATAATGGATGATACAAAACGTTTAGATATGGATAATTTCAAGGAAATTGTCGGCGAAAAAGTAAAAATGGCATCAGCTGATACCCTAATGCAAAAAATGAAACTTGCTCCTGGCCTTGTTTCCCTATTCGGCTTGTTAAATAACGAAGATAAGGACATCAAAGTTTATTTTGACAAAGCCATCATGGGCGAGGAAAGAATGAGCTTTCACCCTAACACCAACGAAAAAACTGTATTTATAAACACAGATGATATGCTAAAATTCATGGATGCAATAGGCTATGAGGCAAATATAGTAGAATTATAATTAGGAGATATTATGAGTGTAGAAATTTTTGTAAGCGATAAATGCCCTCACTGCAAGTCTTTGATTGAGGAATATGAGAATAATCCCCAAAAATTTGAAGGCCAAGAATTTATCAACATAAACGAAAATATGATGAATTTAAAAAGATTTTTAAAATATCGTGACAGCTTAAAAGAATACGAAAAGATCAAAGAAGCTTATAAAGTTGGAGTACCATCAAAAGTAATAGATGGCAAAAAAGTCGAGTTTTTTGAACAAGTATAAAATTTCGGTGCTAGATCTTAGCACCATTTTTTTGCGCTTTTTTAATCACTTATATTCCTACAAATTAAAATTTTTGTCTATTTATTAGATAATTGTTTAGATATTGGGTAAATTAATATAAATGGAGGAAATTATGAGAAGCGAAGTTAATTCTTACAATACAAAAATGCTTTTGGCCAATACTTTAAAAGATCTTTTGGAAAAAAAGTCCTTTTCCAAAGTCACCGTTACAGAAATAATCACTCTAAGCAAGGTCAATAGAAACACATTTTACTATCATTTTGAAGATATTTACGACCTTTTAAGATGGCTTTTGGAGCAAGAAGCAATCAATATTGTAAAAGATTACGATAGCAAGGATGAAATAGATATGGCCATTAATTTCACTCTCTCATATATAGAAAAAAACAGGAGTTTTTTGAAAAACATCTTATTTTCAGTAGGAGAAAAAGATCTAAGAAGATTTTTCTCAAAAGATTTTAGGGAAATTATAGGAAATTTTATTAAAATAGATGAAGAAGAACTAGGAATTAAGATTGATGACCAATACAGAAATGTCCTAACCATGTATTTTACCGAAGCCATAGCAGGGCTACTTATAGAATCTCTAAACAAAAAATACGAAATCTCAAATGCCAAAATAAGCTCCTACATAAAAACCATAAGCACAAATTCCATCAAAGCTTCTCTAATGGCCTACAAAAAAATATAACAAATTCAAAAACACACTCTCCAAACTTAGGAAAGTGTGTTTTTATGTTGATTGTTAAAGGCTCATCCAGGAATATTTATTATTTTTGTAGGCAACATAGCGCCTTAGCCCGCTTGAATTTCCTATATAGGATAGCCAAGAATAGCCATTTGCTTCAATAATCCTATCGTAATAAATGACAGAACCTTTCCTATAAAGACCTACAATTTTTGAATTTGTCGATGGATAAGCCCTAATATTTGTGGCGGAATTTACTATAGCTTTTCCAGATTTGTTAATAAAAGATCCTTCTTTTTCAACCATCGGCCTAAAATATCTTTCTTTTTGACTGCGCCTACAATCTAAGAAATATCTAAGGAAATTTCTTTCACCGTTGATGGTAACGGTGTTATTTAGAGCGTTACAATGAATAATTTCTCCTTTTCTAAGAAAAATTCCAGTATGACCGCCTCTGCCGGCGCTTTTTCCTTCTAAACCTCTGATAAAAATATCCCCAGGTCTTATATCTTCGTAAGAATAAATTTCCTTAAAAATTTTACCCTTTAGCTTATAAAGGCTTTCTGTGTTGCCGATAAAAGAATTTTTGGGCAAAAATCCTCCTGCAATCAAACTGTAGTAGACAAAAGAGGAACAATCCAAACAATAAGGCCCCAAACGAGCTGGATAGGCCATAGAATATCTTACCTTGTGGTGCTTGCTTTTGGCATAAGCAAGCATTTTGTCAACAGATGCCATTTTTTCTCCTTATCTTTCCCCTAATTTCTTTTCCAATTCTCTAATTTCTCCTAATATTTGATCGAGTTTTCCATTTATTTGATAAATCAATATCAAAGTTATTACAATTGGAAAACCCAAATCTCCGATAAGTTTTGTTATATCCATATTCCCTCCTGTTTGTTAACAAGTGACTTTTGGAATTTCTAAAAATTTTTTATCCTAATAGAAAAACTTACCGAGCCAGATTCCTTAGTCTTCTTTCTTAGAAGAATCCTCTTCTTCATCTTCCTCATCTTCCTTAAAAATGCAGATTATTGCCATAATATTCACCTCCTCTCACTTATATATAGAAAAAAGAGCCTTATTGTCCCAAAAAATAAAGTGCAAGATCAGAAAAAATTATGATATAATAAAAATGTTATCATCAAGCTCTCATAGCATGAGAGGAGGTGAAACTATGCGAACACTTTTAGGTATCATAGTAAGTATCGTAGTTGATATAGTTGGTCACTTAATCAACAAATGGCTAGATAAATTACTAAATGATGATAACTAGCATAAAAAAAAGACGAGCTGCAACTCGTCTTTTTTTGTGGTCAAAACCATGCATGAACTTTTAGGTATCATGGTTAATAATATTATACCTTTTCACAGAATTTCTTCAAAATTAAGAAAATTAAATTTCTCACCAACTTTCCCTTATCAAGAAAAATACCAATTTCAACTCCATTATATCCAGATTTTCCCAAGCTAATCGCCTTTTAGCCTATTAAACTTTTTTAGGAAAATATTATATTATTTACTTGTCGACAAATAAAATATAGCGGCGCCGCTTTGAAAGGTTATTTATGAACATAAATTTAGACAATTCAAAGCAAATCATGGAAAAATATATGCCACTAATAAAGTCAATGGCAAGGAAATTTGGAGTTTTTGAATATGAGGAAAATATTTGCGAATCACAGATGATTTTGATAGAAGCCATCGGCACATATGATAAAAGCAAGGGAACTTTTGGAAATTATCTAAAAAACCAACTAAGATATCATTTCCTAGACAAAAGCAAAAAAGAAAGGCCCCTAAGCCTAGATGACTATGACGAAGATGGCCAAAGATACATCGACAGCCTACTTTCAGATTGTGATATAGAAAAACAAATACTTGAAAACGAAAAATACCAAGAACTAGAAAAAGCCATAGGCAAATTAGAAAAAAGGGATCAAGAAATAATAAAAATGTCCTACTATGAAAATTTAAAAAACGCAGAAATCGCCAAAAAGCTAAATATTTCACCAAAAACAGTAGCCAACAGAAAAAGTCTTAGTATTAAGAGATTGGGGGAGATTATGAGAGAAAATTAATGGAAAATTTATGGTCTATGTAAAAAAGGCAATGCAATCTTTCTATACGGATTGCATTGCCTTAAAATCAAAATTTTGCTTTATTTATTAAATAAAACAGCCGTTCTACACTTTTTATTAGTTTAGATCATAAGATTATTTTAAAATTTACACTAATTAGCTCGTTTTAAACTAATAATTAATCAAAATCTCTCATATCTTTCGAATATGAAAAAGGTATTATTTCATTTGCCTTTGTTAATTTGTATGCTTGTTCATTATGCATATACTCGCTAATTTCCTTACCACTATAATCCTTAAACTTATCTATGACATTATCGATTATCTTTTTTTCTTCATCATCCAAAATATCATCTTTCAAATTATAATTTGGCAAAAATCTTAGAGAATTTGGATAATCAAAGCCTCCTTCCTCAGTATTTACATTATCCAAAGCAATCATTGCCTTATAGCCAATAGGAACCGCTCCCATCGGAAGATGCAAATATATAAGTCCAGTCATCGCCTTATCCTTAATTGAAAATGATAATGAATCGACAAACCATAGCATTTTATTCAACTTTACAGTATAAAGATTCTTAACCCTTTCTGCCATATAAGAAATAATGGCTTCAATTTTTTCTATATTCAAAAGAGTATTACCGTTATTGTCATTTTCAGAATTATAAGAGCTATAATATATAGCTAAATTGTTTCTTGATGTATAAACTCGGCCATATTTTTCAATTAATGCGAGTATATTAGATCTAATCTCAGAGTATCTATCAAAATCAAATCTATCCCTATTCTTATCTATAAGCTCCAAGGCCTTTGACGGATCATCAGAAACCATCCTCAACAATAAATCATAAGACTCATCTTGAATTGCTTTTGATTCATATCTTGAAATAGTAGCTTCGCCAAAACCCATCATCTTTGCAAATTCTACTTGGTTAAGATCAAATTTTTTCCTAATATTAACTATCTCATCAGAAGTTAGCAAACCATGTTTTTTTCTATAAGCATTTCTTGCACTAAGAAGATTCCTATCCAATAATTTTCCACTTACATACTTATGCTCTCCATCAAAACCAATAGGGCAATAGTAAAAAGTTTCATCATATTCTACTTCCTCGCCCTTAATCTTTGTTCTTGTTTTCTCGTTTTTTTCCAAAATTTCGTGGACTCCTCCACAAAGTGGACAATATTTTTCCTCGTTCTTTTTCATAACATTTTCCTCCATAAACTAATTTATTACTAACTTTACAATTTTTTCAATGCTAATTTTTATATGGAAAATTCATCCCATGGTCGGCTTTATGAAAGGAAAGGCAAATTATTTGTTTTTTGCTATTACAGACATTCCTTAACTTTATTTTGATATAAATAAGCTCATTATTAATATATTTCCCAAAAACATAAAGATCCCTGGGATTTGCATCTAAATTATCTACTACTGTTTCAGAATAATCCTTTAAGCTAAGATTTTTAAGCTCATTAATAACATCACTAGTATCCAAACCTAAATAGGCTAGAGTATTAACATTCTTATTTCCTCTACCATATGATAGAAAAAAATCTTCATCACAGTTAAATTCCTTTGAATTAATATAATCTATTAAATTTTTAAGAAAGTTCGCAACATCTTCCTTAGTACTTATAAAATTATTCATTTTATTTTCCTTCCCACTATCAATTGATAGTATTCTATTTTTATTATATGCTTTCTTTAGCAAAAGTCAATAAATAATTTTGTAAATGGCAAATATTTATTAAATTTTTATAATAAACTACAGACATTCTAATAAACATTTTATGGAGAATTGGCTTTATTAATTATTTAGGACAAAAAAAGAGGAGAATTTTCTCCTCTTTTTTAAATCTCAATTTCCATAAAGGTAATTGATTTGTTTTAATTATTAAGCATTAACTGCGTTTCTTTTTCTCATAGCTACAAATGCAACTGTCGACTAGCCCGTCGGCTCGGGGAGACCAAGACCTGCTACGATGAAGATTAGTGAACCAATACCAGCTGTTTGTATTTCTACTAGAATATATGAGTTGAATATAAATCAAAACTACCAGCTTAGCTGGTAGTTTGTACAGCGCCTATAAGGCGCGAATACCGGCACGCCCCTATTGGGGCTCCGAGTATTCCATCACATGCA
>QWCE01002999.1_pt1 | contig 19508 bp, 20 predicted proteins | sample 1972531 | NCBI WGS metagenome assembly QWCE01 (sample SAMN09866716, study PRJNA288562) | Human gut metagenome isolate term4_stool, whole genome shotgun sequencing... | reverse complement strand
GAGTTTGCTTAGCTCGGATTCACTGACTGTGTTCCGCTTTAAGCTTTTAGATTGTTATGGTTTAATCTCTTATACCATTTAATTAACTTGGTTCAGTGCCGCTTCTTTCGAAACAGCTTATTTAGTATATCTCGCGGGGAATGCTTTGTCAAGAACTTTTTAATACTTTGTAAAAATTCTTTCCGCATGCCTCACGCGATAACTTGTTTAGTTTACCATCGAAACCCGATTCTTGTCAATCGCTTTTTTCGTTTTTCAAAAGGCGTCGTGACTTTTAGACTCGATGACCAGGTTATTATACTAACTCCCCGATTTTCTGTCAAGGGGATATTTGCGGTAGTTTAGCGCTGTGTAAAGTTAAAAACGTCCTTATACCAAGCGGCGACTGTAGTCCTCGTTTTCCTTCATCTTCTTTTCCACATAGGAGCAATCGGCCTGTACCTTCAGGTCGTGCTCGTTTACATAAGCGATGAAGGCGTCAAAGAGCTTCCCGGCCACGCCTTGGCCCCGAACTTCCTCCGATGTTTGTGTGTGATAGGCCTGTACGGTTTTGTCGTCTGTAAAGCGATAGTCCAATACGCCTTGGGGATGATCGGCATCGCCAATGTAGAAGCGTCCGTCCGTGTGTTTAATTTCCATAGCTCGTTCCTTTCTTATTGTTTACCTTCCGTTTACTCTATACCCACCTACGAAAAAAAGTTCCCGCCGAAGCGAGAACTTTCTTTTATTCTTCTGTCGTTTCAGTATCGCCGTCGTTGTCGGCGGTCTTCGACTTTTCTTCATTTTCCATCTTTTGTTCTTTGAGCTCTTCGTAGTAGCCTTTCTTTCCTTGGGCGAAGCGGCGCACCTGTTCTCTCGCCGAGGCCTGATCCACGACGTAGTATTCGATCTTGCCGATGCGCTGATTTTCGCCGACCAGGGTATCGGTTTGAATGTCGTCGCGATCCATGCCCAAGCCCATTTTTGCCAAATAGGCGATTTGGCCGTAGGACAGATTGGTTTCGATATTGTCCAGGGCGATGTCGATGAGCTCGGGTATTTTCAGAATCATCATGGGCCGCTTGACTTTGTCGAACAGCTGCATGAGGAAGCGCTGTTGAACTTGGATCCGGTCGATGTCCTGATCCTCGTAAATCTTGCGTATGCGCAGGTAGCGCACGGCGTTGGCGCCGTCAAGCTTTTGCTTGCCCTTTTTAAAGTCGATGTGCAGATTCGGCACGACGTAGGTGTCTTCGTAGCTGTAGTCGAAGGGGATGTCCACGTCGATTCCGCCGACGGCATCCACCAGTCGTTCCACTGCGTTGTAGTCTACCGTGGCGTAGTAATCGATTTTTACGTCGAGAAAATTTTCCACCGTTTCTTCCGCCAGCTTTTCACCGCCGTAGGCGTAGGCATGGCCCAGCTTGGTCTTGCCTTCGTGGCCTTCGATGTCTACATAGGTATCCCGTGGCAGGGACAAAAGCTGCGCCCGCTTGGTCACGGGATCGATGGTGACGAGCATAATGACGTCGCTTCGGGTGGGGTTCCCCTCCTCGGTCATGTCCGTGGTCGCCGTCTTGTCGATACCGAAAAGAAGAATATGCAGGGGATCGTCTCCGGTAAATGGATTGGTCGTATTTAATTTTTCTAAGCTGTTGTTCGCTTCTTCCAGCGTCGGTTCCTTGGTTCTTTTGGAAGTCGGTCGATCGACCATTTGATAGCCCAAGGCCAAGGCCCCGGACAGGACGGCAATGACAAGTGCCGCCACAATGATTTTAAGTACTCTCATGTAACACCTCTTTTTATCTCGTACTATCTTACCGAATCGAAGGGCCATTGGCAATAAAAGATTCCTTTCATTCTCTTTGAAATGAATCTTTCATCCGAGGAAGGCAGCCCTATCTAAGGAATGGTTCCGAATTTTTCATTACACATAAAAAAGCAAACAGCCGCAGCCATTTGCTTCTCAGGGCCATGCCCCTTTATTCGTAAGTATAGGTGTTTGCCCGTTGGATCACCACGTCTTCCAAGGGCTTGTCCATGGCGTTTTTTTCCACCTTGGCGATGGCGTGAACCACGTCCATGCCGTCCACCACTTGGCCGAAAACCGTGTGCTTGCCGTCGAGCCAAAAGGCGCCGCCGCAGTTTTTATAGCCGTCGATGACGTCTTCCGTGTAGCCGTACTTTTCTCCCGCATCTTCCATTTGGCGAAGGATGTCGTCGCCGAGTTGCGCTCCCTGCACGATGAAAAATTGGCTGCCGTTGGTGTGGGGACCGGCATTGGCCATGGAGAGGGCGCCGACGAGGTTTCTGTATTCGGGGGTGAATTCGTCTTCAAAGCCCTTGCCCCAAATGCTTTCGCCGCCGCGACCCGTACCCGTGGGATCGCCGCCTTGAATCATAAAGTCGTCGATGACGCGGTGAAAGATAATGCCGTCGTAGTAGCCTCGGTCCACGAGGGTGGTGAAGTTTTCCACGGCTTTCGGTGCCGCTTCGGGAAAGAGGCGCAAGTGAATGTCGCCGAGGGTGGTGGCGAGTTTCACCATGGTGTCGCCGACCTTCGGCGCTTCCAATTGTTTTAACATGTTATTCTCCTTGTTCCGTCAGGACGATGACGCCGTCTTTGGTCACCGCCAAGGTGTGTTCGTATTGACAGGACAAAGAGCCGTCGCGGGTGCGGGCGGTCCAGCCGTTTTTATCCATGGCAATGGGCCAGTCGCCTGCATTGATCATGGGCTCGATCGTAAAGACCATGCCCTCTTCCAAGCGCACGCCCCGATTGGGCCGGCCGTAGTGAAGGACTTGAGGGTCCTCGTGCATATTGGTGCCGATGCCGTGACCCACGAAATCCCGCACCACGGAAAATCCGTTGGCTTCGGCGTGGGTTTGAATCACGTGTCCGATGTCGCCGAGACGGGTGCCGGGCTTCACGATGTCGATGGCCTTATACAGGCATTCTTTGGTGACGTCCATGAGCTTTTGCGCTTCAGGGGACAATTCGCCCACGGCGTAGCTCCAGGCGGAGTCGGCCAGGTAGCCGTCCACGTTCACCACCATGTCGATGGTCAGAAGGTCTCCGTCTTCAAGCTTGCGCTCACTCGGAAAGCCGTGGCAAATTTCATCGTTCACCGACGCGCAGATGCTGTAGGGAAAGCCCTGATAGCCTTTTTGTTCCGGGTAGCCGCCCCGGTCCGTAATAAATTTTTCCACGAAGCGATCCAGTTCCAAGGTGCTCACCCCGGGCTTCACTTCATTTCTGAGAGCCCGGTGCACTTGAATCAAAAGATCCGCCGCCTTTTGCATTTTTTCGATTTCTTTTTCCGTCTTTATAATGATCAATCCTCTACCTCCCGGACGATTTCTTTTAAATCCACATCCCTCGATGCCCACATTTTCGCGTGGGGATTTATGGCGATGGCTCGCTTTAAATCCTTCAGGGCCTCGTCCTTTTCCCCTAAGCGCACGTAGCTGCACGAGCGATTGTAGTATAGATTCACACTGTTCAGGTGCTTGTCGATTCCTCGAGTTAAGATGGCGATGGCTTTTTTAGGCTCTTTCATGCGCAAGTAAATGGCCGACATATTTAAATAGGTCGGCGCATAGCTTTCGTCGAGGGCCAGGGCCTCTTCGTAGGCGGCCAGAGCCTCTTTGTTTTTAAACATCTTTTGATAAATAACGCCCAGATTGTAATAGCCGATGCTGTAGGCCGGAGACAGAGCTACGGCCTTTTTCGCCAGGGCCAGGGCTTTTTTGTATTCTTTGCGCTCTTCGTAAATGGAAGCGATGTCGGAATAGACCACGCCGTTGTCGGGAACCAGTTGCGCACAGCGCTCGAAAAGTTCCAAGGCGCGATCTTTGTAACCCATGGCATCGGATAAGAGGGCCAACTCGTAGCAGGCACTTTCGTAATCGGGATCGATTTGAATGGCTTTTTCGAAGTGCTCGACAGCCGCCACATCGTCTCCCTCGTCCTGGGCCAAGACGCCTAAGGCGTACTCGGCACCGGCGTATCTGCCCATGGACAGAATTCTCCGGTAATAGGACGCCGCTTTCTTTTCTCTGCCGTATTGCCAATAAATATCGGCGACGGAAAAGTAAGCGTCCACACGGGCTTCTTTGTTCGGGGCGAATGTCGCCGCCTTTAGATAAGCCTTTAACGCCTTTTTATTCTCGCCTCGGCTGAGGAAATCCTCCGCCAGAGTCCGGTAATTGTTCCATTTCGCAGTCATCGTCGCCTCCCAATGGTATTATACCACAGTTAGCTTTGCCCCTTGTATTTCAATAGGCTCATGGCGATGACGACGCAGATTAAGGACACGCCTACATCGGCAAAGACGGCGAGCCACAAACCGACTATATTGAACATGTTTAAAACCACGACGAGGATTTTTACAAGGAGAGCAAAGGCGATGTTGCCGTAGCAAATTTTTCGCGTCTGCTTGGATAGATCGAATAGGAAGGGAATGCGGCCGATGTCGTCGCCTAAGATGACCACGTCGGCGGTTTCGATGGCCATATCCGATCCGCCGGTACCCATGGCGATGCCCACATCGCTTTTGGCGAGAACCGGGGCGTCGTTGATGCCGTCGCCGACGTAAACCACTTTTTCATTTCGTTCCAGGGCGCGGTTCAATGCATCTACCTTTTCGCCGGGAAGAAGACCGCCGACACTTTCGTCCACGCCCAACTCTTTGCCTACGGCCTCTACCAATTCCTTTTTGTCGCCGGAGAAGAGATAGGTCTTCAAGAAGGAGGATAATTTTTTCAGCGCCTTCTTCACTCCGGGCTTAACGGAGTCGGAAAAAACGATGCGACCTAAAAGCTCCCCGTCTTTGACGACATAGACCGACGTTTTGGGAATGCTTTGGAGGGGATTTTCCACGCTCATGGCTTGAAGCATGGCGTCGTTGCCGGCGGCGACGGTCTTGCCGTCGATGGTACAGGTAATGCCTTTACCGGAAAGCTCCCGGTAATTCTCCGGCGTTCCCTGAGGCGCGGCTTTTTCCAAAATGGAACGTGCGATGGGGTGATTGGAGTATTGTTCCGCCGTGGCGGCCAGGGCAAGGAGATCTTCTTCCGTTCCCTTTAGCACGTCCACTTGGGCCAAGGTGAATTTGCCGTCGGTAAGGGTACCGGTTTTGTCAAAGGCGATGGCGTCGGCTTCGGCCAAGGCTTCCAATGAAGTGGAGCCTTTAATAAACATGCCGTCTTTCGATGCGCGGCCCACGCCGGCAAACATGGAAAGGGGCACGGAAAGCACCAAGGCGCAGGGACAGGAAATAATTAAAAAGGCACAGGCTTTGTAGATCCACGTGTTCCAGTCGCCGGAAAATGCCAGAGGCGGCACGACGGCCACGAGAGCCGCAAGCCCTACGACCACCGGGGTATATACGGCGGCGAAGCGGGTGATCCAGGCTTCGGTCTTGCCCTTGTTCAACCGGGCGTCGGCGACCAGTCCCTGAATCTTCGCCATGGTAGATTCTCCTGCCACTTTCGTGACGCGCACTTTAAAGGCGCCGTCCAAAGCCATGGCCCCGGCCATCATATCCGCCCCCGCATTTGCCATAATGGGCACGGATTCGCCGGTCATGTGTTGATTGGAGATGTGGCCTTCCCCTTCGATGATTTCACCGTCGGCGGCCAAGGTGTCCCCGGCGCGGAGGATGATGATGTCCTCTACGGCCACGTCTTCTGCCGCCACTTCGATGACGGCGCCGTCTTTTTCTACATGGGCCGTGTCTTCATCTCGCGCCAGCAGGCTTTCCACGGAATCCGTGGCGCGGTCCAAGGCGTAATCCTGCAAGGCTTCGCCGAGACGGTAGAACAAGAGCACGGCCAGGGCTTCCCCGTGTTCGCCGATGTAAAAGGCGGCGACGGATGCCACGCTCATTAAAAGATTTTCGTCGAAGACTTCGCCGTTTTTTATGCCCTTCAAGGCGTTTTTGAAAATATCGAATCCGGCGACGACGAGAATCACGGCCCACAACAGAGTTTGATAGGGACCGGTATAGACGAACTGCACCAAGAGGGCGGCCATAATACCGCAGGCAATGGAAATGAGCTCGTTTTTTAAGGAGCCTTCCTCTTCTTCCGCCTCCCCTTTTTTCTCGCCGTGATTTTTTTCCACCACCACGACGCCATCTTCGATGCTGTCGACAAGCTGTTGGAGCTTTTCCGCAGATACGTCCCCTTCTAACACCAGGCGCTTGGAAATAAAATCCAGTTTCGCCTCGGAGACTTGGGGCAATTCGCCGACGCGGGCTTCGATTTTCGCCGCGCAGTTAGCACAGTTTAAATTTTTCAATTCATAAGTGCGCATATATTCTCCTCCGTTCATATGATTGTTTGCTCATACTTATTGTATGCCCTTATGCCGACGATGTCAAGAACAAAAAAGAAGCGTCCTGCGACGCTCCTTCCGTATTCTGAAACTTTTACAGGGAAATGGTGGCCACCGGTTCCAAACCGTTAACGTCCGCACCTTCGATTAAGGTCCAGGTTTTTTCCGTGCCCGTATTTTTCAACATGGCTTCGTAGTAATACATGACGACGCCGATGTCTACATAGCTCTTTTGACCCTTGCTCTTGTCCATGTAAAGGGTAATGGTGCCGTCATCCTTTAAGAGAAAGCGCCAGGGTTGGGCGTTGATGTGGCTGGGTGCGAAGCGAATGGAGGAAAATACGTCAAAGAGACCGTAGTTTTCAAGCTCCGTCAAGGGCGCCGGCGTATCCAAATGATCCTTGAAGACAATTTTGTCTACGCTGAGGCGGGGGCTGACTCTCTCTTCATCGAAGACGTCTTGGTTCAGAGCCTTGCCGAAGCCGATAATGTAATCGACAAATTCGCCGCCTTCACCGAAAAGGGATTTCTTTAACTCTTTGTTTACTTGCATGGTGGTAATCCAGCAGGTGCCGAAATTCTTTTCGATGAGTTCCGTATTCATCATTTCCAAATAATAACCTGTGCGAATCAATTCGGCCTTTTCGTGGCTTTTGGCGCGCAGGGCGATGTAATAGGGCGCTTCGATCATGGTGCCGCCGTAACCGGCTTTGCCTTTCAGTGCTTCGGCAATGGCTTGGCCGTTTTCGTAAAGGGCGAAGCTGACTTCGCTGGCAGCCGATTGTTTTTCCAATTTGGCCAGGGTATCCTTAAGCCAATCCATTTCCATGGCCGACAGCTTCGTCGGTTGGAATTCGCGCACCGTTCTTCTCTTTTGCAGGAAATTTGTCATTACCATATTATCTTCCTCCTCAAATTACAACCAATATGCCAGGTTGTCGTAAACATACATATGTACCACGTAACCGACGATCATGCCGATAATCACACCCGCCAAGACATCGGTGGGATAGTGAACGGCCAAATAGGTTCTGGATACAGCCACCAAAAGCGCCATCACAACAAAGAGCGGAGCCAGTTTCGGAAAATACAGAGAAAATGTCGTCGCCACCGTAAAGGCTGCCGTCGTATGCCCCGAGGGAAAGGAATAATCCCTCAAGTCGATGCCGTAGGTGTTTAAATTTTTACTCACCCAATAGGGCCGGCTTCGACTGATGGCGCGCTTTAAAATTTGTGCGACACCTGTCGAGATCACCAGGGCCACAACCATTTCCGTGGCGGCACTTCCGATCCAACGTTTTCCGAATATGAGCATAAAGACCGACAGAGCTACGAGAAATCCGGGTCCCGCAATATTCGTATAATTGTAAAAAAAGAAATCACAATACTTGTTTTTCAATTTCTTGTTTATACGATCCAGAAAATAATCGTCAAACGCTTTAAACGGATTTTTCATCTTCACCATCCTGTACATACCTACTTTTCTAATTATATACCAAGCTCCTCGTCTTGAAAAGGACAATTCCCCTCTCATCGTGATATACTCACACGGAGGTGACTATGAAATTAACGGACGAACAACAAAAAGCCGTGGCCCACGGCAAAGGGCCGGCCTTGGTCCTCGCCGTGCCCGGAAGCGGCAAGACCACGATGCTATTAAGCCGCACGAAGCGGCTCATCGATGAGGGCGTGGAGCGAAAAAAGATTCTGACTATTACCTTTTCCAAAGCCTCGGCCCGGGACTTGGCCCTTCGTTATAAAAAACTTTTTCCCGACAGTCCGCCCCCGGCGTTTTCCACCATTCACAGCTTCTGCTACTCGGTGCTGAAAAACGACGAGCGCCGCCGGGGCGTGAGCTACACCTTAATCGAATCCAATCGCGCCTTGAGCAAGTGGCGCATCGCCTCCGATCTGTGGCGGGAAATTATGCACCGCTCACCCAACGAGGAGCAGGTGGAGACCCTCCTTCGGGAGATCAGCTACGTCAAGAACAAGGTCTTGGATCCGGCGGAGTACAATAAAGAGGCGACGACGCCCCTGTTTCTGAAGTTTTATAATCGCTACGAAAATTTAAAGCGGGACAGGCAGTGGATCGACTTCGACGATATGATTACCCTGGTACCGGAGATTTTTAAACAGGATCCGGGGCTGCTCCGGGCCGTGCGGGCCACCTACAATTACATTCAGGTAGACGAGGGCCAGGACACCTCCAAGGGCCAGCTGGCTATTATCGAAGCCATTGCGAAGCCGAAGAACAATCTCTTTATCGTCGCCGACGACGACCAATCCATTTACGGCTTTCGCGGCGCGGATTTTCGCGAGCTCCTTCACCTGAAGGATTCCTACGGCGATTTGCAGTTCTACTACCTGTCGAAAAATTTCCGTTCTCAAGAACGTATTATTTCCCTCTCGGCGAAATTCATCGAGCAAAACAAGGCCCGCTACAAAAAGACGCCGGTGGCGGTGAAAGGTGCGGGGCCTGAGGTGCGGGCGGTGGAGCTCAACGATTTGGACAAGCAGTACGCCTTTATCGCTTCGGAAATCGAAAAACACGAGCTAAAAGACGTGGCCGTCCTCTACAGAAACCACGTCTCCTCCATCGGCCTCGTGGAATTTTTGGAGCGCAACAACATGCCCTTCGCCTCGAAGGAGCGAAAGAGCCGCTTCTTCAACCACTGGGTCCTGCAGGATTTAATGACTATTTACGAATTCAGCCGAAATCCCGGGGACTTGGCGGCCTTTTCCACCTTCTACTATAAAATTCGCGGCTATCTGTCGAAGAAAATGATCGAATCCCTGCAGAAAAAAGGCGTGGGCGCATCGGTCTTCGATGCCCTTTTGGATCTAAAGCTCCCCGATTACGCCGTGCGAAATGTAAAAGCCCTGAAGCGGGATTTTCAGCACTTAAAAACCCTGGCCCCCGCCGAGGCCTTCCGCTTTATTCAAAAGGATTTGGAATACGAGGAATACATTGCGGGACACGCCGCCACCTTCGGCTCCTCGAAGACCACATCCCTGCGCATCCTCTACTACGCCAAATACATCGCCAAAAAAACCGACGACTACCAACGCTTTATCGGCAGGCTCGAGACGCTGGACCGCCTCATGCAGGGCTCTCGCGCCGGGGAAAAGGGCCTGGTCCTTTCTACCTTACACGGCGCCAAGGGCTTGGAGTTCAACGCCGTCTTTCTAATCGACTTAAATGCCGACACCATCCCCTCCCTACCCGGCGCCCATGCCGATGCCGCCGAGAAAGCCCGCCTCTTGGAAGAAGAGCGGCGCCTCTTTTACGTGGGCATGACCCGGGCCAAGGAGCGGCTCTATCTCCTCAGGCCCCGCCACGTGGACCGGGAGTCCGTCCTGCCCTCGGAATTTTTCCTCTGGGCGAAGGAGGCCATATTGCAGGAGCGCAAATAGAAATAAGTACAAAAAAAGGTCCTCTCCATTCGGCGGAGAGGACCAATTTTATTTAACCGTTTTTCAACATGGCCGATTCAAATTCATTGGCACATTCTTCGATGCTGTCCAAACAATTTTCCAACACCTGAAGCATTTCCTTCCAGATAATGGTCTTGCGGGCGTCGAATTCGCCGTCGAAATCGAAAAGGGCGCGGGTGGAATTTAAGTATAGCGTGTCGCCCTGCCCTTCCAGGGAATTGATGCGAATAATTTTTTCCTTCACGTCGTTGGAGCGCTTAAAGTTGCTGAATTCCAGAACCACTTCCTCCAACATACTCGTGCTTTGAACGATAAGGTCCACAAATTCCAAGGTTTCGGGAATGAGCTCGTGGACCCGATACATATACAGGCCCAGCAAAATTTCTTCGATGCGATCCACCACCGTGTCCAGCTTGTCCGTGATCTCGATAATGTCCTCCCGCTCGATAGGCGGCAAAAACTCGATGGCCAGACGGTTCATAATGTCGTGCATGATTTGGTCGCAGTCGTTTTCGATGCGCTTCATGGCGTCGGTCTTTTCCCTCAAGGTGGAGGCGTCGTAGGCGCCTAACGTGGTCTGCAAAAGATCCGCCGCCTGGGAAGCCTTTTGCGCCATGTCGCTGAATTTTTTAAAATAATCGAACTTTTTGTCTTTCATACCTTCTCCTAGAGTACGTTAATTAGCAAATAGGTTACGACAAAGCCGATGATGCCGCAGCCGGGAAAGGTTAAAATCCACGCCAGGCCCATGTCGCTTACCACGGACCAGTTGACGTTTTTCAAATGCTTCGACGCCCCCACGCCCATAATGGCCGTGGTCTTCGTGTGGGTGGTGGAGACGGGAATCCCCGCCAAGGACGCCACAAACAAGCTGACGACGGCGCCGATGTCGGCGGCAAAGCCCTCGTAGGCCTCCAGCTTCACCATGTTCATGCCCACGGATTTAATAATGCGAAGTCCGCCTAAGCTGGTGCCGAAGCCGATGGCCAAGGAAATCAAAATCATAAGCCAGGCGGGAATGACGAAATGGCCTCCGCCGCCGGTGCCGGCTGCCAGGCTGAAGGCCAGCATAAAGACCCCCATAAACTTCTGCCCGTCTTGGGCGCCGTGCATAAAGGCCATGGACGCCGCCGAAATAATCTGGCCGTTCTTAAAGAAATTCTTGGACTGCCGCCGGTCCGACCCGGCCAACAGCCGCTTGATCACCTTCACCACCGCATAGCCCATGACGAAGCCCAAGACCGTGGAGAGGAAGAGGCCGTAAATGTTTTTCATCCACTCCGCCCCGTTGATCCCGGCCAAGCCCCCGTGAAGGGCGATGGCGGAGCCCGACAGACCGGCGATCAAGGCGTGGGATTCCGACGTGGGAATCCCGAAGTACCACGCCGCCGTGGACCAAATCACGATGCTCAGCTGAGCCGAGGCCAAGGCGATCATGGCTTCGTGGGTATTGCCGTTAAAATCCACCATATTGTAAATGGTCTCTGCCACATTGGCGTTAATGGCGGTCATAATAAAGACGCCGAGGAAATTAAAAAGCGTCGCCATGTAAATGGCTTTTTGCGGTGCGATGCTCCGCGTCGATACGGCGGTGGCAATGGCATTGGGCGCATCGGTCCAGCCGTTGACGAACACCACCGCTAAAACCAGAAAAGTGGTGAAGAAAATGGCGGGGTTCGTCGATATCATGGAGATGAACTCTTGTATGGTAACAGTCATAGCTTCCCTTCGATTTAGTTTTTAAAACTGTGAATGGGCGCGGGAATAAACCCGCCCCGTGCCGCAAAGGCCGCGCAGTCGTTGCCGTGAACGGGCAGAATCGGCGCCTCGCCTAAGAGACCGCCAAAGGTGGCGTTTTCGCCCACGCCCTTGCCCCACACGGGAATCAAGCGCACCGCCGTGGTCTTGTGGTTAATAATGCCAATCATGGCTTCGTCGGCGATCATGGCCGACAAAGCTTCCGCCGTGGTGTCTCCGGGAATGGCGATCATGTCCAGCCCCACGGAGCAGACACATGTCATGGCTTCCAATTTATCCAGACACAGGGCCCCCGATGCGGCGGCGGAAATCATGCCCTCGTCTTCCGAGACGGGAATAAAAGCGCCGCTTAAGCCGCCGACGTGGGCCGAGGCGTTAATGCCGCCCTTCTTCACCGCGTCGTTTAACATGGCCAAAGCCGCCGTGGTGCCGTGGCCGCCGACGGTACCCACGCCGATTTCTTCCAAAATCCGCGCCACACTGTCGCCGACGGCAGGCGTCGGTGCGAGAGACAGGTCGATGGAGCCGAAGGGCGTGTCCAATCGCTTGGCGATTTCCTTGCCCACCAACTCGCCCATGCGGGTAATCTTAAAAGTCATTTCGCTGATGCACTGAGCTACTTCGTCGAAAGGCGCGCCGCGGAATTTTTCCAAGGCCGTCTTCACCACGCCGGGACCGGAAATGCCCACGTGGAGCACGTGATCTCCGAGGCCCGTGCCGTGAAAGGCGCCGGCCATAAAGGGATTGTCTTCCACGGCATTGGCAAAGACCACCAGCTTCGCACAGCCGATGGAATCCGCCTCGCGACTTAAGTAGGCCGCCTCCTTAATCACCTTGCCCATGGTAGCCACGGCATCCATATTGAGGCCCGATTTCGACGAGCCCACATTCACCGAGGAACAGACCTTTTCCGTGGAAGCCAAAGCTTCGGGAATGGCGTCGATCAACGCCTTTTCGCTTTCCGTCATGCCCCTGTGAACCAATGCGGAAAAGCCGCCGATAAAGTCCACGCCGATTTCAATGGCCGCCTTGTCCAAGGCCTTGGCGAGCTTTACGAAATCATCTTTCCTGCCCCGAGGCAAAATCAAAGACGCCGGCGTCACGGAGATCCGCTTGTTTACCACGCTCACTCCGTACTTTGCGGCGACGGCATCGGCCTCCTTCACCAAATCCTTGCCCAAGGTCGTAATCTTTTCGTAGACCTGCTCGCAAACCACGTCCACGTCGTCTGAGATGCAATCCATAAGAGAAATCCCCATGGTCGCCGTCCGTATATCTAAATTCTCATGCTCCAGCATGTGAATCGTTTCGAGAATCGAAGAATTGTCCAAGCGCTTCGTCCTTTCTAAATACGGTGCATGCGGCTGAAAAGCGCCTCATGCTGCATACGAATGTCCAAACCCATGGATTCGCCCAAGGCTTCGTAGTCCTTGACCACACTTTCCAAGGCGAAATCTTCATCCTCGTGTTCCACCACCACGATCATGGTGAAGTAAGAACTGACAATGGTTTGACTGATGTCCAAAATATTAAAACCGTGTTGCGCCAAAAGCGTCGTGACACGACTGACGATCCCCACCTGGTCCTTCCCCAGGACACTGACGACTGCTTTCATCCTATCCCTCCTTTAACGAAACTATTATATCATAGAGAATCCTATGGAGCTTAGAGGAATTCCGCTGTTTCATTAACGAAAAAAAGCCGCGGCTTATGCCACAGCTCTTCTTATAGCTTATTCATTTCCCAATTCGGGTCTTTTAAAAAGGCGCGGCCGATGCCGAAAAGGTCTGCGGCGCCTTCATCCAGTAGTTTTTCCGCCGCGGCCAGTGTGTTGATGCCGCCGGTCAAGAGCACCGGGGCCTTCACTTCTTTTTTTACGGCCAGGCTCAGGTCTTTAAACCAGCCCGCTTCGTTATGCCCGGGCCGACTGTAGCCGGTCATGCCGCCGGTCATGTCCAGGAGGCAGGCCCCGGCACGATCGAAGGCCTTGGCAATAGATGCGCCTTCATCGACGGTAATGCCGCCTTCCATGGCCTCCACACCCCCGATTCGCACGGCAAGAGGGAAGTCTCCCAAAGCCTCCTTCATGGCCAGGAATACTTCCAAGGGATACTTGATTCGATCGGCGCCGTATTCGTCGTCGCGAAAATTAGTCAGGGGGGAAAGGAATTGATTGAGCAGATAGCCGTGGGCGGCGTGAAGCTCCACGCCGTCGTAGCCCGCTTCCTTCGCCCGCAGGGCCGCCCGCACAAAATTATCCTTTACCCGCTCCATATCCTCGGCAGTCATGGCCCGACACATTTTATCCCAGGGCCGCACCGAGGGGCCCATGGGATCCGCGCCGATTAGATCGCCACGGGTCTTCATGCCGGCGTGGTTTAATTGCAGAAAGAGGGCTAAATCCGGCCTTACGCTTTTGATGGCCTCCACTAATTTTTTGTGGCCCTCGATTTTGCTATCGTCCGCCAGGCTCATTTGCTTTTCGCTGGCCCTGCCGTCTTCGGAGACGTAGTTGTGTTCCAAAATAAAGAGACCGAAGTGCTCGTTCGTCGCCATTTTTTTGTAATAGGCAAGGGATTTTTCCCCGATCTCGCCGCCCACCGACGCTTCCGACGCCATAGGCGGCATCACCAATCGGCTACGAAGGTCCACGCCGGCGCGAAGGGTCTCGTGAATTTTTTTCATGGCTCCTCTTCCCCTCTATTCCGTCGGGCCCTTGTAGGCCAGCATGCCCCCGGCTACATTGACGCACTGAAAACCTCGTCCGCTTAAATAGCTGCATGCTCTTTTGCTGCGATTTCCCGATCGGCAGATGACGTAAATCGTTTCATTTTTAGGCAGCTCGCCCTCCCGATCACTTAACTCGCCCAAGGGGATGGTGCGGGCGCCGGGAATCTTTCCCGCCGCAACCTCATCGGGCTCCCGCACGTCTAAAATAAATTTCGATTCCGTGTCCTTTAATTCCTTGGACGGCACCGACGGCACCCGATCCTTGCCTCCGAATAATTTTTTTAAAACCATGGTCGCCTCCTTTATACTAATTTCATTATAGCTTGAATCGAAAATAGTCTCAATTTTCTTTACTGACAAGACAGTCGTGTTGTCATATGCTTTGACTTGTGGTATCCTAAGAAAGATTTATTAACGCACCCGAAAGAAAGGAAGACTGTTTTGAAAAATGAAACTCTTGCACGCTTGAAGAAAGAAAAAGACGCCGTGATCCTCGCCCACTACTACGTCGACGGCGCCGTACAGGACGCAGCCGATTACGTCGGCGACTCCTTTACCCTGGCAAAAATCGCCACGGGCATCGACGCCAAGGTCATCGTCATGGCCGGCGTGGAATTTATGGGAGAGACGGTAAAGATTTTAAATCCCGAAAAAACCGTCTACCTTCCCGACCCCGCAGCCGACTGCCCCATGGCCCACATGGTGGACGTGGATGCCATTAAAGAGATGAGAGAGAAGTACGACGATCTCGCCGTGGTTTCCTACGTCAACTCCACCGCCGAAGTGAAGGCCCACTCCGACTACTGCCTCACCTCCTCCAATGCGGCAAAGGTGGTCGGCGCCATCGACGCCAAGAATATTTTCTTTATCCCCGACGGAAACCTGGGGCAAAATACGGAAGGTGCCTTCCCCGACAAGCACTTCATTAACAACGCCGGCTGCTGCCCGGTCCACGACAGCTTAAACGCAAATATCGTAAATGCTCTGAAGAAGGAACATCCCGATGCAGCCGTGTTCTGCCACCCGGAATGCAAGCCGGAGGTTCTTGAAATTGCCGATTACACGGGGAGCACCAAGGGCATTTTGAGCGCCGTCGGCGATTTGAACAAGGACGAAAATATTATTCTCACGGAAGAGGGCATCGGCTGGGAATTAAATAAGCTCTATCCCGACAAGGAATTTATTTTCCCGGACATGATCTGCGACGGCATGAAAATGGTCACCGTGGACAAGATCATTCACGTCTTGGAAACCGGCGACAACGAAGTGATCCTTGATCCTGAATTAATCGAAAAGGCCAAGGTGCCATTGGACCGCATGCTGGCCATCGCAAGTAAGTAAAGAAAGGAACCTTATGGGCAAATTAACTATGGCGCCTTTTTTAATGGACGACGCCATTTTGGCCGCCTTAAAAGAGGACGTAAACGAGGAAGACATTTCAACCAACGCCGTGGTGGATGCGGAGCAAAGAGGCTCGGTGAAGCTTTTCGCCAAGGACGACGGCATCCTTTCCGGCGCACCGGTTTTTGAACGCACCTTCGCCCTCTTCGACGAATACACCGCCGTGCAGTGGTATTTCGAAGACGGCGACGCCCTGTCGAAGGGCGATTTAGTCGCCACCATCACCGGCCCCATTCGCGCCCTCTTGACGGCGGAGCGAGTGGCGCTGAATTTTCTGCAGCGCATGAGCGGCATCGCCACCTACACGAAAAAAATGGTAGACGCCCTGGCGGGAAGCAAGACGAAAATCGTGGACACGCGAAAGACCACGCCGAATTTTCGCATCTTCGCCAAATACGCCGTCCGCTGCGGCGGCGGCGAAAACCACCGCTTCAATCTCACCGACGGCGTCATGCTCAAGGACAATCACATCGGCGCCGCGGGCTCCGTCGCCGAGGCCGTGAAACGGGCCAAGGCCTATGCCTCCTTCGTGCGAAAGATCGAGGTGGAGGTAGAGACCATGGCCATGGTAAAAGAGGCCGTGGAGGCCGGCGCGGACATTATTATGCTGGACAATATGAGCGCGGATGAAATAAAAAAGGCCATCGAATTTATCGACGGCCGCGCCCTGGTGGAGCTTTCCGGCAACGTCGATTTAAACAACATTTCCGATTACAAAGACCTAGGCGCCGACATTATTTCCTCCGGCGCCCTTACCCACTCGGCGCCGGTGCTGGATTTTTCCATGAAAGGACTGACACCCGATGATCTTCGATAAAGAAAGGCGGCTCTACGAAATCGAGCAGGCTTTGCGCAAATCCGCCGAGCCCATTTCCGGCGACGCCCTGGCAAAAAGCTATTCCGTTTCTCGCCAGGTCATCGTCCAGGACATTAGCCTGTTGCGGGCGAAAAACGTGCCCATCCAATCCACCAATCGCGGCTACTACATCGACACGCCGTCGGGCTTTCGCCGCACATTTAAGTGTCGGCACCGGGACGACGAAATCACCGAAGAGCTGAACCTCATCGTGGACCTGGGAGCCACGGTAGAGGACGTCTTTGTGGAGCATCGCTACTACGGAAAAATCGCCGCCACGCTTAATATTCAATCGCGTAAAGACGTGAAGCATTTTATGGACGACATTTACCACAGCGTGAGCACGCCTTTAAAAAACATCACCGACGGCTACCACTTCCACACGATTTTCGCCCGAGACGAAGAGACCTTGGACGAAGTGGAGGCGGCTTTAGCCGAAGCGGGCTTCTTAGTGCCCGACGAACCTTTCAAGGAGGAAGCATGAAAAATATTGCCGTCATCGGCTACGGCGCCCTGGGTCACATTCTCGTGGACGCTATTTTAGAAAAGTTAAAGGAAGACTATCGCCTCAAGGGGATTTTCGATCAAGCCCTCGACGAAAAAAGCATTGAAGCAAAGGGCGAGACCATTCCCCTTTACGAAAGCTTCGACGCCCTTTTGGCAGACGACACGGACATCATCGTTGAGATCGCAGGCGTCGGCGCCGTAAAGGAATACGTGGTGCCCCTGCTGGATGCGGGCAAGGACGTGGTCATTACCTCCGTCGGCGCCCTGGCCGATACTGCCTTATACGATGCCATCGAATCGGCGGCGAAAAAAGCGGAACGCAAGGTACACATCACCTCCGGCGCCATCGGCGGCTTCGATTTGATGCGCACCTTCACCCTTATGGGCGGGGTACAATCTGAAATTCAAAGCACGAAAGCGCCGAAGAGCCTAAACGGCGCCCCCTACCTAAATGGCAAAGAGCTTCCCGAGGACGAAAAAGTCGTCGCCTTCGAGGGAAATGCCACGGAAGCTATTAAGGGCTTTCCGAAAAACACCAACGTCGCCGTGGCCACTGGACTCACCACATCAGGCGCCGATGCCACCGGGGTGCGCATCGTAAGCGACCCGAACAGCCCCGGCAACACCCACCGCGTCACCGTGGAAAACGAAAAGGCCAAGGCCGTGGTGGAAATTACCTCCAAGCCCGATCCGAAAAATCCGAAATCCAGCGTCACCGCCGCATGGAGCGTGGCGGCCCTGTTGAAAAACCTGGCCGATCCCGTCCAATACTTCTAAACAAAAAAGTTCTATGACCCAGCCGATAAAGGCGCTGCCATAGAACTTTTTTTATTTCCGTTAAAAAAGCACCGTTTCTTTTTTCAATTCGACATGGCCCGCGACGTATGTAAAAAACCAGGGTCATAAACACGCGCAGCCTACGACAAGCAACAAGAGAACGCCTCACCGGGACATCTTTACATTTTCATTGTTGATCTCAGCCTTTTTACGGTTTAAGATAAAACCATAGGAAAGGAAGGCAAGCATGATTCAATCCCTTACGGAAAAAGTTTTACGAGAAGAACCGCTTACGAGAGATGAGGCTCTCGCGCTTTACGACGAGGACCTGTCCCGGCTGGCCGCCGCAGCCACGACCATTCGAGCCCGCTTCTTAGGCGAGAGCTTCGATTTATGTACCATCGTCGACGGAAAAAACGGTCGCTGCACGGAGGACTGCGCCTTTTGCGTTCAGTCGAGACGGAGCCGGGCCTCGGTCCCCGTCTTCGATCTGTTCGACGAGGAGGCCATCCTTCGCAACGCCTTAACGGCCGATGGGGCGGGGGTGTTGCGCTACGGCTTTGTGACCATGGGCCGGCGCCTGTCGAAAACAGAAGTAGCGAAGACAGCCGAAATCTTTCGGCGACTGCACAAGGAAACTCGTCTGCACCTGTGTCTGTCCGGCGGCCTCTTAGATAAAGAAGACCTGACCCTCTTAAAGGACGCGGGTCTCGAGCGACTGCACAACAACCTGGAAACGTCCCGCGCTTTTTTCCCAACCCTGTGCACTACCCACAGCTACGACGAAAAAATAGCGACCATCGCCGCGGCCAAGGACGTGGGCCTCGAGGTTTGCTCCGGCGCCCTCTTCGGCTTAGGCGAAAGTCGCGCAGATCGCATCGATTTAGCCTTTACTTTAAAGGACTTAGCCGTGGATTCCGTTCCCCTCAACATTCTCCATCCCATCGAGGGCACGCCTATGGAGGATCGGCCGCTCCTGCCCGAAGACGAATTCTTAAAAACCGCCGCCATCTTTCGCTTTCTCCTTCCCAAGGTCTATTTACGCCTCGCCGGCGGCAGAAGGAATCTATGGAAAAACGGCGAAGACGCCCTCGACTGTGGCGTCAATGCGGCTATTACCGGCGACTTTTTAAATACCTGCGGCGCCGCCGTCGCCGCCGATAAGGCCATGATACAAGCTAAAGGCTTTCGCCTGCTTTAGACGGCATAGAAAAAAAGGATCCTCATCGACGGAAGAGGATCCTTTTTTCATACCACGCAGTCTGTCTCGGGGCCCCAATGACCCGCCGCATCTTTATTCAATAATTTTATCTTCACGGCTCCTTGGTTCCATACTGTTCCAAACTCTCAAAGTACCCGTCGTACTCTTCCCGCGTCATAGACTTTTCCCGAAGCCGTTCATCCATTTCCGCCTTCTCCTCTGCCGCAGGATCCACGGTGGGATCGATGGAATCGAGGGCCTTGGCATCGATGGTGACATCTTCGTGGAAAAGCCCGAAAAGGGTGTTGTCCCGCAAATCGTACATGCCGTTGGGACCGGTCACAAATTTATAATAATCCTCCCGCGTCTTGTATCGATCCGCCCTTGGGCGACCGAGAAACAGGACTTTCTCATTCTCGTCATTATACATCCAATCCGCTTCCGTCGGCTCCGCGTAGATGGTTTGTCTCCCATCATCGACGACATCACCGCCGGGGATTCGCACGGTCACCGTTCTTCCC
>QWCE01002998.1_pt1 | contig 19510 bp, 19 predicted proteins | sample 1972531 | NCBI WGS metagenome assembly QWCE01 (sample SAMN09866716, study PRJNA288562) | Human gut metagenome isolate term4_stool, whole genome shotgun sequencing... | reverse complement strand
GTGCTATCACTTACAAATAAAAATGGTATAACTGTAGATTCGTTTGTAAGTGATAGCACAATAAGTGCAAGTACTACTGCAAGCGCCACATATATAGGTGTCTCTTTATCAATTACATCCTTCGTATCCTTTACTAAAGATGAAATACCACTTAGGTACATTGGACTTGAATCAAGTTCTCTTATCTTTTCAATTGCAGACATTGTTACAAAAGATGATGCAGAATTTTTAAACTTTACCAACATCAAGGTGCTATCTTCAGAATAAAATACATCTTTAATTTTTTTTGGTAAAAAATCTTTTGGTAAACTTTCTCCTACTATGGAAGATTTTGAAATTACATCTTCAACGCCGTCTATCTTTAAAATCTCATCTCTTAACTTTTCTGCATCCTGGTCCGAACCCTCTAAAATCAGCATCCCAGTTGCAGCATTATTAAAGTTCTCATCAAGTATCTTTTGTCCTTCAGTAGACTTTAAGTCTGAAGGTAAATAAGTTAGGATATCATAATTAACATCTGTGTTCTTATAACCAATAAATGATGGTATAAGGAGCAAAGTCATTATGAAAAGAACTAACTTTGGGTGATGAGAAACAAATCTTGAAAATTTCTTCATATTCTCACCTTATCTAAAAATTTTCTCTACTATTCTAAATAGTACAGATTTCATTTCGTCTACATTAAGCAGTGAACCTTCCATCATGGAGGACTTGCATGTTGAAATAACTATGTGCATAGTTAGAGATAAAATATATAACTGCTCCGCTTCAGTATGCTTTTCAGAAAAAAGCTCTTGATACTTACTCAATATAAATTTAAGAGCAGTGTCAGCATCTTTAAATCTTTCATCATTTTCAACCTTGGAATATAAAACCCAGTTTAAATTTTTTGAAATAAGTTCAAGTTCCATTGGGTTTTTTGACATGTAATCTATGATGTAGCCAATAAATGAGTTATATCTTTCAGTAGCGCTACTTCCATTACAAGACTTCTCTGCATCATATAGCACATCAACCATTACATCTGTGACAATCTTTTCTTCCAGGTCCTTCTTATCTTTAAAATAAAGATAAAAAGTTCCAAGACCAAACTTTGTGCTTCGCATTATATCCCTAATGGAAGTCTTTTCAATCCCCTTTTCTTCAAAGAGTTTTATTGTTTCTTCCATTATTCTCTTTTCTTTTTCTTTTTTATTTTTATTTGTCTTTAGCATAATCCTCCACCTAATTGAACACTGTTCATTTTCGACAAGAATAATAATAACACTAAAATGAACATTGTTCAATGCCTTTTATGAAATTTTATCATATATTTTTTTATATGTAGTTTATGAATGTGATTAAAGATTGAAATCTCAACAATATTTTTGAAATATTTTCACAAAAAAATAAGGGGTATCCCCCTTATTCATAATCTATAAAGCCATTTTATAAATTTCTAAAACGTCACTTTCTTCCAAATGAACAAAACCATTTATCTCTGGCTTTTCTCTATTTGCCATACAGTTTATTGCCATTACTTCAAGATCTTCTTCTTTAAAGCCTTCTTCACTTAGGCTCTTTGGAATACCAATTGATACAAAGAAACTTCTCAATTCTTCTATTGCTCTCTTTGCATCTTCTTTGAAAGAATTTCCTTTTTTTAAATCAAAAACATTGTATCCAAACTCTGCAATTTTTTCTTCCGTTTCATCATTTAAGCAGTACTCCAACCAATATGGTGTAAGTATGGCAAGTCCTACACCATGGGTGATGTCTTTAAGTGCAGAAAGTTCATGTTCCATAGGATGAACTGACCACGCTGTAGATTTTCCACTGTCAAGCAGTCCATTGATTGCCCAGCTTCCTGCCCACATTAAGTTTGCTCTTGCTTCGTAGTTTTCTGGTTCTTTAATTGCAATTGGTCCATACTTTATACAGGTTTTTAAAACCCCTTCTGCAAATCTATCTTGTAAGTAAGCTCCGTCCTTTAATGAAAAATAATTTTCCATTGTATGACTCATAATGTCAGCTGTCCCCGCCGCAGTGTGATACTTGTCAACGGAGAAAGTAACTTCAGGATTCATAACTGCAAACTTTGGTAGTACATATTCACTTCCCCATCCAAGCTTTTGTCCTGTTTCTTCGTTTGTTATAACTGAAGCCACGTCCATTTCTGAGCCAGTTGCAGAAAGAGTTAGAACTGATCCAAGAGGCACTGCGTCAACTGGATTATGCTTTCCAACAACTATATCCCATGGGTCGCAGTGTGCTTTTGCTCCTGCTGCCACAAGTTTTGCAGTGTCAATTGTAGAGCCACCACCTACTGCAAGGATAAAGTCAATATTATTTTTCTTTACCAAGTCCACACCTTCACGACATTTGTCAATTCTTGGATTTGGAACTATACCTGAAAGTTCATAATATGAAATATTGGCGTCTTCTAAAACTTTTACAATCTTATCATATAGGCCAATCTTTTTTATACTTCCCTTTCCATAAACAAGTAACACCTTGTCACCATATTTCTTAATCTCTTCAGGAAGCTCTCCAAGCTTGTCCTTACCAAATAAAATTTTTGTAGCAATATTAAAATTAAAATCTTTCATTTTATCTCCCCCTATCTTAAATTAATATACCCAGTTTGATTTACTTGATACTATCTTTCTACTTTTTATAAAATTTATCAAAATCCTTAACCATCATCATAATTCTATTTCTATCCTCTTCAAGAAGTTTTCTTCCCTCGTCGGTGATGGTGTAAAACTTACCACTCCTCTCCGCATTTGCCCTCTCAATAATATCTTCTTGCAAAAACTGAGCCAAGAGTGCATAGAGAGTTCCCGGAGCAAGATTTAGTCTTCCATTTGTAATCTCACTAACCCAAGAAGTTATTTCCGAACCATTTCTCCTTTCGCAAAGGGCAAGTAGTATATAGTACATAGGCTCAGTTAGTGTTTGAAACTTACCTCTTGCCATTTACATCACCTAAAAATTTATCTATTTCTTCTTTAATTTCAGGATTATTAATCTCTCCTTCTACAACTAATACGACTCTTCCCTTTAAAACTGCATATCTATTTCCTTCAGAAAGCTTGTAGGTCTTATCATAATCATATTCATTTGAAATATCTTTTACGTGTTCACCGAAGTAGGGATGGTTTTTAGCATTTTTTATAATCCTCTTGTAAAGATTATTTGCCGTATCTTCATCTTTTGAAATAGTTCTTTCAATACTAATCTCTTCATTTGAATAGATTTTGTGTTCAGTTAAAAATATTCCCTTACTAAGTTCGGTAACTTCATAACCACCACTAACTTCAATGTTTTTATCTTTATAATCTGGCAATTTATTTGCAATACTATAATTCATAAAATAGGTTATACCAAAAATTGCAACAAGGATTAGAGCAAAAATTTTCTTTTTTGATGCTGTGCTGATATTCATCGTCTTAATCTTCTTTCTGAAAAGAAACACCAAAACCCACATCAAAAGAAATGACGTCCATAATAGCAAAGTATTTTTTAATCCAATGGCTGGATTAACATCAACAAATTGTAAAGTTATGCCTACTATTATCAAAATCAAACTTGCCATTATAAGATATACAAAGAACTTTGAAAAGCTCACCTTACTAAACTTCAAATCCCTAGTATTACTTACATCTTTATTTCTTCTATAGAATACAGAATAGTCCACAAGGGCCAGCAAGTCGAAAATCAACATTAAAAGTATAGACGGCCCAAGTACCATACTATAGTTAGAATAATAAAACTCTTCAGATAAAAAGTTTGCAAAGGTGAAGAAATGTAAAAGTAATAGCACTAAGGACAAAACGGCAATTGAAATGATTTCTCTTTTTACAGATGTTCGTAATATTTTTAGCTCTTCCACATCATCATTGTATAAACTTTTATCTTTTGCTTTAGTTTTATATAAATTCATATTGTAAGATTTAAAGATAAAGTCATAGCCATAGCTCTTTGCCATTTCATTTAAGTCATCAAGCTCCTGTTTTGAAAATGCATTGTACTTGTCTTCGTTATTTGAAATAACAAATTTATAATCCACATCCTTTGGCTCGGTCTTTTTAAAGAAGTTCATAAAGGAAAATTTTGCTTTTTCTATTTCATAACCCTTCTTCGCCATCTCTTTATACCAATCTTCAAAGAGTCCAAAGTTTGCATAGGTTAAAAATCTAAATCGTAACATAATCACCCTCCTTAGTATCGACTATCGATACTTAAATTATATATCGATAGTCGATACTCGTCAATAAAAAAAGATTAGACTCTCGCCTAATCTCTAATAATATGTTTTCTAATTTCATCTGATAACTTTTTATTATTATGATTATCCAAATACTCCAAATAGTTTTTAGTATTCTTAACATCAATTCTATCAAAAGCAACTAATAAATCTTTTATGGCTTCTACTCCATAATTTTTATATATCTCATAGAATATTAAAGTACCTACACTATGAACTTCTTTTGGTCTTTTTTTACCCAGTTCATTTAATATAAGTTTTTTATCACCAACTTCATCCCTATGATATTCTATAAATTCTTCAATATCTCTTTTTTCACAGTTTAGAACAAATAAATATGCAGACCATTCCGCTATCGTTTCATTTAACCAGTCCTCCCAAGAATTTACATTTGCACCTTTCGCATAGCTATGGGCAAGTTCATGGGCAAGTCCCTTAAATGATGAACTCGATTCAAAGTCATCATAATCTTTGTCTGAAGTTATTACAACAAGATCTTTTCTCTTATATGCAGAATCTTCCCAAATATCATTGTAAGGTAGAATAACCATGTTTTCTTTATTAGAAGTTTTTCTGCCATAAAGATCTTCCAGATATTTTCTTGCCAAATTGTGATTTTTAAAAATATATTCTACATATGGCCTTTGAAATTCCTCATAGTATATTTTAAGATATTCGCTTTCTTTTATTTTATAGAAATCTCTATTTAAAAGGATTATATTACAGTCATTAACTGTAGGGTTTTTATAATATATTTTCCAATCTTTTTCTATTTCTTCAAACTCTCCCTTGACAAGTTCATAATTTTTATCTGTTTTTATACTTACGTCAAAGTTTGTCTCTGCATCAAATCCTATTGGATACCATCCATTATATAGTGAAAAGTGAATAATTTTTTCTTCAAAATACTTATAATAACCTGACAACTTTCCTCTATACTTAATTATTAAATTGCCTTCCTTATCCTTTGGTAAAGTTACAGTATATTTAAGCATCTCAGGCAGAAATTCCATTTTATAATCTTCTTTATTAAATTCTAAATTCTTATCATTTAATAAAATTTTTTCTATATTGAAAGACTGTGCCAAAGCAAAACAATAATTATTTTTTTCTTTTAAATATTTAGATATATCAATTTCACAATCTACAATTATCTCCTTGGAAACAGAATCAAATTCCACACTTAGTTTCATATTATCTCCCCCATTTCTACCATGTACAAAGTCCAGTCTTTTCTTGGAACTTCCAAAGATTTCTTAAAATAAATCCATCTTCGTAATACTTTTCAATTGGTACTGTGTACTCTCCATCCTCGTTATTCCAAATTCTATTATAATAATTTTGAAATTCTTTGTAAATCCTTCCGTCCTTTGGAAGAATCATTTCAACATCCGTTTCAAGGTTATAGTTTTGAATATTTCTTTTTGTGAAGTTGGCACTTCCTAAAACTGCCCTTGCATCTTCCTTGGAAAAGTCAAAGAAGGCAAGTTTTGTGTGGAACTGCTCTCCATGGGTCTCGTACCATCTAACATTAATATCTGGATTTTCATCCACCAGCTCACTAAGTGCTGGCCTGTTTGGACTTCCATTTTTTTCAATACCAAATGCGTCCTTATTTAAATCGGCAATTATATTTACTTCTACGCCACGTTTAGAAGCTTCTTCAAGGTCATTTAATAATTTTCTATCTGCAATATAAAATATGGCAATATTTATTTTGTCGCCCTTCTCTGTCTTAGAAATATTTTCTCTAAGTGCATCATAAATTTTTCCTTCGGTTATAACTCTTAAATTTACGTCAGATTTTTCTTCAGATTCTACCTTAAAGCTCATTATATTCGGATAATCTTTTTCAACAAGACCAAGCTCTGACTTTATTAGATCCTCCATTGCCTTTCCATAAAAACTAATGGCAACATTGGAGTGGTTTGAACTTGGGTCGTGAGGGTTTGAAGATGAAACAATTGCCCTCTTGTCAGTGACCAACACCTTTCTATGATTGGCTTTAAAATTTAAAAGCCTTAAGAATGACCTTATGGAAATCTTTGGTCCCTTTGGGTCAAATAGATTTCTTATTCTACCACCTTCAGGAGATCCCATCCAATTTAAATAAAATTTGTAAAATCCAGAATAAAGAGGATTTGAATCCCTAATTTGTTTTTGATTTGTTATGGTTACATCAATGCCACCCTCCATTAATTTTTTAATATTTTTTTGAGTGTATGCACCATAAAAATTGTTAAGTTCGTCAGTTATAAACACTATATCCATATCAGGATTTTCTTTTTTCTTTTCAATTAGTGCGTCAGTCATTTCTTCAACCTGGTTGGCAAAAGTCATCTTTTTTCTATCATATTCATCATTATATAAAAACAAATCAAGAACAATAAAGTCCTTTGCTTCCTCGATTGCTTCCATTTGCTTTTTGAAAATTACACTTTCCTTTTTTATTTCGTCCTCGTTTTTATATCTTAAATCATATAAAAATTCCACATCCTCGGCTCCGTAAAATTTCCCATCCATATTGGATTTATCATAACTTTTAGACATCAAGCTATATATAAATGGCACAATCAAAAGCACCAATATTACTACTAAAATTATCTTCTTTTTCATTTTTACTCCTCCGAGTTTTCATTTTATTTAATACATTGTATTTTTAATTTATGTATCTATTATAACATTAAATAGTATTACAGAAATAGCATCATTAAATAATTGAAATATTTTCATTTTTTTGAATTAATTTACTTTTTTACTCTTTTCATTTATAATAACAAAAAGGAGGAAAAACATGAGAAGTATTGAAGATTTAAACAATCTTATAGGAAACACTCCTATGATTCAAATAGATTTCACATATAAGGGTAAGGTCAAAAAGATATTTGCAAAGGCAGAATACTTTAACCTTTCTGGAAGTGTTAAAGATAGAATGGCCTACCATGTACTCAGACTTGCCTATGAAAAGGGCGACATTAAAACTGGTGACACAATTGTTGAAGCAACCAGTGGCAACACCGGCATTGCCTTTTGTGCAATGGGTGCATATTTAAATCATCCTGTTGTAATATTTATGCCAGACTGGATGAGTGACGAACGTAAAAAACTTATCAGAAGCTTCGGTGCTAAGATAGTAGAAGTTTCCAAAGAAGAAGGTGGATTTACCGGTTCAATCCAAATGGCAGAGGAAATGGCAAAATCTGACGGAGTTTATCTTCCACGGCAATTTGAAAACGAAGACAATGCCACCGGACAGTACATTAGCCTTGGTAGAGAGATTGTAGATAATTTAAAGGAGATTGGTCTTGTAGCTGACGGCTTTGTAGCAGGTGTTGGTACAGGTGGTACCGTAATGGGCGCGGGCAAGGCGATTAGAGAAGCAAACCCAAATGCAAAAGTATTTCCATTAGAGCCTTTAGAATCCCCTACCCTTGAAACTGGCGGTAAAAAAATTGGCAGTCATAGAATTGCAGGAATTAGCGATGAATTTATTCCTGATTTATGCAAGTTAGATGAACTTGACGATATAATTTCTGCATCAGACGGAGATTCCATACTTATGGCTCAAAAGCTTGCTAAGTCTGGACTTGGTGTTGGAATTTCTTCTGGAGCAAACTTTATAGGCGCAATTAAAGCCATGGAAAAAGGCTTGGACATAGTTGCAACTGTGTTCCCAGATGACAATAAAAAATATTTGTCAACAGCCTTAATGGAGGAAGAACCTGTTAAGGATCATTATTTATCAAAAGATGTTGAAGTTTTGGGATTCAAAGTAATTAGATAAATGTTTTATTGAGACCGTGCAAAATTTTGTGTGTAGAACCTCTTTGATTAAGATAAAATAATTGTCAAGGTCTTTATTAAAATCCTTTTATGGCATATAATATTATTATAATTATTAAATCACCTTTTATTATTTTAGGTCTGAACAACTCTACTTTAATACTTGGTGATTTTTTGTTTAATCATTTTAGGTATAAAACATTTAATGTTTTTTCATAGAGCCACTTCTACCGATTTAATTTGTCGAATTTTAAAGGGAGCGAATGGAATAATTCCAGTTCACTCCCTGTTTAACTATAAATATTTTTTTAATTCTTCTACCTTGTCTACTTCTTCCCATGGGAAGCCTTCGTCTTCTCGACCGAAGTGTCCGTAACTTGCAGTCTTTTTATAAATTGGCCTTCTTAAGTTTAGATTTTCTATTATTGCTGCAGGTCTTGTATCAAAGTTATCTCTAATTATTTCTGCTAATTTTTCGTCTGATACTTTTCCTGTTTCAAAACTATCCACAAATATAGATACTGGTTTTGCAACTCCTATTGCATAGGCAAGTCCAACTTCAACTTTTTCGCATAGCCCTGATGCAACAAGGTTTTTTGCAATGTATCTTGCCATGTATGCTCCAGATCTATCTACCTTTGTTGGGTCTTTTCCTGAGAATGCTCCCCCACCATGTTTTGAAAATCCACCATAAGTGTCAACGATAATCTTTCTTCCTGTTAGTCCTGCATCGCCCATAGGTCCACCAATTTCAAATCTTCCTGTTGGGTTGATATAAAATTTTGTGTTTTCGTCTATAAGTTTTTGTGGAATTGTCTTTAAAATTAATTTTTCTTTGATGTCTTTTCTTAAATCCTCTGTTGTTACATTTGGATCGTGTTGTGATGATACTACAACTGCATCAACTCTAATTGGCTTTCCATTTTCATATTCCACTGTAACTTGTGACTTTCCATCTGGTCTTAAATAGTCTAAGACTTTATCTTTTCTAAGTTTTGTAAGATTTTTGCAAAGCTTATGTGAAAGTGAAAGTGGAAGTGGTATTAGTTCTTTTGTTTCGTTGCAAGCGTAACCGAATACCATTCCTTGGTCTCCTGCTCCAATCTTATCGAATCTATCTTCATCTCCATCTTTTGCTTCCATAGAGTTATCAACTCCAAGGGCAATATCCTTTGACTGTTCATTTATTGATGTAAATACTGCACATGTGTCGCAGTCGAAGCCATACTTCCCTCTGTCATAACCTATCTCTCTAACGGTTTCTCTAACTATTGTTGGTATGTCAACATAGGTATCTGTTGAAATTTCTCCAGCTACCACTACTGCTCCTGTAGTTGTCATAGTTTCACATGCAACACGAGCGTTTTCATCGTTTTCTAATATTGAATCCAGAATTGCATCTGAAATTTGATCGCAAATCTTATCAGGATGACCTTCTGTTACAGATTCTGATGTAAATAATTTTTTTGTCATTTTTCCTCCTTCATAAAAAAAACCTCGCTGAAAAGCAAGGTCTAAACTCTTATTTTTCAGATAAACTGCAGGACTTAGCACCTAATTTAATAGGTTGCCGGGTTTCATAGGGCCTTTCCCTCCACCACTCTTAATAAGTTCTTATTCAATTTACTATTTGATTATATCACTCAATATATTATAGTTCAACTATTTTTCTTCTAAAATCGTAGTCGCATAGCAAGTTATACCTTCACCTCTGCCTTCAAAGCCCATTTTTTCAGTTGTACTCGCCTTTATAGAAATATTTTTTATATCTGTATTTAAAACTTTCGCAATATTTTCTCTCATATCTTCTGTATGGGGAGATATCTTCGGCATTTCACATGCAATTGTGGAGTCGATATTTCCTATCTTGTAACCTTCTTTATCCATCACTTTGAAGACTCTACTTAAAAGTATCATTGAGTCAATGTCTTTGTACTTCATGTCCGTATCTGGAAATAATTTTCCAATGTCTCCCATTGCGAGGGCTCCAAGTATGGCGTCCATTATGGCATGCACCAACACATCAGCATCTGAATGACCAAGTAGACCTTTTTCAAATTCGATTTTTTTGCCCCCAAGGATTAAATCTCTTCCTTCAACAAGTTTGTGAACATCGTATCCAAAACCAATTCTCAACTTTCGTCCTCCATCTTCGCTAAAATTTCTCCTATAATTAAATCTTCTTTAGTTGTAATTTTTATATTGTCATACTCACCTATATATATTTTAACTTTGTGTCCTATAACTTCCATAAGGGAAGAATCATCCGTCACTTTAATATTTTCCTTAAAAGCTTTTTCATATCCCTTTATAAGATCATCCTTATAAAAAATTTGCGGAGTTTGTGCATTGTAAAGCTCTTCTCTATTAGGTGTGTAGGATATGTAATTTCCCTTTGCGTTTTTTATGGTATCCTTCATTGGAACACACACCACAACTGCTTCGTCTCTTTTAAGTTCACTTAACGCTCCTATAATAGTCTCTTTTTTTATAAATGGTCTAACTCCATCGTGTGTAATTACAATTTCTGAACTCTTATCTACCATATTAAGACCGTTAAATGTAGACTCCTCTCTTGTATTTCCACCCTTTGCAAATTTTAATTTTGAAGAAAAATCCTTTAATATTTCAAGGCACCTTTCCATCTCTTCTTCTGAGACGACTATGATTATTTCTTTCACAAAAGACAGTTCAAAAAATTTACCAACTGTTCTATGGATTATCTCTCTATTATTAAGTTTTAAAAATTGTTTTGGCAAATCCGTTCCCATTCTTCTTCCATTACCTGCAGCGGTAATTATAACAGATATGCCTTTATTTAAAATCTTTTCGTCCATATGAAAATTATACCATATAGCAATCTTAATAAAAATCTTCTACTATGCTCCCATAAAAACATAACCTATTCCCATAACAATAAAAAATGAAATTATGAGTAAGAAATTTAGAAACATAAATAGATAGTCCTTTTTGGCTCTTGCACATAATAATCCAATTATACCAAGTGCTGGACAGATAATTACTGTTGCAAGTCCTATTGGTTTTATTCCCCCAAATATAGAAAGACTTACATCTTTAAATACATATGAAATTGTAAAAATTATTAGTCCCAAGAAAAAAATATATCTTGAAATGTTTTTTTCAGTCAACATAAAATCCTCCTTTTTTTATTATAGCATATTGATAAAGACCCTAAAGAACTAATAAAAACATCTAAACAATCCATAGGATAATTCTATTCAAAATTATTTGCTTTCTATTTAATTAATCCGTCTTCAAATATTTATATTATCCATTCTTATTTACTTTATATTTTTTAATCCACAAAGTAATAGTTAGCATAAACTAAAATTAATGAAATATTGGGTCCAGTTTTATTGACACACATCATTCGTACCACAACAATTTTTTTCAATAAAAAACAGACGGATAAGGGGTATCCGCCTGCACTTGGATTAATAAATCCATAAGATATTTTCAAAAGGGGTGTTTTGAATTATTATCTGTATTTATATTAGCATCGATGATAATGATTGTCAATACCTTTTAAAAAATTATTTTAAAAATTTTAAAACTTCTTCTGGTTTGTGAATTATTGCCTTTGCTCCATTTTTTAAAAGCTCTTCTTCTGTTCTAAAGCCCCATGTTACTCCAACTGGATATATATTTGATTTAACTGAAGTCTTCATATCTGTTGATGTGTCTCCAAAATAAATTATCTCTTCATCTTTTAAACTGGAAACTTCTTTTAATTTTTCGATCATTTCTATTTCTGGTTTTAATTTTATTTTTTTATCGTCCGCAAAGATATAATCAAAAAAATCTCTTCCAAAAATATTTTCCAAAACATTTTCTGCTGCATTTAAAGGTTTATTTGTGCAAACCGCCAATATCTTTCCTTCGCTCTTTAATTTTTTTAGAGACTCTACTATCTTATCATATGGTTTTGTTTCTTTATCGTCTCTATTGTTATATTCATATAGATAGTCTGGCAAAATTTCTTCAACTTTTTTTAAAAGTTCATCTTCAGTTAGATTTAAATTATCCCTGGTATTTATATAGTTAAATGCTCTTATGGCTAAGACTCTTGCGCCACCACCTACAAATTTATTGTAAAGTTTCATATCACAAGGTCTATACCCCATCTTCTCCAAGTGTTTATTAAATAGATTTCCAATACTTTCAAGACTATCTATTAATGTTCCGTCTAAGTCAAATACAAATGCTTTATACATCATTACCTCCTTTATTGATAGTTTACCACAATAATTTGATTTTGTTTTTATTGATTTTTTTAATATTTAGTATATAATAGGTTTGTAATTAATGTAAGGGGTGTTTAAATGACTGTAGATATAAGAAAAGAATTACCAGAAATTTTTAAAGATTTTGCCGAAGGTAGACAAAATGCATTTATAAAGGTTAAGGAACAAAAGGAAAAGGGAATTCCACTAATTGGAACTTTCTGTACATTTTTCCCACAAGAATTAGCTGTGGCAGCAGGTGCAACATCCGTTTCTCTATGTTCTACTTCTGATGAAACCATTTCAGATGCTGAAAGGGACTTACCTTCAAATCTTTGTCCACTTATAAAGTCAAGTTATGGCTTTGCAATGACAAATAAATGTCCATTCTTTTATTTCTCTGACATGATTATTGGTGAAACAACTTGCGATGGAAAAAAGAAGATGTATGAATACCTTGGAAATTTTAGACCAACCCATGTTATGGAACTTCCAAATAAATATTCTGAAGATGGACTAAAACTTTGGGCAAACCAAATAAGAAAAGCAAAAGAGGTCATTGAAGAAACTTTCAATGTAAATATTACTGACGAGGATCTCGAAAAGGCAATTAAGGTTAAAAACGCTGAAAGATCAGCTGTAAAAGATTTCTATGAAATAATGGAAGCTGATGAACTTCCATGTACAGGCCTTGAGCTTTGGCATGTATTGACAGGAATAACCTTTGAATTTGATAAACATAAAATCCCTGAAGAAATTAAGGCTTTAAAGGAACAGGTTCTATCTGAAAGTAAAAAGATTACTGGGAAGAAGAGAATTTTAATTACAGGATGTCCTATTGGTGGAGCAACTGAAAAAGTCATCGAAGCAGTGGAAAACAATGGTGGTATTGTAGTTTCCTACGAAAACTGCGGTGGTGCAAAGGCAATTGATAGAAATGTTGAAGAAGATACAGGAGATCCTATTGCTGCAATGGCAGAAAAATATTTACAAATAGGCTGTGCATGTATGTCTCCTAATCCAAATAGAAAAAAACTTTTATCAAAACTTATTGACCAATTTAAGGTTGATGGAGTAATTGACATGCACCTTCAAGCTTGCCAACCTTTCCAAGTTGAGTCACTTAGTATTAAAAACTTTGTAAATAATGAAAAAAATCTACCATATATGTCAGTTGAAACTGACTACGGTCAATCAGATATAGGACAATTAAATACAAGAATAACCGCTTTTCTTGAAATGATATAGACATAAAAAAATTCCCTCACTTGAGGGAATTATTTTTTTGCTTCATACATTGCAACTGCTGCGGCAATTGTTAAATTAAGAGAATCCACATCTTCGCTCTGTGGAATAATCACCTTTTTTATGTCATTCTCCTTATACTCTTCTCCAAGCCCGCTTCCTTCGTTCCCAAATGCAAGGGAAAATTTTTTTGTAAAGATAGTGTCTTGTAAAAGTTTTGCATCATCATCCAACATAAAAGCAAATATTTCGTTGTCGTATTTTTTTCTATACTCGTCTATGGTAGAAAATTTTTCAAAATTTATTTTAAAGAAAGAACCCATAGAACTTCTTATTACCTTAGGACTAAATATGTCGCAACAGTTTCCAATTAATGCTATATCCCTATATCCAAATCCGACCATAGTCCTTATAATCGTTCCTAAATTGCCCATATCTGAAACTCTGTCAAGAATTATATGGTTTTGTCCATTTTCTATCTCACTATGATATTTTTTAAATGTTGCCGCCATATACTCTTTTTTCTTTAATGAAATTCTATTTAAATTATCTTGAGAAATCTCATATGGTATAGAAAGTTTATCAAGCTTATCAGATACTTTTTCTATCTCATTAAACTCTGGAGATATATATACCTTTTGAACTATTTCTCTCCTGCTGTCAACAAGTTCCAAAGTTGGAAAAGGTCCAAGCACATATGAATATTCAAAATCTTTTCTATATTTCTTCAACTTTGTCATCTTTTAAATGCCCACATCTTCTTTATATCTTGACTAAACTCATCAAAATCCCAAGCTTTTTCAGAATTGTTCAAGTTGTTAGGATCATAAATTAAAAATCTACCTTGATTGTCATAGTCCACAATAAGCATAACGTGAGATACTGTTGTAAAAGTTCCAGGTCCTACTGAAACTATTATCGAATATCCATCGTCAAGGGCTTCTGTTATTTTATTTTTACTATTTGGCAAATCTTTTAATTCTAAGTCATACTCATTTGCAATAAATGGATATACATCCCAGTTTGTTCCATAGTCTCCAACATAACCATTATCATGGGATAGTTTTGCTATATCACTTGGTGTAATCCGTCTGTTTGTAATTCCTGAAAGCATCATCGCAATTGATGTTGGTGCACATCCTGTGTCCCCTATTATACCTGAACCATATTCCTGATAACCCCAGTTTTGATCCCACTGAATGTAATAGGGATAGTTCAAGTCCTTATATATTTTATTTGGATACATATAGGTGTAGTCTATCCTATTGTCAATATACTTTGCAATAAAATCTATTGTGTCAGGATTTCTCCCAGCCATTTTAATCATTGATTCTGGAAGTTCGTCTTTGTTATCAAGTACAAGCTTCGCATTTTTATCTACCTTTGCCGCTTTTTCAATATTTTTTATATAGCCTTCCACAGTAGTAGCTTCATCATATTCAATTTTTTGTTGAAGCCTCTCTTCTGTTGAATCAATTTTTTCTGAATAGTCCTTTGCAGTTCCAATTAAATCTAAGTTTTCAGAGGCTTTTTCAATTCTTCCACCAAGTGAAAAGGCATTTTTTATTATTAAAATGAGAAATACAAGAAAAATAGATAGAAATAGTCTATTTCTAAAAATCTGTCTTTTTCTCTTTGAACTTCGAGTTTTTTTTCTTCTATCCATTGCTCCTCCTTCACTTATTTTAACAATTTATTATTAGTTTGTAAAACTTGGTTCATTAAACTTTAACATTATAAATTATATTAAAACAGACTCCCCTGTGGGAGCCCGTCTACTTGATTTTACCAAATTTGTTAAATGGAATAAATCTAAACACCGCAATTCCCTTTACTGTATCTGTTGGTACAGTTCCAAATCTTCTTCCATCATCAGAGTTATATCTGTTGTCTCCAAGTACAAATATTTCTCCCTCTTTAACTTCCCATTGTGACTGGTCAGTTTCTGGAAAAGTTTCTACGTCAGAAGCAATATAATCTTCTTTAAGCTCTTCTCCATTTAAATATACCTTGCCATCATTTAAACTAACTGTATCACCAGCAGTTCCTATAACTCTTTTTATAAAGTGATCTCTCTTTCCATTTGGTTTAACATCTGGAGAAAGAAATTCTATAACTTCTCCCTTTTCTACATCTCTTATCCATACACCTAATCTATTTACTATTAGCCTATCTCCTGTGTCGAAGTTTGGATACATAGAGCGTCCTGATACTTCTGTTACTGAAAAAATAAAAGTTCTTATGATAATTGCAAGAACGAGAGCAAGTAAAATAGATTTTATGAAGGATATTATTGTATCTTTCATCTATTCATCTCCTTATAGTTCATATAATGTGTCATAATTTATCTGAGTATAAAACAGTTTCTTTAATTTGTCAAAATCTCCTTTGCTTTCAGCCATTGCCCACATAAGTTTTACTACTGTGGCCTCAAGGGTCATATCAAATGATTCCATTATATTTAAGTCATCAAGTCTTCTTCCTACTTCATAGACTGAAATGTCTGAGCCTTCCATTGGAACCTGGGTAGTTATGACGATATTTAATTTTCTGTCCTCTTCAAGTTCCACTTTAAACGCATCCACTAAATATGAAGGTATACCTCCAACTCCATAGGACTCAACAATAACAGTTTTATACTTTTTAAAGATATATGATAACAATTCTGGTTCAATTGTAGGTATTAACTTTAACAAGAATATAGAGTCATCAAGTTTGTCATAAAACTTTACTTCATCTTTCCCATAGTCGTGGTGAAGATATCTTATTATCTTGTCGTCATGTACAGTTGCAAGCACTGGATAGTTTAAACTTGTAAAGGCGTCATAACTCTTTGTCTTTTCCTTCCTGCCCCTTGTGCCTGCAATTACTTTTCCATTAAACACAATATTTACATCCCTTGACCTATCATCACAAACATATGTAATGCTATCTGTAAGGTTTAGTTTTGCATCTGTTATATCACTAAATATTGACTTTTGAGCTCCTGTAAGCACAATTGGTTTTTTTGAATTTTGAATAAGATATGAAATTGCACAGGCTGTGTATGCTAAAGTGTCCGTACCATGGGTTATAACAAAACCATCGTAATCACTATAATTATTTTTTATTGCATTACTTATCTTAAGCCAGTCTTCAACCTGTATATCAGTTGAATCAATACTCATAAGATCTAAAGTGTCTATAATAACTTTATTCCTATCAAGACTTAAATACTCCACCAACTCTCTGGAATTTAGTCCTGGAGCAAGACCTTTGCCCTTGTTTACAGATGCAATAGTTCCACCTGTTGATATCATTAAAATATTTTTCATTAAATTTTCAACTTCCTTGGTTTTCTATTTTCAAATATATAGACTCCTGTAAATCCATTTGACTTCAAGTAGTCTATAGCCTCTTTTGAATTATACCCAATATCACACGCTCTATGTGCATCAGAGCCTATTGTAACAATTTCTCCACCCAGTTCTTTATACCATTTAAGTATTTTTTCGTGGGGATGCAAATATGGAAGTCCTCTTCTAAAGCCACCTGTGTTTATTTCTATTCCTCTATTTGAATCAATAATCTCTTTTAATATCTTTAGTATAGTATCCTTATTGTCCTCTTGGTTTGGAACTTTTACTCCTTTGTCCAAATACCTGTCAATATAATCAATATGTCCAAGTACATCAAAATTTCTTGTAGCTTTAACCGCTTTATACATCTCTTCATAATATGTTTTATAAAGTTCATCAGTTGACAAGTTTTTATAGTATCCACCGTAGTAAAGGTCCTTTTGAAAAAGAGAGTGAACCGAACCAATTACAAAGTCATAATTGAAACTTGTTACAAATTCATCAACTATTTTTGAAGTACACTCTTGTATACCAACTTCAACTCCTGAAAGTAAAGTAATATTATTTTTATACTTTTCTTTGATTCTTTCATATTTTTTAAAATATTCTTTTACATCAAGAGTATCAGAATATACATCGGTAACTTTTACTATTTCCATATGGTCCGTAATTGAAAGGTATTGTAGCCCCTCTTCAATAGCAACCAAAACATTTTCTTCCATGGGAGTTCTACTATCCAAGGAAAATTCACTGTGATTATGTAAATCTATCATAATTCCTCCTATTTCCATATATTAGTTTACCACAGTTTTGTTATTTATTTCTTAAAAAAAGACCCCTGAGGGTCTTTTTCACTTTAATACCTTTCTAATCTTCTTCTCTGTCTTGATCTGTTTCTTCTGTAGAAAGATTGTATATCAGTTGCATCAAAAAATGCAATTATTATTAGCACAATTATACTTGCCCAAATAGCTCCTGTTTCTTTCCCAATTGTAAAGAAGATTAAAAACAAAACTGAAAGAATTATCGGTCTTATATTAAATTTTATTTTTATTAAAAATGGATAGGCTATCTCTTTTAATATGCAAAGTATTATAAATAAAATTGCAAGTTGACTTCCCAACATCTTTTCATTTGTTATGACTCTTGCCAATATCCAAGGGATCATAATTATACCTGAACCGATAAATGGAATTAAACTAAATAACCCAATCAATAATCCCTTTAAAACAACTCCATGGATTCCAATAATCTTAAGTCCTATCATGGAGATAATTGCAACTGCTAAGCCATATCCCAAATACAATAATAAAAAAGTTTTTTTATCCTTCTTAGTTCTAAAGAGAATTTCTGATAAAAATCCTTCTAAATATTCCTTTACAACCATTTTACACCTCCTAATTAACTCCAGGTTTTCCCAACAACTTAAACATTTGTTTTTTATATTCTTCCACTCCAGGTTGATTAAATGGATTTACTTCAAGAAGATATCCTGAAATACTTACAGATATTTCAAAAAAGTATAAAAGCATAGCCAAGTTTTCCTCGTCTATTTCATCTATAACTATACTTATATTTGGAACTTCTCCTTTAACATGTGCTGTTCTTGTGCCTTCTGTCGCCTTTTTGTTAACATAATCCAGAGTTTTTCCAGCAATATAGTGTAGCCCGTCAAGATTTTGTTCATCAAAAGGAATTTCAATATCCTCTTTAGGATTTTTTACTTCAATCACAGTTTCAAATATATTTCTTTTACCCTCTTGAATGAGTTGTCCCATTGAGTGTAGGTCCGTAGTAAAATCTACGCTTGCAGGAAATATAGCCTTGCCATCTTTTCCTTCAGATTCTCCAAATAATTGTTTCCACCATGCTGAAATATATGTTAAAGAAGGCTCATAATTTACAAGTATTTCTATGTCTTTGCCCTTTTCATAAAGAAGATGTCTTATTAAAGCATATTGAATGGCTTTATTTTCCTTTGCATCTACAATTGTAAAAAGTTCTTGTCCCTTTCTAAAACCTTCTAAAAGTTTATCAATATCAACTCCCTTAGCAGCAAGTGGCAATAGGCCCACTGGACTAATTACAGAAAATCTTCCACCAATATCATCAGGAACTACGAAAGTTTCATAACCTTCTTGAATAGAAAGTTTTTTCAAAGCTCCCTTTTCTCTATCCGTAGTAACATATATTCTATTTTTAGCATCTTCTCCATATTTTTCTTCAAGTTCTCTCTTCAAAATTCTAAATGCAATTGCAGGCTCTGTAGTAGTTCCTGATTTAGAAATTACATTTATACAATATTCTTTGTCCTTTAAAAATTTAACCAATTCATTTAGATAAGTTGAACTTAAATGATTTCCTGCATAGATAAGTTTAAATTCCTCATCATCTTCAAAATAATCCTTTAATGAATTTTCAACTGCTTTTGTTCCAAGGTATGAACCACCTATTCCAATTACGACTAAGTAGTTTGCCTTTTTTCTTATCTCTTCAGCTGCATATTTTATTTTTTTAAGCTCTTCTTCTGGATAGGTTTTTGGAAGTTCGACCCAACCTAAAAAGTCAGAACCTTCAGAATCTTTATTTAGAACTTTTTTTAAATTTTCTTCACCTTTATTATAGTATTTTTCTAATTCTTTTAAATCATA
>QWCE01002994.1_pt1 | contig 19550 bp, 17 predicted proteins | sample 1972531 | NCBI WGS metagenome assembly QWCE01 (sample SAMN09866716, study PRJNA288562) | Human gut metagenome isolate term4_stool, whole genome shotgun sequencing... | reverse complement strand
ACGTGGAGCACGCCAGCACTCGGCGAGGTATTTTCGAGCCTAGTACTGCTGCGTGCGAGTCGTAACGCGAGTGTGCCTGCGATGATATGTTATATCCTTTCAACTGATTCTAAAGACAAAATGTTTCGCATCCAACTCGACTTACGTTGTAGAAGAGGAAACGTGCGCTTGGTCGAGTTCGGCAGCCTGCATCATATCATATTCGGACAGAATCTGCCGGATGCGATCATCGAAGGAAGTTGTTTCATCCGGTGGCGTGCTATAGGTGGACGATTCCGGGGAAGGTGGAGTATCGTTTGTAAAGGGGGGTGTTGTGCCGGAGTGTGAGTCTGTCGACATATGGGAAAACAGAGAGGATACATCGGGAGGAGGTTGACCGCCACCTATCAAGGAGGAAAGCAGATCGGTGTTTCCGGCGGTATCGGAGTTATTGAGGACAGACATCATCATTTTGAGCATTTCCGGTGATATTCCGGTCAGGGAGCCGAGCATATCCATCGGATCTTTAGAAGGATTATGTAAACCAATGCGGGATAAATAATCAAGGGATTGAAAGGCTCTCATGATCAGCATGATCTCATTTGCTTTGATCAAAAGGGCAAGCGGAAGTTTCATCGAATAATCGACAAAAGGAATCAGGGCTTCAAGCATGGACATAGGATTGTTGTTTGTGATCACATTTAATGGATGACGTGGAAATTGTTCCATTGCAGTTGCCCTCTGTTCTTTTCTATTCAGTATATGCACTTGGTTGACGATTATGAAACATTTTCGTATAATTTAGTTATTGCTATGCATTTGTGTGGAATTCAGCCTGTGAATCCAAGACACTGTTTGTATATAGAAGTAGTTTAGGATGGGAAGACATATGAATATAGATGATTTTTACAGAGGTAATGAGTGGAAAGCATATGAGTATTTTGGTGCACATATCGAAGAAGATGGTGTGATTTTCCGCGTATATGCACCAAAGGCAAGACGGGTTACAGTGATTGGAGAGTTTAATTACTGGCATGATACAGAACTGGCCTGTCAGGGCAGAGGTGGTATTTATGAGGTGAAGATCAAGGATGCGAAAGAAGGGCAGATGTATAAATACCGGATCTACCATTATGATGGGAGTGTGACAGATAAGGCAGATCCGTATGGATTTGGAATGGAGTTAAGACCGTGTTCAGCATCGATTATCCGCAGTCGGAATGGGTATACATTTACAGACGAGGAATGGATGCAGAATACAGATAAAGGATATGACCGTCCTATGAATATTTATGAGATGCATTTTGGTTCATGGAAAGCAACGAAGGATGGTCATTGGTATCGATATGAAGAGATGGCACAGGAGTTGATCCCGTATCTGAAGGAGATGGGATACACCCATGTGGAGATATTGCCATTAGCGGAACATCCGATGGATGAATCCTGGGGATATCAGTGTACCGGATTTTTTGCACCAACCGCACGATACGGAACGTGTGATGGGTTGAAACAGTTTGTGGATGAATGTCACCGGGCAGGAATCGGTGTGATCTTAGATTTTGTAATGGTGCATTTTGCAGTAGATGATTATGGACTTTGTGAGTTTGATGGAACGCCGCTTTATGAGTTGCCGGCAAGTGATGTGACAAAGAGTGAATGGGGATCTTACAATTTCATTCACGCCAAAGGTGAGGTGGCAAGTTTTTTGAAATCCTGTGCGGATTACTGGCTTACCGATTATCATTTTGACGGCCTGCGGTTTGATGCAATCTCGAATATCATTTATTGGCGGGGAAGGCAGGAGTGTGGCGTTAATGAGCGCGCTCTGCAATTCGTACAAAGTCTGAATGAAGGTTTGCATGAAAGACATCCACACGTGGTGTTATATGCGGAGGATTCTACGAGTTTTCTCAAAGTAACGGCTCCGGTGCAGTATGAAGGTCTTGGCTTTGATTACAAATGGGATCTGGGATTTATGAATGATACGTTGAGATTCTTTGCGTATTCTCCACAGGAACGCCGGGAACATTATCAGGATCTGTTGTTTTCAATGCATTATTTTTACAATGAGCTGTATCTGCTGGAGTTCTCACATGATGAGGTGGTGCATGGAAAGAAGACGATCATAGATAAAATGTATGGAGAGTATGAAGAGAAGTTTGCACAGTGTCGTACATTATTCTTATATATGTTTACACATCCGGGCAAGAAATTGAACTTCATGGGAAATGAGATCGGGCAGTTCCGGGAATGGGCAGAGTACCGGCCACAGGATTTTGACGTGTTAGAAGCTTATCCGATGCACCGGATGTTTACAAGATATATGAAGGATCTCAATCATATTTATCTGTCACATCCGGCATTATATGAAGGGGAATATAATCCGGACTGTTATCAGTGTGTGATCGGTGATAGAGCATGGGATTTGGTCTATGCCTATACAAGGCATGCAGGTGGAGAACAGATATTAACTGTGTTTAATTTTGGTGATGCTCCATACAGGAATTATCTGGTGAAACTTTCCGGCAATCATGAATTGGTGGAATTAGTGAATACAGATGCTGTGATTTATGGAGGAGATACAAAGAGTGGACGAAGAATTCCGGTACGAAACGGACAGTGTATGATGGATCTGCCGGCGTATTCCGGTTGTCTGTTCCGGGTAGAATAAGAGATGTGCAATGGATAATATCTGACTTGTGATAGGGATGTTGTAGTCTCATTAACTTTAAATAATAGATAAGTTCCTTTTGGATATTTTAGAATTCGTGTACCGGGAAATGAGAAACAGGTAAGATTGGAGGAGATACATGACAGATTGGATTATTGAAACGGATTTACACATATTGAATGGTATACAGAATACAGTACGCTGTGGATTTTTAGATTGGTTCATGCCGCGGTTTACAAGCCTTGGTGAGAAGGGCTGGATCTATATTGTGGTTGCATTAGTTTTACTTGCTGTTCCGGCATACCGAAAATGGGGAGCATCGCTTGCAACGGCATTGATGTTTGGACTGATATTTGGAAACATGATGATCAAGAATATAGTAGGACGTACAAGACCTTATGACCTGGTCGGACATTTTGAATTGCTGGTGGATCCGCTTGGTGATTATTCGTTTCCTTCCGGGCATACGATGGCGGCATTTGAATTCTTCGTTGTGGTCTGTATGATGCCGGTGAAGAGGAGATATAAGGTGATTGCCGGAGTGTGTGCAGTCTTAATGGCATTTTCGAGACTGTATCTGTATGTGCATTTTCCGTCGGATGTATTGGCGGGGGCATTGCTTGGAAGTTTATTTGGATTCCTGGGTGTGAAATTTGTGCAAATAGCGGTTGAACATAAAAGATAGTTTGATGCAAGTGTTAAGAACGTAAGAGGAATGATAAGACATGGAACAATGAACAGTATACATTTTTGTATATGGTGAGGAATAAGATTATGAAAAGAGGATATGTAATGAGACCAACTAAAAAAGTTGCTATAGTAATGATGATATGTTGTTTTGTATTATGTGGTGCAAATTCTACCAAGGCTGAGGCAAGGGATTATGGTAAAAAGAAGTATGATCAAACAAGATGGAATGATATAAAGGACAATTATCTTAATACGAAAACAGATAGATTGATTTTTGTTAAATATAAAGGCGACAGTAATGCAACTGTCGAAATGTGGGAAAAAATCAAAATATCTTCTGGGAATTTGACAAACAACGAATCCACAGAACAACTAATGGATACGAATTGCGAATACGACGAATATCAATGGGAAAAGATTATATCGTGTAATGCATATGTCGGACAGAACGGAATACATAAAGAAAAACAGGGTGACCGGAAAACACCCGTTGGTATTTATAATATTACGATGGCATTTGGCCGTAGAAAATCACCGGGCACAGCGGGGATATCATATACAAAGTTGAATAAATATCATTACTGGTCTGCAGAAAAAGAAACATATAATACATTTGTTGATGTAAGGACATTAGGGCGCAGACAAATGGATGGGGAACATCTTATAGATTATAATCCATGGTATAATTATTCCCTTGCGATAGATTACAATAAAAAATGTACATATCTGAAAGGATCTGCTATCTTTTTACATTGTGAGGGCGGTGGAAGAACATATACAATGGGATGTATTGCTGTTTCTGAGAAAAACATGAAAAAGATTGTAAAGAATACAACCAGACACACCAAAATATGTATATATAAAGAATAGAAACAATTAAAATATTCCTGTTGAAAAGTTTATACGATTCAACAGGAATATTTTACTATATACAAGATATATATGAGGTTATTGATGATAAGTGGCAAGGAAATCACGAAGTCTTCCAATTGCAACTTTCAGATCATCTAACTGTGGCAGATATACGATACGGAAATGATCCGGTTCCTGCCAGTTGAATCCGCTGCCCTGAACGACTAATACATGTTTCTGACGTAAGAAATCTAATGCAAACTGTACGTCATTGGTAATGCCGAATTTGTCAACATCTAACTTCGGAAAGATATAAAATGCTGCATCCGGCTTGACTGCACTGACACCGGGAATATCATTTAACGCTTTGTAGATATATTCGCGCTGTTCATAGATTCTTCCGCCGGGTAATAACAGTTCATCGGCACTCTGGGTTCCACCAAGAGCGGTCTGGATAATGGACTGTGCCGGTACGTTGGCACACAGACGCATGGAAGATAACATGTTAAGACCTTCTATGTAGCCCTTGCAGTTGGATTTGTCACCACTTAAGCTCATCCATCCACTTCGATATCCGGCAATACGGTGAGACTTGGAAAGTCCGTTGAAAGTGATACACATTAGATCCGGAGCAAGGGAAGCAATGCTGACGTGTTTCTTGCCATCCATAACAAGGCGGTCATAGATCTCATCTGCAAAGATGATCAGTTCGTGTTTTCTTGCAAGTTCTACGATCTCTTCCAGAATCTCCTTTGGGTAAAGGACACCGGTCGGGTTGTTTGGATTGATAATGACAATACCCTTCGTACGGTCTGTAATCTTGCTTTCCATATCAGCAATATCCGGGTACCAGTTTGCCTGCTCGTCACAGATGTAGTGAACCGGTTTACCACCGGCTAAGTTAGCGGCGGCAGTCCAGAGTGGATAGTCCGGTGCCGGAACTAAGATCTCGTCACCGTCATCTAATAATCCCTGCATACTCATAGTGATCAATTCCGATACACCATTTCCGGTATAGATATCATTGATTCCAACATTAGGAATGTTTTTTAACTGGCAATATTGCATGATTGCTTTTCTTGCACCAAATATTCCTTTGGAATCCGAATATCCCTGGGACTCTAATAAGTTGTAACGGATATCCTGAATGATCTCATTCGGCGCATTGAACCCGAATGGATAAGGGTTTCCAATATTCAACTTCAAAATGTCAATGTTATCTTCAATCATCCGGTTGGCTTCTTCTACAACCGGGCCTCTCACATCGTAACATACATGATCTAATTTGTGAGATTTGTTAAATTGTCTCATGATAGGATTCTCCTCCTTCTAAATTGCATAAGAAAATTCTTAGCATAAACTTTCTATATTATAGTACCAATCCTTCTTTTTGTACACAAAAAAATACAATCTATAGATGAAATATCTTTCTTTTACACGGAAATACTTGAAAGTTATCTTATAAATGTTGAGAAGATCCTTGACAGTTTGTTTTATATATGATACAACTGTATCATAACAAGTGGTACAGTTGGAACAGTGGCAATAAACAGAAGTGACATCGGATGCAGAACTGGGTTCAGACATTAGGATGCCAGGGAATATGTTAGAAAGGAGGAATAGAATGATTACATTGGATTTCAAAGGCAGCAAGCCAATCTATGAACAGATTGTAGAGCAGATGAAGTTTGCTGTTATGAAAGGTTATCTGAAGCCGATGGATGCAATTCCATCTGTCAGGAAGTTAGCATTGGAATTGAAGATTACACCCGGTACAGTAGCAAAGGCATATCAGGAATTAGAGCGGCAGCATATCATCATGACGATCCGGGGAAAGGGAACCTTTATTGCAGATGAGATTACAATTAAGCCGGATGAGACAAAGGTAATGGAGATACGTAAGCAGCTTACAACTGAGATTATGGAACTTAAGATGATGGGATATAACCGGGAACATATTGTGGAACTGGTGAAGGAGATTTATGAGGAGATGAGTATATGATAGAAGTAAAGAATGTGTATAAGGGTTACAACAACATTCCGGTATTAAAGGATGTCAGCCTTACGGTGATACCGGGAGAGATTCATGGATTGATCGGAGAGAACAGTGCGGGCAAGACAACTTTGATCAAATGCATGACAGGAATTTATCGCACGGATGCGGGAGAGATCCGATATGATGGAGAACCGGTATTTGATAATCCGAAGGTGAAAGAACGAATTGGCTATGTTGCAGATTACAATGAGTACATTGGCACGAATACGATCAAACAGATGGTTCGGATGTATGAGATATTCTACCCGAAGTTCAATGTAGAGAAGTTCAATAGCTGGAATGAGATCTTTGAACTTCCTGTGACCAAAAGAATCTACTCGTTGTCAAAAGGACAGAAGATGCGGTTAGCATTTATGTTAGAGACAGCAAAAGAACCGGATTATCTGATCTTAGATGAACCGACATCCGGTTTAGATCCGGTGGCGAAAGCAAACTTCTATAATCTGTTAGTACAGGAAGTGGAACAAAGGGAGATTGGCGTGTTGATCAGTTCGCATAATCTGGAAGGATTAGAGCGAATCTGCGATTCTGTTACGATGCTGCATCAGGGTGTTGTAGAACGGCAGATGGCAATGGAAGATATGAAATGCGAGCTGACCAAGTTAAATGTTGTATTTGAGGGAGGTGCATCAAAGAGTGTATACGAACTTTCACAGATTCTTAAGATTAGTAATGTAGGAAGTATCTATACGATCGTAGTGAAGGACTATGATGAGCAGTTTGCAAAACAGCTTCGCGAAGCAGGTGCGAGCCTGATCGAGCCGTTAGACATCTCCTTAGAGGAATTGTTTATTACATTAGAAGAGAAACGGGATGTATTGCCGGAAGAGACAGAACAGAGATGACAGGAGGGGTTGCTATGAAAGAGAATCGCAAGATTGCCAGACAATTAAAGAATTTCTATATCGGTGTTGCTGTGGTTGCCCTGCTTCTGGTTATATTCAATGTGCTATATGCAGGATATGATTCCGGTCTGGCATTTACCGGAGTCCCGATGGAACAGAAGATTGAGAGTATGGTTAAGGAACAGGTCGCAGACCATTCCTTTCAGTTAAATACTAAGGGTTTTGATATGATTGAACAGGTACGGGCCGGAAGAGCATATGACCTCGGAACCATGAATATCTGGTTTGTATTGCTGTTATTGTTTGTGGCATGGGGCGTATATTATATGCGGTATCAGAGCGGGAAGACGAAGGAATTCATTCAGGCCATGCCGGTGAAAGGATATAAATGGATCATACAGCCGTTTTTTGTGGTTGGAGGGATCGTAATTGCGGCTTATGCATTAGACGCAATTGGCTTATCCCTTGTACAGACAAGATATAATCAGATCTATCAGAGAATTATAGAGGATCATGGACTTGGAACTATAGATCCTTCGTGTATAACAGGAGTTAATGCGGATCTAGGGAGAATGCTTCTGGCTCAATTATTAATTATCTTAACGTTGTATGTCTGGTTTGCACTGTGGCTGATTGCTTCGAAACAGAAGATAGCTGGTTTTCTTGCGGCATGCGGATTCAGTTATTGGATCTACCGGATATTAGATTTTTTCTATTATCAGAATGCACCGGTGAGCGAGGTAATTAACTTTCTCTATGGAGCAGTGAATCCAGAGGTGTTGTTATACCAAACTATCGAGGATTTTTCACAAAAAACAGAGACAGGATATTCCATTGGGATTTATATGATTGTACAGATTGCGTGGATCTTATTTGGTACACTAGCTATTATATGGATTTCCCGGAGAAGAGAATTATCAAGAGGCAGATGGTTCTATACAATGGGAATGGAGATAGTTATTTCCGTTTTGGCAGGTATGGCAGGAGCAAGTATTGTATTCTTAGGAGAGTGTGATGTGTATCATCCCAAAATGAGCACAATTGTACGGAGTTTTGTTGCGGCAATTGTTGCAGCGGTTGGTACATTTTGTGTATTACATCCTCGAAGTAGAAGCAAAGGGAAAGAGAAAAAGCAGAGCAGCAATCAGATTACAAGGAAACGTATATATCAGGAAATGTCTAGTCTGTTCCGGTTAGAATGGAAAGAGAATCTATTCTTTTTGGTAGCAAATAGTATCTGGGTAGTTATGCAATGCAAAGGATATAATTCGTTTTGGTTTATTGCAGAAGATATAGATGTGTTGCATTCTTTTTCGGCAGATCAGATAGATAAAGTAGTGAAATATATGTACGATAGTTGGGAGATGACCGCGGGGGATGTGATAAGCTGGTATGTTGGTGGAGTGGTCGGTATTCAGATAATCTGGCTGTTAGGACGAAAATTAATACAAGGATACAAAGAAAGAACGGTATCAGGAAGAGAGTTCGTAGCAACACTTCCGGCTGGCAGACAAGCAAGGTATCTGTATGAAATCATTCGAGACTGTGTAATGCTTGTGTTACCGGTTATTATCACTACATTTGTTGTTATGAATCAATTTACAGGGGTGTTAAATGGAGTAGATATTAATATGTACTGGTCTAACCGGTCGATATGGGGACTTACGATCATAAGTTGTTCTTATCTGCTTATGTTATATGGATTGATCCGATGGATTGAGATGCTGATACCAAGTGGCGTACTTCGAATGCCTGTGGCTGCAAGTTTCCTGTATGTAATTCATATGGTGAATTCGGTATTGATCCGATGTGGGGCAGTTGGACGCACGATCAATAATCTGTTCACGTTGCACGCTCCTTTAAGTGGCAGTATAAATGAAAAAGGGGAATATATATATGATCTGATGAAACCGGAGATTTCTTTTTATTTTGATTCGAAATATATTTATTCGTTAGATTATGATGTAACGGCACCGGCCCAGTTTTCTGCATTTTACAATGTATCCAATGTATTGGGTTATATCGGATATGTATTACTATATATGGGAATTGCGGCGGTATTCTTATATTTTGCAGGAAGATTAGCAAGGAAACAGGAGTATTCCGTAGATGGGTTGTATTTTCCATTTGCCAAATATGTATTTGCGGCGGCAGTATCCATTGCAATGGGAATTGTATTGCTGCAGAATGCGATTGCATGGTGGCACAGAATGTTGATCGGGATATTAATTATTGGCATTTTTGTCGTATTAGTCTATTACTTAGATCCGGAGCGAAAACTTACAAAAAGACAGAAAGTGGGAGTGGTAAAGTAGCTCGCTTTATGTTAAAATATATATAATTGCGACAGTTCGGAGTTTCCAGACATCGTAAGGAATGAACAAGAAGTTTCTTAAGAGTCAGGGGGCTCCTTATTGTTTGGAGAACAGAAGGAGGCATGGATGTAGTGAGAAGTATATTAACCAATGTGAAGCGAATCCGAAAGCAGGTATTTACAGAAGTTGCAAATCTTGCATATAATTCAGAGAATATCATTGATGATATTGAGGCGATTCCATATCGAATAACCCCGGGTGATACCCCACAGTATTGTGAGAGCATTTACAGAGAACGTGCGATTACAAGAGAACGGATCCGGTTGGCAATGGGTATGTCCCTTCGTCCGGAAGATAAGCCGGTGCATCTGACACAGGGCATTGAAGAGAGTAATATTGATGAGAAGTATTATGAACCACCGCTTATGCAGGTGATTCCTGCAGCATGTAATGCCTGCGAGCATAATGTGTATGAGGTGAGTAACCAGTGTAAGGGCTGCGTGGCACATCCTTGTAAGGAGGTATGCCCGGTTGGCGCAATCCGTATGGAGAATGGCAAGTCTGTCATTGACAAGAATATCTGTATCAAGTGTGGAAAGTGTAAGAGCATTTGTCCATATGATGCGATTTCCCATAAGCGTCGTCCATGTGCAGATGCTTGTGGTGCGAATGCGATTGTAAGTGATGAATTAGGACGTGCAAAGATAGATGAGAAAAAGTGTGTATCCTGTGGTATGTGTATGGTCAACTGTCCGTTTGGAGCCATTGCAGATAAGTCACAGATCTTCCAGTTAATCCGGGCACTCCGTTCCGGCAGAGAGATCTATGTTGCGATCGCACCTGCATTTGTCGGTCAGTACGGTCCATATGCAACACCGGATAAGATCAAGGCTGCATTGTTGAAACTTGGATTTGCCGGTGTATATGAGGTTGCCATAGGTGCAGATATGGGAGCTATGACAGAGGCACAGCATTATGTAGAAGAGGTGGCAACAGGCAAACTTCCATTCCTTTTGACTTCCTGCTGTCCATCCTGGGCGATGCTTAGTAAGAAACATTTTCCTGAGACAATTGATAAGATCTCGAATGCATTAACACCTATGGTGGCAACAGCAAGACTCATTAAGCAAGAACATCCGGATTCTTCGGTTGTATTTATTGGACCATGTGCAGCAAAGAAGTTAGAAGCAATGCGACGTACGGTTCGAAGTGATGTAGATTTTGTTATTACATTCGAGGAATTGGATGCAATGTTCATTTCACAGGATATCGAATTCGATGATTTCAAAGTTGGTGTTCCGGTAGAGGATGCTACAGGAGCCGGTCGTGGATATGCGGTTGCCGGAGGTGTTGCTAAGGCGATCGAGGCTTGTATTAATGAATACTATCCGGGAACGGAAGTGCATATTGAACATGCAGAAGGTCTGGATGAGTGTCGGAAGATGTTAATGCTTGCTAAGGCGGGCAAGAAGAATGGATGTCTGATCGAAGGTATGGGATGTCCGGGTGGATGTGTTGCCGGAGCCGGAACGAATATTCCGATCAATAAGGCAATGGTGGAGGTGCGGAACTTTGCGGCATCGACTAAGAAAGCAATTCCAGATCCGGATGTTGTGAAGGACTATCATCCGGAGGAGTAGAAGGTGTATCATATGTACAATTATTTAGTAGGAATGGCTGCGACCGGTGACGGATCAAAGCCTTGGTTGATTGCTGTCTGTATGATTGTCTCGATCATTGTCGTGTTTGCGTTGTTCTTATTGGGGCAGCGGGATAAGGACGAAGAAGATGATGACGACATGGAGGAATAGACAGTGAGTAATTTTATATATAGCCTGAATGCTACCATGCCGATCTTTCTGGTTATGATCCTTGGCTGGTGGCTTAAGAAGATTGGCTTTTTGACAGATGATTTTGTAGGTGTAGCGGACAAGCTGGTATTTAAGGTTGCATTGCCGGTATTTGTTTTTAAGGATATTGCGGGTGCAGATCTGTCGAATGATTTCAGTTTGAAGTTTGTATTATTCTGCTTCTTTGGCACCTGTATCTTTTTTGGTGTAACGTGGTTACTGGCCGAGATTTTTATCAAGGATAAGAGCATGATCGGAAGTTTTGTACAGGGAAGCTTCCGGGGAAGCGCAGCGATACTTGGGATTGCGTTTGCACAGAATATTTACGGAAGTTCAGGATTGGTTCCAATGATGATCGTTGCATCAATTCCGTTATTTAATATTTTCTCTGTGATTGTGTTGATGCGAAGTGCCAATGCAGGTGATACGGATAAGAAAGCGGTTCTTAAGAAGACATTGAAGGGGATTGTAACCAATCCGATCATTATCGGTATTGTGGCAGGAATTCCATTTGCATTGTTGAAAGTACGCTTTCCTGTCATCATAGAGAAGGCATTAACGAGTGTTGCCAGTCTGTCTACACCACTTGCATTGATCGCTATTGGTGGAGGATTCTCGACCGGAGCAGCACTTAAGAAATGGAAACCAACGCTGGCTGCATCGATTATTAAGTTAGTGATCATACCGGGCATCTTTCTTCCGGTTGCAGTTGCTATGGGTTTTCGGAATGAAGAGATGGTTGCCCTGTTGATCTTAACAGGAGCACCAACGACGGTCAGTTCTTATATTATGGCAAAGAACATGAGTAATGATGGAGTATTGGCATCGGGCATTGTTGTAATGACGACGTTATTGTCATCCGTAACGTTGACGGTAACAATCTTCATATTGCGTTCAACCGGAGTGATCTGAATGTTGCAACAACAGGATAACGTGCGATTCGTGTAGGGATTAAGGACAACTGATAGAAGAATACATGGAAGAAAACCACGCAATATGCGTGGTTTATTTTTTAAAGTGTGGTGAAAGGTAAGAAAATATGCGCGTTTTATGTATGAAATGATGCGAAATAATGGGATGAAATGATAATAAACATAATAATATCAAGTATTAACGAAAAATAATTATAAAAATAAAGTTTCTGCATGCATAAAGTTAATAATATAAAAATAAAAAATGATTCGCTTTATTTTTTAATGAAAATACAGGCTTAAACTTAATAATATACATCGAAAATGCGAGGAAAATACATTTTGTAAGGGCATGTTCGTTGACAGAAACCGAGAAATCCCATAAAATAGGCGGTACGAAAGAGAGGATGACAATATGGAGAACCGATTAGTAGTAAGCAATGATAAGACGAACTTGTTAGAGTTAGAAGAGCATATGTATCATTTGGTAGATGTTGAGAAGCCGAATGTATTTCACAACCTTTTTCCATATGATGAGATACCGAAGATTGCATTTAATGAACGAATTGTTCCTCACAATATGCCAAAGGATATCTGGATCACAGATACGACATTCCGTGATGGACAGCAGTCAAGAGAGCCGTACACAACGGAACAGATCGTTACAATCTATGATTATCTGCACCGCTTAGGTGGTCCGAATGGATTGATCCGGCAGAGTGAGTTTTTCTTATACAGTAAGAAGGATCGGGATGCCGTATACAAGTGCTTAGAGAGAGGATATCGTTTTCCGGAAGTAACAAGTTGGATCCGTGCCTCTAAGAAAGACTTTGAATTAGTTAAGGATATCGGAATCAAGGAGACAGGAATTCTGGTCAGTTGTTCCGATTACCATATATTCTATAAGATGAAGAAGACAAGAAAGCAGGCATTAGAGCAGTATTTGTCTGTCATTCGGGATTGTCTGGAGATTGGTATCAGTCCAAGATGTCATTTAGAGGATATCACCAGAGCAGATTTCTACGGTTTTGTGGTTCCGTTCTGTTCGGAACTTATGAAATTGATGGATGAATATAAGATTCCAATTAAGATTCGTGCCTGTGATACAATGGGGTATGGTGTCAATTTTGCCGGAGCCGTAATTCCACGTTCTGTACAGGGTACGATCTACGGTCTGATCAAGCATGCCGGCGTACCGAGTGAGATGTTAGAGTGGCATGGCCACAATGATTTCTACAAGGCAGTAACGAATTCCACAACCGCATGGTTATATGGTGCATGTGGTGTCAACTGCTCCCTGTTTGGTATTGGGGAGCGTACCGGTAACACACCGTTAGAGGCTATGATCTTTGAATATGCACAGTTAAGAGGTAACTTAAACGGTGCCGATACTACGGTGATTACAGAGATTGCTGAGTATTATCAGAAGGAATTGGGATATCATATTCCGGAGCAGACTCCATTTGTCGGTAAGAACTTTAATATTACAAGAGCAGGTATTCATGCCGATGGTCTGCTTAAGAATGAGGAGATCTACAATATCTTTGATACAGCGAAGTTCTTGAACCGTCCGGCACAGGTAGCAGTATCGAATACATCCGGTCTTGCGGGAATTGCACATTGGATCAATACACATTATCGCCTGCATCCGGAAGAGAAGATTGATAAGAATGATCCATTAGTAGCAGCAGTGAAAGAATGGGTAGATAAGGAATACGAGGAAGGACGTGTTACTTCTATTACAGATGATGAGTTAGTAAAGGTCATTACAGAGAATGCAAAAACTTTAAATGTAAAGTTGCCAGCAGTTTGATTTTCTGTTATTCTATAGAAGATTGAATATGTATTTACGGAAGATAAGTCATATGAATCATATGGCTTATTTTTCTGAGTTACATAATATCTAGAGGATGTGTCAGTGGCATTTTTTTCTGGCGACATTTCTAAGGGGATAATATATTTAGGAGGACAACAATGGATAAGATTAAGATGACAACTCCGTTAGTTGAGATGGACGGAGACGAGATGACAAGAATTCTGTGGAAGATGATCAAGGATGAGTTGTTACTACCATTTATTGACCTGAAGACAGAGTATTATGACTTAGGATTAGAGTATCGTAATGAGACGAATGATCAGGTTACGATTGATTCTGCGGAAGCAACCAAGAAGTACGGTGTTGCAGTCAAATGTGCAACGATTACTCCGAATGCTGCCCGTATGACAGAATATAATCTGAAAGAGATGTGGAAGTCTCCGAACGGAACGATCCGTGCTGCATTAGACGGAACTGTATTCCGTGCGCCGATTGTTGTAAAGGGAATTGAACCATGTGTGAAGAATTGGAAGAAGCCAATCACATTAGCAAGACACGCATATGGTGATGTATATAAGAATGCAGAGATCCGCGTTCCGGGTGCAGGTAAAGCAGAATTGGTATTTACCGGTGAGGATGGGACAGAGATCCGGGAGACCATTCATGAGTTTAAGGGTCCTGGCGTGATTCAGGGTATGCATAACTTAGACAATTCAATTTCAAGCTTCGCAAGAGCGTGCTTTAATTATGCATTAGATACGAAGCAGTCTGTATGGTTTGCAACCAAGGATACGATTTCTAAGAAGTATGATCACAGATTCAAGGATATTTTCCAGGAGATCTATGATGCAGAGTATGATGAGAAGTTCAAAGCTGCAGGAATTGAGTATTTCTATACCTTGATCGATGATGCAGTTGCGCGTGTTATGAAGGCAGAAGGCGGATTCATCTGGGCTTGCAAGAACTATGATGGTGATGTTATGTCAGATATGGTATCAAGTGCGTTTGGTTCTCTTGCTATGATGACTTCTGTATTAGTATCTCCTTCCGGCGTATATGAGTATGAAGCTGCACATGGTACGGTTCAGAGACATTATTATAAGCATTTGAAGGGAGAAGAGACTTCTACGAACTCTGTAGCAACCATCTTTGCATGGACAGGTGCCCTCCGTAAGCGTGGTGAGTTAGATAACATTCCGGAGCTTATGACCTTTGCAGATAAGTTAGAGGCAGCTACACTTGGAACAATTGAAGCCGGTAAGATGACAAAGGATCTTGCGTTGATCACAACAATTGAGAATCCAACTGTTTTGAATTCTGAGAATTTCATTAAGGAGATTCGTAAGACATTAGAGGCAAGTCTGTAATATAGATGTATACAAAGTATTTTATGCCGTCAGAGTTATCTCTGACGGCTTTTTCACTTTTATATGAAAATAAAAGGTTTCGATACAACTATGATACATTGCCGGGGTATAAATGATCTATGTATGAAGACAGAAAGAAAAGAACAGAGAGTGAATGAAGTATGATTAAGATATTAATTGTGGAAGATGAAGAACCAATTTCAGATCTGATCCGGATGAATCTGGTAAAAGCAGGATATCGCTGTGTGTGTGCATTTGATGGAAATGAGGCGGCAGACCGGATCAGCCAGGAGCGGTTTGATCTCATTTTGCTGGATATTATGCTGCCGGGGATGAATGGATATGAGTTATTGCCTTATGTTAAGTCATTAGATATTCCTGTAATTTTTCTTACGGCTATGGGTACATTAGACCAGAGAGTACATGGCTTGCGGGCAGGAGCGGATGATTATATTACGAAGCCGTTTGAGATTGTGGAGCTGCTTGCCAGAGTAGAGACAGTATTGCGGCGGTATCATAAGACAGAGGATGTATTACAGGTAGAAGATGTTACGATTGATATTCCGTCACGGGTTGTTATGCAGAATGGCATGCAGGTTATGCTGACTATGAAGGAGTTTGAACTTCTACTTTTATTTGCCAGAAATAGGAATATTGCATTATATCGGGAGACGATATATGAAAATGTATGGGAGAGTAATTATTTAGGGGATAGCCGTACGGTAGATCTTCATGTGCAGAGGCTTCGGAAGAAGTTAGGCTGGGAGGATAAGATCAAGTCGGTCTATAAAGTAGGATATCGGTTGGAGGTATAGCATGCGGTTATACGCGAAAGTGTTTCTTAGTATTTTGTTACTGGTAGCTATCTCATTTGGGGCGTTTGGAGCCCTGCTTATTCAGGTGTCTTTTCAATCAGCATGGGAGCGTGAGGTACAGATTGGGAAAAATGAGAATCAGATGTTGAAATTCACATTAGAGACATCACTTAACACGATGCCGGGAGATGCAGAACAGGATACTTATAAGAGTGAAGAACTTGCCACCTTGATCAATTCAATGCGGCAGGGAATGCAGTTTCAGGATACGCAGATTACATTGATCAATGCAGATAAAGGAATTGTGTATACCAGTAATGAGCAGGAGAAGGGCGTTGCTCTATATGATGCAAAGTACCATAAGATCAATGAAGCATTATTTGATCAGGTAACGGTGGATCAGAGCGGGTATCAGGTATATCAGGAAAAGAATCAATATTATCTGTGTGTTATGAGCATGATTGATACGCGTCTTATGAATACCGGGATGCGTTTGGAAACGGTAATGAATGTTACCCATATTTATGAGGAACGTTTGCGTATGCTTCATATATACCGGTATGTTATGATCGCAGTTTTGGTTGCGGTTGTTTTAGTAGCCGGGGTGTTATCTTATTTTCTTACCCGGTCTGTCCGGCATTTATCAAGAGTTACGAGACAGTTTGCAGATGGCAGGTTGGAAAGCCGTGCAACGGTAAAGACCCGGGATGAAGTGGGAATGTTAGCAGATGACTTTAATCAGATGGCAGATGAGCTGCAGAACCGGATGTTATCTTTGGAGGATCAGGCAAAACGGCAGGAGGAATTTACTTCGGCATTTGCACATGAATTAAAGACACCACTTACCTCGATCATTGGATATGCGGATATGCTCCGTTCTATGAAGCTGACCGAGGCGGAACGGATGAAAGCATCGGACTATATCTATTCCCAGGGCAAGCGGTTAGAGTCTTTGTCACTCAAATTGATGGACTTGATCGTGATGAAAAAGCAGGATTTTGAGAAGACTGGTATGGATGCCAGGTTCCTGATCGAGACGGTATTTGATCTGACCGAGGTGGGGGTGTTAGAAAAGGGTATGACGCTTAAGAAAGAGGTAGAGAAGGGCGTTATATACGGAGAGAAGGATTTGTTAGTATCCCTGTTTGCTAATCTGATCGATAATGGGAAGAAAGCGTCAGAATCAGGAATGACTATCTGGTTAAAGGGGGAGCAGACAGCAGAAGGATATGCGGTCACAGTTACCGATGAAGGCCGAGGTATGACTGAGGAAGAGTTAGAAAGAATTACAGAGGCATTCTATATGGTAGACAAATCCCGTTCCCGGAAAGAGGGCGGTGCCGGGCTTGGTATGACCTTGTGTAACCAGATTGTTCTGTTACATGGGGCAAAATGGAAGATGCATAGTGAAGTCGGAGCAGGAACCAGTATGACGGTTCTGTTTCCAAAGGAGGTAAGGTAAATGCGGATTGGTACATGGGTAGGAATGGTATGTGTTACAATATGTGCAGTCGGGCTGATGATATTTTTACCACAATATGCATCAAAGAGAGTGGATGCGGGCATGTTGAATAAAGTGTCTACTTATGCACAGGAACAGACAGATACGATGAATCAGGGACTGTCAGTGATGGATAAAATACAGATTATGACACAGGGAATGGCAGAGGGAAATCAGACGTATGTCATAAAAAGGACGGATCTTGACAATTTAGATGACATAGATAAGAATCTGGTGCCACAATTGAAGCAACAGATTACGGAGTTAGAAAAACGGAAGTTGATCCCGAAGATAGATAGTCTGTTAGATGGACAATGGGAATATCCGGCTGTGATGCTGAATGCGTATACAAGTAGTCAATATTTAGGCAAAGTATTATATGTGTGGGATATGGAGATTCAGGTTCCGGGTTATGGAATCATTACTGTTTCATTGGACGCCTCTACGTATGCAATTTATCAATATTCTTTTCAGGATGAAGTGGGTAAAGATGAAATGACAACTACGCTTGCGGAATTTCTTTCTTATGATGGTGGGATGGATGATATGGGACAATATATGAATACATGGATGCAGGAATATATGCGTTATCTGGGGGAAGAACCTGAAAAAGGCACTTGGACGATTGATGCTTATGGGCATGAGAAAGCGGTTGAAATGTGGCCGGATTTGAAACAGGCGACTGGAGTTATTGCTTCTTCCATAGGAGAACCATATTTTGCCACCTATTTATATGTCGATATACAGAATAATTGTTTTGGATTCACACCGAATCTGGAATATGTGAACATTTCTTATGAATCGGCAGACGATATGGGTGTGGATGAGACAAACATACAAATAGGACCATAAAACTTATACCATATCGTGCGGGAATGGTGTATACTATGCATACGAGGTGATAACGACATGAGAAAGTGGAAGAAGCTTGGCATTGGTATGGCCATGATCGCTGTATGTATTGCAGGTAATGGCATTTATTATGGTATAGAGAATTATAAGGGACAACAATTTGAAACCGCAAGTACAAAGAATGAGACAGGAAAGCAGGGGAGTATTACACAGGTGACGGAGCAGACTGCAACAGAGGTAATAACTTCGGAACGGAACACAACAGAAGATGCGATGGCAAAAGTGTTAGAGGAACGGAGGAAGAATCCGTTACTGTTATTAGTGAACAAAGATCATGCACTGCCGGCAGATTATGAAGTATCGCTTGCAACTTTGAATGATGGACATCAGGTTGCGGAAGTGATATATGATGACCTGATGGACATGTTATCTGCTGCGAAAGAAGCAGGATGTTCCGTGGTTGTCGCAAGTGCATACCGTACAGAACAACAGCAGGAACAACTCTTAAAACAGGAAATACGAAAGAATATGTGGAATGGAATGAATGAGGAAGAGGCGGAAGCAGATGCACTGCTTACGGTAGCACCATATGGTTACAGTGAACATGAGACAGGCTATACAGTAGATTTGGTTGACGCAAATAACCAGATGTTGGATGATACGCAGGAGACAACTACGGCTAATATATGGCTGCGAAGAAACTGCTGGAAATATGGATTTGTCATGAGATATCCGAAGGGAAAAGAAGATATCACAGGATATTCGTATGAATCATGGCATTTTAGGTATGTTGGGAAGGCGGCTGCTAAAGAGATGACCGAAGAACGTGTGACGCTTGAAGAATACCTAAACACCCTTACACAGCGTAAGTGAAGGCGGACGCACATGTTTTAGGTTGTGAACCCGGCTTTTGGATGGTGTCATGTTGCAACAGGCACATTCGCATTACGACTCGCACGCAGCAGACACTAATGCTCCTAATAATATGCTAACTCACATAAAAAGCGGATATGGATTCGAAAGTGTATAT
>QWCE01002992.1_pt1 | contig 19558 bp, 22 predicted proteins | sample 1972531 | NCBI WGS metagenome assembly QWCE01 (sample SAMN09866716, study PRJNA288562) | Human gut metagenome isolate term4_stool, whole genome shotgun sequencing... | reverse complement strand
TAATTTATAATCGATGTAAGAGGTGTCTTGATGTCGTGGCTTACTCCTGTAATGAGCTCAGTTTTTAGCTTTTCACTTCTATACTCTGCATCTATTGAGTTTTTCATTGCTGAATATAAATTATCCATTAAGAAAATCGAATTGTTGAATGTGGTGTCATTTATAAATATATCTTCATATTCTCCATTATATAAAGATTCTATCTTTCTATTCAAAAGCACCTTGCCTAAATAGTTTTTTAAAATTGATATTGCAATTTTATATACTAACATTCCCATAAGCACAAGTCCTATTGGGTCTTCGTTGTCCTTCATTAAGTAGAAAAATAATATAGCTAAAAGCCCTACTAAAATAAAAGCTTCAAAGTAAACATTTATATACTTTATCTTAAAACCATATACTAAGTCTGCAAATAAAAAAGCATGGATACCATGTTTTTTTACAGCCTGAACAACTTTTATCATAACAAGTACAAATGAATAGGCTATAAATAAAAGTTCTACCCAATTTCCATAAATCCCAAAAATAAGAACAATTAAACTATATATAACGTATTGGAAAGCAATATGAATCGCTATTATAACCACTTGTTCTTCTAAATATCCGTCGATACTCATAAATAAATTTTTATAGTATATTAATGCCCTTTTAAAAATATTGTCCTTTTTTTCCATACTATTCAATTTTATATCCCATTCCATATACGGATTTCAAATGATCTGGCTTTTTAGAATCAATTTCTATCTTATCTCTGAGCCTTGATATGTGTACTGAAACTATCTTCTTTACATCATATGGTGGTGCATTCCATACATTTTCATAGATTTCTTCTGAAGAGAATACTCTTCCTTTATTAGAGATTAGAAGATATAATATCCCATATTCATAAGGGGTTATTGAAATTGTATCTCCATCAATTTGAACTTCTTTTTTTGTGTTATCTAACCTTATTCTTCCAGCACTATGTATTTCATGTCCTGAATTATTTTTAAAATTGTTTTGAAGTTCCACTCTTCTAAGAGCAGACTTAACTCTTGCGAGTAGCTCAACAGAGTCAAAAGGCTTGGTTATGTAGTCATCAGCACCACTTTCCAAGCCATCAACCTTATCTTCCAGTTCTCCTTTAGCTGACAGTATCAAAATTGGTACAGAGGATATTTCTCTTATTCTCCTTGTGAGTTCAATACCGTCCATTACAGGCATCATAACGTCTGCAAGAACTAAATCAAAAATATTATCTTTTAAAATTAAATCTAAAGCCTCTTTCCCATTGTAAGCTTTATAAACCTTATATCCACTTTCTTCTAAATAAAATTCTATCGCAAGAACTATGTCCTTTTCATCATCACAAACTAAAATATTATACATATAATCACCCTAAATTTATTATATCAATAATTTTATGATTTAATTCATTGAAATTGCTACAATATGTCAACGATTATCTCAAACTCTCTGCAATTTCATGTATTTTTTTAAGTCTATGATTTACTCCAGACTTTCCTACAGGTGGGTCTATTCTTTCTCCTAACTGCTTCAAAGAGTCCTCTGGGTACTCAAGTCTTGCTACCGCAATTTGTCTTAAGTTATCATTTAAGTAGTCAAGTCCCTTTGCATTTATAATAAATTCTATATCATCCACATGTTTAATAGAAGCGTTGATAGTCTTATCCATGTTTGCCGATTCAAAATTCATTACCCTATTTACATTGTTTTTTATTTCTTTAAAGACTCTAATGTCCTCAAATTTAAACATACTTTGGTAGGCTCCTATGAGGGCAAGAAAATCAGCAATAGATTCTCCCTCTTTTAGATATAGAAAATAATCACCTTTTCTTTCTGCTATTTTCGGATATATATTAAAGTGTTCTAAAATTTCATTAAGTTCTTTTCCATAACTCAATTGTCCTACAATTATTTCCATGTGATAGCTCTTATCTGGACTTGTAATAGAACCAGCACCTAAAAAACTTCCTACAATATAAGCTTTCTTAAAACTTTTTTCTTCTATGAGATTTTTAGGAACCTCTGTAGCTTTTATTGAAAAGGGATCGGGAGTAAGTCCAATATCTTCTAAAAAATTTTTTGAAATTGGACTTTCAATTGAAATCTTATAGAGATTTTTTCTTCTAAAAGCAGATCCCTTAACCACCTCTATACTACATTCATAGTTATATAATTTCTTTATATCTGCAAATATGCGTCTTGCTATTGCATTTGTCTCCGTAGAAAATTGTACCTTTATATTTTCAAAGTTGTATAAAAGAGAACCATTGACTCTGTATAGTCCAGCAAGAAAGGCGAGTAGCTCTCCTTTAGATTCAAAGACGAGTCTACTTACCTCATTTTTTACCTCTGTTGAGAACGACAAGTCTATCCCTTTCTTTCATTTCTATAAAATTCTTTAACTTTGCGGATCATATTCTTTTCCGCATTATGTCTAACCAATCTTATAGCCTTATCAAAAGGCATATAAACTGCATCAGAAAAACCTTCCTCTTTTTGAGGTTTGAGTTTTTGAGTATCGCTTTTCATATAATAATAATGTACAGTTTTTTGTACCTTCTCTCCATTGAAGTTTCGATACCAATACTTCACATATCCAATGTAACGAACTATGGAAGCGTCAGCTCCTGCTTCTTCTTTAACTTCTCTAAGTGCAGCTTCTTCTTTGGTTTCTCCTTTCTCTAAACGACCTTTTGGAAGGACCCAATCCCCACGGAATTTTCTTAAAACGACAACTTTACCATTACGGACAATCACTCCGCCGCCACTTGTTTCTTCCATATGTCCTCCTTAAAATATCAAACTAATATTTATTATACCACTTCCTGTAATTAATTATAATTATTAAATCGAAACATGTGCCTCGAGAATATTTATTACTTCTCTCTTAATATTTTAAAGTATGATAAAATTATATTAGGTGATATTTATGGAGCGTGATTATTGGCCTACAGAAGGCTTTAAGTATAAAAATCTTGATTTTGATGAAAAAAAGATGGAAAAACTAAATAGAGTACTTCAAAATGAATATAGCAACATAACTGGAATTATGATTGTAAAGGATGGCTATTGTATTTTTGAAGAGTACTATAATGGGATAGATGAAAAGGATAAAAAACCACTTGCCTCTGTCAGCAAGTCCATACTTTCTGCACTTTTTGGAATTGCCTTAGAACAAGGATATATTGAGTCAGTTGATACCCCTATATATAAATTTTTTCCAGAATATGGAATAGAAGATGAAAATTTAAAAAAAATAACTTTAAAAAATATTTTAAATATGACCGCACCTTTTGATTTTAAAGCTTGGGACGAGCCATTGGGAGACTTTGTAAGTTCTGATAACTGGACGAAGTACGCTTTAAACTTGCTTTCAAGCGAAAAAAACAAAGAGAGATTTAAATATTCTACTATAGGAACTCACCTGCTTGCAGTAATTTTATCCAGAGCCGTAGGAATTCCTCTAAGGCGATATGCAAACAAAAATCTTTTTTCAAAAATAGGAATGGATTTGATTCCGTACTATCCAATGACAGGCTTTGGCTTTGATAATCTTTTTGGTAGATATGTCAGAGGTTGGATACATGACCCACAGGGATATTCAATTGGAGGTTTTGGAATAAATATGAGTCTTAGAGATATGTCCAAGTTTGGTTTTTTATATCTTAACAAGGGAAACTGGAATGGCATCCAGGTTATTCCAGAAAGTTTTATAGAAGAGTCCTTTACAAAAGAAAAATATGATTATGGATACCTCTGGTGGCTTTATAACTACAAAGAGTATGATGCCTACTGTGCCCTTGGAATAGGTGGTCAATGTATATGTGTTATTCCGAAACTGGACATGGTAGTATCTATAAGTTCAAGTTTTATTAGAGACTCCAGAAATAGATGGATGTTTATAAGAAATATAATTCTACCAATGTTTTTAGAATAATTTTTCGAGAGGGTATTCCCTCTCTTTTAATTTTCTAAAACTTACTAATATTATTTAATAAAAAGAAGATAAGGATCATCCCTCATCTTCCTTATTTGTTTTAATTTAATATTCTATAGTTCTGAACTATCTAAACTAAATGTATCCCAACCAGACAAATCTCCAGCCTCGTATCCTTTTTTGTACCATTTAGCTCTTTGTTCGCTTGTACCATGGGTGTAGGACTCAGGTCTAACCTCTCCAGTAGTCCTTTTTTGAATTGTATCATCGCCAATTACCCAAGCTGTTGAAATTGCTTCATCAAGGTCTCCTGGGTCTAAGTAGCCTTTGTCTTCTTGATACCTTGCCACAACTCCAGCTAAGTAATCCGCCTGTAGCTCAAGCCTTACTGTAAGTGCATTTTGTTGTTCTTTCGATAATTGAGACATTTGTTTTTGATATTCACTCATTATTCCAGTCACATTTTGTACATGATGACCTATCTCATGACTTATGACATATGAAAGGACAAAGTCACCTTCTTTAGCCCCGAATCTTTTTATAAGCTCATCATAAAATGACAAATCCATATAGAGTGCATTATCAACGGAGCAATAAAAAGGACCTGTCTTTGAACTTGCAAGTCCACATCCAGACTTTATTGCATCTTTAAATACCTTCATCTCTGCTGGTCTATAATCTATCCCTTCTTTATTTAAAATCTCTTCCCATGCATCTTCTGTATCAGCTAAAACAACTGAAGAATAATCATAAAGCTCCTGTTCTTCAGCACTTAATTTATATTCCTGCTGCTTTTGTGGTTGATTGGAATTACCACCTTGTGAAGCAGTTTCAAGGGCAGCCTGCGGGTCTCCTGTTAAAAGATAAACTAAAAGTGCAAGTATTAAACCTCCACCACCAATTGCTACACCTCTTCCTCCGCTTCCTCTTCCTGCATTACTAATATTTTTAGATTGTCTTCTACCTTGCCACTTCATAAAAATCTCCTTAACATTTTTAAAATTTTTTCTTTTTCATAAGATATTTTTATTATACCCCTTTTCTGAAATTTCAAGAAAATAAATAATTTTATTGAGATTCTAAAGTTCACCAACAATAAAAAAGCATAACATTTCAAATACATGTTATGCCTTTAAATCTATTTTACAACTTTCACTCTCTCGTCTATATTTTCTTTTTCTTTTGCTTCAGGTTCACTTACAACTCCACCAAATGGCATTTGAGCAAGTAATTTGTATTCCTTTGGTATGTCGAATATTTCCTTTACCCTTTCATCTATAACTGGATTGTAATGTTGTAGGGACGCTCCTACATTTAATTCTCTTAACATTGACCATATCGAAATTTGTAACATTCCATTTGCTTGGTTTGCCCAAACTGGAAAATTGTCAGCATATGTGCTAAAGTCTTCTTGCATTTTCTTAACAGTATTTTCATCATACAAGTATAAAACTGTTCCAGCTCCCGCTTTAAATGAATCTATCTTTTCCCTTGGAACTTTACCTTCAAATTCATTGTAGATTTCATCCCAAAGCTTATCATGCTTTTCGCCGAATAAAACTACCACCCTTGCGCTTTTCATATTAAAAGCATCTGGTACAAGCTCTGTAATCTCTTTAATCTTGTCTGTAATTTCCTTTTCTGAAACCGGTAAATTCTTATCGATATTGTAATATGTTCTCCTCTTTTCTAATGATTTTATAATGTTCATTTCTTCCTCCTATTTTTATTTAAATTTTATATCAATTAAATTAATAATCTACATTTTCCTTTATAAAAGTTTCATTCCTAAGTTCCAAATATGCCATTTGTAACTCTCTTGGTGTGTTCATTACAATTGGACCTCCCCATGCAATAGGTTCATTTAATGCCTTTGAATTGATATAAAGCACTTGAGATTTTTTATCTCCATTCTTAATCGTAAGGCTTTCACCATCTGTTAATTTAACAGCAGTTTTCTCTTCTATATATTCACCATCAATATAGATGTCACCTAATAGAGTAAATACTATAACAGAATCATCTTCCTTGGAATCAATTGTAAATTCAGCATTAGGTTCTAAGTGAATATCGTAATAATTAATTGGAAGATGTTCACCTTTGTAGCCTTGGTGGTCTTTGAAACTACCAGCTAAAAGTCTAATCTTTCCACCTTCTATTTCAACTTCTTCTATCTCACTCTTTTTAATGCTATTATAGCTTGGCTTGCTCATCTTTTCTTTAGCTGGTAGATTTAGCCACAATTGTACACCTAATAGCCTTTTTGAATCTGGAATCATCTCTTCGTGCATAATACCAGAGCCAGAGTTCATCCATTGAACTTCTCCATCTCTAATCATATCTTCATTACCCAGGCTATCTCTATGAATCATATTTCCACTTGATAAATAACTTATTGTTTCAATTCCCCTATGAGGATGCATTGGAAATCCTGCTCTGTAGTCTCCAGGATTTGTACTGTCAAATGAATCCAGCATTAATATCGGATCAAACTCCTCTGCAGTGTCTTTACCTAAAACCCTAACTAAGCTTACACCTGCACCATCTCTTGTATTAAATCCTTTAACCTTAGTATTAACTTTTCTATTCATTTAACCTTCCTCCCATCTTCTTCAAAATATATAAAAGTTCATCTTTCTCTTCTTTTGTCAATACCTTCATACTATCTACTATCATAGCTTCATTTTTTGGTAAAACTTTTCTAATAACATCCTTTCCCTCTTCAGTTAAATGCAATATGCATACACGTCTATCACTTTCATCTGGTAGCCTTTCAATATAATTCATCTTCACTAAGTTATTAACTATGACTGATATAGTTCCAACACTGCTAAGAATTTTTTCCCTAACTTCTCCCACAGTCATATCCCCCTTACTATAAAGGGCTTCTAAAACCATAAACTGACTAAAGGTCAAGTCATGTTCAGCTGCTATCTTTAATGTTTTTTTATCTATATCATTTACATTTCTGTGAAGTCCTATTAAAATTTTCATTTCTGTTTTACTCAAAATTATCATCTCCCTAAAAATTGTATCTAATTAGATATAATCTACATAGATATATTACCCCCTTTTTGTTTTCTAAACCATTTTCTTTCTTCAAATTAAAAACGGCACCTGATTAAAGTGCCGTCATCTCATTTAAATATTTCATTAGTCGATTTTAAAAACTTTTGCAATTGTCATTACATTTGATTTTGAATTTTCTCCTTTAGAGTCTTCTCCAATCACTTTTCCTACGGATTTATCGAATATAAATTCACCAGTTGCGGAAGCTCTAAAGCTCTTGTCATCTTTTTCATTTATATTAAATCCACCATTTCTAAATTCTATAAATGGACTTTCTCCATAGATGTATTGACAACCAGGGTCTACAATGGAAACTTCATTGTCTGTAATATTTTCAAGCACAATCACTTCAGAGTACATTGTTATATTAACGTCTCCACTTTTCTCCGTTGGAATTGATACATCTTCCTTTAAAGTTCTATAGCTTATTTTAATATCCTTGTCCTTGTACTTTGACTTAAGTTCTTCTTCCATTTCGTCCAGATTATCTTTTTCTTCATCAACTTTAAAATCAGGAATATTTTTAGTTACTTCCTTTGCCTTTAAATATCTTTCTTTAGAATTTTCTTCCAAGGAAATAATTTCAGAAATTCTACTACTTTCTGAAGAATTATTTTTGTTTTGTCCAGCAAAATAATAAATTGCTGCAGCTACTGCCAAAACTAAAATTAATATAATAATATTTTTCTTTTTCATTTTGCACCCCTATGTATAATTAAATTTATCTTATTTGTATTTATAATATACCCCCCCCCATTTTTGTTTAAACAAATATATACTAAAAAAAGGACTAAATTAATAATCCCTTTTCTCATAATCTTCTATTAAATATTTTCCAATTCGATTGTAGTCGTGGCGAACCTTGTCTTTATAGTCATTAAAGCATTCCAGTTCTACAATTTCATAATCTTTTAAGAACTCTCTATCTTCATCCCTTAGATACACTGGTGTGCTCTTATATCTCTTTAAAGTGTTGTCTGGAATTTGTTCCTTGTTCACTATTATTTTATCTATCACTGAATAGTCCATATGTGAATTTATTGCTTTAACATGATCAGAAACAGAATAATTTTTAGTTTCTCCATCTTGAGTCATTAAATTACAAACATAATAAACAGTCGCCTTTGTTTCTTTTAAAGATTTTGCTATTTCTTTAATAAGTAAATTTGGCATTATGGAAGTGTATAGACTTCCTGGACCAATTAGTATTATATCCGCACTTAAAATTTCATCTACAGCTTCCTTCATAGGCTTTGGTCCTTCAGGCTTTAGATAGACCCTCTCTATGGAAATATCTTTTTCTTTTGTAGAGTTTCCAATGTTAGATTCGCCTTTTATAGTTGTACCGTCACTCATTTGGGCGTATAGAGTTACATCTTCTAAGGTCATGGGAAGAACTTTTCCAGTTATGGCAAGTACATTTGAAGCTTCTTTAATAGCTTTGTCAAATTCGCCATATATATCAACCATAGCAGCCAAGAATAGATTTCCAAAGGACTGTCCCTTGAGTACACCTTCTTTAAATCTATAATCCATCAGATCTTTCATCTGTGGTTCTGCATTTGCAAGAGCAAGTAAACAGGCTCTAATGTCTCCAGGAGGAAGAATTCCCATGTCCTTTCTTAAAACTCCAGAGCCTCCTCCATCATCAGCTACAGTTACAATCGTAACGATATCTTTTGTTATTTTTTTTAATCCTTTTAAAATTGTGGAGTTTCCCGTTCCTCCACCAATAGTCACTATTTTCATATTTTACCAATATCTATAATCCCTATGGGATACATAGACAGTTTCTCCTTTTTCTTCAAATTCTCTTCCAAGTTCATTTGCTATAGCCACAGACCTATGTCTTCCTCCAGTACAACCGATACCTATAACAAGGTTTGACTTGCCCTCTTCTTTGTAAAATGGAAGTAGATAATTTACCAAGTCTTTAACCTTCTCCAAAAATATTTTAGTTCTCTCATACTTGAATACAAAATCTCTAACCTCATCGTCTTCCCCAGTCTTCTCTTTTAGTTCATCTACATAGTATGGATTTGGAATAAACCTTACGTCAAATACCAAATCTGCATCAAGTAGTGTTCCATTTTTAAAACCAAAGGACATAATCGTTATATTTATATTTTCTTTCTTGGTGTCTTCACTTCCATAAAAAGACAAAATTCTACTCTTCAGTTCTCCAAGGGTAAGGGTTGATGTGTCAATAATATAAGTGGCATTATCTTTTAAATGCTTCAGTCTACTTCTCTCTTCACCTATCTCCGAAAGAATATTACCCGTATTTCCCAGTGGGTGTGGCCTTCTTAACTGTTTAAATCTTCTAATAAGAATTTCATCTCTTGCATCTAAAAATAGAATGCTTATATCTTCTCCAGCATTTTTAAGGAGTAAAATTTCTTCATATATCTTACTGAACAAAACACCACTTCTAATATCTACCACTATGGCTGTCTTTGTTATATTCGATTTATTGTTACTTAAGAGTTTGATAAAGTTCTTTATTAAATCTGGAGGAAGATTATCCACTGCATAGTATCCCATATCTTCCAAGGCATTTAACGCTGCAGTTTTACCTGCTCCAGACATTCCTGTTACAATGACTACTTTCATTGATCATTTCTCCTTTTGAAATTTAACACTCTTGAACTATCTATTCCAGCTCTTTCCATCCTTTCAAGGGCGGATTTTAAATTTCCCACATATTGTGGTCTATGGGCATCTGAACCTAAAGTAAAGTTAATATTATAGTTTTTAATAAGATTTAACTGTTCCACTGTTAGGTTCCTGTGTGACGAGTTTATTTCAAGGGCAGTACCAGTTTTTTCGCAGGCCTTTGCAAGCATCTCTATGTCCACAGGAACTTTGTCCCCTGGATGTGTAATCGTAAAGATATTCTTTTTTTCAATTATCTTTATTAGCGCTTCTGTATTTTTTTTTGTAACATACTCTTTTATTTTATTTGAAAACTTAATCTTATTTATAAAGCGATAGTGAGCGTAACTATAAAAATCCTTAAAAACAACTCCATTATGAAATCCCAAATTTATAATATCAAAATACTTTTCATACTCTTCGGGAATGTCGTATGTTCCATCATAACCTACCACATTGGCCTCAACTCCAAGGAAGATGTCAATTCTATCTTTATATTCTTCTTTAAGTTTATCTACTTCTTCCCTTGCAGTCTTTATTAAATCTTTTTTTATTCCATATAGATAATGTCCTGGACCATGATCTGTAATATAAATCTCCTTTAGTCCAACTTTTATAGCACTTTCGACATTTTCTCTTATGGTTCCTTTTCCATGATTATTTTTACTATATATTGTATGAGTATGGTAGTCTGCAATTACTTTACTCTTCAAATTCTCCAATAATTCTAACCTCCGGTTCTAAATTTACACCGAACTTTTCAAAAACAACATCTTTCACATGATTAATCACATATAGTACCTGCTCACAGTTAGCATCTCCTGCATTTATAACAAATCCACAATGTTTTTGGCTAACCATGGCATCTTTATATCTATATCCCCTTAGCCCACTGTCATCAATTAATTTTCCTGCGTAATAACCTTCCGGTCTCTTAAAAGTAGAGCCTGCTGAAGGATATTCTAATGGTTGCTTTGATTCTCTTTTAAAAGTGAGTTCATCTTGATAAGCTTTAATTTCATTATAATCTCCATATTTTAAAGCTATTGTGGCTTCAAGAACGATTAAGTTTTCATCTTGTACTATCGAATTTCTATATCTCAAATTCATTTCTGAAGAATCTATATCAAAAACATTCAAGTCTTTGTCAATAACTTTTACACTTTGAAGCACATCTTTCATCTCACCACCATAGGCTCCTGCGTTCATAGTCACAGCTCCACCTAAGTCTCCTGGAATTCCAGAGGCAAATTCAAAACCTGTTAGGCTTTGTTCAAGTGCAAAGTCTGCAATCTCTTTAAGTGTCGCTCCTGCTTGTGAAATAATTTTATTTCCTTCCAAAGTAATTTTAGAAAAGTTCTTATGTAACTTTATAATAACCTTCTTAATACCTTTATCCGATACAAGTAAATTACTTCCATTTCCAATTATCATGTATGACAAGCCATTTTCTTTTATTACCTTTAAAGCATCTATTATTTGCCCTGTTGTACTCGGCATAATAATAACATCGCAAGGTCCTCCTATTTTGAATGTGGTATGGTTTTTCATAGGTTCAAAATAAAGCACTTCCCCTATGTCAACCTTTGAAAAAATATCTCTATAATCAATCTTCATTTATTACTCCTTTAAAGTATACTGCTGCTTTTGACACCAAAGAAAAGGATCCATATACTACTATGACTTTGTCTTTAAACTCTTTTGTTGCAAATTTTAGAGCCTTTTCAACGCATTTCATATCGTAAATCCGACTCACATACTCCCTTGCAACATCATAGAGTTCACTTGATGCAAGGGACCTCTCACTACCACTGTCACAGCAAATTATTCCATAGGCTATGTCCTTATTTATTTCTATTAACTTCCTATAGTCTTTGTCTTTGTAAAATCCAACAACAAATACAAATTTTTCCATTGGAAAATCTTTTAATAGAGTCTCTTTTAAGGTCTCTACAGCCTGAGGGTTGTGACTTCCATCCACAATTACTATTGGGTCTCTATTTACTACCTCATACCTACCTGGAATAGTTGTTTTATTTATACCCCTGATAGCGTCTTCCAAAGATATATCGAAATTTTCTTTTATTTCTTTTAAAACTTCAAAAGAAACTACTGCATTAAACCTTTGTACTTCTGAATGTAGTTTTAAATCAAATCCATATCCATCGTAACTAAATCTATAACTATCAAAGGAAATTTCATTGTCTTTTATATTTTTGAAGTCAGGTTTTATAATTTTTGCATCCTTCTTTAAAGCCTCTTGTTCAATTACTCTATTGACAGACTCTTCTTGAGGATAGTAAACCACAGTACCAGACTCTTTTATTATACCAGCCTTTTCGAATGATATCTCTTCTATGGTGTTACCTAAAAGTTCCATATGGTCCATTCCTATCTTTAAAATAACTGAAACAAGCGATTTCTTTATTACATTGGTAGAATCTACACGACCACCAATTCCAACTTCTATCACTGCAAAGTCACACTTTTCTTCATAGAAGTACGAAAATGCAATTATAGTTGCAATGTCAAATTCATGAATTGTGAGATTGTTTTTTTTCGCTATGCTCTTGATATCCTCGTAATATTTTAATAGCCTTTCTTCATCTATGTTGGCATGGTTTATTTGAAACCTGTCGCTATTTGAAAAAATTGCAGGAGAAGTATATAGTCCAACCCTATATCCATTTTCTTCAAGTGCATTTGAAATAAAATTACAAACAGATCCCTTGCCATTTGTTCCTGCAACATGAATTATATTTAATTTATCTTGAGGATTACCTAAGAGTTTCAGAACTTTTTCTATATTTTTAGCTCCATTATATGCTTTTTTATCGTTTGAAATGTCTAAAATATTTTTATCTTTCATAATTCACCTACTAAATTATACCATATGAATTTTAAATGTATTTATTTCATAAAAAAGGATAGCTCAAAGCTACCCTAATAATTTTAATTTTTCAGTTTGATCGTAAGTTATAAGAGCGTCAATCATCTCTTCAATATCTCCATCAAGAAAATCTTGAAGTTGATAAATTGTCATATTTATTCTATGATCAGTAACTCTTCCTTGAGGAAAGTTATATGTTCTAATTCTTTCAGATCTATCTCCTGAACCTACTTGTGACTTTCTCGCATCGGCAATGTCTTTATTTTGCTCTTCCAACATCTTGTCATATAGACGTGACTTCAATATCTTCATAGCCTTGTCCTTGTTTTTTAGCTGTGACTTTTCGTCTTGACATGAAACTACAATTCCTGTTGGAATATGAGTAATTCTTACGGCAGAGTCTGTTGTGTTTACAGATTGTCCACCATTACCTGATGACCTAAATACGTCAACCCTTATATCATTTTGGTCTATTTGAACATCAACATCATCCGCCTCTGGAAGAACTGCAACCGTTGCAGCTGATGTGTGGATTCTTCCGCCTGATTCTGTTTCTGGAACCCTTTGTACTCTATGAACACCAGATTCATATTTTAACTTTGAGTAAGCTCCTTCACCAGTTATCATAACAACAGCTTCCTTTATTCCACCTACTCCCTGTTCTGAAATATCCATTATTTCTGTCTTCCAGTTCTTTGAATCTGCAAACATCTTGTACATTCTTAAAATTTCCCCAGCAAAAAGTCCAGCTTCGTCTCCACCAGCTCCTGCTCTAATTTCTAAGAATACATTCTTGTTGTCATTAGGGTCCTTAGGTAATAAAAGAATCTTAAGTTCTTCTTCAAAACTCTCTATGTCCTCTTCAAGTTGTGAAACTTCATCTTTTAAAAGCTCTTTCATCTCGTCGTCAAGGTTTTCGTTTAACATTTCCTTATCTTCTTCAAGAGTATCTCTTGCATTTTTAAGTTCATTGTATTTTTCAACAATAGGCTTTAAATCAGCATGTTCTTTTATAAGCTTTTGCCAATGATTCATGTCTTTCATAACTTCAGGATCGGCAATTTCAAATTCAAGCTTTTTATATTTTTCTTCTACTGCTTCTAAATTTTCAAACATTTAAAACACCTCGTTGTTTTTTCTTATAAACTTTTTATAAACTATATTCCAAATTCCAAAACCAAGTATTAATAATATTGGACTTATTTTAAAAATTTCTACCGATGCCGCTATGGCAATTGCTATTATAAATTGTATCACTTTAAATCCAGACTTTTTCCCAAGGCTATAAACAGATGCTGCAATTACTGCAGCTACCGCAGGGATTGCCCCTTTGAAAATCTTCTGAGCTATGTCAAGACTACCCACCATATTATAAAAATGCGCAATTACCGTAACTATTAAAAATGATGGAAGGACTGCTCCCAAGGCACAAAAAAACGCTCCCTTTGCTCCCTTTATCTTTAGTCCTATGTATATGGACATGTTTACTGCTAAGACTCCAGGCATACCCTGTGCCACCATCAAAGCTTCCATAAACTGTTCATTATCCAACCATTTTTTATTATCAACTACTTCTCTTTCTATAATTGGTATCATTGCAACTCCTCCACCAATTGTAAAGGCACCTATTATAAAAAAAGTTTTAAATAATGAAAAATAAAACAAAATACCTCCTAATTAGTGAAAATACCGATTACACCTGCTATAAGTATAACAGGAATTGGATTTACTTTTTTTATTCCAACAGCATAAAAAGATAATATAAAAACTATAATTCCAACTATTGAAGTAAGTCCCTCCTGAGCTAAAGACAAGAATCCTGCACCAATTAATCCAATAATAACAACTTTTATTCCATCTAAAAACAAATTCAAATACTCATTATCTCTAAATTTTTGTATAAACACATACATCATGCTTACAAGTATTATAGATGGAAGCACAACTGAAGTTGTCGCTGCAAGAGATCCTAATATACCCTTCAAATTATATCCGATAAATGTAGCAATATTAATGGCTATTGGCCCAGGGGTTATCTGGGATATGGATATTATATTTATAAAATCCATCTTTTGAATCCAAGAGTGGTTTGTCACAACTTCCTGCATTATCAGAGGTATCATTGCATAACCTCCGCCAAAACTAAACAAACCTATTTTAAAAAATGTAGTAAATAGCTGTAAAAATATCATATCATACTCCTTGCTATAACACATCTATCAAATCCGTAGTAATCTTTTATCAAAGTGATATCTTTATATCCATTAAAACTTAACAACTCTTTTACAGATTGTCCTTGATTATAGCCAATCTCAAATGCAATATATCCATTTTCATTTAAGTACTTATGAGATTTTTTTATGATTTCTCGATAAAAATAGAGTCCGTCCTCTCCACCAAAAAGTGCAAGTTCTGGTTCTTTTTTCACTTTATTATCAAGTTCTTCCATATCCTTGGCATTTATATAGGGTGGATTTGAAACTATTAAATCAAAACTTTCTCCCTCAATGGACTCAAAGAGATTAGACTTTTTAAAACGGCAATTTTTTACCTTTAAATCATCTTTGTTTTTATTTGAAACAGAGAGTGCCTTAGTTGATATATCAATCCCTAAAACAGATGAATTTGGTATTTCTAAGGCAAGTGTAAGTGAAATTATACCACTCCCACAGCCTATGTCTAAAATCCTTTTAAAATCAACGTCAAGCTCCAGTATTTTTTCAATTAAAATTTCCGTTTCAAACCTTGGTATTAAAACTCCTTCTTCTAAATAAAAATCTCTTCCATAAAAATTTTTTTTCCCGATTAAATAATTTATGGGATAATCTTTTAAATACTTTTCATAAATTTCATCTATTTTTTTTTCAACCTCTTTTGGTACATCCATGTTGTGATTAAAAAAAATTTCTGTTTTACTTAATCCAAGAAGATTCTCTATAAGAAAACTCCCATCAACTGTACCAAATTTTTCTAATATTTCTTTTAATTTCATTTTTAATTTAATCTATACCCTTTATCCCAATTTTGTTTTCAAGATTATTAGGTTACTTCTACAATAATTTTAAAATCAAAAAGGCAGAACTCCTTTTGTCTGCCCTTTTAACACTATTTAATATTGTATTTTTCTTTAAACTTCTCAACTCTACCACCACGTTCAGCAGTTCTTTGACGGCCTGTGTAGAATGGATGACAGTTGGAGCAAACTTCAACTTTTATATCTTCTTTAGTTGATCCTGTTTCAAACGTATTGCCACAAGTTGTACAAGTTACTGTAGCTTTATGATATTCTGGATGAATTCCTTCTTTCATTTTATTTTCACCTCTTTCAACACAATTAAACATTTAGCCTAATAAGTATACCACAGCATGCTATTCATTTCAACTGTGAAAACTAATTTTATTCATAGCTGTAACAAAATCTTTATTATTTTTAGTATTGCTTAACATCTCAAAGAAATTATCAACGACAATTTGATTTGACTCTCCAGATAGAGATCTTCTAAGTTTTCTAACTGCATTAAGTTCTTCTTTATTTAAAAGTAGCTCTTCTTTTCTTGTTCCTGAAGATGAAATGTCAATAGCAGGGAATATTCTTAGCTCAGAAAGATTTTTGTCAAGCTTAACTTCCATATTACCTGTACCCTTAAACTCTTCAAAGATAACATCGTCCATTCTGCTTCCCGTATTCACAAGTGCAGTGGCAAGTATTGTAAGGGATCCTCCCTCTTCCAAGTTTCTTGCAGCTCCAAAAAATCTCTTTGGATGGTTAAGTGCCATTGGATCGAGTCCCCCAGAAAGAGTCTTCCCAGAGTATGGGCTTGTAATGTTGTAGGCTCTTGAAAGTCTTGTCAAACTGTCCATTAAAATAACCACATCATGTCCATGTTCAACCATCCTCTTTGCCCTCTCAAGAACAATCTCTGCAACTCTTGTATGATTTTGAGGCATCTCATCAAAAGTTGACGCTACCACTTCCCCATCGACAGACCTCTTCATATCCGTAACTTCTTCTGGTCTTTCATCAATAAGAAGTACAATAAGATATATATCTGGATTATTTTTCTTTAAAGCTTTCGCTATCATTTTCAATAGAGTTGTCTTCCCAGTTTTCGGTGGAGCAACTATCATGCCCCTCTGTCCCTTACCTATAGGACAAATTAAATCGATTACTCTTGTTGCAAGATCTTCTTTATCATGTTCAAGAACAAATCTATCTTTAGGGTAGATTGGGGTAAGATCTTCAAAATTTCTTCTATTTCTTAAATTTTCAGGTGTTTCGTAATTTACTTTATTTATATAAATAAGAGGAGAAAATTTTTCCTTGTCATTTACCTCCCTTGTTAAGCCTTCAACAAAATCTCCTGTTTTTAATTTAAATCTTCTAACTTGTACAGGTGGAACATATATATCATCATCACCAGAGTCATATCCATTTGATCTTAAGAATCCAAAACCATCAGGAAGAATGTCTAACACACCTTCTATTTCTCTTGTGTTTGAGGAGGAATTATCAGAATTTTCATTTTTATTTTCTTCAGATTTATCATCTTCCTCTACTTCTTTCTCTTCTTTTGAGTTCACTCTATCATTAATTTTAACTTGTTTTTCAATTTCCTCTATTAGTTCATTTTTCCTATACTTAGAAATTCCAGCAACGCCTAAAGCTTTAGCTATAACTTTCAAGTCCTCTAATTTTTTTTCCTTTAAAACTGATAAATCCACAGTTTCCTCCTACCTAATAAAAACAAATATCCGCCCTAAGGCAGATATTTACAGATTTATAAATTTTTAACACTTTCCCAGTCCTTTAAGAATTTTTCAATTCCAATATCTGTTAATGGGTGTTTTAACATTTGATTAAATACCTTATAAGGAATAGTTGCAACGTCTGCTCCCGCTTTTGCACATTCCACCAAGTGAATAGGATGTCTTACAGATGCAGCTATTATTTCAGTTTTTATATCATAATTACAAAAAATTTGAGCTATATCATCTATTAGAATCATTCCATTAGAACTAATATCATCAAGCCTTCCAAGGAATGGACTTACATAAGTGGCTCCTGCTTTTGCAGCAATTAGTGCTTGTGATGCAGAGAAGATTAAAGTCACATTTGTCTTTATTCCTTCGTCTGATAACTTCTTACAGGCCTTTATCCCTTCCTTTGTCATCGGTAGCTTTATTACGATATTTTCATGTATCTTAGCAAGTTCTCTTGCCTCTTCAAGCATACCTTCACATTCAAGACTAACAACTTCTGCAGATATAGGTCCATCTACAATTTCTGTAATCTCTTTAATAACATCTTTAAAAACTCTACCTTCTTTTGCTATTAGAGATGGATTTGTAGTTACTCCATCAACAATTCCCCAAGAAGCTACCTCTTTTATTTCATCAATATTTGCAGTGTCAATAAAAAATTTCATATCTTCTCCTATTATAAGTTCTTTAGCATTACAACTTCTAACTCATCAGCAACGGTTTCGCAAGAATCAAGACATTTTTCCATTAAGTCGTAAACCTTGCTCCATCTTATTATATAATCGCTGTTACCATTTTTATAAAGATCTCTCATAACCTTTATATAAAGTCTATCACCTTTTTCCTCAATTGAGTTAACCTCTACAATTAAATCCTTTAACTTTTTTGATTTTTTATAATTTTGAAACTCTGCTACACATTGAGATAACATATCTACACAACTTAATATTAAATCAACAAATTCCAATGCTTCATCTGTTACAGAATCTAAATTAAGTATGTACATCTTGACAAGTATATCTTCAATGTTGTCAACCACATTATCCAGATAGTGAATAATATTAGTAATGTCTTCTCTTTCAATTGGTGGCAAAAACTCTTTTACTAAGTTTGCCATAATTTCATGTTTAATCAAATCACTATTGTGTTCAATCTCATGAATTTCTTCAGTTTGCTTTTCAAGACTATTCTTATCGTAGGAATTTATTGCCATATTTAAATAATCAGCACATTCTTTCGCCTTTTCAGTCATTTTAATAAATCCATCAAAGTAATTGTAAACAGACATAACTTCTCCTTAAAATAATTTTATAAATATTTTAGCCATAATAAAGCCAATTAAACCGCATCCTGGGAAAGTCAACACCCAGGTAAGTACCATTTCTTTAACAACTTCTAAGTTTACATTTCTTATTCCCTTAGAAGCTCCTACCCCCATTATAGCAGTTGTTTTAACATGGGTTGTACTTACAGGTATCCCAAACAAAGATGATATAAGCAAACATATTGCAGCTCCCACATCAGCTGAAAAACCTTCATATTTTTCCATCTTAACCATGTCCATGCCAACTGATTTAATTATTTTTTTACCACCTATTGATGTACCAATTCCCATAAGAAGAGAACAGAGTATCATAAGCCATATAGGTATATGAAAATTATTTACATGAGCTTGACCCTGAGATAAAAAAACACCCAAAAGAAAAACTCCCATAAATTTTTGTCCATCCTGTGCTCCATGCATAAATGCCATGGCCATTCCGCCAAATATTTGTCCATTTTTAAATAGATTTGCTGTCTTTCTTCTATCTTTTTTCCAAAACAATAATTTGACAATAGATACTACTAAGTACCCAAGACCAAATCCAAGAACAGTGGACATAACCAAACCATAGATTACCTTAATCCACTCTGATCCATTAATTCCATCAATAGAACTTTGAATAGCTATAGCAGCTCCAGAAATTCCTGCAATCAAAGCATGAGATTCAGAAGTAGGAATACCAAAATACCATGCGGCAGTTGCCCATAAAACTATAGCAAAAAGTGCTGCAGACAAACCTACAAGGGCCATCTTTGCATCGTCTCCGAAATCAACCATTTTATAAAGTGTCTCAGCTACATTAGCGTTTACCATAGTCATGACTAATACGCCAAAAAAATTGAAGATAGCAGCCATTATTATCGCCCTATCCACATCCATTGTACGAGTTGAAACCATGGTCGCAATAGCATTAGGT